>WNGL01001472.1_pt1 | contig 28963 bp, 24 predicted proteins | sample 5400591 | NCBI WGS metagenome assembly WNGL01 (sample SAMN13153377, study PRJNA577476) | soil metagenome | isolation source: 80 cm soil or saprolite under Garry oak tree replicate 1 | place: USA:California | collected 2016-06-15 | reverse complement strand
TCGGCACCTATGTCCTCTCGGCAGGATATTACGACGCCTATTACCTGAAGGGGCAGAAGGTTCGAACACTCATCCGGCGGGACTTCGAGCGCGCGTTCCAGACAGTGGACGCGATCGTCACACCGACGTCACCCACTCCGGCCTTCCGGTTCGGCGAGAAAGTGGATGATCCGTTGTCGATGTACCTGTCAGACATCTTCACGGTGACCATCAACCTGGCGGGGCTGCCTGGCATGTCAATCCCATGCGGTCTCACGCGCGACCGCCTGCCGATCGGACTGCAAATCATCGGACGCCGCTTTGACGAGGAGACGGTGTTCCGCCTGGCGGCGGCGCTCGAAGCCGAACTGAAGTTCCACGAGCATCGCCCTCCCCTCGACGGCCCTTCGTGACTTTGTCTCGCCGGTCCCCGGGCGGCCGTCCCGGGATCGCCCTCGCGGTGGCCCTCCTGGCGGGGCTCGCGCTGTCCGCGGCGCCGCGAGCGGCGGACGCGGGGCCCGGTCCGAAGCCGGCGCGGCGCCTCGACGGCGTCGCCGGGCGCGCATCTCCGGTGAGCGATCGTCCGGTCCCGGGAGAGCATGCTGAGTTGCGGGGAGGCAGGGATCTGGTTCTCGTGGTCCCCGTCCGTCCCGGCGACACCCCGGCATCCCTGGGCCAGAGATATCTGGTTGATCTGCGCGAGCTCCCGGCGGTGCGCGCCCTGAACGGCAGTCTCCCGCGGGCCGCCGGCGGTACCGTCGCGCTTCCCTATGCCACTCTGAACGACGCGTACAAGGTGAGGGCGATCCGTGATCTCTTCCCCGAGGATCACCCGCGGGACGGCGACTGGATCCACCTCGCGGGCTCCGGGCGGCAGCCCGCCTCCGAGGAGAGTCTGTGGAGCCTGTCCCTCTGGCTGACGGGTCGCGGAGAGAACTTCAGCATTCTCGCCGACCGGAACGCGCTTCCCGGTCTCATCCCGACGAAGGGCCAGGAGGTCGTCATTCCCGGCGAGCTGCTCCTGCCTCCGTTCGCGAAGCTGGCGGGCGCGCGGTCGGAGTCGGGGGCGGACGGGCAGCCGTCCCCGACGACGGACGGGGACGTGAACAGCGACGATTTCACCGAAGTGCCTCCCGAGGCGGAGCCGGTCAGGCCCGGGCGCGGGGCGCCGCCGCAGGGGCAGGCGACCGACGCGACGGGCCAGCTGGCCTACGGCGCCGACGATGCCGGGGCCTTCGCGCGCTACCGGCTCAAGCGCGGCGAGGCCCTCTACTCGGTGGTGATGCGCTTCACCGGGAGGGTCGACAGCCAGGAAGTCAACGATCTCGCCCGGGCGATTGCCGCCCGCAGCGGCATCCGCGACGTGACCGACATCCCGACGGGTTACCCCGTGAAGATCTCCATGGACGACCTGCTGCCGGAGTTTCTGCCCGGCCAGGATCCCCGGCGCCAGGACTGGGAGAAGAGCCAGGCGAAGATCGCCCGGTACACCAACCAGGCGCGCAGCCGGAATCTGGACGGGATCACGGTCATCCTCGACGCCGGCCACGGAGGCCGGGACCGCGGCGCTTCCCACAACGGCGTCTCCGAGCACGAATATGTCTACGACATCCTGTGCCGGATCAAGGCGCGCCTGGAGGGCGAAACCGCCGCTCGCGTCCTGACGACCATCAGGGACCGCAGAGAGGGATACCGGGTCCGCGATCGGGTCCACCTGCCGAGAAACCAGGCGGAGATCCTCCTGACCGACCCGCCGTTCCCGCTGACGCAACCCTACGTCAGCGTCAATTTGAGGTGGTACCTGACCAACGCGTATTTCCGCCGCCTCGTCGCCGACGGCAGCGACCCTCTGAAAATCGTCTTCACCAGCCTGCACGCCGACGCGCGACACCCCGGGCTGGGAGGGGCGATGATCTACGTGCCGGGAGAGGAATACCGGCGCAACCGTTACGGCTACGCCGGCCCGGTGTACGCGCGCATCCGTGAGGCCCGCGAGCAGCCCTACGTCTCGTTTACGCGCGCGGAGAGGGAGCAGTCCGAGGGGCTGTCGCGCCAGTTCGCCGCCGCGCTCCTGAAGGGGTTCCGGCGGCACGGTGTGGCGATCCATCCGTATGACCCGGTGCGCGAACGGATCATCCGCCGGCGGCGGTCATGGGTCCCCGCGGTCCTGCGCTGCAGCGAGGTCCCCGTGCAGGTCCTGATCGAGGTCAGCAATCTGAGCAACCTCGCCGACAGCCGGCTGATCTCCGACCCCTCCTACCGGCAGAAGGTGGCCGACGCCTACGTTGACGCTCTCCACCTTTATTATGGAGAGCCCTCCGCGGGTCCCCCCTCCTCCCGCCTGGTCACCTCCCGGGGCAATTGAAGTCACTCGTCCGTGATGCCGTGCTCCTTCGCGTACTCCCGCGCGCAGCGGACGCGGTTCTCCAGGCTCGGGTGGCTGTACAGCAACGCCTCGATCCACGGGTGCACATGATACTCGTCGAGATCGAGCCTCCCGAACTTCAAGAACGCCGAGGCGGCGGCCGCCGGGTCGCTGGTCGTCTCGAGCCCGAACAAGTCGGCCTGGTGTTCCTGCATCCGGCTGAACGTGGCGATAGCCGGGCCGACCAGAAACAGGAAGACGCTCAGGACGAGAACGATGAGCGGCAGGGAGGATGGCTCGGAGATCGACGCGATGCCGAGGTCCGGGCGGCGCTCGATGAACCGGCGTGCAACGCGGTCGACGAGATACAGCCCCGGCAGAACGAGGCCCGCCAGGAAGGCGACCGTCTTCCAGATGTGGTGCAGCACGTAGTGACCCATCTCATGCCCCATGATCGCCTTGATTTCGCGAGGCGTGAAGCTCTCGAGGACGGTGTCGTACAGGACGATCCGCTGCGTGCCGAACAGGCCGGTGACATAGGCGTTGTTGTGGCTGGACTGGCGGCTGGCGTCGACCTGGTAGACTTCGCTCGCCGGGATCCCCTTCTGCCTCGCCATGGCCAGGATCGCGGACCGCAGGTCGGAGTCCTTCAACGGTTCGAAGGTGTTGAACAGCGGCGCGATGAACACCGGCGCGACGGCGATGATGAGGATGGCGAAGAGAATCGCCAGGCACGCGCCGGCCATCCACCACCTACGCCCCAGGCGACGGATGACCGCGTAAAGGACCACGAAGAAGATCGACTGCAGGACGATCGACACGAGGAGCGTCTTCCCCTGGTCGCCCATCCAGGCGGCGAACGTCTGGTTGGCGAATCCATATTTCTTTTCCCGGAGAAACCCGCTGTAGATGGTGAAAGGAAGCGCCGCGACGAAACCCACCATCATGAACAGCGCGGCATAGATGGCGACCTTCAGGCCGGGTGACCGGGTGAATCTCCCCGCCCACGCCTGCAGGAGCGCGCCGAATCCCGAAAAGACGATCAGTCCCAGAATCCCCGTCGTCCACAGGAAATGGCCAACGTGCAGGACGTAGTTGCCGTGGGAATAGGCCTCCGCCCGGGGGTCGTCGGGAGGAATCTCCCCGAGCGGATGCTTCACCATCTCGGGCGAAGGGGGGGCCGCGTCCGGCCCGGCGACCCCGGACGCCGGCAGGGTCGTTCCGGCCGCGGCCAGCAGCGTCACAGCCACACACAGCGGGACGAGCAGGAGACGGGCGGCCGGCCTCCAGCTCAGGACGACCCGAGGGGCGCCGCGCCACTGCGGACCGCTCACGGCGTGCGGACTCTGTCGGGGCCCGCACCGGCCCCAGCGCCGCCCTTCGTCAAGCGCTCGCGAATGTGAGCGATCGGGATCGATCCGAAGGAGAGGAGCTCATCATGGAAGGCCCTCAGGTCGAACGCGGCACCCAATCGCGCTCGCACCCGCTCGCGCACGTCCAGGATCGCCTGCTTGCCCACCGCGTAGGACATCGGCTGCGTCGGCGTCCGCGTATAGCGCAGCACCTCGGCACGGGCGCTCGGGGATTCCAGTCGCGCGACGTCGTGAAGCATGTCCGCCGCGCGATCCACCTTCATCCCCCGCGTATGCAGGCCGACGTCGATCATCACACGGCAGGCCCGCCAGAGCTGATCCTTGAGCTGCAGCACCTGGCTGCGCCGATCCTGGTAGTACGACTGCTCGGCCATCATTTCCTCGCAGTAGAAGGCCCAGCCCTCGATGAACACCGGCGTCACGAAGAAGCGCCGGACTTTCGAGGCGATGCGGGTGGCGACCGAAAGCTGCAGGTGATGGCCGGGATAGGTTTCGTGGACCACGGTCGCCGGGATACCCGGCCTCAGGTGGTCCTGCAGCATGCGCTCGCGGACTTCTGGTGGCGCGCCGGGCACCGGCGGGGTGACCCAGAAGAACGCGTCGTGGGTGTCTTCGAAGGCCGCCGGCGCCACGTAGGCGGCGAAGGGGGTGACGGTCCGCTGGAAGGGCGGTGTCTCGACCACGTGCAGGCGCTCTCCGGCCGGCAGGGTCGCCACGCCGCGCTCCTGCACAAAGGCCCGGGCGCGCTCCACCTCCCTGCGGTACTCGACCAGGAAGTCGTCCGCCTCCGGGCGGTCCGATTTCCACTCCGCCACCAGGTCCTGCCAGGAGCGGTGGGGATCGATGGCGCGGGCGGCCTCCACCAGCCTTTCCTGCGAGCGTGTCACCAGGCGCAGTCCGAACTCATGCAGGGCGTCCGCGTCCATGTCGATCCCGTGCTGCGTGCGCAGAAGAAACTCGAACAGGCCCCGTCCGATGGCGAAGTCGCCGACCGCCTCGGTGAGAAGATGGCTTCTCAGGTGCTCGCCGAATTCCTCCAGGGCCTGCAGGGCCTCCCGGATGGCCTTTTCCAGCGCGGGTCCGGCCGGTCCGGCGCGCGCTGCCACCTGGCGGCCCAGATCCGCAAGGAAGGCGAGGCTCCCCTGGATCTGCTGGAGGGCCGCGGTCACCCATTCCTTCGGAATGTCCCGCGGATCGGAGAGGTTGCCCCGCGCCTGCCGCAGCAGGCGCGGGACTTCGCCGACGCGCGCCGCCGCCGCCCGCGCCCGATCCGGTAGCGGCGCGAACTCGCGTTCGATGAGGTAGTAGACGCCGTAGAGGATCTCATCCAGGTAGTAGGCCGGATCGCGGAAGGGGGCCCGCACCTCGTCCAGGAGGCGCTCCTCCGACGCCAGGCTATCGAGGAGAACCCGGACGTCCAGCGCGTCCTCGGGCGGAAGCGGGTGGAGGGATTGTTCCAGGCGCGCCAGCTCCAGGCGATACGCCGAGGTCGCCCGGCGGCGCGCCTCGATTGCGTCCGGCGCGCAGTCGATCAGGCGGTGATCGTGGTCGTGGATCCCGGCGGCGGTGGACACCGTCGGGTTCGAGCTCCAGGTGAATCGGAGGATCTCATCGATCAGGTCATCCACGAGCCGGTTCATGGAGATCCTCGCGAAAAAAGGTCGGGCGGGGCGGGATTATACCGGAATCGGCGGGACGGCCGTCGTCACGCAACCGGCCGTCCCGGACGGCGCCCGGACGCGAACGCATCTCGGGTTGCGCAGACCTTCCGGGATCCCAGCCCTGGAGATTGCGGCCAATGTTGACGGCGCGGAAAACGGTATGGAATAATCCGCTGTCCTGTGGCGCCCGCAGCACGCGGCGCTTCGCCCTCAAACGTCGCGGTGCACGAATCGTCCCCCGCGGCCTCCTTCGCTGAGGACCCACGGCTCGATGAAGGTTCTCGTCGTCGGAAGCGGCGCCCGCGAGCACGCTCTCGCCTGGAAACTCCGCGGCAGCCCTCTCGTCAAGGAGCTGTACTGCGCTCCCGGGAACGTCGGTCTCGCCAGGATCGCCGACCGGGTGCCGATCGATCCCTCGTCCATCGTCGAGCTGGCCGACTTCGCGCAGACCATCAAGATTGACCTGACCGTCGTCGGGCCGGAGCTGCCGCTCACCCTGGGCATCGTGGACGAGTTCCAGAAGCGCGACCTGGTGGTCTTCGGGGCGACACAGGCCGCTGTTGAAATCGAGTCCAGCAAGGTCTTCGCCAAGGAGTTCATGAAGAAACATAAAATACCCACGGCGCGCTTCGACGTGGCGTGTTCGGCGGCCGAGGCGCGCTCCCTTCTCAAGAAAAAGAAGAGCGGGTTCCCGATGGTGCTCAAGGCCGACGGGCTGGCCGCCGGCAAGGGCGTCCTCATCGCGCGGGACAGGAAGGAGGCCGAAGAGGCGATCGAGGTGCTTCAGGTTGAGCGGCGTTTTGGGGTCGCCGGCGACCGTGTCGTGGTCGAGGAGTTCCTGGAGGGGCACGAGGCCTCCTTCTTCGCGCTGTCCGACGGGCAGCGCGTATTGCCGCTCGTGACCTGCCAGGACTACAAAAGGCTGAGCGATGGCGACGAGGGGCCGAACACCGGCGGCATGGGCGGCTGCTCGCCATCGGTCCACATCGACGCCGACACGTTTCGCTCAATCATGGACGGTATCCTCGTCCCGACCGTCGCCGGCCTGGCGGAGGAGGGACGGCCCTATCGCGGCGTCCTCTACGTGGGGCTGATGCTGACCAAGAAGGGCCCGCGTGTGCTCGAGTACAACGCCCGCTTCGGCGATCCGGAAGCCGAGCTGATCGCCGTCCGCATGAAAAGCGACCTGATCCCGATCCTGCAGGCGACGCTGGCCGGCCGGCTCGAGGAGATCAACATCGACTGGCTCAAGGCCCGATCGGTCTGCGTGGTCCTGGCGTCGCGCGGCTACCCTGGCGAGCCGGAGACGGGCGCGCCGATCGGTGGCATCGACGCGGCGGAGACGCTGGAGGGCGTCGAGGTGTTCCATGCCGGAACGGCCGTCAAGGACGGGAAGTTCATCACCGCGGGAGGTCGTGTCCTCACCGTCACGGCTCTCGGCGCCACCTTCGCCCAGGCCAGGGAGCGCTGCTACCAGGCGGCGCATACCATCCGCTTCGAAGGCGCGCACTTCCGCACCGACATCGCCCGGGACACTCCCGAAAGCGCCTAGGAGCCTCACCGGGCGACTGCTGCGCCTGCCCCGCGGACCGGTGGTCCGCGCGTTGAGACGCGCGGGAGCGCGTGCTAGCATGCTGGCATGCGCGACCTGAAGAAAGACGTGGACGATTCGTCCGGCACGGGCAGGATCTTCGAGCTCCTCCGGATCTACCACCAGTCGAGAGAAAACATCCGCCTCCTTCTCGAGATGAGCGGTATGGCCGATTACGAGAGGATGGGCTTCATCGATGCGTGGCAGGAAGAAATGGCCGACTTCTTCGCCCGCAACGGCTACTGCTTCGCCTGCAACCGTCTTCTAGTCCGCTGCGAGTGCGCCGAGCCGATCCGGCCGCGCGCCCCGCACTCGGCCGCCTGACCTCCTCCCTCCGCGAGGCCCCTCGGGACCGCGTCCTCTCTGCTAGAATCACACCCCCGAGCGGAGCCGCATCGTCTCGAAAGGAGAATCGCGTGGCCAGAGCTCGCAAAGGCAGGGCCTCTCAGACCGCAGGTCGGTCGCGCCTCAAGGTGTGGGTGGCCATGGGGAGCGACAGCGATCTTCCCGTAATGCAAGAGGCCTTGAAGATGCTGCAGGAGTTCGGTATCCCCTTCGAGGTCGACATCACGTCGGCTCATCGCGCACCCGAAGTCACCGCCGGCCACGCCCGCAACGCCGAGAGGCGCGGGTTCGGGGCGATCATTCTCGGGGCCGGGGACGCGGCGCACCTGGCCGGCGTCGTCGCCGCCCACACAACGCTCCCGGTCATCGGCGTGCCGCTGGCCTCCTCGGCGCTCCAGGGGATCGACTCGCTCCTGTCGACGGTCCAGATGCCGGGAGGCGTGCCGGTCGCGACCATGGCCATCGGCAAGTCCGGCGCCATGAACGCCGGAATCCTCGCCGCCCAGATCCTGGCGACCGGGGACCCGCGCCTGCGCCGCCTGCTGCAGGCCTACAAGGCGCGCCTCGCCGAGAAGGTCATCGAAAAGAACCGCACCCTCAAGGCCGAGCGGATGAAGAACGGGGCCTGAGCGTGCCCACTTATCGCGTCGTCACCCTGGGTTGCAAGCTCAACCAGGCGGACTCGGCCGCCCTCGAAGGACGGCTGCGTCTCATGGGATTCGAGCGCGCCGCGGGGGGCGCGGACGGGGGGCCTGAGCGCGGCGCCGATCTGGTCATCGTCAACACCTGTACCGTCACCGCCAACGCCGACCGCGAGGCGCGGCAGGCCGTCCGCCGCCTGCGCGGCGCCAACCCGAAGGCCGTGGTGATCGCGACCGGCTGCTACGCGGAGAGAGATCCCGCGAGCCTGCACGCCGTGCCCGGCATCGACCACGTCGTGTCCCTGTCGCGGCAGCTGGAGGAAGTGCCGGCCCTGGCCGCGGAGGCGCTCGGGTTCCATCCCGATCCCCCCGCCACCGAACTCGGACGCTTCGGAGCGACGGTGGGCTGCGACCCGGAGTTCGGCCCCGGAGACCGCACCCGCGCCCTCCTCAAGGTGCAGGATGGCTGCAACCTGCGCTGCTCGTACTGCGTCATTCCGACGGTCCGCGGGGACAGCCGGAGCGTGGCTCCGGAGATCGTCCTCACGCGGATCGGCCGGCTGGTCGAGGCCGGCTTTCGCGAAATCGTCTTCACCGGCGTGAACACCGGCGACTACGGCAGGGACCTCGACCCCCCGGTGAGTTTGACCCGGCTCCTGAAGAGGGCGATCGAGGTCGAAAGGCTCGGCCGCTTGCGGCTGAATTCCCTCGAGCCAAAGACCGTCACCGCCGAGCTCGTCGAATTGCTCACCGGCTGCTCCGGACGGGTCGCCCCGCACCTGCAAATCCCTCTCCAGAGCGGTTGTGACGCGGTTCTGGCACGCATGCGCCGGCCGTACCGCACGGCCGATTATGCGCGTGTCGTGGAGACCCTGCGGCGTGAAGTCCCTGGCATCGCCCTTGGGGCCGACGTCATCGTCGGCTTTCCCGGGGAGACCGACGAGGAGTTCGAGGCGACCCGACGCTTCATCGAGTCGTCACCCCTGAACTACCTGCACGTGTTCTCCTATTCGCCGCGTCCCGGCACCCCGGCCGCGTCGCTCACAGGGCACGTCCCGGCGACGATCGTCAAGTCACGCAGCGCCGCCCTGCGACGGCTCGGAGAGGATCTGTCCCTGCGCTTCCGGCGCTCGTTTGTCGGAAGGGTGAGGACGGCTCTCACGTTGCGCGAGATCCGGCCGGACGGTCGCCTGCGGGCCCTGACCGACAATTTCATCGATCTGGGGTGCGACCTCGAGGGGCGCACTCCGTCCCGGCTGATGAACCGCCTCCTGAACGTCGGGATCACCGATGTGGCCGGGCGCGCCACGCTGGGCACGTTCGTCGGGGCCGCCTGAGTGCACCAGGGGCCGACCGATCGCCGGCAGGAGAAGTTCTAGCCGCGGCGCGGCGCCGTGTCGATCAGATGCTGGCGCAGGGCGTCCAGCAGCTCCCCCTCGTTGCGGGCCCTGAGCGTGGAGAGGTAGATGATTTCGGGGTCGGTGGGATTGCCGAGCAGGGCGCAGGCCCGCTTCGAGGCGCGCTGGCTGGCCGACAGGATGATGCGCAACATGATACGAGTGCCGAGAATCGACGTGAGGACTCCGTACAGCCTGCCTGTGGCGGAAAACAGGGAGCGCGCCACGGAGGAGGGCGTGACGCGGCGGTCGGCGAGGCGGCGCGCGATTCGCAGCCCCCGGTCGGTCTCGGCGCGGAGGTAGTCTTCGACGAGCCGCCGGCCCTCCGCATCCCGGAGCCTGGCCGTGTAGACACGGTACAGGGACAGGACCAGATCCTGCAGGTAGATCTCCTGGAGGAGCCCGCGGTTCTCGCCGCCCGGGCCGGACATCCCCTACTTCTTGACGGCGTCCTTCAGGGCCTTGGCGACGGTGAACTTCACCACCGTCTTGGCGGGAATCTGGATCGACTCTCCCGTCATCGGATTACGGCCGACCCGGGCCTTGCGCTTCGTGACCTTGAACTTGCCCAGTCCGGCGAGGGGCACGTCCCCCTCGTTCCTCATCTCCCGCTCCACGATGCGGGTGAAGCCTTCGAGAAACGCCTTGGCCTGCTGCCTGTCGGTACCCGTTTCCTGCGCAATCGCTTCGATCAAGTCGGTGCGGGTCATGCCTGGGTCTCCCAGTCGACCATTGGATGGGTCCGGCTCTCGAGGGGGCGAGATCGACGCAAGCGCGCTTTTCTATCACGTTCCCGCGGAGGGATCAAGGAGGACGGCGGTCCCGGGGCTCACTTCCAGTCGACGGGTAGGCGAAGCTGCTTGCCGTCCCGGTCGCGGTACAGGACATAGCCGTTCCTTTTCCCGAACAGGTAGACGTCGCGGGTCACCTCGACGTCGCGGCGGCAGTACTGCTCGATCAGGTCGACGCGACCTTCCTTCCACCACTTCAGCGATTGCAGGCCGTCCGAGCTCTTGCCGACGCCCAGCGTCGCCTGGGCCAGGTCGCCCAGCTTGAGGCGGAACCCGAGCTTGCGGTAGATGTCGGCGAGCATGTCGAAGGTGCGGATGCGCGACAGGTCCCACGGCGTGTATCCCTTCAGCACGGGGATGTCGAACCGATCGATGTTGTAGCCGATGACCCGATCGGCCATCGCCAGATCGAGCAGGAGCCGGTCGACGTCCTTCTCAAGATGCGTCTTGAACTCGGAGGTGACCTGATTGTAGGTGACCGCCAGCGCCAGTTTCATGTCGGGGATGTGCTGCCACCCGCCGACCTCCTCGGCGCTCTTCTGCGTCTCGACGTCCAGAATGAGCGTCAGCTCGCCCGCCGGAGCCATTCCCGACGAGCCCCGCCGGACCGGCGTCGGCACAGGCTCGTGCTCGTAGCCCCCGCCCATGAGCCAGCGTGGCGGCGGGGGCGCAGGGGCCCCCGCCCGGGGCGCGCGGCTGCGCGCGCCGGGCCCGGGGAGGACGGCCGTGAGGCGGCGCGGAGGCTCGGGCTCAGCACCGCCGTCCAGAAGGGCCCCCGCGATCCAGAGGGCCGCGTCCTTGTCGAGCGGGTTGTTGCCGTTGCCGCACTTCGGTGACTGGACGCAGGACGGGCAGCCCGACTCGCACGGACAGCCACGCAGGAGCGCGGCGGTCCGGCGCAGCAGCCCCGAAAGTCCCTCGAATCCCTTCGCCGCGAGACCGCACCCCCCGGGATAGCCGTCGTAGATGAAGATGGCGGAGCGGCCGATCTGCGCGTGCAACGGATAGGAGATGCCGCCGATGTCCCCCCGATCGCAGATCGCGAGCAAAGGGAACAGGGAAATCAGGGCGTGCTCGAGCGCGTGAATGCCTCCCATGAAGTGCCCCTCCCGGCTCACGACGGAGTCGCGAATCGCGTCGGGCACCGTGATCCAGAGGCCCACGGTCTCGAACGTGAGCGGCGGGAGCGACAGATCGAACAGCCCGAGCCGGTCGCGGCCCGACAGGCGCCGCTTCTCGTACCCGGTCAGCTCCTCCGTGACCTGGATGCGGCCCAGGCTCGCGTGCAGAGCACCCTCTCCCTTCTCTGCCAGAAGCTCCATGATCTCCGTCTCCTTCTCCCCCCGCACTTCGGTGTAGTAGTCCGCGTCCACCGGAACGACGCTGGCCCTGCGCGCCTCGACGTCCAGGGTCTTGACCAGATACTGCTGGCCGAGATGGAGGTAGATCGCCCCCGTGTGCGTCTCGTGAAAGGCGCGCACGGCGTCGATCGTGCCGATGACCCGGTTGGCCCCCTCGTCCACGATGGTGTAGGTCGTGCCGATCGAGCGCAGCGACAGGTCGCGCTGCGGGCGGCGGCGCAGGGTGTACCAGCGGTCGCCGTCCGCGTCCCGCGCCAGCGCTCCCTCACGCTCCAGTTCCTCGACCAGCGGGAACAGCGGGCCGTAGACCTCGCGGTCGCGCGGCTGCTCCAGGGGAAGCTCCGCGGCTGCGCAGACCAGGTGGGCCCGGGCGATGACGGGATTCGCCGGATCGAATACGACCTCCTCGAAACCCCGCTTGAGGAGCTCGTCCGGGTTCGCCATGAAATACTGGTCGAGCGCGTCGGGCATCCCGATCAGGACGGTGAGAGACGGCTGGTCCTCGCGTCCGACCCGGCCGATCCTCTGCCAGGTGGACACGACGCTCCCCGGATAGCCGACCAGCAGGCAGACATCGAGTCCGCCGATGTCGACCCCCAGCTCCAGGGCGCTCGTCGAGATCACCCCCGACAGCGAACCGTCGAACAACCGTGTCTCGATGTCCCGGCGCTCCTCGGGAAGGTAGCCCGAGCGGTAGGCGCTCACCCGGCCGGCGCAACGCGGCGCCGCCTGCAGGAGCCACGCATGAAGCAGCTCGGTGATCTTCCGCGCCTTGGTGAAGGCGATCGCACGGAACCCTGCCTCGAGGGACCAGGCGAACAGCTGCGTGGCAGCGGTGTACGGGCTCGAGCGCGGGTTCAGGAACAACAGGTGGCGGGCCGCGCGTGGCGCGCCGCTCCGGTCCACCACCGAGAACCGGCGGCCGATCAGGGCCTCGCCGAGACCGCCGGGGTTGGCGATGGTGGCCGAGGATGCGATGAAACGCGGCCGGCTTCCGTAGTGGGCGGCGATGCGCAGGAGGCGCTTCAGGACGTGGTGCAGGTGCGATCCGAAGATCCCCCGGTAGACGTGCAGCTCGTCGACCACCACGAAGGCCAGGTTCTCGAACAGGGCCCGCCAGTCCGGGTGGTGCGCCAGGATGCCGAGGTGCAGCATGTCCGGATTGGTGATCAGGACATCGGGAGGATCGGCCTTGATCTTCCTCCTGCGCGAGTCCGGCGTGTCGCCGTCGTAGATCGCGGCGCTCACCGGACGGCCCGTGCCGGGAAGCCCCTCCGGCCCGGAGACCACGCCGCCCCGGCGCGCGACCGCGCGGGAGAGGTCCTCCATCCCCTGCAGCTGATCCTGCGCCAGCGCCTTGTACGGGAACAGGTACAGAGCGCGGGCTCCCGGGCGCGCGAGCGCCGTCTCCAGGGTGGGGAGGAGGTAGACCAGGCTCTTTCCGCTGGCCGTCGGCGTGACGACCAGAACGTCGGCCCCCGAGCGCACCCGGTCGATCGCCTGCGCCTGGTGATCGTAGAGGGCGGCGATCCCGAGATCGCCGAGCGCCCGCTCGACGGCCTCGGGAAGCGGCGCCGACAGCGAGGCGTAGGAGGCGTCCTGCGCCGGCAGCGAGGCGGTGAAAACGATGTCGTCCCCGAATTTCTCGGACCGCCTGATGCGCTCGATGAAGGGCGCGATTCGATCGGGCAGGGCGCCCCCCGTCTCGGGGGCCTCGCTACGCACCCGCGCCCGCGGCTTCAACGACCGGTCTCTCCGGAGCCGTACTCGTAGAAGCCGCGTCCGGACTTCACGCCGAGCATCCCCGCGTCCACCATGCGGCGCAGGAGCGGACAGGGGCGGTACTTCGGATCGCCGAGGCCCGAGTGCAGGGCCTCGAGGACCGAGAGACACGTGTCGAGGCCGATGAAGTCGGCCAGTGCCAGGGGACCCATCGGGTGGCGCATCCCGAGCCGCATCACGGAGTCGATGTCCTCCCGGGTGCCCACACCCTCGTAGAGGGTGAAGATCGCTTCGTTGATCATCGGCATCAGGACACGGTTGCTGATGAAGCCCGGGTAATCCTGGGCCAGGACCGGCGTCTTCCCGAGCGCCTGGGCGAGCGTCCGGGTCGTCTCGATGGTCGGCCGGGACGTCTCCTGCCCGGCGACGATCTCCACCAGCTCCATGACCGGCACCGGGTTCATGAAGTGCATGCCGATCACTAGGCCGGGCCGCCGCGTGGCGGCGGCGAGGCGTGTGATCGAGAGAGACGATGTGTTGCTCGCCAGGATGACGTCCGGCCTGCACGCACCATCGAGCGCTTCGAAGAGCTTCGACTTGAGCGCCGGGTTCTCGCTGATCGCCTCGACGACGAAGTCGGCGGCCGAGAAGGCCGCCAGGTCCGGCGCCGGTCTCAGGCGGCCCACCGCCTGGGCACGGACCTCGGGGGCGATCCTCCCCTTGTCGACCTGACGCTTGAGGTGATCGTCGATGAACCGGAAGGCGGCGTCGACGGCGCCCTTCAGCTGGTCGTGCGCGACCACGGCGAAGCCGGACCGGGCCGCCACCTGGGCGATTCCCCGCCCCATCTGGCCCGCCCCGACGATCCCGATCGTGCGCAGCGTGTCGCTCGGCATCGGCCCCTCACCGTTCCGATCGAGCCCGGCATGGCGAATGCGCGAGGCCGGCGCGGGCTCGCGGAGATCCGAAGCCGCACCCGGACGGGCTCTTAGACGGCCCGCACCGCCATCGCGATCGCGTTTCCGCCGCCGAGGCAGAGGGCGGCGATCCCGCGCTTCGCGCGGCGATCCGCCATGGCGTAGAGCAGGGTGGTGAGGATGCGGGCCCCGCTGCAGCCGATCGGATGTCCCAGTGCGACGGCGCCGCCATTCACGTTGACCCGCTCCGGCCTGAGCCGCAGCTCCCGCAGCAGGGCGACCGCCTGCACCGAAAACGCCTCGTTCAGCTCGAACAGGTCGATTTCGTCGGCGCTCCAGCGGGCCTTCTCGAGCGTCTTCTTGATCGCTTCGACGGGGGCCATCATCACCAGTTTCGGCTCGATGCCGCTACTGGCGTACGCCACGATCTCCGCGAGCGGGCGGCGGCCGGTCTTCGCCGCCCGCTCGTCCGACATCACCACCAGAGCCGAGGATCCGTCGTTCACACCCGGCGCGTTCCCCGCGGTGACCGACCCTCCCTCCTTGAAGGCGGGCTTGAGACGCGAGAGCGCCTCGATGGAAGTGTCCCGGCGCGGGCCCTCGTCCGTGTCGAAGGTCGCCGGCGGCCCCTTCTTCTGCGGCACCGGAACCGGGAGGATCTCGGATCGGAACTTGCCGGCCTCGATCGCCGCCAGGGCTTTTCGGTGGCTCGCCAGAGCATACTCGTCCTGCGACTGCCGGGTGATCCCGTACTTTTCGGCCACCGCCTCCCCGCAGCACCCCATGTGGAAGTTTTCGTAGACGTCCCACAGCCCGTCCCGGATCATGGAATCGACCAGCTCGCCGTCGCCAAGACGCAGCCCCTCGCGCGCGCCGCTCAACAGGTAGGGCGCATGGCTCATCGACTCCATCCCGCCGGCGACCACCACCTCGTGGTCGCCCGCCCGGATTGCCTGGGCGGCGAGGGCGACGGATTTCAGCCCCGACCCGCAGACCTTGTTCACCGTCAGGGCGGGCACGGTGACCGGAAGCCCTCCCTTGAGGGCCGCCTGGCGCGCGGGGTTCTGCCCGAGCCCCGCCGACAGGACGTTCCCCATGATCACCTCGTCGATCTCGTCCGGGCGAAGATCCGCCCTGCGCGTCGCCTCGCGGACCACCATCGCCCCGAGGTCGGTCGCCTGGAGTGTCCTGAGGGTGCCGAGAAACCTGCCGACGGGTGTCCTGCAGGCGCTGACGATGACCGCGTTTTTCATGATCGGGCTCCCGCACGACGGGGAGGGAGTATATCAACAAAGCCGCGCCCCGTCGTCCCGGAACGCGGACCCTCCCGCGGCCCGCTTGACAGTTTCCAAGCGACAGAACTGTAAGGATTTCTTTACAAATCGCGTGCTTGACTGGGCCGGAGTGATCCAGTATATAGACAGTGTTTCCGCGGCCTGCGCCGCTGAGCGAGGTACATCGATGAAGCTGCACGGATGGAACGTCAAGCCACTGAAGCCCCGGGTTTCCCTTGCAGCGAAGGACGAGCCGCTTGCGGACGATATCTTCGTCAACAGCATCGTCGCCGTGAAGGACAACAAGAGGATGGTTCTTCACCGGCTGGTCAAGGTCAATCCCGACGGCAGCGAAGAAGTCTTCATCATCAAGGCATCGCCCAAGATCATCGAGACCAATCACTGACCGGCCCGGCCCGAGGGCCGCACCGGCGCGCGCGATGACGAGGCAGCCTGCGGCTGCCTTTTTTGCGCGCCGCGGCCGGTTCGGCCGGCCGGAGCGCACCCGGAGACCCGAGCGCTCCCTCTGTCCCTTGTGCTAACTTAAGGATCATGCACCGCGGCTCTCGGCGGCCTCAGTGCCTCATTCTCCTGGTCGTCCTTGGCGGGGGGTTCGTCGTCGCGCCGTCTCTTCCGGCCCTGGGGGACCCGCGGGTCGAGGCTCCCTATCGCATCCTGGCCGGACCCTATCCCAAGAAGACCCGCCCGGACGCCGGCGTCACCACGAGCACCTTCAACCTGAAGGGTGTGACGATCTCCGTGGAATTCCTCGAGCCCGCGGCGCGGGCCGCGTTCGTGCGGACGATCGCGCCGGCCGCGCCGGATCCGTTCGCCGTTCCGCCCGGCCGGCCCGAGGTCTATCACGCGGTCCGTGTCGGCTTCGACAACGATTCGACCGCCGACGTGGTGTTCCAGGCCGGCAACGTGATCGTCTACACCGACGGCAAGACCCAGGAGTTCGGCATCGATCTGACCGACCTGTACCGTGTCGCGGCGGGCGCCGGCGTCGAGGACCCGCAGGCCATGATCGACCGCGTGGCTCCCCTGATCTACGACAGCAGCACGACGATCCCGAAGGGCAGGAAGATGGAGCGGCTCCTGCTGTTCGGCCCCCTGCAGGGAAAATGGAGGGAGATCCAAATGATCTTCTCCTTCCTGCAGATCGGCGCCGAGACCCACACCGTGTCGTTCACCTTCCACAAGCAGATGTCGAAGGGGTGAGACGCGTGACGACCCAGCTGCTCGACGGGACGGCGGTGGCGAAGGCGATCCGGAGCGAGGTCGCGCAGGACGTCGCGGCGCTGAAAACGAGCGCCGGCTTCGCCCCGCGCCTGGCCGCGGTCCTGGTCGGCGACGATCCGGCTTCTCAGGTGTACGTGAGGAGCAAGATCGCCGCCTGCATCGACGTGGGCATGCGCTCGGAGGAAGTCCGCCTTCCGTCCACCGCCACACAGGACCAGCTTATGGGCCGCCTGCGGCGCCTCAACGAGGACCCCGACGTGGACGGGATCCTGGTGCAGCTGCCGCTGCCGCGCTCGCTGGACCGCGTGGCGGTGGTTCTCGCCCTTGACCCCGCCAAGGACGTCGACGGCCTGCACCCGCTCAACGCCGGACGCCTGCTGATGCGGCTCGAGGCGCCGGTCCCGTGCACCCCCTCAGGGATCGTCGAGCTCCTGGAACGCTACCGGCTGCCGATCGCCGGTCAGCACGCCGTGATCGTCGGCCGCAGCGAAATCGTCGGGCGGCCCCTGGGGATCCTTCTCCTGCAGCGGGATGCCACCGTGACCGTCTGCCACTCGAAGACACGGGACCTTCCGGCGATCACGCGGCAGGCCGATCTGCTGGTCGCCGCCATCGGTCGGCCCGCTTTCGTCCGGGCGGAACACATCCGGCAAGGAGCGACGGTGATCGACGTCGGGGTCAACCGCCTGGACGACGCGCAGTCCGCGGCGGCGATCTTCGGGGAGGATTCTCCGCGCCTGCGCCAGGTGCGCGAGCGCGGCTATACTCTCGTCGGGGACGTCCACCCGCGGGAGGCCGCGGGGCGCGCCGCGCACCTGACCCCGGTGCCGGGCGGCATCGGACCCCTGACCATCGCCTGCCTGCTGCGCAACACGCTGCGCGCGGCGCGGGCGCGGCGCCGGGCGGTCGCGCCATGACCCAGGGCCCCGACCCGCCGCAGGCCGGGTCCGCCGCATTCGGCGCCGCCCGCCCCGTGCCCGCCGCCCGCCGCATCAAGCCGTTCGTCCTGCGCGTCGGCCTGACCGGCGGCATCGCCGCCGGCAAGACCACCGTGGGACGGATCTTCGCTTCGCTCGGAGCGACCATCCTCGACGCCGACGAAATCGCCCATCGCCAGGTCGAGAAGGGCGCCCCGGCCTACGATCGAGTGGTCGAGGCCTTCGGCGGAGCCATCCTCAACCCGGACGGGTCGATCAACCGATCTCGCCTGGCGCGCATCATCTTCGCCGACACCGAGAAACGCTCGGTCCTGGAATCGATCCTCCACCCGCTCATCCGCCAGGAAGAGGCGAACCTGGTCGAGCTCCTCGCCGATACCGGCCAGGGCCGTATCGCCGTCTCCAACGCCGCGCTGCTCATTGAAACCGGCTTCTACCGCGATTACCACCGGCTCGTGGTCGTGCACTGTGCTCCCGAGGTCCAGCTGGACCGCATCATGAAGCGCGACGATCTCCCCGACCAGGAGGCCAGGGCACGCATCGCCGCCCAGATGGACACCAAGGAGAAGCTGAAGGTCGCCCACTACGCCATCGACACCACCGCCGGTCTCCAGGCGACGGAAGGACGCGCCCGCGCCGTCTTCCGCCACCTGCAGCAGGATCTCCAGGCTCTGTCGGACGTCTGCTAAAGAATGATGTTGTCGATCAGGCGGGCGCGGCCGAACCAGACCGCGACCGCGAGGAGGAGCCCGGGTCGGGTTGTCGTCACGGGCTCCAGGGTCTCGCCGTCCACGGTCTCGACGTAGTCGATGCGGGCGAGCGGCTCGCGCGCGATCGTCTCGCGCACCCGAGCCGCCAGCCTCGACGCGTCGGTTTCGCCGGAGCGGGCGAGCGCCGCGGCCGCCTCGAGCGCGCGGTACAACACCGGGGCCGCGCGTCTCCCCTCCAGGGACAGATAGATGTTGCGCGAGGACATGGCGAGGCCGTCCGCTTCGCGCACGATCGGGCAGGAGACGATCCGCGCCTCCTCGTGCAGGTCGCCCGCCATCCGGCGGATGATGCGCACCTGCTGCGCGTCCTTTTCGCCGAAATAGGCCATGTCGGGCCGCACGATCGCGAGCAGCTTCGCGACGACCGTGGTGACGCCGCGGAAGTGACCCGGGCGGCTCCGGCCGCACAGGACGTCCTGCATGCCTTGCACCTCGACGGTGGTCCGGTGGCCCGGGACGTGGATCTCCCCGTCGTCCGGGACGAAGAGGACGTCGCACCCGGCCGCCCGCAGGAGCTCCTTGTCGCGCTCCAGGTCGCGAGGGTAGGTCCTGAAATCTTCCCGCGGCCCGAACTGGAGGGGGTTGACGTAGATCGACACGACGACCGCGCTGCATTCGGCGCGGGCGCGCTCGACCAGGGAAAGGTGACCCTTGTGCAGGGCGCCCATGGTCGGCACGAGCCCGACGCGCCTGCCTTGTTCGCGCGCCTCGCGCGCGAACGCCCGCATCGCCGCGACGGTGGTGATCTCCTGCACGGCCCGGCCCCTTCGACTAGGAACCGCCGACCTTGCGGGACTCCACCGCCGCAGGCGCGGAATAGATCTCGGAATCGGAGGGGAACGTGCCGTCGCGGACGTCGCCGATGAAGCGGCGCGCCGCGGCGGCGATCTGCTCGCCGACGTTCGCGTAACGGCGGACGAACCGCGGCGGGACGCCTTCACCCAGGCCGACGAGGTCGTGGAACACCAGCACCTGACCGTCGCAGAAACGGCCGGCTCCGATGCCGATCGTCGGGATGCCGACCGCCCCGGTCACGGCGCGACCGACCGTCTCGGGCACGCCTTCGAGCACGAGAGAGAAAGCGCCCGCCGCTTCCAGCGCGACGGCGTCGTCGATGAGGGCGCGCGCCTGCTCGGGCTTCTTCCCCTGCACGCGGTAGCCGCCCATCAGGTGCAGCGACTGTGGCGTCAGTCCGATGTGCCCCATGACCGGGATCTCGGCGTCGAGCAGGGCCCGGACCAGACCGGCCCGCTTGCGCCCTCCCTCGATCTTGACCGCCGCCGCCCCTCCTTCCTTCAGGAAGCGGCCGGCGTTTCTGATCGCGTCGCGCCGCCCCGTCTGGAAGGACATGTACGGCATGTCCCCCACCACCAGGGCGCGGCGCGCCGCGCGCGCCACGGCGCGTGTGTGGTGGAGCATTTCCTCCATCGTGACCGGGAGGGTGCTCTCGTACCCCAGCACGGCGTTCCCGAGACTGTCGCCGACGAGAAGGACGTCGATCCCGGCGGCGTCCAGGATGCGCGCCGTGGGGTAGTCGTAGGCGGTCAGCATGACGATCTTGCGGCCGATCTCCCGGACCGAGCGCAGTTCAGGAACGGTGACCTTCGGAATGGATGGGACATTCGGGCCCGAAGAACCCGGGCCCTCGGGCGGGCGGTTCATGGAACCTCCTTCTCCCCTCCGGCACGACGGCGGCCGGTAGAGGGAACGGTTCGAGTCGTTGCGCAACCTGCGGGGGCGCGCCGTCCTAAGTCCGTGCCAGTCCCGGTCCCCTGGAGGATCCGAGCGGCATGTAGTACTGCACGCCCTTCTGCATCCCTTCAATCTGCCGGAACAGCTCCTCCAGGTCGTCGCGGCTCTTCACGAAGTCGATCTCGGACGTGTCGATGACCAGGAGCGGTGTCCGGTTGTAGTGAAAGAAGAAGTAATTGTACCCCCTGTTCAGCTCGGAAACGTAGGCCTCCGAGATTTCGCGCTCGTAGTCCCTCCGCCGCGAGCGGATACGCTCCAGCAGCACCGTGTCCCGCGCCTGCAGGAAGATGACCAGATCGGGATGCGGCACTTGCGGCTCGAGTACACCATACAGCTTCTCGTACAGCATCAGCTCGGAGTCGTCCAGGTTCAGGTAGGCGAAGATCTTGTCCTTGGCGAAGATGTAGTCGCAGATGAGTGTCTTCTGGAACAGGCTCCCCTGCGCCAGTTCCTGCTGCTGCCGGAAGCGGTTCAGGAGGAAGAACAGCTGGCACTGGAAAGCGGCGCCGGCGCGATCCTGGTAGAAATCGTGCAGGAACGGGTTCTCGACCTTTTCGAGGACCCTGCCGGCGTCGAAGCGCTGCACCAGAAGATCGACAAGGCTCGTCTTGCCGACGCCGATGGGGCCCTCGACAGCGATGAACTTGAAATTCATGCGCCTCTGACCGAAATGAACCGCGCATTATAGCAGCACCCGCTCGACACGGGAGCGATCGGGGCAGGATTCCAGAAGCCGCACCGCCGTCGCCATGAGTACCGGGTGCCATGCAACCGGTGAAATCTCAACCAGTGGAACCAGGACGAACCGTCTCAGGTGCATTTTCGGGTGCGGGACCTTCAGGGTCTCCCCGCACCTGATATCGCTCCCGCACAAAAGAAGGTCAAGATCGATGATCCTGGGCCCTTTGTCTCGCGTCCTGGTCCGCCCCATCGACCTCTCGACGGCCAGGCAAGCTTCCAGGATTCGCTCGGGGGCAAGGTCGGTTTCACATGCCACGACCTTGTTGATAAACTCATTCTGGTCAATAACATCAACAGGTTCTGTCAGGTAATCCGAGGAGCGCAGCACGGGCTCCAGGTCGCGCACCTCCAGGCCCTGGATGGCACGTGCGAGGTTTCCCGGACGATCACCCAGGTTCGAACCGAGCCCGATGAACGCCAGCCTTTTCTCCATCCAAGACCCCGAACGCGCGTTGACACTTAAAGATAGCATTTGCTAGCATCGCCATTTCGCAAATCATTCATTCCTCGTGTCGGCAGCGTGGTTTGAACGGCCGCGGGGTGCCCCGCGGCCATAACACCCGGGTCGTTCCCGGCAGGGACGGGCAAGTCCATGAAGAAGGTCGCAGCCAGAAAAGGCAGCAAGTCGCCGGCCACCGTCGCGCCGGCGAACACCTGGATGATCCACGAAAAGGCGCTCAAGGAGTTCGAGCGCGGCGTGGGCCTCCTGCAGAAGCAAAGCTACAGCGAGGCTCTGGAGCGGTTCCAGGCCATCGTCACAGGCTTCCCCCAGGAGAAGGAGCTGACGGACCGCGCCCAGGCCTACACGCGCATCTGCCGCAACCTGCTCGATCGGCGGGAGCCGCAGCCCCGCAAACCCGGGGACTTTTTCTATTACGGCGTCATCAAGGCCAACGAGGCCGACTACGACGAGGCGGTCCAGTTGTTGGAGCACGCTCTGCAGAACAATCCCAAGGACGAAAAGGTGCATTACGTTCTGGCATCGACCCTGGCCCTCAAGGGGGAGCGTCGCGAAGCGCTGGAGCACTTGCAACAGGCCATCGAGCTGAACGCTACCAACCGTGTTTACGCGCGCAACGACCCCGACTTCGAGCCACTCCGGGATGACGAGAACTTCCAGAACCTGATTCACCCGGAGGAGATGTAGGGCTCTCAGACTTCCGGGTGTCGAGGCCGGTCATGGCGAACAGGCGGCGAAAGAGCAGGCAACTGGCCCGCACGGCGCGGCGATCGTCGGGACGGGTGAAGACCCGACCGCGGCCCGCCGTTCCGGCCCGCAGGCGACTCTCACGCTCGAAACCGGCGCGCTCCAGGAGCCCGCGCCCCGCACCGCGCCTGAGGAGGGCGTCGCGCCCGCACCCGAAGAGCGCTCGCCGTCCGGCGGCCCGGTCCAGGTCGTCCGCCAAAAAGCCCGCGGTGCGCATCCTGCAGCCCGCCGAGACACGCGGCGGCCCGGCCATCGTCGTCGGCTCCTCGCGCGCCCTGCCCGTGCGCTCCGGGGCTCCCCTCTCATCGCTGCCCGGCGGCGTCAGGATGAGCCGCGGCTCTCCGGCCGGTGCGACGGTGACGCAGGGCAACGGTCCGGCCGCCGGCGCGGTCAGGCCCCGCCTGACGGTGTCCGGCCTGCAGCCCTCGCCGCGGAGGGTCTCTCCGGCGGGACCCGCTTCCGGACTGTTCTCTGTGCGGTCCGTGCCCTCATCGTCCGCTCCCGCAGTCACCGGGCGCCCATCGAGGGGCCCCGCCCCGGCCTCGCGCAAGCGCGAGGTCTGCGCCATGGTCCTCGCCGCCGGGCTCGGCAAACGGATGCACTCGCAGTCGACGAAGCTCATCCACGCGATCGCCGGCCGACCGATGGTACGACACGTGGTCGAGGCGGCCAAGGCCGCCGGGATGTCGCGCACCGTGGTGGTCGTCGGCAACCAGGCGGATGAGGTGCGCCGTGCCGTCGGGGAGGGCGACAAGCGGATCGGCTTCGCTTACCAGGACTCGCAGCGGGGCACGGGGCACGCCGTCCTGTCCGCCGAGTCGCAGCTCGCCGGGTATGAGGGAAACCTCCTGATTCTCAACGGGGACCTGCCCGCCCTGCTTCCAGAGACCCTGAAGACCTTCATCGAGTTCCACCGCGCCTCCGGAGCGCCACTCGGCCTGATGACCGCCGTCCTGAAGGAGCCGCAGGGTTACGGGCGGGTCGTCCGCACCTACAGCGGCGACGTGTCGCGCATCGTGGAGGAAACCGACGCGACACTCGATGAGAAGGCGATCAAGGAGATCAACTGTGGCATCTATTGCGTGGAGGCCGCCTGGCTGTGGGACCCCCTCAAGCGCGCCCGGGCGGACAACGCGCAGCGCGAGATCTACTTGACCGACCTGGTCGAGATCCTGAGGCGCGACGGCCACAAGGTGGCCGCCTACCGCCATCCCGACGCCGAGGAGGTCCTGGGTGTCAACGACCGGCGCGAGCTGGCGGCGGCGGTCCGTGCCCTGCATCGGCGCAAGGCCAACGCCCTGATGGACGCGGGGGTCACGATTCTCGATCCGGAAACGACCTTCATCGATGTGGACGTGAGGGTCGCCCCCGACACCGTCATCGAGCCCGGCGTCATGCTCCGTGGAGCGACCGACATCGGCCGCGGCGTCGCCATCGGGGCGGGGTCGCGGATCGCCGACTCGGTCGTGGGGGACGGCACCGTCGTCCTGCCCTACTGCGTGATCACCCAGGCGCGCATCGGGCGCGGCTGCAGGATCGGGCCGTTCGCGCACCTGCGACCCGACACCCAACTCGACGAGGATGTCCGAGTCGGCAATTTCGTCGAGACCAAGAAGACCCGCATGGGGCAGGGGAGCAAGGCGAACCACCTCACTTACCTGGGCGACGCGGAGATCGGGCGCCGGGCGAACATCGGCGCCGGCACCATCACGTGCAACTTCGACGGGGTGTCGAAGCTGCGCACCGTCATCGAGGACGAGGTGTTCGTCGGCAGCGACACCCAGCTCGTCGCCCCGGTGCGCGTCCGCCGGGGCGCCTTCATCGGCGCCGGCTCGACCATCACCAAGGACGTCCCACCGTACTCCCTCGCCCTGTCGCGGGCCCAGCAGGTGGTGAAAGAAGAGTGGGCCAGGAGGCACGGACCGAAGGCGCGGCGCAAGAGCGGTGGGGGCGGGCCGGATCGCTGACCCGCCGGGGAACACCCGGATCCTGCATCAGGGGAATTTCCGCTTGGCGCCGGGCCCTTCCTTCCTCTATATTCTCGGTCGCGCCATGTGCGGCATCGTCGGTTACATCGGTCACAAGAAGGTCAGCAGCGTCCTCCTGGACGGGCTGCGGAGGCTCGAGTACCGCGGCTACGACTCGGCGGGGATCGCGGTCATCAACGGCGGCACGGTCCAGGTCGTCCGCAGCGCCGGGAAGCTGCGCGACCTCGAGGAGAACCTCCGCCTGACCAGTCTGGAGGGTTCGTTCGGCCTCGGGCACACGCGCTGGGCCACCCACGGCCGCCCGACCGAGGAGAACGCCCACCCGCACCGTGACTGCACCGGGAGCCTGGTCGTGGTGCACAACGGGATCATCGAGAACTACAAGGACCTGAAGCGCGAGCTCGCGGCCTCGGGCCACCAGTTCAAGACGGAGACCGACACCGAGGTGATCGCCCACCTGATCGAGGAGGCCCGGAAGGATGGCGGGGTTCCCCTCGAGGAGGGTGTGCGCCGCGCCGTTCCGCGCCTGAGCGGCAGCTACGCCTTCGCGGCGATCTCCTCGACCGATCCGGTGAAAATCGTGGCGGCCCGCAACGGGCCGCCGCTGGTCGTCGGGCTCGGCAAGGACGAGTACTTCGTCGCCTCGGACATCCCGGCGATCCTGCACCACACGCGCGACGTGTTCTTCCTGGACGACCGCGAGGTGACCGTGATCACGGAGGGCGGCGTGGTCATCACCGACCATCAGGGCCGGCCGGTCTCCAAGCAGGTGCAGCGCATCACCTGGGACCCGATCATGGCGGAGAAGGCCGGTTTCAAGCATTTCATGCTGAAGGAGATCTACGAGCAGCCCCGCGCCATCCGCGACACCCTGCTCGGGCGCATCTCGCAGGACACGGGCGAGATCTTCCTGGACGAGATGGAGATCACCGACGAGGAGTTCCGCAGGTGCCGCAAGCTGCACCTGGTGGCGTGCGGCACCTCCTGGCATGCGGCGCTGGTCGGCAAGTTCCTGATCGAGCGCCTGGCGCGGCTGCCGGTCGAGGTGGACATCGCTTCGGAGTTCCGCTACCGCAACCCGATCCTTGACAAGGACCATCTGGTCGAGGTCATCAGCCAGTCGGGGGAGACGGCCGACACCCTGGCGGCGCAGCGGGAGGCGCGCGCCCGTGGCATCAAGACGATCGCCATCTGCAATGTCGTCGGCTCGATGATCACGCGGGAGGCCCAGGGGGTCATCTACACGCACGCCGGCCCCGAGATCGGCGTCGCCTCCACCAAGGCCTTCACGGCGCAGATGATCGCCCTGTTCCTGCAGGCGCTGCACCTGGGGCTCCTGCGCGGCACGCTGACCCGCGAGGAGTCGAAGGAGCTTCTCAAGGGCCTGCTGCACCTCCCGACGCAGATCGAGCAGGTGCTCGCGAAGGACGCGCTGGTCGAAGAGATCGCCAAAGACTACTTCCGCGCGCCCGACTTCCTCTACCTCGGACGCGGGATCAACTACCCGATCGCCCTGGAAGGGGCGCTCAAGCTGAAGGAAATTTCCTACATCCATGCCGAAGGGTACCCGGCGGGCGAGATGAAGCACGGCCCGATCGCCCTCATCGACCGCAACCTGCCGGTGATCGCGCTGGTGTTCGGCGACACCCTGTACGAGAAGATGATGGTGAACATCGAGGAGGCCCGGGCGCGCGACGGCGCGATCATCGCCGTCACCTACGAAGGGAACGACGAGGTGCCGCGCCACGCCGACCGGACGATCACGGTGCCGCGCACGTCCGATCTGCTGTCGCCGATCCTGGCGGTGGTGCCACTGCAGCTCCTCGCCTACCACATCGCCCTGCGCCGGGGCTGCGACGTCGACCAGCCGCGCAACCTCGCCAAGTCGGTCACCGTCGAATAACGCCCGCCGCACCGGACCGGTTCGCCTGTGCGATAATTCCCGCAATGGATCCCATTCTCGACCCGCTCAACCCGCGGCAGCGGGAGGCGGCGGAGCATACCGAGGGGCCGCTCCTGATCGTGGCCGGGGCCGGGTCGGGGAAGACCCGCGTGATCGTGCACCGTCTGGCGCACATCCTGGCCCGCCGTCTTGCCCCGCCGCAGCAGGTCGTGGCGGTGACCTTCACCAACAAGGCGGCGGGGGAGATGAAGGATCGCGTCGAGCGCCTGGTCGGGACCGACCGGGGCGGCGCCCAGGTGTCCACCTTCCATTCCTGGTGCCTGCGCTACCTGCGGCGGCACGCCGATCGGATCGGCTACAGCAACGACTTCCTGGTGTACGACGAGGCGGACCAGGCGGCCCTCATCAAGGAGTGCCTGGCGGACCTTTCAATCGACGAGAAGGCATACCCGCCCCGCCTGTTCCGGGCGCGCATCAGCAACGCCAAGAACCAGGGCCTCGATCCGGAGGGGTTCGAGAGGATGAAACAGGGCTTCCAGGACGATTTGATCGCGCGGGCGTACGCCCTGTATCAGAAGCGTCTCAAAGAATGTGACGCGATGGATTTCGACGACCTGATTGGCAACGTCCTGGATCTGCTCTCGAAGAGCGAGGAGCTTGCCCGGTCGGCGGCCGAGCAGGTCCGCTACCTGATGGTGGACGAGTACCAGGACACCAACCAGCCGCAATACAGGCTGATCCGGCATCTCGCCGCGGTCCACGGCAACGTGTGCGCCGTCGGCGACCCCGACCAGTCGATCTACCGCTTCCGCTACGCCGACATCCGCAATATCCTGTCGTTCGAGCAGGACTTCCCCGGCACCGCGCTCATCAAGCTCGAGCAGAACTATCGCTCCACCGGGAACATCCTCGAGGCGGCGACCGCTGTCGTGCGCCACAACAGCAGCCGCATCGACAAGGCGCTGTGGAGCGACGCGCCGAAAGGGCGGCCGCTCGAGCTGCTGGTGGCGATGGACGAGCGCCACGAGGCCGAGCGCATCATCGCGACGATCCTGGGACTGCGCCGCGACCACGGTCTGGAGGACGTCGCCGTCCTGTACAGGACCAACGCCCAGTCGCGCGCCCTCGAGGAGGCCCTGGCGCGCCACCAGGTGCCTTACATCGTGGTCGGCGGCACGCGTTTCTACGATCGCCGGGAGGTCAGGGACGTCCTGGCCTACCTGCGCGCCGTCCTCAACCCGCGCGACGACGTCAGCCTCAGACGCATCGTCAACACCCCGTCCCGCGACATCGGCACGACCACTCTCGACGCCGTCCTGGACACCGCCCGCAAGGACTCGTCGTCGATCGAGGAGGCGATGCTCCGGACGATCGATGCGGGCGCGGTGGGCGGCCGCGCGGCGAAGGCCCTGCGCGGCTTCCTGGCGCTCCTGTCGGCCCTGCGGGAGGAGGCGAAGACCGCCTCGCCGGCCCGGCTGGCCGCGGCCGTCATCGAGCGTGCCGGGTTCGAGGCCTATCTCGAGAGGACGTCGCCCGGGGACGCGTCCTCGCGTCTGGACAACCTGAAAGAGCTGGTGAGCGCCCTGTCCGTCTTCGAAGGCGTCGAGGACGGCCTGCGCGCCTTCCTCGACCGGGCCGCGCTCCTCTCCGAGACCGACAACGTCCAGGGGGCCTCGGGGGTGCGCCTGATGACGCTCCACTCGGCGAAGGGGCTGGAGTTCCCGGTGGTGTTCATCGCCGGGCTGGAAGAAAACCTGTTCCCCCACATCCGTTCCTCCGGAGAGCACGAGGACATCGAGGAGGAGCGCCGTCTGTTCTACGTCGGCATGACGCGCGCCCGGGAGCGCCTCATCCTGACGCGGGCCCGGGAGCGCCGCCTGTTCGGAGAGGCCGTGCCGGCCGAGCCCTCGCGCTTCCTGCGGGAGATCCCGCCCCATGTCCTGAGGGAGAGCGAGGACAACCTCTACGCCGGACGCCTGTGGAGCGCCGCGGAGGCGATCGCCGCCCGCCGCCAGGAACGGCGGGACGCCGGCAACGGCGGGCCGGCGGGCCGGCGGGCCGGTATCTTCCGCGATCCGGAGTCGCAGCTCGGCCCGGACGACGTTCATGACCGGGCGATCGGGACCACCGCCTCCTCCTACAATCTTGGCTGCAAGGTGCACCACCCCGATTACGGCGTCGGCACGGTGATCGGGGTGGAGGGGAGCGGCGACAAGCTGAAGCTCACCGTGTCGTTCTCGATCCACGGCTCCAAGAAATTCATGCCGCGCTACGCGCCCCTGGAGAAGATCTGATGCGACGCGGCCCGTCCCGCCATCCGGCGCTTCCCCGCGCGCTCCTCCCGGCCGCGCTCGCCGTCCTGCTGGCGGGCGGGGAGACCTCGACGCCCTCGGCCGATCCCCCGCGCGACCCGACGACCCACGACCTGATCAACGCGGGGGCGTCCGAGCTGCGCCGGTCGAATTTCCCGCAGGCGGCCCAGGATTTCGGCGAGGCGGCGGCGCTCGATCCCGACCTGGCCTGGGCCCAATTCGGCCTCGGACTCGCGGCGCTCGGACGCGGCGACAGGCGGGAGTTCGAGAAGGCCATGCGGCGGGCCGACGACCTGACGCACGGAGCGCCCGAGGTGCGCTACGTCCTCGGAGTGCAGAGGTATCTGGCGCGCGACCTGCACGTGGCCGATGAGGAGCTGCGCGGCGCCATGCGGGGCGATCGCTATTTCCTCGAAGCGCGCTACGCCCTGGGACTGATCGCGGCGGCGCGGGGCGATCTCGATGGCGCCCGCTCGATCCTGAAGGACGCGCTGCTCATCGACGAGGCCGACGCGCCGGCCCGGTTCCAGCTCGGCGCCGTCCTCGCCGCAACCGGCGATCTGGATGGAGCCGTCGACGAGATCGGCCGCGCGCTCTCCATCGACCCCGATCTCGAGCAGGCTCTGCCGGAGAGGCCCGTGCAGTTCCACGACCGGCGAGTGCTGCCGGGCTCCGCCCACGGGGGCGGCTTCC
>WNGL01003099.1_pt1 | contig 28989 bp, 27 predicted proteins | sample 5400591 | NCBI WGS metagenome assembly WNGL01 (sample SAMN13153377, study PRJNA577476) | soil metagenome | isolation source: 80 cm soil or saprolite under Garry oak tree replicate 1 | place: USA:California | collected 2016-06-15 | reverse complement strand
CACGCCGCCGTCGCTGCGTTCGGACCGCTCCGATCGACGGAGCCGGCGTGCACGCGGCGTGACAGCGGCACACGCCAGACCCGCTCGTCCTCGGTGGCGCCCGCACTGGTTGCGCCGTGCCGGTCGCAGTCCGGTTCCGTTGCCGTGGGCCGCTGGCGCGCCCGGGCGTGCGCCGGCGTCTGCGTTTCCGGGCCCTCTCGTCAGGCCAGCGCCGGTCGCGACTCTGGCGGCGGCGCAGGAGGACGGCGCCTTCCCCGGCCCGCCTCGGCGGCGTTCGGTCCCACCTCGAGAGGCCGGCACTGCGAAATGACCGGCATTGCCGCTAGACCCTCAGCCCCCGTCAGCGCGAGGGACGAGCCCAGCTGCCGAGGAGGAAGTCCTCCTCGAGCGGCGAGAGGTCGAAGCGGCGCGCCGCCTCCGCGACGAGCTTCGGCCGGTCGGGCTTCGGCTGGTCGCGCGCCTGGTCGTCGAGCCAGCGCAGCGCCCGCCGGATGGACTCGCCCTGCGGCCCGATGCCCCCGGCTCCTCCGCCCTCGCTCATGCCCGACCTCCTTCGACTGAGATGCCCGACCTCGGGTCCCGAGTCCAGCGCACCGTTCGGGGCGGGAGGTCCGCTACCGGAGCCACCCGATCACGGCGCCGACGGTGCCCAGGGCGAGCATCGTCAGCTGGGCGAGGAGGAGCCGCCGCCCGAAGGCCCAACCTCCCGCAGCCACCGCCATGACGCCCTTCACCACCGTGTTCGAGGCGGTCCCGAGGAAGATCGTCGTCGCCGCGACCTGGTGCGAGAGCTCCCCCGAGGGGCCGGCGAGCTTCGACATCGAGAGGGTGATGGCGTCGACGTCGGTCGAGCCGGCGAGCACGCCGGCCGCGTAGGTGCCGGCGGTCCCCAGGTAAACCGAGGCCGCCTTCGTGCCGAGCAGGACCAGGGCGAAGAGGAGCGCGAACCAGAGCGCCGTGCCGAGCTCGAACGGGTTCGTGACCGCGAGCTCCTGCGCCCCAGGGCGGGCCCGCCCGGAGCGGAGCCAGAAGGCGAGGCAGACGCCGATGCCGGCCACGGCCGCGAAGCCGGCGGGGAAGGCGACGTCGAGCACGAGCGACGGGTTCACCACCGCCGCGAGGACGAGGACCCGCACGAACATCACCGTCGAGGCGAGCATGATCGCGAGCGCGGCGGAGTCGCCGAGCTCCGGCTTCTCCCGCGCGCGGCGCGACATCGAGAGGGTCACCGCCGTGGACGAGACGAGCCCGCCGAGCACGCCGGTGAGCCCGAGGCCGCGGCGCGCGCCGAAGAGCCGGATCCCGGCGTACCCGGCGAACGACAGGGCGGAGATGAGCACCATCAGCACGCCCACCTGGAAAGGATTCAGCACGCGGAGCGGCCCGTACGCCTGGTCGGGCAGGAGCGGCAGCACCACCACCGCGATCACGAGGAACTTGATCGTCCCGGCGGCGTCCTCGGTCGAGATGCGTCGCGCCAGCGGGTGCAGCGTCGGCTTCGCGTAGAGGAGGAAGGTCGCGACCACCGCGATCGAGGCGACGGCGAAGATCTTCTGCCGGGGCTCCATCACGCCGCGGGTGAGGGAGAGGACGCCGAGGAGGAACGAGAGGAGGAGCGCCACCTCGGAGGTGATCCCGCGGTGGACGTCGCGCCAGACCTCGCCCGCGTAGTTGAGCGCGAGGAGCAGGACGAGCCCACAGAACGGCACCGCGACCGCGGCGATGCCGAGCTCGCGCGAGGCGAGCATGGCCGCGCCCCCGACGAGCGCGAGGAGAGGGTGGGTCCGCGCGCCGCCCAGGAAGGCGAGGCCCGACTCCTCCGACGGCTTCGCGCGCTCCCGCTCGAGGCCGATGAGGAGCCCCGCCGCAGCGGCCACCGCGAGCGAGGCGAAGGGCTCGTACCGATCCACGCCCCGATCCTACCCCCGGCGCGGCGCGACGCGAGGAACGCGACGCAGCGTGATATCGGGTCTACGTGATCAGCCGCTCGATGGCGGACGGGTCCGCGGGCTTCGCGACGTGCGCGTCGAACCCGGCGTTCGTGGCTCGCGCGCGGTCCTCGGGCTGCGCGTAGCCGCTCACCGCGACGAGGCGGATCCCGGCGAGCGTCGGGTCGGCCCGGATCGCGCGCGCCACCTCGTATCCGTCCATCCCGGGGAGCCCGATGTCGCACAGCACGACGTCCGGGTGCCGCTCGCGCACGCGCGCCAGCGCCGCCCTCCCGTCGTAGACCGCCTCCACCGAGTGGCCGAGGAAGGCGACCACGTCGCAGAGGGACTCCGCGGCGTCCACGTTGTCGTCCACGACGAGGACGGAGCGCCCGGCGGCTTGCGCGCGCTCCGCCCCGTGCTCCGCGGCCGCGCCTTCGCCGCGACCGAGCGCGAGCGGCAGCCGCACCACGAACTCCGTCCCCGCGCCCGCCCCCTCGCTCCGGGCCTCCACCGTGCCACCGTGGAGCTCCGCGAGCCCCTTCACGAGCGGGAGCCCGAGCCCGAGCCCACCGGTAGACCGCGCGAGCGTGCGCTCCTCCTGCACGAAGGGCTCGAACACCTGGCCGAGCAGGCCCGGCTCGATCCCCGCGCCCGTGTCGCGCACGTGCAGCGCCGCCAGGTCTCCCTCCGCCGCGATCGAGAGGAGGACGCGCCCGCCCCTGGGCGTGAACTTCCCCGAGTTCTGGAGGAGGTTCCCGAGGAGCTGGGTGAGGCGCGTCGCGTCGCCGTCCACCGCGAGCGGCTCGGACGGGACCTCCACCTCGAGCTGCACGCCGCGCTCGGCGAGGACGAGGCGATGGTCCTCCCCGACCCGCCGGACGAGCTCCCCCAGGTCGAGCCGGGCGCGGCGCAGCTCGATGCGGCCGCGGGCGAGCCGCGACACGTCGAGGAGGTCGTCCACCATGCGGGCGAGGTGCCCGACCTGCCGCGCGATCACCTCGCGCGCGCGCCGCGCGCCGTCCGACGCGGGATCGGCGCGCTCGAGGAGGAACACGGCGCTCCGGATGGGCGCGAGCGGGTTGCGGAGCTCGTGCGAGAGCATCGCCAGGTACTCGTCCTTGCGCCGGTCGGCGTCGCGCAGCGCCTCGTACGCGCGCCGCAGCTCGGTCACGTCACGGATCGTCTCGGTGACGAGCTTGCGCCCTTCCGACGACACGAGCGGCACGGCCGTGTAGACACCGGTCCAGCGCCGTCCGGTCTCGGCGTCGCGCACCCGGAGCTCGACGTCGCGGACCGCCTCCCCGTGCAGCGCGCGGGCGAGCGGCCGCTCCGGGGCCTCCACCGGCGTGCCGTCGGGGCGCTCGAACTCGTACCGCCCCACGTACGTCGCGTGCGACATCCGGCACGCGCCCCCGCACCCGTGCAGCTGGCGGGCCGCGGGGTTCAGCGTCACGACGTCGCCGCGGTCGTCGAACACGAGCACGGCCTCATCCACCGCGTCGATGACGTCGCGCAGCTCCGCGTGCCCGAGCCCGGGCGTCAGCTCACCACCCGGGCCTGCCGCCCCCCGCTCCCCCGCCGGGCTTTCCCCGTCCCCCCTGAGAGTCACTGCAGGAATCTATTGACTGGCGCGCCCGCGGAAACCTGCGCGCGTGGCGGCCGGGCGGGCTGGGCCTCGCTCACGAGGCTCGGCGCAGCCGGCCGAGGAGCCGCCCGAGCCGCGCGCCGAGGCCGTTCGGCGCCTCCGCCCCGGGCGTCTCCCCGAGCACGCGCAGCACCGCCGCGCTCAGGTTGTCCGGGGTGCCCCTGGCGTTCGCGGCCTCGAGGAGGGCCCGACAGGCCTCCGCGGCCGGGCGGTCCTCGACGAGCCGCGCGATCTCCGCATCGGAGAGCACGCCGTGCAGCCCGTCTGTGCAGACGACGAGGACGTCGCCCTGGGCGAGCCGGCGCGTCACGCGATCGCGGCTGACGATGAGCTCGCGCCCCACGCTCCGGGTGAGCACCGAGCGGTCCGGGTGCGTGCGCCCGCGCTCCGCGGACAGGAGCTTCATCCGGACCTTCTCGGCGGCGACGGTGTGGTCCTTCGTGAGCTGCACGATCTCGCGGCCGCGGACGACGTACAGGCGCGAGTCCCCGACGTGCACCGCGGTGAGCTCGCCGCGCTCGACGACCGCCGCCGTGAGCGTGGTGGACATCCCACGGAGCTCCGGGACGGCGATCGCCTTGTCGTACAGATCGATGTTCGCCTGCTGGACCGCGCGGTAGAGCCGCTGGCCCGCGGGGGCGGGCGCCCCCTCGGCGAACGCGCGGAGCACCGACGAGATCGCGAGGTCGCTCGCGACCTCGCCCGCCTGGGAGAGGGACACCCCGTCCGCGACGGCCACGAGACCACAGGCCTCGCCTTCGGCGGCGCTGCCGCAGGCGTCCTCGTTGTGGTCACGCTCCGTGCCGACGTCGGTGAGCACGGCCCGCTCCAGCGCGAAGTCAAGCACCCGGACCTCTACGTTTGGTTGCAGCGCGGCGGCGCCGCGCACTAGGCTCTCGCCATGTCATCCCGGGCTCCGGTGGCGTGATGAACGACCCCGTCGTCGGCGAGGCGCTCGACCAGTACGTTCTCACGGATCTGCTCGCGCGCAGCGGCATGGCGACCATCTACAAGGCGAAGGACACGTTCAGCGGCGCCACGGTCGCGCTCAAGGTCCCCCACGTCCAGCTCGAGGCGGACATCGTGTTCTCGCAGCGGTTCGAGCGCGAGGAGAAGATCGGCCAGCAGCTCGACCATCCGCACCTCGTCCGGATCCTGAAGCCCCGCGAGAAGAGCCGGATGTACATGGTGATGGAGTTCGTGGAGGGGAAGTCGCTCCGCGCCCTCCTGCGCGGCCACCCGCTCCCCCGCGCGCAGGCGCTCGACGTCGCCCGGCAGGTGGGCGACGCGCTCGTGTACCTCGAGTCGCAGGGCGTCGTGCACCGCGACCTGAAGCCCGAGAACGTGCTCCTCGCCGCGGGCGGGCAGGTGAAGATCCTCGACTTCGGCATCGCGATGTCCACCGCGTCGCGCCGCCTCACCTGGGGTGCGCTCTCGAACGCCATCGGGACCCCCGATTACATGGCGCCCGAGCAGATCCGCGGCCGGCGCGGCGACGCCCGGACCGACGTGTACGCGCTCGGGATGCTGCTCTACGAGATGCACACCGGCAAGCTCCCCTTCGACAGCCCCGACGCCCGCTCGCTCCTGCGCGCCAAGGCGGCCGAGGAGCCCCGCGCCCCGTCCTACTACGTGAAGGACTTCGACCCCGGTCTCGAGGCCATCATCCTCAAGGCGATCGAGCGGGATCCTCGTCACCGGTACGAGAGCGCCGCCGAGCTCCTGCGGGATCTCGCGGATCCCGCCGCGGTGCCCGCGCGCGACCCGGAGCTCCTCCAGCTGCGCAAGCGCGCGGGCTCGCGCGGGCGGCGCCGAACCGTCGCGGCGATCGCGGTGGGGATCCTGCTCCTCGGGCTCGGCGCCCTGGTCTTCCTGAGCGCGCGCATGTCCGGCGAGGCCCCCGCCCCACCGCCCGGCGCGCACGAGCGTAGGTGAGCCATGGGGACGTCCCTCGAGCCGGCGCTGAACCTCGCCTGGGTCCTGCTCTGCGGGTTCCTCGTCATGTTCATGCAGGCCGGCTTCGCGATGGTGGAGACCGGCTTCACGCGCGCGCGCAGCGCCGCGAACACGATGGCGATGAACCTCGTCGTCTACCCGGTGGGCGTCCTCGGGTTCTGGCTCGTCGGGTACGGCCTTATGATGGGCGGGGTCGCCTCCTGGCCGACGCTCGGCTCCTCCGCTCCGGGCGGACACGAGGTCGCCCTCGCGTTCGGCGGCCAGGAGTGGGGCCTCTTCGGCGCCGCCCGCTTCGCGCTCGTGACCGTCGCGCGGGAGCCCTCGCACCTCGCGATGTTCTTCTTCGCCGCGGTCTTCATGGACACCGCCGCGACGATCCCCACCGGCGCCATGGCGGAGCGCTGGCGCTTCAGCGCCTTCCTCCTCTACGGCCTGTTCATGTCGGCCCTGCTCTACCCGCTCTACGGCAACTGGGTCTGGGGCGGCGGCTGGCTCTCGGCGCTCGGCGCGAACGCCGGGCTCGGCCACGGGCACGTGGACTTCGCCGGCTCGAGCGTCGTGCACATGACGGGCGGCGTGACCGCGCTCGCCGGCGCCATCGTGCTCGGGCCGCGCCTGGGCCGCTTCCGCGCGGACGGCACCATCGGCGCGATGCCAGGCCACAACCTCCCGCTCGCCGTCGTGGGCACGCTCGTGCTCGCCTTCGGCTGGTTCGGCTTCAACGCCGGGTCCACCCTGTCGGCGGCGAGCCCGCGGATCGCGCTCGTGGCCGTGAACACGATGCTCGCGTCCTCCGCCGGCGCGCTCGCCGCCCTCCTGTACGTCCGGTTCACCCTCTCGAAGCCCGACGTGACCATGGCCTGCAACGGGCTCCTCGGCGGGCTCGTCGCGATCACCGGCGGCTGCGCTTTCGTGACCCCCGCCGCGGCGGTGCTGATCGGGACGGTGGCGGGGGTGCTCGTGGTCTGGGGGGTGGCGCTCCTCGAGCGGCGGTTCCGCGTGGACGATCCGGTCGGCGCCTTCCCGGTTCACGGTGTGTGCGGGGCCTGGGGCGCGCTCGCGGTCGGCCTCTTCGCCGACGGGAGCTGGGGGGAGGGGTGGAACGGCGTGGCGGGCCCGGTGCGCGGCCTCCTCTTCGGCGACCCCGGCCAGCTCGCGGCGCAGGTCGTCGGCGTCGCCACGAACGCCGCCTTCGTCTTCGCCGCGGCCTACGGCTTCTTCCGGCTCGTGGATCGGCTGCTCGGGAACCGCGTGTCCGCCGAGATCGAGCTCCAGGGGCTCGACGCGCTGGAGATGGGCACCGACGCCTATCCGCGTACCTGAGGACATCGCCCGACCGCCCGCCCCGGAATGTGCCGCGCCGGAGCGCGCGCCCGTCGGTGCGGGCGCGCGTTCCGGCGTGGTCACGGGACCTTCAACTCAGGCCGCGGCCGTCTTCGACAACAGGACGGTCTTCCCCTTCTTCTTGCTCGAGCGCAGGAAGTAGACGGCCCCGTAGAGGCCCCACAACGCGCAGACGCCGAGGGCGATGTACGGCTCCTTCACGCTCATGCCGGCCACCATGAACGGACCGACGAGGTAGAAGAGCATGCACACGAGGTTCGCGACGAGGCCGAACAGCGGCACGAACATGTGCTTGAAGCCGCTGAACGACTGATGCTCCCGGAACGCCACGATCGCGACGAGGCAGGTGAGCATGTACAGCATGAACGTGCCGAAGTTCGAGACGAGCGTCATGATGACGAGGCTGTTCGGGAGCTTCGCGTAGGTCCCCGGCGCGAAGATGCCGAAGCTGTACCAGATGCTCCCGACGTACTTCGCCTCGAGCGGCGCCGGCGTGGTCCCACCGAGGTAGGTGACCACGGTGATCGCGCCCAACACGCCGGAGATGACGGCGAGCGTCCAGATGGCGCGGTGCGGGGTGAGCCGCTTGCCGTGGAGCAGGCCGAAGTGGCTCGGCACCTCGTCGTCCTTGCCCATCGCGTAGGTGACCCGCGCGCCGGTGGAGAGGCACGAGAGCGTCGTGCCGATGAGCGCGAGGAACACCGTCGCCGCCTGCACGAGCATGAAGGCGCGGCCCGCCGCGTAGCTGCCGAAGAGCCAGGTGCCGGCGAGCACCATCATGTCGCCGACCGGCGCGCCCGACGCGCCCGCGTCGGCGAGCGTGTAGCCCTGGTTCAGGAAGTAGCCCGCGGCGAAGTACTCGATGAGGTAGCAGAACAGCCCCTGGATGAGCAGCGAGAGCATCACCGCGCGGGGGATGTCGCGCTTCGCGTTCTTCGCCTCCTCGCCCATCGACGTGACGGACTCGAAGCCGACGAGGATGAGGATGGCGATGCAGGCCTGGATGATGAGGTACGAGAAGCCGTGCGGCGCGGGGACCGACGAGGCGGTCGGGTGGAACTTGAACTTCGCGACGAGGTCCTTCGGGTGGTCCGCGTCCACGGGCTCCATCGCCGTCGCGGCGTCGGGGGCGTAGCTCAGCGTGAACGGGACCGGCTTGCCGTCCTTGAGCAGGGCGACGGGGGTGCCGTCCGCGTCGATCTTCGGCTGCGTCACCGGCTGACCCGCGGCGTCGAGCTTGGGCTTGCCGTTCTCGAGCACCGGCTCGTCCGCGACGACGTAGTCCACCGGGACCCCGCCGACGAGGTGCCAGCCCTTCGAGCCCTCGGGGTGCTGCACGCGGTACGAGATCGCGATGACCGAGAAGACGAGGAGCGCGGTGATCTGGATGACGTTGATCGCGAAGTTGACGCCCGTCGTCCCGGTCACGCCGCGGAACGCGATGTAGGCGACGCCGAGCGCGAACAGGAACGAGAAGCCGATCATGAACAGCGGGCTGTTGTACGTGCCGCTGAACGAGTTCGGGAAGAACTGGTTGAGGAGGTAGCCCGCGATGAGCGCGGTCACGCCGACCATCACGCCGGGGTAGACCCAGTAGTAGAGGTGCGACGCCCAGCCGGTGATGAACTTGGCGACGCGGGCGAACCTGAACGCCTTGGTCTTCGACAGGAAGGCCTGCTCCGCGAAGAAGTAGGAGGAGCCGGCGCCGGGGTAGAGCTTCGAGAGCTCGGCGTAGGCGATCGCGGTCGCGAGGCAGAGGATGAGGGCGGCGAAGATGCCGAACCACATCGCCGAGCCGGCGAGCGGGGCGCCGTAGAGCGACTGCATCTGGAACGTGAGCCAGAGGAACGCGCCGGGCGCGATGAGCGCCATGGCGTTGATGGTGAGCCCGGTGAGCCCGAGGGTCGGGCGCGGCCCGGTCGTCCCGGTCGAGGCGGCAGGGGCTTCGTTGGAAGGCATGTAGGTCTCCGGTCTGCTGCTGCGTAGGCCCGCGAGGCGGGTCACCGGGGGCTGTTTGCAGACGACGTGCCGCCTGCTCGGAGGGGCCCGGTATGGCCCCGAACGGCCGCGAATCCCGCCAGGCGGGCAGCGTGCTGAACGGGCTCAGACGATGAGGCGCATCAGCTCCTTGCGGAGCTCGGTGCGGGACGGGTCGTCGGGCGCCGCGGCGAGCGCGCGCTCGAGGACCTCCGCCGCCTTCCGGCGGAACCCGCCCTCCTCGTACAGGCCGGCGAGCGCGCGGAGCGCCGCGAGGTGGCCCGGGGTCGCTTCCACCGCGTGCTCGAGCGCGGTGATCGCTGCGAACGGATCGCCCGTCGCGTGAAGGGCGCGCCCGAGCTGGTACTGCGCGTCGGCGAGGAGCGGATCGCGCTTCACCAGCTCGGAGAGGAGCTGGATCGCCGCGGGCGCCTTCCCCGCCGCGATGAGCTCGCGTGCCCGCGCGACCACGGTGGCGTGGGGCTCGGCGCCCGGCTCCGCCGGGGCGGCGGGCGCGGCGGCGTCCCGCATCGCGCGCTCCATCCGCTGGAGCAGGTCCTCCATCCGGAACGGCTTCTCGACGTAGTCGGAGGCGCCATACGCGTCGCGCGCGTCCTGGGCGAAGCGCCAGCCCTTGTAGATGGCGGTCATCATGATGACCGGGATGCGCCGCGTCCGCGCCCCCGCCTTGATCCGGCGGCACGCGTCGAAGCCGTGCACCTTCGGGAGCATGGCGTCGAGGAGCACGAGGTCCGGGAGGAGCGCATCCGCCTGGTCGAGCGCGTCCTGCCCGTCCACGGCGAGCGCCACCTGGTAGCCGTGCGAGGTGAGCATCCGCTCGACGAGCTGGCGGATCTCAGGCTCGTCGTCGACGACGAGCACGAGCGGCTGCGCCCGGGTGGGGCCCGGCGCGGCCGGGACCGCCTCGTCGATCTCGATCACGATCTCGGCGTCCGGGATCTCCTCGAGCTCCTCGCCGAGCAGCACGCCCGCGATCACGGACTCGACCCGGGGGGCGTCGGCGGAGCAGGCGCCGCCGCGCCAGAGGGTGGCGCCCCGGGCCCGCTCCTCGTACGCCTCGCCGATCGCGCGCAGGAGCGCGCCGCGGACGGCGACGTAGGGCGAGACCTCGCGGCCGGTGACGAAGCGCACCTCCGAGATCACCCGCTCGTCCCGGGGGCGTGCCATCGCGAGGTGGATGCGTCCGCCGTCGACGGAGAGCGGAAGGATGAGGTCGCCCTCCGCCACCACCCGCGGGACGAGGTCGAGCAGATCGAGCGAGATCGCGGTGTGGGAGAGGTCCACGCCCGGGTACCCATGGCGCTCGGCCAGCACGGAGGCGAGCTCTCCCTCCTCGATCCCGAGCGAGAGGAGCCGCGAGCAGATCGGCTCACCGCGCGCGCGAGACTCGCGCCGCGCGGCCTCGACGAGCTCGGCGCTCGCGAGCCCACGCTGGAGGATCAGGTCTCCGGTCCTGGGTGACAAAGGCGATCTCCCCGTTCGACGTCCACCGCGAGTCTCGCGCGTTCCGGCGTCCCGCGCTGTCCCACGGCGGAGCGACCCACGACCCAAGGGTCGCGTCCGGGGGGTCCCCGGCGGACGCCTACCCGACCGTGTCGGCGTAGGTCATGACGAGGTACATCACGCTCTCGCGCTCGGCGCGGCTCCGGTAGACGTGGGGGACGTCGGCCTCGAAGACGATCGCGTCGCCGGCCTGGAGCTGCTCCTTGCGCCCCTCGACCTCGATCTCGACGGCCCCCTGGGCGACCACCAGGTTCTCGGTGGTGCCGGGGTTGTGCGCCTCGGCCTTCTCGGCACCGCCGGGCGCGAGCCGCAGCTCGTAGAACTCCACCCGGCGCCGCTCGTCGAACGGGAAGAGCGCGCGCGAGGTGAACGACCCGTCGTGGCTGGTGAGGAGCTTCGCGTGCTCACCGCGGAGGACCTGCACGCCGCCGCTCGTCCGGGCCGACATGAGGGCGGAGAACGGGACGGAGAGCGCGGAGGAGATCTTCCAGAGGACGTTGATGGTCGGTGCGCTCTGGCCGAGCTCGACCTGCCCGAGCATCGCGCGCGACACGCCCGAGATCTGCGAGAGCTTCTCGAGCGAGAGGCCGCGCTCGCCGCGGAGGCGGCGCAGGTTCGAGCCGACGACGGGGGTGAGGTCGCGGGCGGAGGCGCCCGCCGCGCGCTCGGAGGGACGAGGCTCGGGCGTGGAGGCGGCCGGGCGGCCGCGCTTTCGAGAGCTCTCGCGCGCGTTCTTCATGGTCTCGATCTTTTCCGCTACAACGGAGGCGTTGTCAAACCATGCTCACGTCGCGGCGCCGTGGCGCCTGACGCTCGTCACGAACCCTGACGACTGCAACCTCGCGTGCGACATGTGCGAGTGCGGCGCCGCCCGGCGGCCGGGCCCGCCACGCCGCATGGACCCGGTGCTGGCGGAGCGCGCGGTGCGGGAGGCCGCGGCGGCCGGGCTGCGCGAGGTGATCCCCTCCACCCTGGGCGAGCCGCTGCTCTGGGAGGGGCTGGACCGGCTCGTCGACCTGTGCGCGGCGCTCGGCCTCGCGCTCAACGTGACGACGAACGGCACCTTCCCGGGCCGCGGCCCCGCGCGCTGGGCGGAGCGGCTCGTGCCGGTCGCGTCGGACGTGAAGGTCTCCTGGAACGGCGCCACCGCCGCGACGGCCGCCGCGATCATGCCGGGGATCGACCTCGACCGCGCGATCGCGGAGCTCCGGGAGTTCGCGGCGGTGCGGGACGCGCTCGCCCGCCCCGTCCGCCGCTGCCGGCTGTCGTTCCAGGTGACGGCGCAGGAGGCGAACGTCGACGAGCTGCCCGCGATCGTCCGGCTCGCCGCCTCGCTCGGCGTCGAGCGCGTGAAGGTGAACCAGCTCCAGGTCAGGTTCCCCGCCCTCGCGCAGCGCTCGCTCCTGCGCAGCGCGGCCGCCCTGCGTCGGTGGAACGGCGCGGTCGTCGCGATGCGGGAGGCCGCAGCGGCGGCTCCGCTCCGGTCCGGCGGGCGCGTGCTCCTCGAGAACGTGAACCCGCTCGCGGAGGACCCCGCCGCCCCCGCGCCGCGGGGCGCGTGCCCGTTCGTCGGGCGCGAGGCGTGGCTCCACCCGGACGGCCGGCTCGCTCCGTGCCCGCACCCCGCCGCCGCGCGCGGCGAGCTCGGCGACTTCGGCTCGGCCGCGGACGCCCCGTTCGCCGCCCTCTGGCGCGGGGAAGCCCTCCGCGCGTTCGTCGAGACGTGGCCGGCGCACCCGGTCTGCGCCGCTTGCCCGTTCCGCAGCCCCGGCGGCGCCTAGCGCGGACCCCTCTAGGGCGGGCGGTCCTCGGGTACGATCGGCGCGGTGTCCACCGAGCCGCTCCCCACCGCCATCGCCCTCGCGGCGACGGGCATCCTCCTCGCCGCGAGCGTGCTCGCCTCGCGCACCTCGGGCCGCGCCGGCGTCCCGGCGGCGCTCCTCTTCCTCTTCGTCGGGATGGCCGCCGGCGTCGCGGGCGTCCACTTCCACGACTACCGGCTCGCCTTCCGGGCGGGGACCGTCGCGCTCGTCCTCATCCTCTAGGACGGCGGGCTCTCGACCCCGTTCGCGAGCGTGCGACGCGTCCTCGCGCCCGCCGCGGTCCTCGCCACGGCGGGCGTCGCCCTCACCGCGCTCTTCGCCGCGCTCGCAGCGCGCGCGGTCGGCCTGCCCTGGCCGGAGGCCGCCCTCTTCGGCGCGATCGTCTCGTCGACCGACGCCGCCGCGGTCTTCTCGGTCCTGCGCGGCGCGCGGATCCAGGTCCGCCGCCGCGTCGCGCACGTGCTCGAGCTCGAGTCGGGCGTGAACGACCCGATGGCGGTCATCCTGACGCTCGGGTTCACCGAGGCGATCGCGGCCCGGCGCGCGCCGGGCCTGGAGCTCGCCCCCGAGATCGCCCTGCAGCTCGCGGTCGGACTCCTCGTCGGATGGCTCGTCGCCCGCGGAGGGCGCCTCGTCCTGCCGCGCGCGCGGCTCGCCGCCGGAGGCCTCTACCCCGTCCTCACTCTCTCGCTCGCGTTCGTCGCCTTCGGCGCGGCGACGCTCCTGCACGGGTCGGGGTTCCTCGCGGTCTACGTCGCCGCCGTGACCCTCGGGAACGGGCCCCCTCCCCTATCGGACCGGGCTCGTGCGCGTGCACGACGCGATGGCCTGGTTCAGCCAGGTCGCGATGTTCCTCCTGCTCGGGCTGCTCGCCGACCCCGCGCGGCTGTGGGCGATCGCGCTCCCCGGCCTCGCCCTCGCCGTCTTCCTGGTGTTCGTCGCGCGGCCCGCGGCGGTCGCGCCGTCGCTCCTGCCCTTCCGCTTCGCGCCGCGCGAGATCGCCTTCCTCTCCTGGGTCGGCCTTCGCGGGGCGGTGCCGATCATCCTCGCGACCTACCCGGTCCTCTCCGGCGTGCCGGACGCGGAGCGGATCTTCGACCTCGTCTTCTTCGTGGTGGTGGTCTCGACCTTGCTGCAGGGGACGCCCATCCGGTGGCTCGCGCAGCGGCTCGACCTCGTCGCGCCGGGCCCGCCCGCTCCGCGTGCGGTGCTCGAGATCGTGTCGCGCGATCCGCTCGCGGGCGAGGTGCTGTCCTTCTACGTGGAGGAGGCGTCGGCGGTCGCCGGCTCCGCGATCTCGGACCTGCCGTTCCCGGAGGGCGCGACGGTGATGCTCATCGTCCGCGGGCCCGAGCTCGTCCCGCCGCGCGGCCCGACCCTCCTCGTCCCGGGCGACCACGTCTACGTGTTCGTGCGGCCCGACGAGAAGGCGCTCGTCCACCTCCTCTTCGGGCGCGAGGAGGAGGACTGAGGCGAGCTCCTCGAAGGCGGAGCAAGTTACCCCCGCCCTCAGGTCCGGGAGGTCCTGATCCCGTCCTCGAGCTCGTTGAGCGGCGTCGCCGCCCCGGGCTCGCGCGGGAAGTGCTGCGCGAGCCGCGCGCCGCAGATCGCGATCGCGTCCACGAAGCCCCGCGCCGGCGCCCCCGCCCGCAGCCCCGCGACGAGCGCGTCGGCCGCCTTCTGCCAGTCGTCGCCCATCCGCGCGTGGATCCCGTGGTCGCCGAGCACCACCGCCTGGCGCTCGAAGAGCGACGCGAACACGAGGACGCCCGTCCCCTCCGCCGTGCGCTGCAGCCCGTGCTCGTGGAACGCGCGCAGCGCGCGCGCCCGGACCGCCTCGTCCATCGCGCGGCGGCCCACGAGGAGCCGCTCGAGCGGATCCCACGCCGCCGCGAGCGCGCCCACGATCCCCGCCGCGAGCTGCACGAAGGGCAGCTCCCAGGGCACGACCGGCACGCCCGCCGCGAGGACCGCCGCGGTCGCGACCGCCGCGGCGAGGACGGCGCCGCGCCAGCGGGTCTCCGGGTACGCGTCGCTCTTCTCGACGACGACGGGGACGAGCTGGCCGCGCGAGAGCGACTCCGCCCGCCGGACCGCGTCCGCGACGCGGGCGCGCGCCTCCTCGCCGAAGTCGGTCTCGATCGACACGCGTCCCCTCCTCACCAGCGGCCGGACGCGCCGCCGCCCGAGAACCCACCGCCGCCGCCCGACCACCCGCCGCCCGAGCCGCCTCCCCATCCTCCACCGCCGCCCCAGCCCCCGCCCCCGCCCATCCACGGGCCGCCGCCCCACCAGAGGTGGCTGCGCCGCCGGGGCCCGAACCCGCGCAGGATCGACCCGAGGATCCAGAAGACGACGAAGAGGCCGATCATCACCCCGCCGCCGATGGGAACCCCGGTGACGCCTCGGCGCCCGCCGCGCGCGTGGCGCGCGACCTCCTCCGGCGCGGCGCCGGCGAGCGTGAGGAGCTGGGCGCCCGTGTCATAGAGCCCGTCGCCGTAGCGCCCGGCGCGGAAGGCGGGGCGCAGGATCTGGTCGCCGATCCGCCGGGCGAGGGCGTCCGGAATCTCTCCCTCGAGGCCGCCGCCCACCTCGATGCGGAACGCGCGATCCTGCAGCGCGACGACGACGAGGAGCCCGTTGTCCTTGCCGCGCGAGCCGACCCTCCAGGCCTCCGCGACGCGGATCGAGAACTCCTCGATGGGCTCGCCCTCGAGGGACGGGACGAGCAGGTACTGGAGCTGGACCCCCTCGCCCCCCTCGCGCACGCGGGCGCTCCGCGCGAGGTCGGCGAGCCGTCGCTGGGCGCTCGCGTCGAGGACGCGGGCCTCGTCCACCACCGGCCCGGTGAGGCGCGGGACCGGCACGGCCGCGGCGGCGGCCGCGGGCCACAGGACGGCGAGGGCGATCGCGCGGAGGGCGCTCACGTCGCGCCGGTCACTTCCCGAACTTCACCGCGGGCGCCTTCTCCGCGCTCTCCGCCGTGGCGGTGAACTGGGCCTTGGGCTGCTTGTGGTAGGTGAGCGAGTTCGTCCAGCTCGTGGGCGGGACGGTGACGAGGTCGTTGAACGACTGGACCTGCTCGATGTAGCGCCGCCGGGCGATCGCGATCCGGTTCTCCGTCCCCTCGAGCTGAGCCTGCAGGTCGCGGAAGCTCTCGCTCGCCCGGAGCTGCGGGTAGTTCTCGGAGACGGCGAGGAGGCGGCCGAGCGCCGAGCGGAGCTGCCCCTGGGCCGCCTCGAACCTCTTCACGTTCTCCGGCGTGAGCTCGTCCACGGTCAGCTTCACCTGGGTCGCCTGCGCCCGCGCCGCGATGACGGCCTCGAGCGTCTCCCGCTCGTGCGCCGCGTAGCCCTTCACGGTCTCGACGAGGTTCGGGACGAGGTCGGCGCGGCGCTGGTACTGGTTCTGCACCTCGCCCCAGGCGGCGGCGACGCCGTTCTCGGCGCGAGGGATCGCCTGGTAGCCGCAGCCGGAGGCCGGGAGGAGGACGGCGAGCGCGAGCGGGAGGACGCGGTTCGTTCTCATGGGAAGACGAAGCTAGCCCCGGTGGCGCCCGGCCGGAAGGAAGATCTCCGGCAGCGCGGGCCCCCGCCCCCGCCGGGGCGGAGGCGCGGTTCGGGGGCCGGCCGCCGATCGACCGCGGCTGCTACATTCCGCGGATGCCAGGTCTCCCCTCGGGCTGGGCGCTCTACTACCGGGTGATCCGGAAGATCCCCCGCGGCCGCGTCGCCACCTACGGCGGCGTCGCGCTCGTGGCGGGGAAGCCGCGCGCCGGCCGCCAGGTGGGGTTCGCGCTCGCCGCGCTCCGCGGCGCTGCGCACGACGTGCCGTGGCAGCGGGTGTGCGGCGCGCGCCCGCGCGGCCGGGCCGCCGTCACGATCCTCGACCCCGTCGGCGCGGCGGTGCAGCGGCGGCTCCTCGAGGAGGAGGGGGTCGCGTTCGACGAGGGCGGGCGCGTCGAGCTCGCCCGCTTCGGCTGGCCCGAGGACGTGCGCGAGGCCGCGCGCGCCGCTACTCGCTCGCGATCGGGACCACGCCCCAGATCTCGCGCGCGTACTCGCGGATCGTCCGGTCGGACGAGAACTTCCCGGACCGGGCGACGTTGAGGATCGCCATCCTCGTCCAGCGCTCGCGGTCCTCGAACGCGCGCCCCACCTCTTCCTGGCAGGCGAGGTAGGCCGCGAAGTCGGCGAGGACGAGGTACGGGTCGCCGCCGTTCAGGAGCGAGTCCACGATGGGACGGAAGAGCCCGGGCTCGTCGGGCGAGAACGTCCCGGCGGCGAGCGCGTCGAGCACCGCCTTGATGCGCTTGTCGCTCCGGTACCACTCCCATGGTTCGTAGCCGCGCTTCTTGAGCGCGTTCACCTGCTCGACGGTGAGGCCGAAGAGGAAGAAGTTCTCCGGCCCGACCTCCTCGCGCAGCTCGACGTTCGCGCCGTCGAGCGTGCCGACGGTGAGCGCGCCGTTGAGGGCGAACTTCATGTTCCCCGTGCCGGAGGCCTCCTTGCCGGCGGTCGAGATCTGCTCGGAGACGTCCGCGGCGGGGAAGATCCGCTCCGCGAGCGAGACCCGGTAGTTCCGGAGGAACGCGACCGTCATCCGCCCCTGGAGGTCGACGTCGTGGTTCACGACGTCCGCGACGGAGCCCACGAGCTTGATGATGGCCTTCGCCATCAGGTACCCCGGGGCGGCCTTGCCGCCGAACAGGTAGGAGCGCGGGTGCGGCCGGTAGCTGCGGTCCTCCTTCATCCGCAGGTACTCCGAGGCGATCCGCAGGATCGCGAGCAGCTGCCGCTTGTACTCGTGGATCCGCTTCACCTGCACGTCGAAGATGGAGTCGAGGTCGAGGGTGATCCCGTTCTCCGCCTTCACGACGTCGGCGAGGCGGGCCTTGTTCTCGCGCTTCACGTCCCGGAACAGCCGGCGGAACCCGGCGTCGTTCGCGAGCGGCTCGAGGCCGCGCAGGAGGGTGGCGTCGGTGATCCACTCGGGCCCGAGCACCTCGGTGATCGCGCTCGCGAGCCCGGGGTTCGCCTGGAGGAGCCAGCGCCGCGGGGTCACGCCGTTGGTCTTGTTGTTGATCCGGTCGGGCCAGAGGGCGTGGAAGTCCTTCAGGAGATCGCGCTTCAGGAGCTCGGTGTGGAGCGCCGCGACGCCGTTCACCGAGTGCGAGCCGATCACGGCGAGGTTCGCCATCCGGACGTGCTTCACCGGCCCTTCCTCGATGAGGCTCATCCGCGAGGCGGACGCCTCGTCGACGCGGCCCCCGCCCCGCACCTCGGCGAGGAAGCGCCGGTTCACCTCGTAGACGATCTCGAGATGGCGCGGGAGCACGCGGCCGAAGAGGTCGACCGACCAGCGCTCGAGCGCCTCCGGGAGGAGGGTGTGGTTCGTGTAGGCGAAGATCGCGCGGCAGAGCTCCCAGGCGCGGTCCCACTCGAGCCCGAACTCGTCCACGAGCACCCGCATCAGCTCGGCGATGGCGATGGCCGGGTGCGTGTCGTTGAGCTGGATCGCGACCTTGTCCGGGAAGTCGTCGAAGGACTCGTGCACCTTGAGGTGGCGCGCGACGATGTCGTGGATGGAGCAGGCGACGAAGAAGTACTGCTGCTGCAGCCGCAGCTCCTTCCCCATCACGGTGAGGTCGTTCGGGTAGAGGACCTTCGAGATGTTCTCGGAGACGTCCTTCTCCGCGACCGCGGCGAGGTAGTCGCCCGCGTTGAAGTCCGCGAGGTCGAGCTCCTCCGACGCGCGCGCCCGCCAGAGCCGGAGCGTGTTGACGGTCCCGTTGCGGAACCCCGCGATGGGGACGTCGTAGGGCATCCCGAGCACGTGGCGCGCGTCGACCCACTGGACGCGCAGCTTCCCGTTCGCGTCCATCCGATGCTCGGTGCGCCCGTAGAACCCCACCGGCACGACGTACTCCGGCCGCGCGATCTCCCAGGCGCTGCCGAAGCGGAGCCACTCCTCCGGCCGCTCGATCTGGAAGCCGTTCCGGATCTCCTGGTCGAAGATCCCGAACTCGTACCGGATGCCGTAGCCGTAGGCCGGGTACTGCAAGGTCGCGAGCGAGTCGAGGAAGCAGGCCGCGAGCCGCCCGAGGCCGCCGTTCCCGAGCCCCGCGTCCGGCTCGGACGCGAAGAGGTCGGAGAGCTCGAGCCCGAGGTCCTTCAGGGCGGATCGGGTCGGATCGACCAGGCCCAGATTGAGGAGGTTGTTCTCGAGCGCCCGGCCCATCAGGAACTCGAGCGAGAGGTAGTACACGCGCTTCGCGTCGTTCCGGTAGTACGACTGCTGCGTCTCGATCCAGTTGCGCATCATCCGGTCGCGCACCGAGTAGGCGATCGCGAAGAACCGGTCGAGGGAGGTGGCGGTGTGCTCGTCCTTCCCCTGCGAGAACTGGAGGTGGTCGAGGAACGAGCGCCGGAGCGTCTCGACGTCGGACCCCGTGCGCGCGTTCGGGAGGTACCGGGCGCGCTGGAGGGCCTTCGCCTCCTCGCCTCGTGCGGTGCTCGCCTTCCTGGGGGGACCCATCCGCTCTCCTCGCCGTCCGGCGCGGTCCGCGCCGTCCCGGCAGGGGCCGGGGCTCCATCATAATCGCCCGCCGCCGCCGCGCGCGTCGCGGGGCCAATGGGATGCCCGGCCTGCCGGCGCGGGGCCGGGCTATTTACGGAGCGCGGGCGCGAGCTCCGCGTACATGTGGATCGCGGAGCGGATCGCCCGCTGGAAGTCGGCGAGGCCGAGGCTCTCGTTCTCCGAGTGCGGATTCGAGCGCGGATCCTCGACGCCGATCAGGAGGGCGGGCACGCCGCCGAGCGCCTTCGCGAAGGGCTCGACGAAGCCGATCGAGCCGCCGCAGCCGATCGCGACCGCGGGGCGGCCGAAGCCGCGCTCGAGCGCCCGGAAGGCCGCCGCGAACGCAGCGTGGCCCACGTCCGTCGTCCAGGGCGCCCCGGCGGTCTCGACGTGGAAGCTCGCCTCGAGCCCCCACGGGACCGCTTGCCGGAGCGCTGCGACGAGCCGCTCCCTCACGTCGGCCGGGTCCATGTCGGGGACGAGCCGGACGCCGACCCGCGCCCACGCGGCGTCGTTGATGATGTTCCGGGCGTCGCGGCGGTTGGATGCCTGGATCGCGTTCACCGCCAGCGAGGGCTCCCACCAGTTGAGCTCGAGCGGGTGGCGCCCCTTGCCGAGGAGCTCCACCCCGGGCCGGAGCCGCGCCTGGGACCGGAACTCCGCGGCGCCGACCGGCAGCTCCGCGATCGCGCGCCGCTGCGCCTCGGTGATGGGGCGCACCCGGTCCGTGAGGCCCGGGACGGCGATCCGGCCCTCCGCGTCCACGAGCGTCGCGAGCATCTTCGCGAGGGCCATCGCGGGATCCGGGATCGGCCCGCCCCACATGCCGGAGTGGACCGACTGCTCGAGCGCACGGACCTCGACGTCGACCGTGACGAGGCCGCGCAGCGCGACCGTGACGCTCGGGACGCCCACGTCGACGTTCCCGGTGTCGGTGAGGATCATCGCGTCCGCGTCGAGCCGGGAGCGGTAGCGGCCGATGAAGGCGGCGAGGTGCTCCGAGCCGATCTCCTCCTCGCCCTCCACGACGATCTTGAGGTTGAGCGGCGTGCCGTGCGCGCCACGCACCCAGGCGTCCACTGCCGCCGCGTGGACGAGGATGCCGGCCTTGTCGTCCGCCGCGCCGCGCCCGAAGAGCCGGCCGTCGCGCTCGGTCGGGTCGAACGGCGGCGAGCGCCACTGCTCGACCTCGCCCGCGGGCTGCACGTCGTGGTGGGCGTAGAGGAGCAGGGTCGGGAGGGAAGGGTCCTCGATCCGCTCGCCGAAGACGTACGGGTGGGCGCCGTCCACCCGGAGCACCTCGACGGTCGGGAACCCACGGCGCCGCAGGAGCTCCGCGACCGCGTCCGCGCTGCGCCCCACCTCGACCTCGGGGAAGCCCGCAAAGGAGACGCTCGGGATCCGGACGAGCCGCTTCAGCTCGTCGAGGTAGATGGCGGCGTTCTTCTCGTAGTGCGCGAGCGCGGATTCGACGGAGCCTGCGGGCATGGAGGCGATATAACCCCGATCGTGCCTGCGGGTCGTCCCCTTCGGGAGGGTTGGTCCCCGGACCTCCACCGCCCTGCGGAGCGGGGCCGGGGAGGGGATCCGGGCGCGGCCCTGGCGCGGGCGCTCGGCGTCACGCGCGTCGCGCGGCTCACCGGGCTCGACCGGACGGGCGTCGAGGTGGCGAGCGCAGTCCGGCCGCGGGGCCACGTCCTCCAGGTGACGAACGGGAAGGGCGAGACCGCGGAGGCGGCCGCCCTCGGCGCGCTCCTCGAGGCGGCGGAGCTCGCGGGGGCCGAGAACGCGACGCAGTCGGCCTGGGGGTGCGCCGCGGAGCTCGCGGCGGGCGGCGACGACGTGCTGGGCCCGCGCGCGCTCGATCCTGCGGGCGGCGAGGACGGCTGGGACGAGGTCCGGCTCGCCTGGCGGCGCGGGCGCGACCTCGCGACGGGAGCCCCCGTGCTCGTCCCTGCCCACGCCGTCCACGTGCCACCGCCGGGCGGCGCCTGGCTCGGGCCGGCCCTGCTCCGCTGGACCTCGAACGGCATGGGCGCCGCCCCCGCCCCTGCGGCCGCGCTCCTGCACGCGCTGCTCGAGGCGATCGAGCGCGACCGGGTGGCGCGGGCGCTGCCGGACGGATTCACGGATCGTGAACTCGCGCGGCGGCTTCTCGACCCGCGCACCCTTGCGCGGGCGGCGCCGCGCTCGGCGGCGCTCGCGGCACGGCTCGAGCGGGCCGGCCTGCGTGCCTACCTCCTCGACCTCTCGTCCCGAGAGCTCGGCCTCCCTGCCGCGGCGGCGCTGCTCCTCGACGCCGAGGGCTCGGCCGTCCCGGTCGCGGCGGGCTATGCCTGCCGCACGACGCGCGACGGCGCGCTCCACGCGGCCCTGCTCGAGGCGGCCCAGTCCCGCGCCACCGAGATCCACGGGGCGCGCGAGGACGTGGCGGTCTCCGACCGCGCCGCCGCCGAGCCGCTCCGCGCGCTGCTCGAGCGCGCCCGCGGGAGGCGGATCGCCGCCGCCCTTCCGACCCTCCCGGCCGTGGGCGCCGCCGCGGCGGTGCGCGAGGTCGTCCGCCGGCTCGGGCGCGCCGGGCTCCGCGCCGTGGCGGTCCCGCTCGCGGCCCCGCCCGGCATCTCGGTGGTGCGCGCGATCGTCCCCGGCCTCCTCCTCTCGGAGCTCCTCTGAGGGCCGCGCCATGACCGTCCGCGCCCGCGCCACCGACGTCGTCGCCTTCCTCGGGCCCTCCCTCCCCGCCGGCGTGGCCCGGCGCCTCGGCCCGTGCCGCGTCCTCCCGCCGGCCCGCGCAGGCGACGTGCTCGCGGTGCTCCCGGAGCGGCCGCTCGCCATCGCGCTCGTGGACGGCCTCTTCGACACGACGCCGTCGGTGTGGCCGCACGAGCTCCTCCTCGCCCTCGACGCGGGGGTCGCCGTGTTCGGCGGCGGCAGCATGGGGGCGCTGCGCGCGGCCGAGCTCGCGCCGCTCGGCGTCGTCGGCGTCGGCCGGATCTTCCGCTGGGTCCGCGACGGCGTCATCGACGACGACGGCGAGGTCGCGCTCCTGCACGGCGACGCCGAGCACGGGTTTCGGCCGCTCACGGTGCCCCTCGTCGCGGTCCGTGCCGCGGCGGAGGACGCGCGTGCCGAGGGGCTCCTCTCCGCGCGCGAGGCGCGGGCCCTCGTCGCGGCGGGCGCGGCGCTCCGGTACGGCGAACGGACCTGGCCGCGGGTGCTCGCCGCGGCACGGCTCGGCGGGCCGGCGCGCGAGCGCGTCCGCCGGTTCCTGCCCCGGGCGAAGGACCCGAAGGCGGAGGACGCGCGCGCCTGCGTCTCGGCCGCGATCGCGTTCGCCCGCGCGCGCCGGCAGGGCGCTCCTCCGCCGACCGCGCCTCGGGTCCCGACCCCCTCGCACGTCCGCCGCTTCCGGCTCCGGCACGCCCGCACGGTCGTGCCCGGCCGCGGCGCGATCCCCTCGGGCGACGTCCTCGAGGCGCTCGCGCTTCGGCCCGACGCCGGACGGCTCGCGGCCGAGGGGCTCCGCCGCGCGCTCCTCGCCGGGCTCGCCCGGTCTGCGGGGCTCCGCCCCGGTCCGGACCGCGGCGCGGCGGCGCTCGCGGCGTGGCTCGGGCGGCTCGGGGTCCCCGCCCGGCGTCGCGACGCGTTCCTCGCCGCCTGCGGCCTCGACGAGGCGGCCGCGCGCGTCCTCGGCGAGGATCTCGCGCTCGAGGCGGGCGTGCTCGCATCCGCGGAGCGGTTCGCGCCCGACGGCCCGTCCTGGATCGAGGGGCTCGCGCTCGCGGCGCGGCTCACCGGCGCGTGGGTGGAGGAGGCCGCGCGCCTCCCCCGCGGGGCGGAGGAAGTCCGGGGAGCCCCCTCCCCAGCCCCGCTCCGCGGGGCGGTGGAAGTCCGGGGACAAGCGCCGATCAGGGCGTCGCGGAGGGCGCGGCGCGGGCCCGCTCGAGCACGCCGCAGCCCTCGCGGTGGCCGAGGCGGCAAGCCGCCTCCGCGTCCGTGAGGGCGAGCGCCACCGCCCCGGTGCGCAGGCGCGCGAGGCCGCGGAGGTAGTGCGCGCGGCCGCCCTCGTCGGCGGGGGCGAGCTCGAGCACGCGCGTGTAGACCGCCTCCGCGCGGCCGAAGCAGCTCGCGCGGAGCGCCAGGGCGCCGAGGTGGTCGAGGGCGAGCGGCGCGAGGCGGGGATCGCCCGCCGCCGCCTTCAGCTCCTGCACCGCCTGCTCCGGTGGCCCCGACCGTCCGAGCGAGACGCCGCGGTCGAGGTGCTCGCGCGCGGGATCCGGCAGCTCCCGCTCGCACGCGGCGACGAACGACCTCGGCGACGGGTTCGTCGAGATACTCACCGGCGGCGTGCCGTTCGGGCGGAAGAGGAGCACGGTCGGGTAGCGGTTCACCCCGTACTTCCGCGCGAGCTCGCGGGCGTCCGCGCCGCCCTCCGCGTCCACCCTCACCTTCACGGCGGCGAGCCCCTGCACCTCGCGCGAGGGCACGACCTCCGCGTCGAAGCGGCGGCAGTGCGGGCACCAGGTCGTGAAGAAGAGCGCCACCACCGGCGCGGCGGCGGACTCGCTCTCCTCCATCGCGCGGCGGAACCCACCCGCGCCGACGTACCACTCCGAGGAGACGCGGGGCCGCGGGGGCGGCTCGGGGATGCCGTCCGGCGCGTACATCGCGCACGAGGCGGCCTCGGGCGGCGGGGTGGCCGGGCGGACGCCCCCGGGCGGCGCCGGGGGGACGGCCTCCACGACGGGCGGCTCGGGCGGCGCGTCCGCGGGTGGACGGGCCGGCCCGGGCGCCGCCGGGCGCGCCTCGGCGCTCGCCGGAGTCGCCAGGACCGGGACCGGGGCCGGGGCCGGCGCACCCTCGGAGTCGGCGGTCCGCGCGCGCATCGTGCGGACCGCCACCGCCGCGACGAGGACCGCCGCCGCGAGCGCGACGAGGATCGTCCCGGGGCGCGGGCCGCCTCGCGAAGGCTCCACGACGGGCGGCGACACAGCGGGCGCCGGGGCCGGCGGCCGCCAGCGCGCATACACGACGCCGCAGGCCGGGCACTCCGGACCGTCGACGCGCGGGCGGCCGCACTTCGGGCAGAGCATGACCATCAGTATAGACTGGCGCGGGCCTAACCCCGCAGCTCCGCCGCCGACAGCCACCCTGCCGCGGCGAACCCGCCGACGAGCTGCGCCTCCGCGACGTCGAGCCGGAAGAGCGCGAAGTCGAGCTCGAGGAGCCCCCGCGCCCCCGGGTGGCGCGCGAGGTACCGCGTGCGGGCCTCCGCCTCCTCGTCGCCGGCGAGCCGGCGGACACGCCCGACCACGGCGACCCGGGCGGCGGTGCGCGGATCCTTCACGGCCGCCGCCGCGTCGTGGACGAGGAGCGAGGCGCGCGGATCGGCCTCGAGGTTTCGGGTGTGCTGCGCGAGCGACGAGAGGAGCAGGATGGGCTCGCCCTCCAGCGAGACGGCGAACGGCACGAGCGAGGTGAACGGTGTACCGCCGTGCCGGACCGAGAGGGTCGCGAGCACCCCGACTGGCTGCCTCGCGAGGAGGTCGCGGGCGAGCGCGGCGCCGCCCCGCGCCTCCATCCCGGCCTGCGCCCGCCGCTCGACGTCGTTCCCGTTCCGGTCGGCCATGGCTCCCTCCGCTGCCCATGCTATCGAGCCGCGCGCCGGAGCACCGCGCCCGTCGGGGGATCGCCTACAGCGCGACGAGCCCGAGCCGCGCCGCCTTCACGATCGCCGCGGCCCGGCTCTCGGCGCCGAGCTTCGCGAGGATCGCGTTCACGTGGAACTTGGCGGTGTGCTCGGAGATCCCGAGCCGCGCCGCGATGGCCTTGTTCGCGAGCCCCTCGGCGAGGAGCCCGAGCACCTCGGTCTCCCGGGCGGTCAGCCCCGCCGCGGGAGCGTCCGCCGGCGGCCTGATCCAGCCGTCCGCCACCGCGGGATCGAGGACCTCGAGGCCTCGCGCGACGGCGACGAGCGCCGCTGCGACCACGTCGGCGGGCGCCCCACGCGAGAGCACCGCTCGCGCGCCCGCGCGGAGCGCCTCGGCGGCGGCCTCCTCTCCCGCGGCGAGCGCGACGACCGGAAGTCCGGCCGGGGCAGCGAGCGGGTCCGCCGCGCCCGCAACGCCGAGATCCCAGAGGATCGCCGCGGCGCCGGCTCCGGCGGGCTCGCCGTCGGGCACGACGGCGACGTCCTCCCGCGCCGCGAGCCGCGCGGCGAGCCCCGCGCGCGCGATGGGGTCGTCGGCGAGGACGAGGACGCGGACCGGATTCACCCCCCGGATCTAATCGGTCGCGAAGCCCGTTCGCCGCTCGACGGGCTCGGGACCTGACGAGACCTGCCCATTCGGCCAGGTCCCGAAGCCGTCCCTCCCGCCGATGTGGCGGGCGCGGCCGGCTCCTACGCTCTCCTCCGGAGGAATCGAAGCCATGGAAGACGCCCTCACCGCCCTGTCCCGCCGCACCGCCGCCCTCGTCGCCGAGCACGCGCCCCACGTCGTCCGCGTCGAGGGCCGCCGGCGCGGCCCCGCGAGCGGGGTCGTCTGGTCCGCAGACGGGCTCGTCGTCACCGCCCACCACGTCCTCGAGCGCGACGAGGAGGTCGAGATCGGCCTCGCCTCCGGCGAGCGCGCGACCGCCGAGGTCCTCGGACGCGACCCGACGACGGACCTCGCGCTGCTCCGCGCGTCCGCGACCGGGCTCCCGGTGCCCGTCTGGACGGACGAGGCGCCGGCGCCCGGCGAGCTCGTCCTCTCGCTCTCGCGGCCCGGGAAGAGCGTCCGCGCGGCGCTCGGGATGGTCGCCCGCACCGCGGGCGAGTGGCGCACGGGCGCGGGAGGCAAGATCGATCGGTACCTCGAGACCTCGCTCGACCTCGCCCCCGGCCTCTCCGGCTCGCTCGCGATCGGCGCGGGCGGCGCTGCGCTCGGGGTCGCGTGCGCCGGCCTCGTGCGCGGGACCGTGATGGTGGTGCCGCCCGCGACGCTGCGCCGGGTGGTCGGCGCGCTCGCGGCGCACGGCGCCGTGCGCCGCGGGTACCTCGGCATCGCGACCTTCCCGGTCCGGCTCGGCGCGCTCGCGGCGCGGGCCGGACAGCCGCACGCGCTGCTCGTCTCCGCCGTCGAGCCGGAGAGCCCGGCGGAGCGCGGCGGGCTCCTCGTCGGCGACGCGCTGCTCGCGCTCGGCGGCGAGCCAGTGACGGAGCCCGGGGACCTCCTGCCGGTGCTCGAGGAGGACCGGATCGGCCAACCCGTCGCGGCGCGGATCGTGCGCGGCGGCGAGGTGCGGGAGCTGACGGTCACCGTCGGCGCGCGCGGAGAGCGCGCGGGGAGGCGGCCGTGACCGCGCTCCAGTCCTTCTCGGCGGACCTCGCGGACCTCGTCGCCGCCGCGGCCCCGTCGGTCGTCGGGATCGAGCACGGGCGCGGCCAGGGCTCGGGCGTCGTGCTCGCGCAGGACGGCTTCGTCCTGACGAACGCCCACGTCGCCGCGGGCGGCGGGCCGCTGCGGGTGCGCCTCTCCGGCGCCCGGGTGGTCCGCGCCGAGCTCGTCGGCAGCGACGCGCGCACCGACCTCGCCGTGGTCCGCGCCTCCACCACCGACCTCCCGCCGCTCGCGCTCGCGGAGCGCAGGCTCCGGGTGGGCGAGGTGGTGGTCGCGATCGGGAACCCCCTCGGCTTCGAGCGGTCGGTCTCGCTCGGCGTCGTCTCGGCGCTCCACCGGAACCTGGGGGCGCCGCGCGGCGAGGTGCTGGAGGGGCTCGTCCAGACGGACGCTGCGGTGAACCCCGGAAACTCCGGGGGGCCGCTGCTCGACGCGCGGGGCGCGGTGGTCGGCGTCGCGACGGCGATGCTGCCCTGGGCGCGCGGCATCGGCTTCGCGGTGCCCGCGACGACGGCCGGGTGGGTCGCCTCGACGCTCATCCACGAGGGCGAGGTCCGCCGCCCGTTCCTCGGCGTCGCCGCGCGCGGCGAGGACCTGGATCCCTCCGAGGCGGCGCGGGTGAGCCGCTCGCGCGGGGTGCGGGTGCTCGAGGTGGTGGAGGACTCGCCCGCGTCCGCGGCCGGGCTCCGGCGCGGCGACCTCGTGATCGCCGCGGCGGGCCTCGCGGTCGAGACCCTCGACGACGTCGTGCGCGCGATGGTGCTCGGCCACCCGGAGGAGATCCCGGCCGAGGTGCTGCGCGGCGAGGAGCGGCTCGCGCTCCGCCTCCGTCCGCGCCCCGCCCCGGCGCGCCGAGCGGCGTAGGCGTCGGGACGCGAAGGGCCGGGCGCCCCGCGGACGCCCGGCCCCGGATCGCTCCCTGTCCTCCCCCGCTACTTGGACTCGCGTTGCCCCTGGCTGGGCTGGCTCGGCTTGGTCGAGTCGGCCGGGTTGGTCCCCGAGCCCGTCCCGCTCGACGCGGGGCCGGTCGCGGTCGAGCCGGCCTTCTCGACGGACTTCTGGACCTGCTTCGCCTGGTCGAGGTGCCCCTGCATCCCGGTCTGCGCGCTCTGGAGCAGGGCCGCGAGCTCACTGTGCTTCCCCTTCTCCGCGTCCTTCTGGGCGTCCTTGACCACCTTCAGGTCCTTCTCGTGGTCCTTCACCATCCGCGACATGTAGTCCTTGTCGAAGTCCTTGCCGGTCTTGGACTGGAGCTGCTGCAGGTCCTTCTGGTTGTCCTTCTGCGCCTTGTCGAAGTCCTTGCCCTCGAGCGAGGCGCCCATCGTCTGCAGGATCTGCTGGAGCTTGCCGTCCAGCCGCTGGTGATCGGTCTGCATCTTCTCCGCGAACTGCTTCACGTCGGGCGACTGCGCGTTCTGCGCCGCGAGCTGCCCGAGCTGGGCCTCGGCCAGGTTGTCGGCGTGGATCTTCTCGAGCTTGCTCTGGAGCTTCGCGTCGATCTTCTGGCCGGCGGACGGAGCGCCGGTCACGGTCCGGTCGGATCCGGCGGTCGGTCCGCCGCCGGTGTCGGACGGACCGGCCTTGGTGCCCGGCGCGGCGGAGGTGCCCGGCGTCCCCGTGTCGCTGCTCGAGCCCTGGCCGCCGCTGCTCGGCGAGGCGCCCGGGCGGCTCGTGTCGCCCTGGCCGACGGAGTTCGGCGCGCCGGAGCCCGTGCCGGAGCTGGGGCTGCCGGACGGCGGCGCGTTCTGCTGGGCGAGCGCGAGGCCCCCCAGCGCGAGCACGCCGGCGATGCCTGCGGCGAGCCCGCTGCGAATCAGGTTCCTCATCGAAGTTCCCCTTCCCGTTTGGTCGTTGTCGCCCCCCGAGGGGCACAGATGCGGAGCGCGGCGTCGCCGCGGGCGCGCATCACGGGGAAAGCTGCGGAGGGAGCGGGCGCATCGCACGGGGCGGGCGCCCCTGGGGCGGCAGGGCGGGCATCCCCCCCGCCCGCGGGGAGCGCAGCGCGAACCGCAGGTCGCTACGCGAGCGCCGCGTCGATGCCCCTCGATCTGCTCGGGCCGGGTCGCGCCGATGATCGGGAGGAGACCTCCGGGCGCCGGAGCACCCAGGCGAGCGCGAGCCGCGCGAACGGGAGGGCGAGCTCCGCGACCCGCGGCCGCGACGAGACGACCGGGACCTCGCGGAACCAGCTCCCTGCGCTATCCTGGCGTGGTGGACCGCCACAACCAGGAACTCCAGGCTGCCTTCGACGGGCAGGCGGAGCGCTTCGAACGTTCTCCGGTCCAGACCGATCCCGCGGCCCTCGCCCGGCTCGTCGGGTTCGCGTCGCTGCCTCCGGGCGCGCGGATCCTCGACGCCGGCTGCGGCCCGGGGCTCGTGAGTGAAGCGCTCCTCGCGGCTGGATACCGCGTCCACGGGGTCGATCTCTCCGGCGAGATGATCGGGCGGGCACGGAGCCGCTGCACTCGCTTCGGCGAGCGCGCCCGGTTCGAGCAGGCTCACTCTTCGATCTCGCGCCCGGGCTGCCCTACGATGCGGCGGTCTCCCGGTACGTCGTCCACCACGTGGATGATCCGCTGGCGTTCGTGCGCCGCCAGGCCGATCTGCTGCGCCCCGGCGACGTCCTGCTGCTCTGCGATCAAACGGGGGATCCCGACCCGGTGCGTTTTCGGTGGCATCAGGACATCGAGCGGGCTCGCGATCGCACCCACACGCGCCATCTCACGCTGGGCACGCTCGTCGATCTGCTCGCGGCTTGTGGCTTCGAAGCGATCCGCGTGGAGGAGGAGCCGTTCGAGCTCGACTTCGACGAGTGGTTCGACCGCGGT
>WNGL01002055.1_pt1 | contig 29018 bp, 14 predicted proteins | sample 5400591 | NCBI WGS metagenome assembly WNGL01 (sample SAMN13153377, study PRJNA577476) | soil metagenome | isolation source: 80 cm soil or saprolite under Garry oak tree replicate 1 | place: USA:California | collected 2016-06-15 | reverse complement strand
TGTCGTTCATTCAACGTGCTCAGCACTTTCAACCACGCCTTGGAGCTCACGACCTCGCGTGTGGCCGAAGTACTCGTTCCCACCAGACGATTCTAGCACGATCCACGCATATTGTAAATATTATTGTTTAGCGAGCCCTTACTGCTGATGCCTGCCTGATCCGGGCTGCCGCCACCAGGAGTTCTGAGCCACTTCGGGAACCGACGGATACAGCTTGTTTCGCAAGCGCCTGGGCACGGCGCATGTCTGAAAGCGAGTGAGCCGACCACGCCTCTGCCAGGTCGATTCGCGGATCCTCTGATGCGGGCCTCGGAAGCTTCCGCAGTCCTGCAATCGTCCCCAGAGCCTCCCTCGCCCTTGAGGCCGAGTTCTGTGCATTCGCCAAGTAGAGCCCGTATTCCAGGTTGTCCGGAAAGAACTCATAGAGCGTCCGGTAGTTCCCGATTGCCTTCTCCCATTCGTTCGAAACCTCACGGTAGCGCGCCTCCACGAACAACTGCTCCTCCCGTAACAGGTTCCCAGAGAGATCGAACGCCTTGCGTCCCTCCTCCATCGCCTTACCGTCGTAGCCCAACACCGACCACGCTTCTGCAAGGGCTGCATGTCCCAGGGGAAAAGCTGGATCCGCCGCCACAGCCTTCTCTAGGAGATCCCGCGCCTTCAGCGCGTCGAAGTGGCGAAGCCTCGAAAGGCCCTCCGCATAGAGCTGCGCGGCCCGCGGGTCCTTGGGCATCGAGGCCCGTACTCCCACCGCCTCTGATGCGGTCAACGCGCCGATACCAAGCGCCTCCCGTAGGCGCACGCTCGTTCGCGACACGAGGTCGAGGAGCTCCCCCTCAGTCCCCGTCTCGGTCAGGGAGGCCACCGTCTCCCCCTTCTCGGCATCCTGGACTCTCAGGTCGAGGCGGATCTTCTGTCCACTCTTGTCGCCAAGAGCGAGATAGGCCCCGAGGACTACCAGATCGGTCCCCAGGTTCGTGCGAATCCGACCCAGGGTGTCTGGAGCAAGGCTCTCCGCATCCGCCAGCGCCAACTCGATCTTCATCCGCGCGACGTTCTCTCCCGGGATCGTCCGCAGCTTGCCGCCGGCAGCGAGCTCCGTGCTCAGCATCTCGGCCAGCGCCACGGACAACCACGCCCGCTCCGTCCTGCCTGAGAGGTTCTTGAATCCCAGAAGAGCGACCGATCGCCGGGCAGTAACAAGCTGGTGTGCCCTCTCTTCTGTGACTGCTTTGGCCGCGGTCTCCCTTCCGGCAACCAGACCGCGGTATGCGATGAGGCCGGCGAGCACAATGAGAACCGCCAACCCGGCGGCCAATGCGGGGCGAAGAAGAAGGCCGCGCTGGGGCCGTCCTGCCGGCGCGACCCCATCGCCTTTCAGCGCCTGGACGACGTCTCCTGCGGAGGCAAAGCGATTCTCTGGAACAGGCTCAAGGCATCTTAGGATCGCGGCTTCCCAAGCGGGATCGAGGTCCGGCACGTGCACCCGTGGCGAGGCCGGAGCCTCCTTCAGCCGCTTCACCGCCGTGCTCAAGGGGGAATCCCCAACGAAGGGCTTCACCCCCGTGACCATCTCATACAGGACGACGCCCAGCGCGTAGATGTCCGCCGCGGGTGTGACCTCGCCGCCCTCCACCTGCTCCGGTGCCATGTACGCCGAGGTCCCCACCATCCCAAGACCCGTCGATAGCCCTTCACCCCCCTCCACGCTCCGCGCCAGGCCGAAGTCCGTCACCACCGCCCGCTGGCCGTCGCTCTCGTGGTGGCCATCCTCGTCTGCAGGAACCAGAATGACGTTCGCGCTCTTGAAATCCCGATGCACCACCCCCGCGTGGTGCGCAGCCGCCAGGCCCGCCGCCATCTGCTCCACGATCGGCAGCGCTTCCAGGCTCGTCATCCGTCCCACCGCCCGAAGCCTCGACGAAAGCGTCTCCCCCGGGAGAAGCTCCATCGCCAGAAAACTCAGCTCCGCCTCCCCCGTCCCCCACTCGATCCGGTGGTGGAACAGGTCGAAGATCCGGCAGACGTTGGGGTGGGTGACCTTCAGGGAAAGAGTAATCTCGCGCTTGAACCGCTGGATGATGCGCGGCTCGGTCGCAATCTCGGGGCGGATGGTCTTTAGGGCGACCCTCCTCGCGAGCTCGAGATCCTCCGCTTCGTAGACCTCCCCCATCCCGCCCTGGGCGAGAAACTGCACGATCCTGAACCGGTGCGAGAGGATGTCGCCGGCATGGAAGGTCGCGGAGGCGCCGGCCGCGCCAGCTCTGATGACACGTGGTCCCGTCGCGGCCGACTCGCCGCCTGGCTCGTCTTCTGATGGGAGCATCCCGTCTCCGGGCAGGTCAGATTATGCCACCTATCTGACACCCCCCGGAAGCTGCGCCTTCCTGATGGCCTGACCTGACGTAGCAGGCCAACTTCCCCCCGAGGGGAGCCCCTCCGGCTGGGAGACTCGCAGTGCGGGCCGCGGCGGCCCTTCGGGCGATCAGGCCGATTTCGCGGCGACCCGACGGGCTTGGAGCTGCTCAATACCCGCCTCGACCCCCTCGCCGGAGCGGAGTAGACTTGTGGAAAATGGCCGAGATCGCCCGGCGACCGCGCTACCGCCTCGCGGAGTACCTGATCCTCGAGGACATGAGCAACGTCCGCCACGAGTACCTGGACGGGCACATCTTCGCCATGGCGGGGGGGACGCCGGAGCACGGCGGCATCTGCGCCAACCTGATCGCACTCCTCTCGAACGCGCTGACGGGGCGTGCCTGTCGCGTTTTCACGTCGGATGTGCGTGTCCGCGTGCGTGCCACGGGCCTCGACACCTACCCCGACGCCAGCGTCATGTGCGGGCGCCCGGAACGCGACGTCGAGGACGGCAACGCCCTGACCAACCCGCTGGTCCTGGTGGAAGTCACGAGTCCCAGCACCGAGGCCTATGATCGGGGCGATAGGCTCGAGCACTACCAGCGCATCCCGTCCCTGCGAGAGGTACTGATCGCGGCCCATGCCGAGACCCGCGTGGACGTCTGGCGCCGTGGAAGCGGCGAGGAATGGACCGTCGAGTCTGTCGGCCCCGAAGGCGCGGTTCATCTTGAGTCGCTGTCCTGCGAGCTGCTGGTGGCCGAGATCTACCGTAATCCGCTCCCGTCGGGTTGAAGGTGGCTCTCCCCCCTCGAGCGCTTCACCGCGTTCAGGAGCTCCCGTCGGCTGAGGAGTTCAAGGACCGGGACGGGTCTGGGGACTCGCCTTCCGCGCCTCGGACGCCTTCATCACGATCAGGCCGTAACCCTTCGCGCTAGCCTCGGCTTCAAGCGCCTCCAGACTCGCCCGCCCTGCGGCTGCCTCCCCCGACATCACCTCAAGTGCGCCGAGGGCCAGACGGCATTCGAGCTGCAGGCCATAGAAACCGGCTGCTCGGGCTTCCGAAAGCACCACTCCGAGTCCCTCCCTCGCCTTGGCGGTCCTGCCCAAGGCCGTATCAAGCCGCGCGACGGAGAGGGCAACCTGAAGTCGCTCAAACACATTCTGAGTTGTTCTCGCGAGCGCGCTCGCTCGCTCCAAGGTCTCCTCCGCCTCCGCGAGCTTGCTCTGCGCGACCAAGGCTCGAATTAGGACAGCGAGGGCCATGGTTTCGTTGTCAAGGCTCTCCTCTGCTCGAAACTCGCTCGAAGCCTTTCGAACCAGAGGTTCCGCATCCGGTGCACGCCCCTGATCAACCGCGATACGGCAAAGCTCGACCTGGCTCTCTGCCGCCCTCCCCTTTTGCCCCATCTCGTTTCTAAGGGCCAGGGACTCTTCGGCCATGGTCCTCGCCGCCACGAGGTCACCCCTGTCCCGTGCAATGGCACCGAGGGTAAGCAGATGGAAAGCGATAAAGCCCTTCTGACCATCCTGCCTGCTGATGGCCGCAGCTTCCTCGGCCTTTCCCTTTGCGGCAGACAGGTCGCCCCGAAACCACAGGATCCAAGCTAGATTGTCCAATAGCACCGCCTCAAGTCCTCGCCGTGCGAATTTCCTGGCTGACGGCAGCGCCTCCTGGAATCTCTTCTCGGCTCCCTCGAGCTGGCCCGTTTGGAGAAGGGCAACCCCGATGGAGCCTTCGACGTATACGATGCGCACCTCGTCCTCTACTCGGCGATAGTAAGTTAGCGCCTCATTGAACAGGCCTCGGGCCGTCTGGTGTTCACCCAGCTCGTTGACGAGAGTCCCCAGGTCTACAAGCGCTCCCGCCAGGCCGTCCTCGTATCCCATCGCGCGATACAAGCCGATCAGCGATTCGTACCCGCTTCGGGCCTCAGCAAACTGGCCGCTCTGCCATTGGATCAGCGCGATGCCGCTCAAGGCTCTGGCGCTGCAGCGGTTGTCACCTAGGCGTTCGCAGATCTCTCTTGCCTCCTTGTAGTACGCCGCCGCGGTTTCTGCGTCCCCAAGATTACCTAGCGTAGCTGCCTGCCTGATTCGCGCCGCCGCTACCACGAGCTCCGAGCCACTTCGGGAGCCGAGCGATGCGGCATGTCCCGCGAGGGTCTGTGCGCGGTGAAGGTCGGAATGGAGTTGAGCCGACCACGCCTCCGTCAGATCGATGCGCGGATCGTCCGACACCGGCCTCGGGAGGCTCCGCAGCGCCGCGATCGTCCCAACTGCTTCCTTCGCCTTCCCCGCGGAGGTCTGCGCGTCCGCCAGGTGCAGCCCGTACTCCAGGTTGTCCGGAAAGAACTCAAACAGCGTCCGGTATATCTCGACTGCCTTCTCCCACTCCTTCGAGACCTCGCGGTACCGCGCCTCCACGAAAAGCCGCTCCTCTCGAGAGAGCTTCCCCGACAGGTCGAACGCCTTCTGCGCCGCTTCCTTCGCCTTCCTGTCGTACCCCAGGGCTGACCACGCCTCCGCCAGCGCCGCATGGCCCTGCGGAAAGCCCGGGTCCATGGCCACGGCTTTCTCCAGGAGATCCCGTGCCTTAAGCGCGTCGAAGTGCCTCAGCCTGGCAAGGCCCTCTGCGTAGACCTGGGCTGCCCTCGGGTCCTTGGGCATCGAAGCCCGTACCGCCATCGACTGCTCGTCGGTCAGTGCGTTGATCCCGAGCTTTTCCCTCAGACGGCCGCTCGTCCGCGACACGAGCTCGAAGAGCTCCTCCTCTGTTCCCGTCTCGGTCAGGGAAGCGACCGTCTCCCCCTTCTCGGCATCCTGGACCCTGAGGTCCAGCCGCACCCTCTCCCCTTTGGCCCCCAAGGCAAGATAAGAGCCGAGGACGACCAGGTCCGTGCCCAGGTTGTTCCGGATGCGCGCAAGCGTGTCCGGCGCCAGGCTCTCCGCATCGGCCAGGGCCAGCTCGATCTTCATCCGCGCGACGTTCTCCCCGGGGATGGTCCGCAACGTCTCGCCCGCCGCGAGCTCCGTGCTCAGCATCTCCGCAAGCGCCACCGATAGCCACGCTCTATCCGGTCGACCCGAGAGGTTCTTGAAGCCCAGAAGGGCGACCGACCGGCGGGCGGACACCGACGCCTCCGCCCGCGCTGCGGTGACACCGGCGGCCGTGGTTTCCGCCCTTCCCGTCACGAGAGCGCGGTACGTCAGTACGCCTCCCAGGAGCGCCACCAGGCCAGCCGCCGCTGTCGCCAGAAGAGCGCGCGGGCGTCGTGCCCGCTTTGCAAGTGCGACGGCGTCTCCTTTCAGGGCGCGGACGACCTCCTCCGCGGAAGCGAAACGACGCGCCGGAACCGGTTCCAGACATCGCAAGATCACGTCTTCCCACGCGGGATCGAGGTCCGGGACATGGACCCGTGGCGACGCGGGCCGTTCCTTCAGCCGCTTCATCGCGGTGCTCAAGGGGGAATCCCCAACGAAGGGCTTCACCCCCGTCACCATCTCGTACAGGACGACGCCCAGCGCGTAGATGTCCGCCGCGGGTGTGACCTCGCCCCCCTCCACCTGCTCCGGCGCCATGTACGCCGAGGTCCCCACCATCCCCAGGCCCGTCGACAGCCCTTCGCCCCCCTCCACGCTCCGCGCCAGGCCGAAGTCCGTCACCACCGCCCGCAGGCCTCCATCCTCCGCCCGGTGACCATCCTCCGATGGGACCAGCACGACGTTCGCGCTCTTGAAGTCCCGGTGCACCACCCCCGCTCGGTGGGCGGCATCCAGGCCGGCCGCCATCTGCTCCACGATCGGCAGAGCGTCCACGCTCGTCATCCGTCCCACCGCGCGAAGCCTCGACGCAAGCGTCTCCCCCCGGAGTAGCTCCATCGCCAGAAAGCTCAGCTCCGCTTCCCCCGTCCCCCATTCCATCCGGTGGTGGAACAGGTCGAAGATCCGACAGACGTTGGGGTGGGTGATCTTCCGCGAAAGCGCTATCTCGCGCTTGAAGCGCTGGATGATCCGCGGCTCGGTCGCGATCTCGGGACGGATCGTCTTGAGAGCGACCCTTCCTCCGAGCTCGAGGTCCTCCGCTTCGTAGACCTCCCCCATCCCGCCCTGCGCGAGAAACGTCACGATTCTGAAGCGGCGGGAGAGAACGTCGTCGGGACGGAAGGTCCCGAGGGGTGCCGCCGCGCCGGGCCTGAGCGAACGCGGTCCCGTCCCGGCAGACTCGCCGCCGGGCTCGTCTTCTGATGGGGGCATTCCCGTCTCCGGGCTGGCTAGATTATCTCACCTGGTGCCCTCCCGGCATCTAACTTGCCCGCCTCGCAGGTCCAGAAATGGACCGCGCAGATCCTCGACGGGTTCCGAGTTCGGACCGGACGGCGCAGTGCGATCCGCCAAACGCCTCGACGTGAGGCCTCCGTCCAGACCGAATGCTCTCGTCGATCTTCCGGAGGATTCGGGACCTACCGACCGCGGGCGAGCATCTGATGCGGCCGCGCCCGGACGGCCGTCGCCGATGGCATCCCTATTGCGTCCTGCGCGTAAAGCGGACCCGCTGAACACCCGCTGAGACGAGGGTCTATTGCCCAGCATTCCCATTCAGAGAGCTGTAGCAAGGACGTCACTCGGCTTGGCCCTCGCCTTCCTGATTCCGCGAGCGGCCGCAGGCGCAATCGCCGCCGGGGGCCAGTACCACTCCCTGGTGGTGAAGAGCGACGGAACAGTCTGGGCCTGGGGCTACAACGGCTATGGTCAGCTCGGGGACGGAACCAACACCCCGGCGTTCACCGCGGTCCAGGTGAGCGGACTCACCGGGATAACGGCGGTCTCCGCGGGGGCCAGCCACAGCCTGGCCTTGAAGTCGGACGGCACGGTCTGGGGCTGGGGCTACAACGGCTACGGGGCCCTGGGCAACGGGAACAACACGAGCTCGAACACGCCGGTGCAGGTCTCGGGACTCACCAGCGTCTCCGCCATAGCGGCCGGAGACAACCATTCAGTCGCCATGAAGTCGGACGGGACGGTCTGGACCTGGGGCTACAACGGCAACGGCCAGCTCGGGGACGGGGGCGTGAACGCCCGGAACACTCCCTCCCAGGTGACCGGGATCTCCGCAATCGCCATTGGGGGCGGTGACAGCCACACGCTCGTGGTGCTGGCCGGTGGGGCGATGAAATCCTGGGGCTACAACAACAACGGGCAGCTCGGGGATGGGACACAGACCGAGGCCCACAATCCTGTTTCGGTCAGCAACGTGTCCACCATGAGCCTGACCGTTGGCGGAGCCCTCTTCAGCCGCGCCCTCAAGAGCGACGGCACGGTCTGGGGCTGGGGCTACAACGGCTTTGCCCAGCTCGGGGACAACACGGTGGCCACGCCGAGGCTCACCGCCGTGCAGACGGTTGGTCTCACAAGCGTCTCGGCCGTCGCGGCCGGGATCTACCACGGCCTCGCCTTGAAAGGCGACGGCACGGTCTGGGGCTGGGGCTACAACCCATACGGCGCCGTCGGCGACGGCGCCACCACCCAGCGCAACGCTCCTGTCCAGGTCACGGGCCTGACGGCGATCTCATCCATCGCAGCCGGCCAATACCACAGCCTCGCGGTCGCATCCGACGGCTCGGTGTGGACGTGGGGCTATAACGCCCAAGGCCAGCTCGGAGATGGAACGACGGCCAACCAGCCTGCTCCCGTGAGAGTGGCCGACCCTGGCTTTGCCTGGAAAGTGGGCAAGCCGACCTTCAGCCCCCCCGCCGGGACCTACAACTCGAACCAGTCCGTGGCCATCTCCTGCGCCACACCGGGTTCGACCATCCGCTACACGACGGACGGGACAGACCCCACTTCCAGCTCTCCTGTCTATTCCTCTGCCCTCGCGATCACCCAGAGCACGACGCTCAAGGCCAAGGCCAGCAAGGCGGGCTTCTCCGATAGCGACGTCACGACCGCCGTCTACACCCTGAAGGTCGCGACTCCCACCTTCAGCCCCGGCGGCGGCACCTACACCACCGCCCAGACCGTCACGGTCTCGGATGCGACGCCGGGAGTCACGATCCATTACACGACGGACGGAAGCGATCCCACGGCGTCCTCCACCGCCTACAGTGGTCCCGTACTGCTTAGCACGGGCACAACCCTCAAGGCGAAGGGCTTCAACTCTGGTTGGGCCGACAGCGATACGGCCACGGCCACCTACACCTACAACTTCGGCACGCTAGCCGCACCGGCCATGAGTCCCGGAGCGGGCACGTACGCCGATTCGGTCAACGTCACCCTGTTCGCGGCTCCCTACGCGACGATCCGCTACACCACGAACGGAAGCGACCCCACCGCATCGTCCACGGTGTACACGAGCCCGATAGGTCTCAACGTCACGACGACACTCAAGGCGAAGGCGTTTCACCCGGACTACACCACGAGTGCCACCACCACGAACGTCTACACGATCCAGCCGGCGACGCCCGCCTTCAGCCTTGCGGCCGGGTCCTACCCCGCCGGGCAGACGGTGACGATCACCGATACCACGGCGGATGCCACGATCTACTACACGATCAACGGCAACGATCCGACGACGAGCGACAGTCTCATCGCTTCGGGCGGGGCGATCACGCTCGGCAACTTCACGCTGAAGGCCAGGGCCTTCAAGACGGGCTGCATTCCGAGTGACGTCCAGAGCGCCGCCTACACGGTGACCGGACAATTCACGAGCGCGATGGTCGTCGGCGGGAACTTCCACACCCTCGCCCTGCTCCCCGACGGGACGGTGTGGGCGTGGGGCGCGAACTCTTCGGGTCAGGTGGGCGACGGCACGGGGACCCAGAAGACGCTGCCCACCCCGGTGAGTGGCCTGACGGGGATCATTTCCGTGGCCGCCGGCTCGGATCACAGCCTTGCCCTCAAGAGCGATGGCACGGTCTGGGCCTGGGGTTACAACCCTCATGGGGCGCTCGGCGACAACACGACGAACACGAGGTTCGCTCCGGTCCAGGTCGTTGGGCTCACAGGTGTCACTGCGTTGGCGGCTGGGCAATACCACTCCCTGGCCGTGAAGGGCGACGGGACCGCATGGGCCTGGGGCTACAACGGCTATGGACAGGTCGGAGACAACACAAGCAACAACGACAGGCTCACTCCAGTCCAGGTGAGCGGCCTGACCGGTGTCGTAGCGGTCGGAGCCGGCTGGAACCATTCCTTGGCTCTCAAGAGCGACGGCACCGTGTGGGCCTGGGGTTACAACGGCAATGGGCAGCTCGGAGACAGCACGACCACCCCGAGGCTCACGCCCGGTCAAGTCAGCGGCCTGAGCGCGACCGGAATCGGCGGGGGGGCGAATGTCTCCTTCGCGCTGAAGGCCGACGGCACCGCATGGGGCTGGGGCTACAACCAGGGCCAACTGGGCGACGGCACGACCACCGAGCGCCACACGCCAGTGCAGGTGAGCCTCACGGGGGTGGCGAGTCGCATCAGCGCCGGCTATTACCACGCGATCGCTCTCAAGACGGACGGCACGGTCTGGACCTGGGGTGACAATCGGTGGGGCCAGCTCGGGGACGGCACCACGACTCCGAGGCCAACGCCCGCCCAGGTAGCAGGCGTGGCGAGCGCCTCCGCAATCTCAGCCGGCTATTGGCACTCGCTCACCCTGACCTCGGACGGGACGATCTGGGCCTGGGGTCACAACGGCTCCGGACAGCTCGGCGACGGCACGACCTACCCGAGGAGCAGCCCGGTCAAGGTGAGCGAGCCCGGCTTCGCGTGGAAGGTGGGCACGCCCACAAGGAGCGTGGACCCCGACTACTTCCTGCCCTATACCTATGTCCTGAACGTCGTGGTCGCCACCGTCACTCCGGGCGCCACGATCACCTACACCACGAACGGCATCGACCCGACCCTGGGTGATGCGCAGGTCGTCTCCGGCGGGACGGTCGTCGTCGACCAGAGCCTCACCCTCAAGGCCAAGGGCTGGAAGACCGGCTTGCAGCCGAGCAACGTGCAGACAAGCATCTACACCCTGAAAGTGGCCACACCGACCCTGAGCCCGGGGGGCGGCACCTACAACACCCCCCAAAACGTCACCATCGCCTGTTCCGTGTCCGGCGCGACCATCCGCTATACGACGGACGGAACGGACCCCACGACGTCGTCAACCGCCTACTCCGCTCCGGTGGCGATCACCGCCACGACCACCCTCAAGGCCAAGGCCTGGAAGACCGCCTGGATCGACAGCGACGTCGTCTCGGCGACTTACACCATGAAGGGCGGGACCCCGACCTTCACCCCCGGCACGGGAGCCTATTCGGGCGCCCAGACCGTGACGGTCGCGACGGTCACGCCGGGGGCGACGATTCATTACACCACGAGTGGTCTGGACCCCACCGCGAATGACCCCACGGTTGCGTCCGGAGGAACGATTACGGTCACTCAGTCCCTCACCCTCAAGGCGTCCGTCTGGGCCCCGGGCTGGACCACGAGCGACGTCGCGGCCGGCTCGTATTCCATCGGCTTGGGAACGGTCGCGACCCCGACCATGACTCCCGCTCCCGGGACCTTCACGGGCACACAGACCGTCACCCTGGCCACCACGACGTCGGGAGCGCTCCTCCGGTACACGCTGGACGGCACGGCTCCGGGGCCGACGTCGCCGATCTACACCGCGCCCATCGCGCTGACCGACACGACCACCATCATGGCGCTCGGTTACAAGCCGGATTGGCTGCCGAGCGCGACGGCCACCGGAACCTACACCCTGACCACGAGCGCGGTGGCGACCCCCACGATCCAACCCGGCACCGGCACCTACCCCGATCACCAGGTCGTCACGATCGCTTGTGCCACTCCCGGCGCGACGATCCGCTATACGACGACCGGGGCCGATCCCACGACCTCCGACGCGACCATCAGCTCCGGCGGCACGATCCTCGTCGACCGATCCCTGACTCTGAAGGCGAAGGCGTGGAACACGGGGATGACCGACAGTGCCGTGCGCCGCGCGGACTACGTTTTGGTGGGTGCGGTCGTGGCAGGGCAGGCCCATACGCTCGTCTTGAAAGGAGACGGGACGGTCTGGGCCTGGGGCGTCAACACCGACGGAGAGATCGGCGACGGGACGACCACGCCAAGGCTCACGCCCGTACAAGTGAGCGGGCTCAACGGAGTGGTTGCGATCTCGGCGGCGAACCATTCCCTCGCGGTCAAGGCGGATGGAACGGTGTGGGCATGGGGTTGGAACGGTGGCGGTCAGGTGGGTGACGGTACGACGAACCCTCGGCTCACCCCCTTCCAGGTGCCGGGGCTCACGAATGTCGTCGGAGTGGCGGCTGGCATCTGGCATTCCTTGGCGGTGAAGGCGGACGGCACCGTCTGGGCGTGGGGAATGAACGGCAACGGTGAGCTCGGGGACGGCACGACCACGCAGAGGTTCAGCCCCGTGCAGGTGCTCGCTCTCACCGGCGTCACCAGAGTGTCGGCGGGAAATGGCTTCAGCATGGCCCTCAAGACAGACGGGGCTACATCGGGCTCGGTTTGGACCTGGGGCTATGACCTCTACAACCAGCTTGGAGACGGATCCAACACGTCCCGGTCGACGCCGGTCCGGATCCTCTCGGACGCCATCGCGATCAGCGCGGGTCACAGCTATCACGGGCTTGCCGTCAAGAGCGATGGTACGACCTGGGGCTGGGGCTACAACCTGAGCGGGCAGGTTGGGGACGGAACGAATTCCCCACGCAGCACACCCGTCCAAGTAGTGAACCTGTCCCAGGCCAAGCAGGTCGCGGGGGGCAATAGTCATTCCCTCGCCCTGACCCAAGATGGATTGGTCTGGGCCTGGGGTGCCGACGCAAATGGCCAGCTTGGCGACAGAGGGGTCAACGCGGACAACATTCCGAGTTGGGTCATCGGGATCCTGAACCTGGTCGACATCTCGGCCGGCGACGCGCATTCGGTGGCTATGGGTCAGGACGGCTCGGTCTGGACCTGGGGAAACAATGGTAGTGGCCAATTAGGCGACGGAACCGTCGACCAGAAGTCGACGCCGGTGAAGGTATTGCAGGCGGTGGACAACTCTTGGCTGGACGCCGATCCCGACCACGACGGTCTCACCAACCGTCGAGAGTTCGCCTACGGTTGCGACCCCATGAACCCCGACACAAACGGCGACGGCATCCTCGACGGAGCGGCCATTGCGGCAGGCCTCAGCTGCTCCAACCCTGACATGGACGGGGATGGCCTCACCAACGTGGTAGAACGCCAGATCGGGACGGATCCCTTCCGGCCGGACACCGACGGTGATGGCGTAAACGACGGTGTGGACTGCTTCCCCCTCGACCCGACACGCTGGCAGTGCCCGGCACCCGTCCCGGGGGATACCACTCCGCCGGTCATCACTCTTACCGAGCCGACGAACGCGACCCTCGTGGTGCCGCCATGATGGATCGAGCGTACGACGCGTCCCTGGCATTGAACCATCACCCGAGTCGAGGTAGCTCTGTGAACGATAACCACTCGCGGTCATGGCTCTTCCGCGTCATCGCTCGCCTTCTCTTGCTGGGACAGGTTGTCGTGCCCGTGCCCGCGGTCGCGGTCACCGAAACCCCTCAAGAGAAGGCCAAGCCCAGCGTTGCACCTGCCAAGCCGCCAGCTTCACCCCCGCCGATCAGGGTGAACCGGACCGTTCCGGTTGTCGCAGCTCCCTCCGCCTTCCCTCGGTTCTCGGCAGACCCCACGGATGAGGAAGTCTTTCGCGCTCGAGTCTTCGAGGAACCGCTCGTTGCCGTCGGAGGTGCCACGTCCGTTCGGGAGAACCGCGCCCTAGCCGCTTCGCTCATGTCCTACCTGCAGGCAGGCGCCCCCGAGGACGTTTCCGCGGTCACGGCCTTTCTTAAGGCGCATCCCAAGTCACCGTGGAGGGCGTCCATCCTCACGAACCTGGGAATCGTCTACCGGCACACCGGCTATTACTCGAGAGCCCTGGGCGCATGGCAGGAGGCCTGGGACCTCGCAAAGCCGGAGAGCGACCCCCAGGCTCACGCCGTCGCGGACCGCGCCCTCGGAGACCTCATGGAGCTGAGTGCCCGGCTGGGCCGACAGGACGCTCTTGAAGCGCTCTTTGCGGAGACCGAGGACCGTGACGTACGCGGGTCGGCCTCCGAGAAGGTCTCGGGCGCCCGGCAAGGGCTCTGGGCCATGAAGAACCGGTCCGGCGGCGCCTTTCGATGCGGCCCCCTTGCCGTAGGGCGCGTGCTGGCGGCACTCCGACCGGAGGAGCGCTCGAACGAGACCGTCAGAGCCTTGCTCTCGACCTCGCAAGGGACCTCCCTGAGCCAGCTTCAGGACCTCGCGGATCGCGTGGGTCTGAAGATGAGGATGGCGTTCCGCTCAAACGACGCCGACATCATCGTGCCCGCGGTAGTACACTGGAAGGCAGGTCACTTCGCGGCCCTCGTAGGGAAGGAGGGGGAGCGCTACCTTCTTCAGGACCCTACCTTCGGTGAGGACATCTGGGTCAGCCGGAGAGCGCTCGAGGACGAAGGGTCCGGTTACTTCCTCGTTGCCACGGCCTCCCTTCCCGCCGGATGGCGGGACGTTGCGGTAGAGGAAGGCGGCTCCGTGTGGGGCAAGGGTGCCATGTACGGTGTCGATCCGACGCAGATCAAGTGCTCTAGCACCGCAGAAGGTGGCGACGCCGGAGGGTGTTCTGGTGACAAGTGCCTCTTTATGGCCCGCTACAAGGTACACGCAGAGGTCGTCAGTCTGAACGTGATCGACACGCCGGTGGGATACACGGCGCCCGTCGGACCGGCCGTCCAGTTCACTGTCACCTACAACCAGCGGGATCTGTACCAACCCCAATTGTTTTCGTACGCGAACCTCGGCGCGAAATGGACGTTCGGCTGGCTGTCCTATGTGACGGACAACCCGTCGAGCCCCGGCCTTCCCGTAAACGTCTACCTTCGAGGGGGAGGGTTGGAGGCCTACTCTTCAGGGCCAAACGTGGACAGCCGTGCCGTGGTCGTCTTGATCACCAGTTCCCCAATCCGCTATGAGAGGCAGCTCCCTGACGGGTCGAAGGAGGTGTTCACGCAACCTGACGGCGCGAGTACTTATCCACGCAAGGTCTTCATGACCCAGTACGTCGACCCGCAGGGCAATGCCCTCACCTTCACCTACGACGCGAGTCTGCGGCTGGTCGCGGTCACCGACGCCGTTGGTCAGGTCACCACCGTCTCTTACGGCCCTCCCACGAACTCCCTGAAGATCAGCCAGGTCACCGACCCCTTCGGCAGGTCAGCCAATTTCATCTATGACGCTCAGGGCCGGCTGAGCCAGATCACGGACGTGATCGGGATCAGTTCTGCGTTCAACTACGGGAGCGGCGATTTCGTCTCCAGCCTCACGACTCCCTACGGCGAGACCAAATTCCTCAACTACGACGTAAGCGGGACGCGGCGCATCGAGATCCTCGACCCGGTCGGGGCAGCGGAGATGCTTGAATACATTCCCTTCGTGTCATGGATAGCGCCGACGGATCCCAGCCCGCCGACCGGAATGTTCGTCGACAACTGGAACTTGGGGTGGAACAACACCTTCTACTGGGACAAGCGCGCCATGGCGCTCTACGCTGGCGACATGACAAAGGCCAAGATCATCCACTGGGCGAACGTCGTCGATGGTGACGTGACCGCCGTCAACGGCCAGATCTCGAGCCTCAAACGCCCGCTCGAGAACCGCGTCTGGTACTCCTATCCTGGAGAGGGGCCCAACTACCCAGGGACCGCCACTCAGCCGGCAGCCATCGGTCGTGTTCTCGACGATGCGACATCGCAGGTCTACAAGAACGAGTACAACTCAATTGGGAAGAAGACCAAGGAAATCGACCCCCTCGGAAGAGAGACCGATTACTTCTACGGCACCAACAACGTCATCGACCCCAATCAGACGACCGGGACCGGGATCGACCTCCTCCAGGTGAAGCAGAAGAACGGCGCGGGATTCGATTTGGTGGAGACGCGGGCCTACAACGCCCAACACCTGCCGCTGACCGTGACCAATGCCGCGGGGCAAACTACGACCTACACCTACCTTTCCGATGGCCGGGTGCAGACGGTGGTGACCCCACCGAGAGGCGGCCTGACCCAGGCCGAGAGGACGACCACCTATACGTACTACCCCGATACGGCACCGACGGGAGCGGGACGTGTCCAGACGGTCACCGGTCCGGCGACGGGCGCAACGACCACCTACGAATACGATGCCTTCGGGCGAGTGTCGAAGGTGACGGACTCCGAAGGCTACGCGATCAACACCGCGTATGACGCCCTGGACCGGCCCACGACGGTCACGTACCCGGACGGGACCTACGAGCAGACGATCTACAACCGCCTTGACGCCGAACAGCGGCGTGATCGCCTCGGGCGCTGGAATCGCAGGTTCTACGACGCCCTCCGACGGGTGGTGGCGATGCGCGATGCGCAGGGTCACACGACCACTTACGTCTGGTGCAACTGCGGGAGTCTCGACGCGATCCGTGACGGAAACGGGAACACGACGAGCTGGCAGCGAGATGTGCAAGGGAGGCCCACGCAGGAGACCCGGGCCGACAACAGCTTCACGACTTCCATTTACGAGAACACGACCAGCCGGCTCAAGTCGGTGACCGACGCTCGGAACCAGACGAAGACCTACGGCTATGCCATAGACAACAAGCTCACGAGCACCACCTACACCAACTTCGTGGTCGCCACCCCGAACGTAAGCTTCAGCTATATGGACCCGGACAACCCGAGCGTCCCCGATCCCTACGGCCGGCTGCGCCTCATGACGGACGGCATCGGCACAACCCGCTACGACTACAAGCCTGTCGCAACGCTCGGCGCCGGCAGCCTCTCGAGTGTGGACGGTCCCCTCGCCAATGACACCGTCAGCTACACCTACGACGAGCTGGGGCGGGTTACCACGCGCGGCCTCTCGACCTTCTCGACCACCTGGGGCTACGACGTGCTGGGCCGCCTCGGCACTCTCAGCTCGCCCAGCTTGCCCATGGGGAACTTCGGTTGGACCTACGTGAACACCACCGGGCGCCCCCAGACCGTCACCTACCCGAACAACCAGGTCACGACCTATACCTACTTTCCCAATCTCGGGGACCAGCGCCTTCAGCAGATCAAGCACCAGCAGACGAGTGGGGGGACCGTCCTCTCCCAGTTCGACTACACCTACGATGCCGTGGGCAACATCAAGACCTGGACGCAGCAGCGTGGCACCGACCCGGCGAAGGTCTACACCCTCGGTTACGACCCTGCAGACGAGCTCGCGACGGCTACCGTCAGCGGTCCGAACCCTCTCCCCGTGCCGAGCCGCTTCCGCTACGCCTACGACAACGCCGGGAACCGCAGCGCGGAGGAGCTGGACGACGCGGTCACAGGAGCGACGTACAACAACCTCAACCAGCTCACCTCGCGCCAGCCTGGGGGGACTGTCCTCTTCCGAGGGACGGTCAGCGAACCGGCGACCGTGACGGTGCAAGGCAAGCCTGCTCAAGTCGCGTCCGACAATACGTTCGCGGCGCAGGCCCAGGTGGGCTCGGGCGCCACGAACGTCGCCGTGGTGGCAACGGACCCGAGCGGAAACACGCGCACGAACACCTATCAGGTCAGCGAGTCCGGGTCCACGACCAACTACACCTACGACCAAGACGGGAACCTCGCGGGGGATGGGACGAGGACTTTCGAGTGGGATGCCGAAAACCGGCTGACTGCGGTCAAGCAGGGCGCCACCACGCTTGCCAGCTTCACCTATGACGGCCATGGAAGGCGTGCCCAGAAGATCGCAGGCGGCGTCACTCACGCTTATGTCTACGACGATGCGAACATCATCGAGGAGCGACTCTCCAGCGGACAGACCTACGACTACATCCAGGGGCCTCGGACCGACCAGCCACTCGCCATGAGGGATCAGGTAAGCGTGGTGAGCTACTACCTGGCCGATCATCTCGGGAGCATCGTCCAAACGACCAATAGCACAGGCGCGGTCGTTCTCACACGGGAGTACGATCCGTGGGGCAATCCGATCCAGGGGAGCACCACAGCCGGTTACGCTTTCACGGGTCGAGACTGGGACCCCGAGGCCAGCCTCTACTACTACAGAGCCAGATACTACGACCCGAAGATCGGGAGATTCATCAGCGCGGATCCTCTTCTCACTCGTTCGGGTCTACCCTCCAGTTGGGTGGTCCTGAAGGACGCTCTCGGTCAACCGTACAACTACGTGGACAACGACCCCGTCGGGTCCGTAGACCCTTCAGGCATGGCGAAGTCGCCCCGCTCTCGAGACTGTTCCAATACGAGTCCAGAGTGCAAGAGCATGTACGGACCGTGCGAGCCGTACCTCGGAAGGAACTTGCGGTGCTTCTGCGAGTGCATGGGGAACGATCCATGGGCACAAGAGGTGCGCTGCTGTCTTTGGGAGTACAAGCAAGCGGGGTATGATCCGCACACGGCGCATGCCGCGTGCTACCTTTTGGCTACCAAGCACCACCCCCGCTCCATCCCGGGGGACGATCTAGCTCGCTGCTATAAGGTTTGCGGTGAAGCACAGGTCTACGGATGCGGCCCTTGTCAGTATCTATGGTGACCCATCCTCCATTGCCGTGCTTGAGCAACATTCGGGAGTAGGGCGCGAATGGACTTCGTGATCTTTTGGTTAACTTTCTTGGGCGCGGCGGGCCTCGCCTACTTCCTCCTCTTTTCGGGCGCATGTGGTTTCGCTGTGTTGGCGTGGATTGGGTTTCTAAGCGTTCAGACCCGCAACAGGAGGTACAGCCTGCTCATGCTGAAGGCAGGGACTACGGCAACGGCTGTTGGAGGTCTTCTATACATCGTTGCCGCGCTTAAGCTGCCCGGGTTTGACCTCTGGTTCTTCCTTTGGCCTCTAGGCCCGGCATTCTTTGCTTGGGGCGCCATTTGTTCTGCGGCCTTACACTTCCGAGATCGCCATCGGCTCGGGCAAGAGCCTCTCTGACTCTGCTGAGACGCCAGTCCGCGGCCCTGCGGCGCCGGCTCTGACAGGACGCCGGCTATCACGCCGGCCGCGGGGACGGCGACCTGGGTGGCAGCCGTCGTCACCAACTCGCCGCCGAGGTGGTCGTCTCTTGAATCGCGCACGTGAGCGCCAGGACGTCGCCGCCGGCGACGGCGAGGTGGCCGCCGGGGTCACCGCCCTGGCAGTGCTCACGGTCGCGGGATAGTCGGCCTTTGTCCCACCTCGCGCCCCGCGTGCTTCCTTCCTGTGAAAGCCCGCGGGGCGGTGGTGGTGAGTCTTCTCATTCTTGAGAATCGCCCCTCTCATTCTTGAGAAACCGGCCTCGGTCGCCCCGGTCGTGATCCCTGGGTGCACGCCCCTGCCGGCAACGCCGTCCCGTAATACGCGGGCACGTCTCGTCGTAATGTGCCGCCCCGGCCGCGGAAACGTCCTTGGGGAGTCGCTCGGACTTACTGTCCTCGCTCCCACACGACACAGATCCCCTGCTGACGGGGGGATCTGCGGACCCGATCCGGCCGGCCTGGGGCGCACGCTGGAAGGGTCATGCTGCGCGCGTCTCCACCGCTGACGGTCGGCCAGGCGAGCCACTACTACCGGAGCGAATTCTCGCTCGGGGACTACTACGCCGAGCGGGAGAACGAGGGGATCGTGGCCTCGCGCTGGTAGGGCCGCGGGGCGTCCCAGCTCGGGCTCAGCGGGCGGGTGAAAGCCGACGAATTCGCGCGGCTCCTGGAAGGCCGGAACCCCTCGGGCCGGGAGGTCCTCGTTGGAAGATGGGTCCAGCCGCCAAGATCGCCATGCCTGCACTTGAAGAAGCAGCTAGATCGGGCGGGGATACTGGTACCGCCGCCCAGGCGGCTCTTGCGACCATCAGGGGAGAGGCGCCGACGCCACTACTTGCCCTGCTGAGCACACTCCCTGACGAACGTTCCGAGCACGAACTGCGCCGGGGGGTGATGGCGGGACGACCTTTGCGGGGCGGCTTTCTCGGGTGCGGACCGGTGGTTCGGAAAATGGAGGCCCGCCTCCGCCCGAAAGGGGATCGATGACACGGGAGCGCGGTCCCCTTTCGGATCGCGAGCTCAGGAACGGTCGAGGCCGGGAGGGGTCTCGCGGTTGCGAAGCCCCAGCTCCACTGCGTAGCGGTGGAACGTGGTCTTGGGGAGGCGCAGGCTCTCCCGCGCCGCCCGGACGTTCCAGTTGTGCCGCTCGAGCCGCGACAGGATCAGCTCGCGCTCGAAGGCGCGCACCGCGTCGCGCATGGGCGCATCCTCCCAGAGGACGCTGCCCGCCTTGGGGTTGGGCGCCGCTCCCAGGATTTCCGGATAACAGCGGACGAGCAGCGCCCGATCCAACCGGGCGTTCGGCGCGGCGTGCGTGATCAGCAACGAGCACAGCCGGTCCAGCTCCCGCACGTTCCCCGGCCAGGCGTAGGCCACCAGAGCCCGCAGCGCGTCCGGGGCCACCCCCAACGTCTTCTTCCGCGTCCGGCGCTCGTGGTGGGCGATGAAGTGCCGGACCAGGGCCGGCATGTCCCAGGGCCGTTCCCGCAGCGGCCGAAGCCTCAAGACCTGAGTCCGGAAGCGGTCGTACAGGTCGGGCTTGAGAGCTCCCTCCGCGACCAGTCGGTCGGGGTCGCGGTTGGTGGCGAGCACAACCTGAACGTCCACCCGCGTCTCACGCGTGTCCCCCACCGGCACCACCGTCCGGTTCTCGAGGACCCGGAGCAGGGTGCCCTGGGCCCGCTGGCTCAGCTCCCCAATCTCGTCGAGGAACAGCACTCCGCCCTGCGCGGCCCGGAAGAAGCCGGGCGCTTCGCCGACCGCGCCTGTGAAGGAGCCCTTCCGGTGCCCGAAGAACCGGGCCGCCGCCAGGTCATCCGTGATCTCCCCGCAGTTGACGGCCACGAAAGGCCGATCGCGTCGAGCGCTGTACGCGTGCAGGTAGCGGGCGACCAGGTCCTTGCCCGTCCCCTTTTCGCCCAGGATGAGCAGGGGGTCCGGGTCGGGGGCCCCCGCCGCCGGTATGTACGTGGAGTGGAGCTGACGCCGGAGGGCCTGTATGTGCGCCGACTCGCCGATGAGCTCGGGCGCATTCGCCGGCCGATCGGCCGCATCCAGCAGCTCTTTCAGCTCGCTCTCCCGGCGCTCCCGCTGGAAGTGGAAGGCGAAGGCCTGGCCGAGGGCGGACGCGTACCCCTGCAGCCATTCGGCATCTCCCTCCCCGTAGGCCTGGCCGGGGTCGGGGCGCCCGTTCTGGAAATAGAGGACGGCCAGCACGACGTCCCGCACGGGGTCGAGGAGGGGCGCGCAGAGCACTGAGTAGTTTTGGCCGAGGAGCGCCGGTGTCCGGTCGATTTCCTTGAGGAACAGGGGGTTCTCGATGAGCCTGGGCTGGCGCGTTTGCAAGACGGCCCGGATGACCGACGAGCTGACCCCCGGCACGGACTCACCTCGCTCGCAGGCGTCGACCTGCTGCTCGGTGAGGCCGCGGACGCAGCTCCGGCGCAGCCGGACGCCGTCCCCGGGCCCCTTGTGTGCAGTGGCGTCGTCCTGCTCCACCAGAAGGAACAGCGCCTTCTCGGCATTGAAGCCCTTCGCCGCATCCTCGAACGAACGACGCAGCGCGTCCTCCTCGTCGCCCCCGGTCAGGAGAACGCGAAGGACCTCGTTCATCGCACGGAACAGACACGGATAGCTGCGGGTTCGTTCGACCATGGCCGAGCCTACCCGATCGACAGGCCCGGGTTCAAGTACGGAACCGCCGGTTCTGAAAATGGAACCAGGGTAAGCTGTTGCTACGACTCCCGAAGCGCAACGAGCGGGTCGACCCGGGCGGCCCGGCGGGCCGGGAGAAAGCAGGCCAGCGCCGCGACAGCAGTGAGCAGAAGTGTGACGGCGGCGAAGGTAAGGGGGTCGGTCGGGCTCACGCCGTGGAGCAGGCCGGCCAGGACTCGCGATAGTCCGAGGGAGCCGGCGAGCACGAGGCTCTCGGCCAGCCACTGCCGGACCAGCCGGCTCCGGCTCGCTCCGAGGGCGGCGCGGATCGCCACTTCCTTGCCGCGCGAAAGCCCCTGGGCGAGCAGGAGGCTCGTCACGTTCGCGCAGGCGACCAGGAGGACGAACGCGACCGACCCCGCGAGGACGAGCAGGGCCGGACGCACGCGGCTCACCACCGGCTCCTGCAGCGCCTCGACGTTCACGGCGATGCCCGCGTTCGACTCGGGACGCTCCGTCTCGAGGCGCCGGGCCACCACGCCCAGCTCGGCCCGGGCCTTCTCCAGGGTCGCCCCCGGGCGCAGGCGCCCGAACACCCGCAGGAAGCGGCCATGGCTCGCTTCCGCCTCCGCCGTGAAGACGAGAGGCGCCCACAGCTCCGCGGCCGTGGCCCAGAACGGCGGGAACCGGAAGCCGGGCGGCATCACGCCCGCGACCACGTAGCTCTTGCCGTCGAGGATGAGCGCCTGCCCGATCAGGCCGGGATCGGCGCCGAATCGCCGCTGCCAGAGACCGTAGCTCAAGACGACCTGCGGCTCGTCGCGCGGCGAGTGGAAGACCCGGCCCAAGGCGGGCTCGACGCCGAGGAGGTCGCACAGGCTGGGCGAGGCCTTCAGGGCCGGCAGCTCCTCGGGGCGGCCACGGCCGGTGAGGACCGGCGACCAGGGGTGGGCGGCGGTGAGGCGATCGAGGGCCCCGCTTCCCCTCCCCCATTCCAGGAAATCCGCCGGCGACGTCGGATTGCGGGTCTCCCCGCGCCGTGTGTCGTGCGCGAAAGCCGCCACGAGCCGGTCGGCTTCGCGGTAGGGCAGCGGGCGGAGGAGGACCGCATTGACGACGGTGAAGATGGCGGCGTTCGCGCCGATGCCGAGGGCCAGGGTCACGACCGCCACCGCGGCCACGCCGGGCCGCCGGGCGACGGCCCGCAGGCCCTGCCGCAGGTCTCGAAGGAGCTCGCTCACGGTCCCTCCCGGTGCGTTCCTTGGGACGCCCGGGAGGGGCAGAACGTTAGCCGGAAGTGCGCCCCGACTCTCCCGGCACGACCTCGAGCGTCCGCAGCTCGAGCCGCCGCACCACCCTGACGGGCACCGCGACCGCAATCGGACCGTCGGCCAGGAGCCGCTGCAGGTCGTCGATCGTCGCCACGGCCTGGCCGCCGAAGCCGACGATCACGTCGCCGTCCAAAAGACCCGCGGCCGCCGCAGGACTGCCGGGCTCGACCGAGAGGACGAGCACGCCGGTGGCAGCCTCCAGCCCGTGGGCCCGCACCACGTTCCGCGGCAAGGGGGCGGTCTGCCCGCCCACTCCGAGCCAGCCCCGTCGGATCCGGCCGTCCTTGATCAGCCGGCCCGCCACGAACTGGGCCGTGTGGATGGGGATCGCGAAGCAGATCCCCTGGGCGGGCCGGATCACGGCCGTGTTCACCCCCACGACCTCGCCGCGCGACGAGACCAGCGGGCCGCCGGAGTTACCCGGGTTCAGGGCGGCGTCGGTCTGGATCAAGTTGTCCATGAGCCGGCCGCCCTGCGCGCGCAGCGACCGGCCCAGCGCGCTCACCACCCCCGCGGTCACGGAGCACTCGAAGCCCAAGGGGTTGCCGATCGCGATCACGAGCTGGCCGGGCCGCAGCACGCGCGAGTCACCGAGCCGCACCGCCGGCAGGTCCGGGGCCTGGAGGCGGATCACCGCCAGGTCGGTGTCGGGATCGTCGCCCGCGAGCTGCGCGGGAAGGGAGCGACCGTCGGGGAGCCGGACCTCGATCGCGCGCGCCCTGTGCACGACGTGGCTGTTCGTGAGGGCGAACCCATCGGGGGTGAGGACGAAGCCGGAGCCGGAGCCGCGCCTCGGCTCCGTCACCTCGATGTTCACGACCGACGGCGCCACCGCCTCCACGGCCTGGGTGACGGCCTGCGAGTACGCGTCGAGGAGGGCGCCGTCCCCCTCGTCGGCGTGGGATACGGGGAAAGGAAGGATCATGCTTCGACAATAACCCGGAACCGGTCTCGCCTCTACCAGCGGTTGAAAGCCGGGTGCCCTTCCTTGACCGCCACGAACAGCGCGCGCGAGGTCGCGGTGACCTGGCCCCCCGCCTCCAGCGAGGCCTCGACCGTGGCCCGGTCCGCGCCCGACTCGGTCACACGCGCCTTCAGGAGGACCCCGCCCCCCGCTGGCGTCGGCCGGAGGTAGCGCACCTCCAGGCGCGCGGTCACCGTGCAGGGCGGCTTGTCCTGCCCCGCCTTGCGCATGAGGTGCATGGCGGCGGCCCAGTTGCTGTGGCAGTCGAGGAGCGCGCCGATGATCCCGCCGCAGAGCATCCCCGCGTAGGCCTCGTGGTGCGGCTCCGGCTGCCAGCGGGCCACCAGGCTATCGCCCTCCTCGTGGCTCTTGATCCGCAGCCCCTTCTCGTTGGCGGCGCCGCACCCGAAGCAGCGATTCTGCGGCGCGTAACGGTCCTGGACGCTCGTAGGCACGGCTCGGGATCTTACAACGGACGTAGGGGAGGGGATGAACTCGTTTGCGGTAGGGACGCCGGTCACCCGGCGCCCCCCGCGCAGATCCCAGCGCGCGGAATTACCGCACTGGGCTCCTGCCTCAGGTCCGAAGGCACAGGCGCTGATCCGGATAGGGATGCGCGATGCGGACGGGAGGAAGCCAGCGCCGGACAAGCCGGCGCATGCGCTCCCAGGTCACGTGAGCCTTCTGGCTACGCCGGCTGAGGGCGCGTTTCCATAAGCAAGTGACCTGATGGTGGAAGGCTTCGAGGGCACGGAAATTCAGGGGCACCCCGTAGTAGTTGAGGTGCCCACGGATGATCGAGCCAAGCCAACGTCCCACCTCCGGGACGGGGTCATGCCAGCGCTGCCGGAGCGCGGTCTTGATCTCCTGCAGCTTCGCTCGCAGCCTCTTTCGCATGGTCAGCCGCAGCACCGTGAAAAGGAGTCGGGTCTTATCGGGGTGCAGTTCCAGTTGGTAGGCCGCGAGGCGCTCGCGGAGGTCCTCCCAGAACCGCTTGGCTTCCCATTCGTGTTGGAAGCCCACGATGAAGTCATCGGCATAACGGACCACGATCACGTCACCTTTCGCCTGCCGACGCCAGTCGCGGACCCAAAGGTCGAACACGTAGTGCAGGTAGACGTTCGCAAGAAGCGGCGAGATCACTCCCCGAACGCAAAAGGTAACTTCGGTCGTCTCCGAGGTGATCGGAGCGACCCGACGGCGGGAGGCTGCCTCCGTGGGGCGGTCCCGATGGCACGGGGATGCAGTGGCGGATCACGATCGTGTCATCGCCGACGAGCACCTCCTTGATGACCAATCGCACGAGGCGTTGCCGCTCGAGAATGTTGAGCGTATCGGCGGCTATGCGCAACCGAACGAGAAATGCCGAGAGTGTCTCCGCCAGGCGCAGGTAGGCTGCTCGCTCACGAGTCTGCTCGGCGATCGATTGCAGCTCGACGCGCAACGCCTGCTCGCGCTGGCGCAGTGGCGGCATCCGCTCTCGCAGGTGCTCCAGAGACAAAAGATCCTCCTGATAGGCAGTGAGCATCCGCTCGATGCTCTTGCCCACTCGGAGCAGATCCCGCTGCACCGTCTGTTCGCGTTGCTTCGTGGGATCGGCGGCACGAGCCGCGTCGAGCCGACGATCGAGTTCCTGTTGAATCAAGGCCGGATCTTCGAGCAGCCGAATGACCTCGGTCCAGACGATCTGATCCAACAAATCCTGCCGCACGGGTCGGTTGTCACAGCGGGGACCGCCGAGGTGTCGCCACCCATCCGAGCCGATGCAGCGATAGTAATGGATCAGGCGCGCAGTGGACCGGGTCGACGTGCGCGAGAGGGCATAGCCGCACCGGCGGCAGCTCACCAGACCCTGCACGATGCTCGGCTCGATCGTCCGTCGCCGTGCCCGGACTTTGTTCTCGTGCAGCAGTTCTTGCGCACGCGCAAAGGTCGGCTCAGCGATGAGCGCCGGTACTGGAATCTCGATCCACTCTTCACGCGGCCGCTCGTGGTTGGCGCTGTCGCGACTCGACACGCCGCCCCTCAATCGCAGCGCCCGCGTCACACGCTGGCGCGTGGCCACACGGGTCTTGCCGAAGCAGGCCGTGCCGCGATAGGCCGGGTTCCGCAGCATCGCCCACACCATGGAGCGCTCCCACCGGGCGCCCGGCTTACGCGTGGCCACGCCATGATCATTGAGCCAGCGGGTAATCGCCCCGATGCTCCAGCCCTCCACCGTGTAGGACTCATAGACATGCCGCACCACGCGCGCCTCGGCCTCGATCACGGCATAGGAGGCAGGACCCTCCTCACTCTTACGGATATAGCGATAGCCGTACGGGGCGCCGCTCAGCACGCTGATTTCGCCCGCGCGAGCCCGGTGACGCTTCCCGCGGCGCGAGCGCTCGAGGATTTGGGCCCGTTCGTACTCGGCGATCATCCCTTGAAATTGCACAAGCAGCTGATCCTCCGGGCTTACGCCCGTCGGCGCGTTCAGAAAATGTGTCTCCACGCCCTGACGGGCCAGCTCTTCGATCAGGAGGATCTGGTAGGCGTACTTGCGACTCAAGCGATCCGGGGCATAGACGAGCACGGCCTGGATCTGTCCTTCGGCCGCCAGGTCGCGCACCCGTTCCAGGCCTGGCCGCTCGAGCGTCGCCCCGCTATAGCCCTCGTCTTCGAAGATCCAGGCCTTCGGCACCTCGAGATCGAGCGTCCTCGCCAACTCGATCAGCGCCGTGGTCTGGCTCGCAATCGTGTGTGCTTCGCGCTGCTGCTCCGAGGAGACCCGTGCGTAAATCGCCGCCATCCGCATGCAGACGCTCCCTTACCGCAGCCTCGAGCGGGCGGGCTCGGGCCGGGACCAAAATCTCATACGCGTGGGCGAGTTTGCTGGCCCGTAGCCGATCGAACGCATAGTCGAGCTGAACCTGCAGCTTGGCGCGATCGCAATGCCGCTCAGCCACGCCGTCGGCGGAAGGCGCCGAGAAACGCAGCCAGCGCCTGCGTGACGATCTGTCCGAGCGTGAGCCCACTGCGGCGAGCGTACGCGTGCAGGCCGCGCACGATACTCACCGGGACCTTGAAGGTGACAACCACCGTCGGTTCCACAGTGGGAACGGGAGCACTCAATGCCGCGGCTTGCTCGAGGTAGCGGTACGCTTGCCGTCGCGACAGCGCAAACTCTTGTGCCAGTTGCTGTGCGGCCGCCGCGACCTCGGTCTGCTGTCCAAGCAGGCGATAGGCGGCGTTCAGCAGGCGGGCCTTGCCTGCCTTCGTCGCTCGAGTCATGCGACATAAACATACTACCTTTTGCGACGCAAGGCAAGCATCTCCCGCTTTCGCCATCCCACGATCACCCGCTCAAACTGAAAGTTACCTTTTGCGTTCGGGGAGTGATGACGCCCCCTTGCGGCGTCCCCACATCACTGCGCGCCCACTCCCCGTCCGCCAGTACGCCGGCGCTCAGCCATTTCTGGATGAGCCGCACGACGCGCCGGTCCGCTATCCGGTGCTCGATGAACTTCACCAGGCATTCGTGGTCGATGGCATCGAAGAAACCCCGAATGTCCGCATCCAGCACCCAGTTCACGTACTTTCGATGGATCCCGACACTGAGTGCATCCAGTGCGTCGTGCGGCCTGCGTCCTGGCCGGAACCCATACGAGAAGCCGAGGAAGTCCGTCTCGTAGATGCAGTTCAGGACCGTCGCGAGCGCACGCTGGACCAGTTTGTCCTCGAGCGTGGTAACTCCGAGCGGCCTCTGGCGTCCGTCCGCCTTCGGGATGAGCACCCGCCGAACCGGCTTCGCCCGATACCCCCCGCGTTGCAGCCGCCCGGAGAGGTCGACCAGGTGTGCCTCCAGTTGCTCTCCGTACGCCCGCCACGTCTCCCCGTCCACTCCCGGTGCCGCGTCCCGCTTGAGGCAGACGTACGCCTCGCGCAGGCTCTCGATGTCGTAGACGTGATGGAAGAGCGCAGTGAACCGTCTCCCCTTGTCCGTCTTTGCCGCTTGCCTTATGCGTTCCCGCGCGCTGTGCACGCCTTCCCGGCCCTGTGTCCGGGGCGTGTTTTGCAGGCTCGCATTCCCCTTGGCCTGCCCCCTTCCCTCCACCCCTTCCGCGTGCGGCTTCCTGCCTTTACCCGGCTCCGTAGGCGTCCCTTGGCCGTTTCCAGCGTTTCCACCTTCGTGCCCGTTTAGGTTTGCCATAGTTCCTGGCTCCGGCTTCCTCCGCCCTTCTTCAGGGGCTTCGTCGGTACGATTGGGCAGTCAGACTCCCTGCTCCGTACATCGATGGCTTCGGTCCTCGGACTTCCCATCGCGGCCCACGACGCCATCCGTCGTGGGCGGGTGCAGGGTCTCCCGGTTCTCGCGCAAAGTGCTTCCACACATGCTCGGGGTCTTCGACCGCGCCAGGCCCCGCCGCACCTCGCCTTGCCGGTGCGTCGGGTGTTGCCTTCGGGTCCAGAAACGTCCTCGGCGCCTGGAAGTTCAACTCGATTTCGCGGCTCAATACCCGGCCTGCGTGTGCCCCTGTCAACGCTTCGGGCACGTCCTCTTGGCCGTGTCCACATGACTCGGGGTCGTCGTGGGTGGCTAGCCCCTCGACGTGCGACTTCCTCCTTCGCTACACTCTGCCGGTTTATCCCGGCGCTTCTTCTGGAACGAGTACGAAAGGTAACACTCAGCGGGGTCGGTTGATCCACCTCTGGCTCAGCCGTTTCATCGCGCCACCCTACCCCGTCTCAACGTGCCAATCGCTCAAGGGCCTGGCGGGCTTCCGCGCGCACGCCGGGGTCGGAGTCGCCCGTCGCCCGCTGGAGGTCCGCGGCCGCGGGCTTGGCTCCGGGCCCGATCCGGCCGAGAGCGCGCGCGGCGTGGGCGCGCACGGCTTCGTTCGGATCGCGGAGCGCGGCCCTCAGCTCCCCGACCGCAGGCTCGGCCGGCGGGCCGATGCGCCCCAGGGTCCGGGCCGCGCGCCACCGCCGTCCGGCGTCCGGGCCGCGCAGGTCCCCCACGAGGGCGGGAACCGCCTGGGCCGCGGCCGGCCCGACCCTGGCCAGGGCCGCCGCCACCACGTTCGCCGTGTCGTCCGGACCGAGCGCCTCGACTAGCGCCGGCACGGCCTCGCGGGCGCCCGGACCCAGGTTCCCGAGGCTCCAGGCCGCGAACGCGCGCACGTAAGCGTCGGGATTGCCCAGTGCCTTGGACAGGCTCGAGACCGATTCGGCCGTCAGCTCGACGCGCGCGAGGGCCTGTGCCGCAGCGGCGCGCACGCCGGCCCGCGGGTCGTCCAGGGCCGCGAAGAGGGCGGGGGCCGCGGATCGGGCCCGCGGGCCGAGGGCGCCCAGCGCTTGGGCGGCGGCCGTGCGTACCGCTTCCTGCTCGTCGCGGAGCGACCCGGCGAGGCCCGGAACGGCCGGCTCCGCGGCGCCGCCGAGGGCCCCAAGTGCCCAGGCCGCGGCGGCGCGCACCTCCGGGTCGCGGTCGTCCAGGGCGGCAACGAGAGCGGGAACCGTGGCCGGCCGGTCGCCGAAGCGCTTCCGGAGTACCTCCGGGTCCGAGTAGCCCTCGGGCAGGAGGCCGCTCGTGAGGATCGTGGCGGCGGTGAGCGACGCTCCGGAGGGGCT
>WNGL01001463.1_pt1 | contig 29023 bp, 22 predicted proteins | sample 5400591 | NCBI WGS metagenome assembly WNGL01 (sample SAMN13153377, study PRJNA577476) | soil metagenome | isolation source: 80 cm soil or saprolite under Garry oak tree replicate 1 | place: USA:California | collected 2016-06-15 | reverse complement strand
GACCGTGGGCGCGGAGGGCCTGCCGCTCACGCCCGGGACGCATTTCGTTCAGGCGGACGACCCGGCACAGTTCGCCAACGCGGTCGTCGCACTGCTGCGAGATCCCGCCCGCCGCCGCGCGCTGGGCAGCGCCGGACGGAGCCTGGTGGAGCAGCGGTACTCGTGGTCGCACGTGGCACGAGAGTTCGAAGCCAGGTGCGCGGAGGTGACCTCACATGCGCGTTAACGTGTTCGGGCTCGGCTACGTAGGATCCGTGACGGCCGCCTGTCTGGCGAAAGCGGGCCACGAGGTGATCGGCGTCGACATCGACGAAGAGAAGGTCGCGATGATCAACCGTGGCGCGTCGCCGGTCGTGGAGCCTGGCCTCGGAGCGCTGATGAGCGAAGTCGTTGCAACCCGACGGTTGCGAGCGATGATCTCGACGCCGGAGGCCGTACGCCAAGCCACGATAGGGCTGATTTGTGTCGGGACCCCGGGGGCGCCGAGCGGGCAGCTCCGCGTGGATGCGCTGGAACGCGTCGGCCAAGAAATCGGCCGGGCGCTGACCGCGCGCGACGAACCCTACAGCGTCGTGCTGCGAAGCACCGTGCTCCCCGGAACCACCGAGCGGGTGCTCGTCCCGGCGATCCGGGCCGGCGCGGGACGGGAGCTGGGACCCTCCGTGCGAGTCGCCGTCAACCCAGAGTTCATGCGCGAGGGCTCCGCAATCCGTGACTTTGCGCGTCCCCCGTTCACCCTGGTTGGGTGCGTCGACGCCGGGACGGCCGCGGTGCTACGCTCGCTGTACGGTGAGGTCGAGGCCGCCTTCGTCCACACCACTGTGACGACGGCGGAGGTGGTCAAGTACATGTCCAACGCGTTCCACGCTCTCAAGGTGTGCTTTGCCAACGAAATCGGCGACGTATGCGCGGCGCTCGGGGCGGACGCGCAGGACGCCATGCGGATCTTTCTGATGGACCGAAAGCTGAACGTCTCCGAGGCATATCTCCGCCCTGGCTTCGCCTTCGGCGGCTCTTGTCTGCCGAAGGACCTCCGCGCCCTGGTGTACGCCGCCCGCACCGCGGACGTCCCCGTCCCGCTGCTCGCCGCCATCCTCCCGTCGAACGAAGGGCAGGTGCGCCGGGCCGTGGACGCGGTGCTCGCGACGCGGAAACGGAGGATTGGCGTCGTCGGCCTCGCCTTCAAGGCCGGGACCGACGACCTCCGCGAGAGCCCCATGGTCACGCTGGTCGAGACGCTCATCGGGAAGGGATGCGACGTGCGAATCCTCGATCCCAGCGTCGCCGTGGCCCGCTTGCGAGGAGCGAACCGCCGCTACATCGACGAGGAGATCCCGCACATCGCGTCCCTGCTGTGCGAGAGCGTCGAGACACTGCTGGCGCACGCCGAGGTGCTGGTGGTTGGCAACGCCTCCGTCGACGCGACGCGAGCCGTGGCGGCGGCCGGCCCCCACCGCGTGGTGATCGACCTCACGCGCGGCGCGGCCCGGCGCCGGGCGGACGTGAGAGAAGCGAGCGAGCAGCCGCAATGATTCGAGACCAGTACCTCAGTGGCGAATACCTCGTCAAGAACCCACTGTGGCATGCCGACGAATCCCCGTGGAAGGCGAAGTACGTCCTTCAAATGATCGCTCGCAACAAGCTCGCACCCACCACGATCTGCGATGTGGGGTGTGGAGCCGGAGAAGTCCTGCGGCTGGTTCATGAGGGACTGCATGGACGATGCAGCTGTTGGGGGTATGACATCTCGCCCCAGGCGTTTGCGCGGTCGCAGCGGCTGTCGCGCGAACGGCTTCAGTTCAAGCTGGCCGATATCCGACAAGAGCAAGATGCGCACTTTGATCTCCTCTTGCTCATGGATGTGCTTGAACACGTGGAGGACTACTTCAGCTTACTGCGCGACCTCCGGCCGAAGGCTGACTACAAGATCATCCATATTCCGCTCGATCTCTCAGTGCGAGCGGTCCTGTTGGGCAAGCTGTGTGACTTCCGAGCGGCGTATGGCCATCTCCACCATTTCACGAAAGAGGTGGCGCTCGAGATGCTGCGAGACGTCGGCTACGACGTCATCGACCATGCGTACACGTGGCAGGCCAACAATCTCCGATACGTGTGGAACGAGAACAAGCAGAACCCGTGGAGACTGGCGCGGCGGGTGGCCGGCTTCGTCGCGCGAGCCATCGTGGCCCTGCCCAGTCACGTGCTGTTTGCGATTCACGAGGACTGGGCGGCTCGTCTCGCGGGGCGATGGAGACTGCTGGTCCTGGCACGATGATAGGCCGGCGTGCTGGCGCCATAACGCGCCCTAACGTGAGATCGAGCCGCATCGATCCGATGCAACCGCGCAACGGTGGCTACCATGGCCGGACCCCGGCGCAGTTCTTGCGCCGCCGCTCGGTTACGATGAGATGCGACGCCCTAGTGCTCGACGCGTCGCTCCGGCAAGCGCTCGTGACGGTGCGGTCCCTTGGTCGGCGGGGCCTGGCGATCGCCGCAGCGGATACGCACCCTGAGGCACCGGCCTTTGCATCACGCTGGTGTCAGGGAGGGTTCGTGTGTCCGGCCCAGGAAGGGACCGACGCCTACGCCGTCCTCCTCGAGCAGTGGCTGGATCGCACCGGCGCGCGAGTGCTCTTCGCCTCGAACGACGCCACGATCGCGCTGCTGCGTCGGCATCGCGCGCGGCTCGAGCAGCGACTCCGCCTGGCGCTCGCACCCGCACAGGCGCTGGCGACCGCGATCAACAAGGAGCGGACGCTCGAGGTGGCGCGGCGCCTCGAGGTACCTGTGCCGCGCGAGGTTGTCGTGCGCGACGCCGGAGATGTCGCGGCAGCGCTGAAGGAAATCGGACTCCCGGCGGTGATCAAGCCCAGCGAATCCTGGTTGTGGAACGGACGCGAGGGAGCGCGGCTGGGTGCCCAACTCGCGGTCACCGCCGCCGAGCTGCGTGACGCCGTCGAGGCGGTGACGCGCTTCGGGGAGGTCGCGCTCGTCCAGCAACTGCTCACCGGAAGGCGCGAGGCGGTGAGTTTGCTGTATGCCGACGGCGACGTGTACGCGCGCTTCGCCCAATGGGCCAAGCGCACCAGTCCGCCCCTGGGCGGGAACTCGGTCCTGCGCCAGAGCATCGCCATTCCCCCTGACGCAGGGAGTTACGCCGAATCGCTGGTACGCGACATCAACCTCGAAGGCTACTGCGAGGTAGAGTTCCGCCGTGACGCCGCCGGCGTCCCGTACTTGATGGAGATCAACCCGCGGCTCTCCGCTTCGGTGGAGCTCGCGGTGCGCGCCGGGGTCGATTTCCCGTACCTCCTCTATCAATGGGCGAGCGGCGGGCCGATTGAGCGAGTCGCCGGCTACCGGATCGGCAGCTGGATGCGCCATCTGGGCGGGGACATCACGACGACGCTGGCCGCCCTGCGGCAGCGAGGCAGGCCTGGCATTACACCTCCGGTACGGACGGTTTGGGACTTCGGGATCTCGTTTCTCAGGCCGATGGCCTACGACTACCTGCAGCGGACGGATCTCCGTCCCGCGGTCAGGGCTACGACGACTTTTGCGCGCGACGCGATTAGGAGCTTGGCATCCCGCGTCTGGAAGAATCGGCTTCACGCGGTCAAGGCCACGACGAGCTTCGCGCGCGACGCCATCAGGAGTTTGACATCTCGCGCGAGGAAGAACTGATCGTGAGGCCCACACTTGACGTGGTGGTGGTCGGCGCTGGCCCTTACGGCCTCTCCACGGCGGCGCATCTCCTCGGCCGAGGACTGCGGGTGGCCGTGTTCGGCAGGACGTTGGAGCTGTGGCGCGAGCACATGCCGAAAGGCATGCTGCTCCGATCGCATTGGTGGGCCACCAACCTCTCCGATCCAGATGGCGACTACGGGTTCGAACAGTTCGCCCGGGACACTGGCCGCGACCGCAGCTATCCCGTGCCGCTTCAGACGTTTATTGACTACGGCCTCTGGTTCCAGCAACGGGCGGTCCCTGAGGTCGATGAGACCTACGTATCAGCGATCGAGCGTGAGGATACCCGGTTTCTCCTGACGCTGCAGGATGGGCGCGAGGTGGAGAGTCAGGCGGTCGTGATGGCGATCGGACCCTATCACTATGCCCATCGACCGGACCAATTCGCCGGCCTGCCGACTGAACTGGTCTCGCATTCTTCCGACCACCGGGACTTCGGTGGATTCAAGGGACGGGATGTCGTCGTCATCGGCGGCGGACAGAGCGCCATCGAGTTCGCCGCGCTGCTCCACAACGCTGGTGCCGCGGTGCAGGTCGTATCACGCCGGCCCATCCAGTGGCTGGAGCCCGATCGGTCGGGCACGCGCGGCACCCTGGAGCGGATCCTGGCCCCGGATGCGAGCATCGCACCTGGCTGGATCAACTGGGTATGGGACCATCGGCCGGTCCTGTTCTATCGATTCCCGCAGCCGTGGAAGGACGCCTATAACGCGATGTACCATTCCGGGGCGACCGACTGGCTGCGGGATAGAGTCCTCGGTAAGGTGACCCTGCGTGAGCGCCGGACGGTGACGAGGCTTGAGGTGGCACACGGGCGGCTCCAAGCAACCATTTCGGACGGCGCGACGGTCAGCGCGGATCATATCATCCTCGCAACCGGATACACGGTCGACATCAACAGGTTGACGATGATTCACCCTTCGCTGCGGGCGAAAATCGCGACGGACAGGGCGAGCCCGGTCCTGAGTCATTGGTTCGAAAGCAGCGTGCCAGGTCTCTACTTTGTTGGACTCACGTCGTTGCGTGCCTTCGGTCCGCTGTATCGGTTCGTTGCGGGATGCGGAGCAGCGGCCCGGCGCGTGGCGGGGGCGATCACACGAGGCCAGGTCGGACGTTCACGGGCCGTGCTCCGGCGCGCCGTCGCTGAGAACGCGGCGGCTGGTCTGAGGTGACTGCGGCGATCCGAGCGCGCCTGAGGACGGTCGCCTCGAGGGTGCTGCCGCCCGGGGTGACGCGGGGCCTGAAGCGGCTCGTGCGGGCCTACCATCAGAGGTTTTGCGCCTTCACGGCCGCGGATCTGAAGCGCGCGCTGCCGTCACTGGGTGTCCACCCCGGCGACGTGCTGATGGTGCACAGCGGGTTCGATGGCTTTCTGGGCTTCCACGGCGGCCCGGTGGACGTCATTCGGGCCTTGCAGGAGGTCGTGGGCCCTGGTGGGACCCTGATGATGCCCACCATGCCGTTCCGCGGCACCGCCATCGAGTACGCGCTCAGCGATCCCGTGTTCGACGCGCGGCATACCCTGTCAAGGATGGGGCTCATCACCGAAGTGTTCCGCCGCTCCCCGGGAGTCGTGCGCAGCCTCCATCCGACGCACTCGGTGGCCGTGTGGGGAAGCAGGGCTGACGCGATCATCGCCGGTCACGAGCTGGCCGAAACCCCGTGTGGGCGGCTCACGCCCTACGGGAGGTTGCTCGACTACGACGGCAAGATCCTCCTGGCGGGAGTGCCGCCGAGCACCATGACCTTCGCGTACTTCGTAGCGGAGGAGCTCGAGCCGCGTCTCGCGGTTCCGGTGTTGACTCGGGAGCGGTATCCGATGCGCTGGAAGGACGGGGACGGAACGGTACGGGTCTCCCAGCTGCGGCTCTTTTCCCCACGCCTCGACCACGATCTGCACCCACTCGTCAGCGAGCTGAAGCGACGCAACCAGTGGCGCGAGCGCTCAGTGGCGCGCTTGCGTCTCATGCTGGTGCGGGCGCGGGACGTCTATGGCGCCGCCGCAGCATTGGCGGACCGAGGGCTGTTCGTACGCGAGCGGACGGGCTGAAGCGCCCCGGGGGTTGTAGCGGGGTCGCAGCAGTCGCGCGTGGACACCGGGCCACGCCTCGTGGCACCGCCCATGCACATGACGGCCGGCGATCTAGGTCTGGATCCAAGAACGACAAGGCGGAGAGGAGCGAGCGAGCATGAGCAGCGGCGTGGACGGCCTGACCGACGTAAGTGTCGAAGTGTTTTCGACCTGCGCGCAGTCCAGCGACGGAGACGCCGAGACATACCTTCAGCGGGTGGCCGATGTGGCGCGCTGGAGTGAGCAAGCCGGGTGCAAAGGTATCCTCGTGTATTCCGACAACCGGCTGTTTGATCCTTGGCTGGTGTCTCACATCATCATCCAAAACACGACCTCCCTTTGTCCGCTGGTCGCGGTCCAGCCCATCTATATGCACCCGTACGCCGTTGCGAAGATGGTCGCGTCGCTGGGCCAGCTGCACCGGAGACGGATTTACCTGAACATGGTAGCCGGGGGATTCAAGAACGACCTGGCGGCGTTGAACGACACCACGCCCCACGACAAACGGTATGATCGACTGATCGAGTACACGCTCATCATCCGGGAACTGCTGCGCGGCTCCGCCGTGTGCTTCGACGGCGCGTTCTACCAGGTCAAGAACCTCAAGCTCACGCCCCCCCTGCCGAGCGAGCTGTTTCCGGGAATCTTCGTGTCGGGCTCGTCGGAGGCCGGGCTGGAGGCGGCGAGAGCGATCGGGGCGACGGCCGTCAAGTACCCGAAGGCGCCCGACGCGGAAGTCGCCCCGGACGAGGGAGTGGGTGCGGGGGTGAGAGTAGGGATCATCGCCCGCGAGGATGGCGAGGAAGCGTGGCGCGTCGCGCGGCAGCGCTTTCCCGAGGACCGCAAGGGTCAGCTGACTCATCAGTTGGCGATGAAGGTCTCGGATTCCGTGTGGCACGGACAACTGTCACAGCTGGCGCACGCCACGGCGTCAGGCGAGAGCCCGTACTGGCTGGTGCCGTTCCAGAATTACAAGACGATGTGCCCGTACCTCGTGGGAAGCTACGAACGGGTCGGGGACGAGTTGTCGCGCTATATGTCCGTCGGGTATCGGTCGTTCATCCTCGATATTCCCCCCACGCAGGAGGAATTGCATCACACGAACCAGGCCTTCCGCAGAGCGGTGACGCTGGCGAGCCAACACTGATCGAGACCGAGCGACCGGGGTAACCACGGTGATGAATTACAAGTCCCACGCACCGCTCCGGCTTCTACTCGTCACAGCTGGTCGAACGATTCCCAACTGGTTGTACCAGTGCCTACGCGCAGTTGAGCAATCCCGGGCCGCAACGCTCGTGCTGGTGTTGCAGGCCGACCAAGCGGAGCGGGGTTCACGCGGGTCGGTTCTCTCACGGCTGCGCTCGTTCTCTTTCTGGCTGTACAAGAAGCTGGATCGGTATCTGTTTCGCAGTTCCCCTGATGCCCTCGCGCCAATCGACCTGCGATCCGCCCTTCCCAATTGCCGGGTTGTCGAGGCAGCCGAGCTTCCAGCACGAGTCGATGTCGTGCTGGATCCCTTCTCCGTAACGTCCGATGGACGCCTAGCGGACTTGGCTCGGTATGGTGTGTGGAGCACGACATTTGGTCCGAGCGGCGACGCGAGAACGCAATCAGCCCCGGGCTTTTGGGAGGTCATCGAAGGGAGACCGAGCACGGAAACGCGCCTCTGTATTCACCGAAAGGGGGCGGACAGAAGGGTGTCACTGTATGTGTCCGTTGCACCCACCGATCGTCGCTCAACGTCTCGCAACCAGAATCACATCTACTGGAAGATGTCCGCCGCCTTGACGAGCAACATTCAGAGGCTGTGGGCTGACCCAGAGGCGTTCCTCCAGAGGCTCGAGGCGGCTGCGCCGTTTGAAGCGAGTGGGAGCCCGTCCCTGGTGCCGGGCAATCTGGCAATGTTGCGGGCAGGGAGTTCGTTGATACGACGTTACGTGGCCGACACGGGGATGCGCACGCTCTATCGTGAGCAGTGGGCGTTGGCCTATCAACACGGGGGAGGCGATCACCTGGTGATGGAGGCGTTTCGGAAGCTGATGCCTCCGAGAGACCGTTATTGGGCCGATCCGTTTCCCGTTCAAGTGGGGAGCGACTATTACTTATTTCACGAGGAATTCCGCTTCGCGATCGGTAAGGGATCCATTGTTCTGACCGTGGTGGGCGACACGGCCAGCCTCGCCCGGCCCGTTCCTGTCCTCGAGCAGGAGTATCACCTCTCCTATCCGTTCGTGTTCCAATGGGACGGCGAGTTTTTCATGATACCGCAAACGGCTTCACATCGGGTCGAGCTGTATCGTTGCGTGGATTTTCCTGCGCATTGGAAACTGGAACGCGTTCTCCTTTCCGGGCTGACAGCGTCCGATCCCACACCGGCGTTCTTGTTTGGAAGGTGGTGGTTGTTCGCAACCGTTCCCGCCTATGGTGCGACACGGAATCACGATGAACTCCACCTGTTTCACGCAGACTCACCATTGGGCCCCTGGACTCCTCATCGTAACAACCCGATAAAGAGCGATGTGCGCTCGGCCCGTCCAGCCGGACGGATTTTCGAGAGCCATGGTCAATTCCTTCGACCGGCTCAAGACTGCTCCGAGCGGTACGGGTACGCGGTCTCCATCAATCGCATCCTCCAGCTGGACCCCGAAACGTATCGAGAGGTCGAGGTAGAGAAGATCCTCCCCAATTGGGAGCCAAATGTGGTGGGCGTGCACACGTTCAACAGGGCAGCCGACATGACGGTGATCGATTGTCTCGTCAGGACGAGGCGGGGCTCGCGGGCGTACAGCCGCCAGGTGCCGGACGGCGCGTCGGCGCATCGCCCCAACGGATCGCCACTCACCGCAGGTCGGGGCGTGCCTTCCGTCGGGCGCTAGCCACACCGTGTCGCGCCGTCGCCGCGGCGGCTCGACGCAACGTCCTGCGTAATCCTCGGAGCGTCTTGCATCTCCCGCGGCGACATCGCCTCCCGAGGTCTGGCCTGGGAAATGCCAACCCCTGCATCGGCTCTCGATGTTCGTCGCAGAACCGCAAGGGCTCGAGAGGATTGGACCATGGAGCAGGCGAAACATTAACGGACCCTGTGTAGTCTCGCCGCAGCGCTCGCTACGACGTTCGCCTTCTTCTGGTTCGGATGCGGAGAGCGTGTGGCTGTTCCGCCGGCTTCGAGCGACCTGCTTCCGCCTCTGACGGGGGACATTATCGTCGCGGCGAACACGGACGGTTCGGACCTCGATCCGAACGGGTACACTCGCCAACGCCACCGTGACCGCCACCGTCACCGCCGGCGACTATCAGGTGTCGCTAAGTGACGTGCCGAGCAACTGCACGGTGAGCGGAGCGAACCCCCGCACGGTGACGGTGCCCGCCAATGGGACGGGCCCGACCACGTTCTCGGTGAGCTGCACGGCCACGACGAGGACCGGCACCCTCTCGGTCACGACCGCCACCACGGGCCAGAACATCCCCGCGAGCTACACGCTCAACGTCACGGGTCCGAGCTTCCCAACGGGGGCGAGCACACCGATCAACGCCAACGGCAACGTGACCGCCACCGTCACCTCCGGCGACTATCAGGTGTCGCTGAGTGACGTGCCGAGCAACTGCGCGGTGAGCGGCGCCAACCCCCGCACGGTCACGGTACCCGCCGGTGGGGCGGGCCCGACCACGTTCTCGGTGAGCTGCAATTGACGCGCGGGCGTCGGGGAGCCTTGGCTCGCCGTGGGACTGCTGCAGCGCTGCACCAATCCCACGGCAGCCGCTCTGCGCTGTCGCCTCGAGGCCACACCGCGCGCTCGAGTGGATCGGGGACGCGATCATGCATCTGCCAGTCGCTCAGCCACTTATCGCTGACCGCGGGCGGCGGTGAGCGCGCGCGGCGCCAACTTTGCAATCCCCCTCAGCGAGCGGTCACGCACGCGTACCGGTTGCGAGTGACCCAGATCAACTGACACAGAGGGCAATCTCATGCGGGCAGCGCAGGCGTCCAGGTGCCTGGTCACGGGGGGAGCGGGCTTCATCGGCTCTCACGTCGCCGAGCGGCTGGTCGCTCTCGGCCACGCCGTTCGAGTCGTGGACGACCTCAGCACGGGCGACGCCGCGAATCTCGCCGGCTTGGATGGAGAGCTCGAGTTTCTGCGAGGCGATCTCTGCCAGCCTGCGGTGTGTCGCCGCGCGGTCGCGGGGATCGACGTAGTCTTTCATCTCGCGGCGCTCCCCAGCGTGCCGCGCTCGCTCAAAGATCCGTGGGCTTCCCACGCCGCGAACGTCAATGCCACCGTGCGCCTGCTCGAGGCGTGCCGAGCAGCGACGGTCAAGCGCATCGTCTACTCGAGCTCCAGCTCGGTCTACGGCGACACGGCCGCCTTGCCGAAGACGGAATCAGCCGAGCCCCGGCCGCGCTCACCCTATGCGGCGTCGAAGCTGGCGGGCGAGCAGTATGTGCTGGCATTCGCCCGCGCCGGGCTGATCGAGGGGGTCGCGCTCCGCTATTTCAACGTGTTTGGTCCACGCCAAAGTCCACACTCCGCGTACGCCGCAGTCATCCCCGTCTTCTTGCGCGCCGCGCTGGAGCAACGGGAGGCGCTGCTGTTCGGGGACGGGGCGCAGACACGGGATTTCACCTACGTCGACAACGTCGTGGATGCGAACATTCTTGCGGCCACGGCGCCGGGGGAAATGATCAGCGGCTCCGTGCTGAACGTGGGGGCGGGGGTGCAGACCTCGTTGCTCGGCCTGATCGACATCGTGGAGAAGATCACCGGCCGGAGGCTCGCCTACCGGCGGCTCCCCGCTCGGGAGGGGGAGGTGCGCGACTCGCTCGCGAGTCTCGAGCGCGCCGGGCGCCTGCTCGGTTATCGACCGCACGTCGCGCTGGCCGAGGGTCTGCGTCGGACCTGGGCCTGGTTCGAGCATCGGCCGTCCCCTGCCGCGCCACGCCGCAAGCAACGGGCTGGCCTGCGCGCCGCAGTCGTCGTGCGATGATCCTCACGCAGGAAGGCGCCGGCGCGGACGAGTCAGGCGCCTTCCCGAAACGCATTGCCGCACTGGTTCCTCCCGAAGCGATCCCCGGAACGGTTTCCGGTCCGGTGCGCCAGCTGACGGCGCTGGCGCGTGCACTGCAGGGTGCGGGGACCGATTGTCTGGTTGTTGCGTTCCATCGGCGGGGCCAGCCGCCCTCCGCATTCGCCCCCTACCTCCAGGAGGCCGGCGTTCCGCATTGCGTCGTGGAAGACCGCGGGCCGCTGGACTGGCGAATGGCCTCGACCGTGGGAACCGTGCTGCGCCGCTGGCGACCGTCCATCGTGCAGACCCACGGGTACAAGGCGACGGCGGTGGCGTATCTGCTGCGCCGGCTGGGCGTCCCGTGGCGCTGGATAGGGTTCTTCCATGGCTTCACGACCGAACCCCGCAAGGCGCGATTCTACCACTGGGTCGATCGGCGACTGCTCGGTGCGGCTGACCGCGTCGTGGTCATGTCGCACGCTCAAGCTCGAGCGTTCCGACATTGCAGCGGCCGGGTTCGCGTCATCCACAACGCGGCGTTGGCCCTCCCGCCTGCCGGCAACCCGTCGGAGCGCGACCGCCTCGCCGCCCTCGCGGGCGGCCTCCCGCGGCCCATCGTGGGCGTCGTCGGCCGCCTGAGCCTCGAGAAGGGCGTGGACCTGTTCCTCGACGCCTGCGCGGCGCTCGTCCGAAGGGGCCTTGCGTTCTCGGTGCTCGTCGCCGGGGACGGCCCCGGGCGCGCGCGGCTCGAGGCTCATTGCACTCGCCTCGGGTTGGAGTCACGTGTCCGCTTCCTGGGGCACGTGTATGGCGTGGACGCCCTGTACCGGATGCTCGATCTGTTGGTTCTGCCGTCTCGGAGTGAGGGGTTGCCGAACACACTACTCGAGGCGATGCGGGCGGACGTGCCCATCGTGGCGACCTCGGTAGGTGCCGTGCCGGACGTGGTCGGAACTTCATCCGCCGCTCGTTTGGTGGCGCCCGGATCCGCAGCGGCGCTCGTGGAAGCGATCGAGCACGCCGTGACGCAGGGGGATCCGCCCGGCGCCGCCGCAGCCCGCCGCGCCGTCTTGAGCCGCTTCTCGCTGGAGCGCCGGGTGGAGGCACACCTGCAGTTGTATCGCGATCTCCTCGAGGAAGCGGGGGAAGTAAGACCAGCATGTGTGGGATCGCCGGGGCGGTAGCCCTGCGGGACGATGCCCGCCCGGAGCGCGAGCGCCTGTGCGCCATGGCCGGCCTCATGGCGCATCGGGGGCCCGATGGAGAAGGCTTCTGGGCAGATCCTCGCGGCCGCGTGGCCCTGGCGCACCGCCGGCTCTCCATCATCGACATTGCAGGCGGGCGCCAGCCGATGTGCAGCGATGATGGTGAGATTGCCCTGGTGTTCAACGGCGAGATCTACAATTACCGCGAGCTACGCCGGTCGCTCTCGGATCAGGGCGTGCGGTTCCATACCGTGTCGGATACCGAAGTGTTGCTGCGAATGTACGAGCGATACGGCAGCGACGCCGTACGGTATCTCCGCGGCATGTTCGCCTTCGCCGTGTGGGACGGCAGGCGGGGCGAGCTGGTGCTGGCGCGCGATCGCGTCGGCAAGAAGCCCTTGTTCTACGCGCTGGACGACGACGGCTGCTACTTTGCCTCGACCCTGGGGGCGCTTCGGGATACCGACCGCCGCGCCCGTCGCGTGAGCCTTGCGGCGTTGGACGCGTTCCTCACGCTGGGATACGTGCCGGCGCCCCATTCGATCTGGGACGGCATCAGCAAGCTCCCCGCGGGGACGCTGCTGCGGGTCAGCTCCTCCGGTTCTCGTTCCCTCCGCTACTGGGCACTCGAGGAGGCGGTGCAGCCCTTCGCGGGCCGCTTCGCGGAAGCCGTCGATCAACTGGAAGACCTGCTGACGACCGCGGTCACCCTGCGGCTGCGCAGTGACGTGCCTCTCGGGCTGTTCTTGAGCGGCGGCATCGATTCGAGCCTGGTGACGGCCATCGCCGCTCGTCACTGTGGCGAGCAAGCCCTGACGTTCTCGATCGGCTTCACCGAGGCTGGGTTCGATGAAAGCCAGTATGCCGAGCGAATCGCGCGGCACCTCGGGACCCAGCATCGCACGTTCCGGGGACGACCCGAGATGCTCGACCTGCTTCCCGCGCTGGTGCGGCATTGTGGCGAGCCGCTCGGCGACTCGGCGGCGTTGGCCGTCTGGCAGCTCGCGCGGGAGACGAGAAAACACGTCACGGTCGTGCTCACCGGAGACGGCGGCGATGAGGGCTTCGGGGGATACGATTGGTATCGGACCGCGCTGCGCCTCAAGCGCCTGCGCCGCGCCGCGCCGCGGGCGGCATTGCGACTCGGCGCCGCCCTATTTAGCCGGCGACCCTGGGCGAAGCGGGTCCAGCGCGCACTCAACGCCCTCGCCCTGGACGAACCTGAGCGCTTCGCGGCCTTGCAGATGTACGTGCGCGACGAAGAAGTGCAAACGCTCTATTCGGGAGATCTGCTGCGGGCGCGGCGGGACAGTGGCGACGGCGTGCGCGCCTGGCTGGCGCAGTTGTACCGTGGTGGCAATGGCACCGCGCTGCGACGGATGCGGCTGGTGGACGTGAGTACCTACCTCGCAGACTGCCTGATGCCCAAGGTGGACGTCGCCACCATGGCCCACAGTCTGGAGGCGCGCGCGCCCTTGCTGGACCAGGAAGTCCTCGAATTCGCGCTGGGGCTCCCGGACCGGTGGCTCCTCGACGGCAATGGAGGCAAGCCGCTCCTCAAGACACTGTTGGGACGGTTTCTCCCGGCCGAGCTGTTCCAGCGACCCAAGCACGCCTTCACGGTCCCGTTCCAGGTCTGGTTCGCCGGTGGGCCGACCAGCGCCTGGGGCGACCAATTGGCGGAAAGTGAGAGCCTGCGCGATTGCGGCTGGCTGAACCCCGCCGGGATTCGCACTCTGGTGCGTGAGCACCGCGACGGCGTGCGCGATCACAGCCAGCGGCTGTACAATCTCGTCGTGTTGCGCGAATGGCTGAACCAGCATTGATGCGTGCGCTCGCCCCAACGCCGTAGCCTACAACGCTTCCTCGCCTACGTCGGGCCGTACCGCGCGGTCATCGCCCTCGCCACGGTGTGTGGCGTCGTCCGCTATCTCATTCCCCTGGTCGTGCCATGGACGCTCAAGGTCGTGGTGGACGAGTTCCTGGTACCGACCGGCGCCCGGCCGCGCACCCAGCTCCACCTGCTCATGGCAGGCCTCATCGCGCTCTACGTGGTGTTCGGGATCGCGAGTTACTGGCGCTCGTACCTGGCGGGCCTCGCCGGGCATCGCCTCATCTTCGATCTGCGCCGCGACCTGCACCATCACGTGCAACGCATGAGCCTGAGTTTCTTCGACCGCCAGCGCATCGGCGAGGTCGTGGCACGCATGACGAGCGACATCGCCTCTGCCCAGAACTTCGTCGGTGCCGCCTTCGTGAACACCGCCATGGATCTGGCTTCGATCTCGGCGATCGTCGCGGTGCTGTTCCTCGTGCACTGGAAGCTCGCCCTGGTCGCCATGGCGGTGCTGCCGTGTTATGCGTTGCTAAGCCTCACGCTCAACCGGCGGATCCGGGAGCAAAGCCGCGCGGTCCACGACCAGCTGGAGGAAATCTCGGGCGAGCTGCACGAGCAGTTCGGCGCCATTTCCACGATCCAATCGTTCACACAGGAAGAAGCCGAGGCCCGCGCGTTTCACAAGCAGAGTGAACGCTTCCTTCACAGTGTCCTCTCCAACGTAAAGCTCCAGTCGGTCGCGCTCGGGGCCACGGGGTTTCTCACGGCGATCGGGCCGATCCTGGTGCTCTGGTTTGGTGCCCTCGAGGTGCTCGCCGGTCGTCTCACGATCGGCACGCTCATGGCGTTCTACGCCTACCTGGGCCTGCTGTACCAGCCGGTGCAGCGACTCACGGAGCTCAACCTGATCGTCGCCAGCGCCCTGGCCGCGATGGACCGCATCTTCGAGGTGTTCGACACCTATCCCGAGGTGCGGGAGCGACCAGGCGCGCGGGTGCTGGGCCGGGTGCGTGGGGAGATCACCTTCGAGGACGTCGGCTTCCGGTACGACGGCGGGCCGCCAGTGCTCGAGCGTTTCAGGCATCGCCTCTCGGCCGGAGCGACCGCGGCGCTGGTGGGTCCGAGCGGCGCGGGGAAGTCAACCCTGGCCAAGCTCCTGCCACGGTTTTACGACGTCACGGAGGGCCGCATTACCATCGACGGGACCGACCTCCGGGACGTGACGCTGAGATCCTTGCGCCAGAACATCGCAATCGTCGCTCAGGAGCCCATGCTGCTGTCTGGCACGATCGCTGAGAATCTGCGCTATGGCAGACCCGAGGCCACGAACGCCGACCTTGAAGATGCCGCCCGACTCGCCTTCGCCAGCGAGTTCATCGCGCGGCTGCCGCGGGGATACGAGACCGAGATCGGCGAGCGGGGACTCGGGCTCTCCGGCGGAGAAAAGCAGCGCCTCGCCATCGCCCGCGCGTTCCTGAAGGACGCGCCCATCTTGATCCTGGACGAGCCCACCTCCGCCCTCGACCCCGAATCGGAAGCGTTCATCAAGGAGGCGTTGCGGCAGCTGCTCGAGGGTCGGACGGCGCTGATCATCGCGCACCGACTATCCACGATCGAACACGCTCACGAAGTGCTGGTGATCGATCACGGCCGCATCATCGAGCACGGGCGCCACGCGGACTTGGTGGCGCGGCCGGACAGCGTGTACTGCCGGTACGCCGCGCAGCAGCTCGGATTGGGGCGGTTGGCCTAACAAACGTTGGCCTGCGCCGCGCTGCCCCCCTCGGGACGGCGACCTGATGCGGCTGCACCATACCGCTCCGGAGCAACGCCTGTGTTGGGAGAGCCACCTTCCAATGTTGCCCGGATGCGCCGTGGCGCTGAAGCCCCGGCGCGCATCCCATCATATAACCGCTTGTTCTGAAAAGATTTACCTGCGCGCGGCCGGGACGTCTAGCGCGGTTGCTCGCGGTACAGAATCTGATAGAGCGTCCATCAGGCGACGACTCTGTGCCGAGGACGTACGATGCAGCTGGAGACGATTCGACAATGAAGATCGTGGTGACTGGGGCCTGCGGGTTCATCGGGTCCCATGTAGCCGAGCACCTGCGAGAGGTCTTCCCCTCTGCACGTCTCACGATCCTCGATAAGCTGACGTACGCGGGGGATATGGACAACGTCTCCCACCTCGTCAAGCGAAACGCCGTGCAGCTCGTCGTGGGGGACATCTGCGACCTCGACCTCTGCCGGCGCGTCGTTCACAACGCCGACGTCGTCGTCCATCTCGCGGCCGAGAGCTTCGTCGACAACTCGTTTGGCGACCCGTTGACGTTTACGATCACGAACACGTTGGGCACGCACACCCTGCTGGAAGCATGCCGACGTGCGGGGGTTCCCCGCTTCATCCACGTGAGTACGGACGAGGTATACGGGGAGGTCCTGCGTGGAGAGGTAGGGGAGGACGCGCCGTTCAATCCAACTAACCCCTACTCGGCGTCCAAGGCAGCGGCCGAGATGATCATCTTGGGCTACTTGAGGTCCTACCGCCAGCCGATCGTCCGCGTACGGGCCAATAACATCTTCGGGATCCGGCAGTATCCAGAGAAGGTCATCCCTAAGTTCTGCCTGAGCCTGGTCCTCGGCGCCAAGCTGACGATCCACGGGAACGGGTCGCATAGACGCCACTACTTGCACGCTCGGGACTTTGCCGCTGCTATTGCCCTCTTGATCGACAAAGGCGTGGCGGGCGAGGTCTATAACGTGGGATCTGACGACGAATACACCAACCTCGAGGTCGCCGAGCTCGTCTGCGACGTCTTCGGAAAGGCCTGTCACGAGGAAGTCGTGTTTGTGAAAGACCGCCCCTTCAACGATCGCCGCTACAGTATCTCGAGTGCACGAATGCAGAGCTTGGGCTGGCGAGCCCAGCGTCGCCTGGCGGAGGACCTGTGCTTCATCGCGCAGTGGTACGCGGACAGGGTCGAGCGCTATCGGCACCTGTTCGTCGACACTGCGGTTGCGCAGCCGAGCCCGCAGGAAGCGCTCCTCTACGCCTAGCACGAGCGTGAGCGGAGGAAACGTATGATACGCGCCGTAAATCTGAGCTGCTTGGCAGCGGCGTTCGCGCTCGCGACCGCGTGTAGCGATCCACAGAATCCGACGCGGCCTCAGGCTAGTCTCCTCCCAACGGGTGGCACGCTCGTCGCCGCCAACACCACCACGGGCTCCGACCTCGATCCCAACGGCTACGAAGTCTGGGTGGACGACGCCTACAGCCAGTCGCCCCCTGACAACGCCGTCACCACGTTCAACGGGCTCTCGCAGGGCGACCACAAGGTCTCGCTCATCATGGTTGCCGCGAACTGCTTGGTGGAGTCCACGCTCGGCTCCACCGACGATGACAACCCCAGGAACGTCACCATCGGCGCCGACGGGACGGCGTCCACGACGTTCGACGTCGGCTGTGCGTCGGTGGGCAGCCTCGTCGTCGGGACCAACACCACCGGGGTGGACCTCGATCCCGACGGTTACACGATCACGGTGGACGGCGCCAGCCAACCGGCGGCGACGAACGGCAATGTCACGTTCACCGGGCTCGCAACGGGTAGTCACACGGTCGTCCTCTCCGGCGCCGCGACGAACTGCACCTTGAGCGGAGCGAACCCGCAGAGCGGCACCGTGACGGCCGGCGGCATGACGTCAGTGACGTTCCCGGTGAGCTGCGCCCCAATCGGTGCCGGCAGCGGGAGTTTGACCGTGACGACGAGTACGACCGGCTCCAACCTGAGTTCGACCGGCGCAAACCTCGATGCTGCCGGCTACACGGTCACCATTGACGGCACGAACAGCCAACCGATCGCGACGAACGGCAGCGTCAGCTTCACGGGGCCGGCGGGCAACCACCCCGTGGCGTTGTCGGGCATGGCCGCGAACTGCACGGTGAGCGGACCGAATCCGCAAACGGTTCCGGTGCCGGCGGGCGGCACGGCCACGACGACGTTCGCGGTGACGTGCAGTCCGCAGCCGGCGCCCCCAGAGGTGCGCGGCCACGTCCAGCTCGGGTGGGGCTCCGCCACGCCCGGGAACAGCGTGCAGACCTTCGACTTCGACGTCCGGGCCGACGGCACCGGGCGGTTCACCGGTACCGACTGGGGCGACATCCACCCATCGGGCAAGCCCGCGTCAATCACGACGGATCCGGTGGCAGACCCCGCGACGTCGTTCACGGCGTACCGCAACACGGCGCCGAGCAAGTGCCAGGACCCGACCCGCGGGGTGGAGTTCGACGCCGTGGGCCGGGGCGACGAGGGTGACCTCAGGTACTACACGGTGCAGGTGTGCGACGACGACCCGAGGAACGGGCCGGGGGGGAGCGGCGTGGACTTCTTCAGCGTGTACATCGCGGTAGGGGGATACGGGCGCTCTGGCATTCCGACGAGCGGCGACATCGTGAAGCGGTGATCGCGCGCGCAACCCCATCGCTCGACGCGCCGCGGCGGCTCACACCGTCGCGGCGCCTTGGCTTTCTTAGGCCAGGACAGAAACCGCTGAAGCGGCGCCGAGGCCGTCTCGACGTTACAGGCGTGGCGAAGACGCAACGGCCCGGTGGCACTTGGACCACCGCGGCGGGATGTCGGGGACGGACCGTCGGGCGCGCCGCGTGGCACCGGCCATGCATCAGAGAGCGATGGAGGCATTCGCCCATCATGAAACTGGTGCCACTAGCTAGCACTGAATTGATCGAGCTCGCCGCCAGCTGGCTCGGCAAGTACGACAATTACAAGTGGCTGGACTTCGGTAACGGCGTCCAGCGCGTCACTCCGGTCACGCTCAGGTTCATGAGCCAGCGGGACATCCATGTGTGCCGAGTCTATACGGCGGACGAGGGGGATGTGCCGATCGGCGTGGTGGGACTGACTAACGTGGACCGCAATTTCAAAACGGCGTCGCTCTGGGTGGTGCTGGGCAACAAGCGATACGGTGGGTTTACCAGCCGGGCGTGTGCCGCGATGCTGACGTTGGCATTCGGGGAATTAGGGCTCCGGGCCGTGAACGCCTGGACCGTCGAGACGAACATCCCCGCGCAGCGCGTGCTCGAGGCGCTCCATTTCCGATGCATCGGCCGGCAGCGGCAGTGTCACGTTATCGACGGCCGCCCGCTGGATCGCCTCCTCTTCGACCTGCTCGCGACCGAACACCAGGACGTGTCACATGCCGGACTCGAACAAACTAGCGTACCAGATCTCCGCCCTGCTCTCTGAGAAGTGGCACCTTCGGGTCCCGTCGCTCGACACGGACCTGATCAACACCGGGCTGGTGGACTCGCTCATGTTGGTAGAATTCCTGGCGCAGCTGGAGCAGGAGTTTGGCATTCAAGTTTCGCTGGAAGATCTTGAGATCGATCACTTCCGGACGGTCACGCGCATCGCCGCCTTCGTTGCGACCAAGTCTCGGAACGGCACCAAGCTCAGCCTTCGAGAATGACCCCGCTGCCAGCTCCGATGGACGGTCGCAACTCGCTCCTTCAGTCGCGCGCCGGCCCGAAAGGCGCTGCGCAGAAGTTTGGATCCGCTCTCCATCGACGAGCGTGACCAAATCGCCCTAGCGGGATGCTATCCAGGGCGAACTCCCCACCGGCGGCGCATACCTCACGCATCACGATCTTTTTCGCCGAGTACGGTCGGTGGGGTGCAATTCTGGTGCGTTCTCGGTGTTCGCCTGGATTTCCGCCCCCCTAACCGTTTACTTTTCTGCACCCGAGTACGAGCCCGTGCCGGTTCCTTGTCCACGGGTCGCAGGTTCGAGTCCTGCCTCGGGAGGTCCTGACCCTCGATCATGCCCGGTAAGCGTCTCAAGGCGTCCGCTCACCGCTCGCCCGGGCGGCGCTCCGGTCCGCGGGCGGCGACGGAGCTGTTCCACGTCCTGGTGGAGCACAGCGCGGAGGCCGTCGCGCTCCTCGACGAGACCGGCGCGATCATCTACGTCAGCCCCGCGGTGACCCGGCTGCTCGGCTTCAGCGTCGCCGAGCTGACCGGCACGAATGCGTTCGGCTTCCTCCACCCCGACGACCTCACGCGCGTCCAACAGCTGTGCCAGCGGCTGCTCGACGAGCCTGGTCTCCCCATCACGACCGAGCTACGCGCGCGCCACACGGACGGCTCCTACCGTCTGGTGGAGGCGGTGGCCGTGAACCGCCTCGACGAGCCGGCCGTGGGGGCCGTCGTGGCCAACTGGCGCGACATCACCGAGCGTCTGCGCGCCGCGGAGGCGCTGAAGAACTACCAGAGCACGGAAGCGGCGCTCCGCAATTCGAAAGAGAGCTATCGGAGCCTCGTCGAAGGCGTGCGCGACGTGATCTTCGCGTTGTCGCCCGGCGGCGAGGTGACCTCGCTCAACCCGGCGTTCGAGGAGATGACCGGCTTCCCGCCCGGCGAGTGGGTCGGCCGGCCGTTCGAGGCCCTGGTCCATCCGGAGGACGTACCGCTCGCGCTCGAGCTGTTCGGCCGTGTGCTGCGCGGGGCGCCGCGCCCGACCATCCAGTTCCGCATCCTCACGAAGACCGGCCCGTACCGAGTCGCCGAGTTCAGCGCGAGCGCCCAGCTGCGCGACGGCAAGCTGCTGGGAATCCTCGGCATCGGGCGCGACGTCACCGAGCGGCTCGGCCTCGAGCAGCAGCTGCGCCAGGCACAGAAGATGGAGGCGGTGGGCCGCTTGGCGGGCGGGGTCGCGCACGATTTCAACAACATCCTCACGGCGATCACCGGTCATGCGGAGCTGCTGCTCGAGGACCTCGGTCTCAACGACCCACGCCGCGCGGACGTGGACGAGATTCGTCGGTCCGCGGAGCGCGCCGCCGGCCTCACCCGCCAGCTGCTCGCGTTCAGCCGCCAGCAGGTGCTCCAACCGAAGGTCGTCGACTTGAACGCGCTGGTGCTGGACATGGACAAGCTGCTGCGCCGGCTGATCGGCGAGGACGTCGAGCTGGCGACCGTGCTCGACCCTGTCCTGGGCAGGGTGAAGGCGGACCCCGGCCAGCTGGAGCAGGTCATCGTGAATCTCGCGGTGAACGCCCGCGACGCGATGCCCGACGGCGGGAAGCTCACCCTGGAGACGCGCAACATCGATCTCGACTCCACCTACACGCTCGAGCACAGCCTCGTGAAGCCGGGACCGTATGTGCAGCTCACCGTGAGCGACACCGGCATCGGGATGGATGAGGAGATCCAGGCGCACGCGTTCGAGCCGTTCTTCACGACGAAGCCGCGCGGCCAGGGGACGGGGCTCGGGCTCGCGATGGTGTACGGGACCGTCAAGCAGTCGGGCGGGTTCATCTGGGTGTACAGCGAGCCCGGCCACGGCGCGACGTTCAAGATCTATCTTCCTCGCGTCGACACGCCGACCGAAGCGGCGGCGCTGCCCGCCCCGGCGGTGCAGCCCGCCCGCGGCTCCGAGACGGTGCTGCTCGCCGAGGACGAGCCCGCGGTGCGCGCCATTGCGCAGCAGGCCCTCGAACGCCACGGGTACACGGTGCTCGCGGCGCCGAGCGGCGCCGATGCGCTCGCGCGCGCGGCGCAGCACGGCGCGACGATCCACCTCCTCCTCACCGACGTCGTGATGCCGGGGATGAGCGGCCGTGACCTGGCCGACCGGCTGACCGCCCAACGGCCCGGCATCCGGGTGCTGTATATCTCGGGCTACACCGACAACGCCATCGTGCGGCACGGCATGCTGGAGCCGGGCCTCGCCTATTTGCAAAAGCCGTTCCGCCCCGACGCCCTGGTGCGCAAGGTGCGCGAAGTGCTGGACGGGGGCTGAGGCGCGCGCGGCCACGCCTAGTGTCGCTATACAACGACGACGAGGAGTTCCGATGACGGACCTGCAGCAGGTCGAGATTCTGTTGGTCGAAGACAACCCGACCGATGCCGAGCTCACGCTGCGCGCGTTCAAGGCGCGCAACTTCGCCAACCAGGTGTTCGTCGCCCGGGACGGCGCCGAAGCGCTGGACTTCTTCTTTGGCGACGGCAGCCACCCGTTGCGCGACATCGGCGTAGTGCCGAAGGTCGTGCTGCTGGATCTGAAGCTGCCCAAGGTCGACGGGCTGGAAGTGCTGCGGCGATTGAAGGCGGACGAGCGCACCCGCGCCATCCCGGTCGTCATCCTCACATCGTCCCGGGAAGAGCCCGACATCGCCGCGGCATACCGCCTGGGCGCGAACAGCTACATCGTCAAGCCGGTGGACTTCGAGGCCTTCGCCCGCGCCGTGTCCGAGGTCGGCCTGTACTGGCTGCTGCTCAACGAGCCACCGTGCTGAGAGCGTTACTCATAGAGTCATGACCCTTGGACAGCGCTCGCCTGGCCGCGGCTCGATCCTGGTGACAGATGGGGATCCGGGGGTGCGCATCGCCGAGCAGGAGCCACACCTGGCGGCCGAGGTGCGTCGTGCCGCCGTCAGTCAGCTCCTGGCGGGGGGGCCGCTCGCGGAGGCGCTGCACGTCGTGCTCATCGTTGTCGTCACGGCGCTGGTGTGGAACACGCTGCCCTTCGACCTGACGATCGGATGGGTCGGCGCGGTCGCCGCCGCCGCGGGCTTGCGGACCTGGTGGCGGCTGCGCGTGGGGCGGCGGATGTCGTCCCCCGAGGAAGCGCTCCGGACGGTACGCCTGACCGTGGCGGGCGTCGGACTCGCCTGGGGGTTCGGGGCCGCTGCGGCCATCCCCGCGCTCCCGCTGGACGAGGGCGCCCTCGTCCTGGTCGTTCTCGCTGGGATCGTCGCCGGCGCGACCAGCTCGTTGGTCGGTGACCCGCCGAGCTTTCGCAACCTGCTCATCACGGTTCTGGCCCCGCTCCCCGTCGGCATCCTCGTGCAGGGACACGCCCGACCCCAGCTCATCGCGATCGTCCTGATTGCGCTGTTCGCTTGGGGGATGGACCGTGTGCACGCACGCGCCCATCGCACCTTTGCGGAGCGCGTGCGCGCAACCGCCCTCCTCGAGCTGACCAGCCAAGAGTTGGCGCGCCAGCACGCCTACTTGGACACCCTCCTGCAAAGCGTGCCCGTAGCCATCGCCGTGATCGATCGGGCGCGGCGGATCCGCAACCTCAATCGACAGTTCACGGTCCTGTTTGGCTACGAATCCAACGAAGCGGTGGGCCGTCCCCTGGACGAGCTGGTGGTGCCCGAGAACCAGCGGGCCGCGTCGCGCGAGATGGAACAGCGGGTGTGGCAGGGCGAGACCGTGACAGCGGACACCGAGCGCCTCCACCGGGATGGTCGGCTCATTCCCGTGCGCCTGTCGGCCGCCTACGCGCAGGATGCCACGGGAGAGGTCGTCATCGTGCGCTACGAGGACATCACCCAGCGCAAGCGCGCCGAGGCCACGATCCGGGAGGCGCGCGACGTCGCCGAGCGCGCGGCCCACGCCAGGAGCGCGTTCCTCGCCAACATGAGCCACGAGATCCGCACGCCGATGAACGCCGTCCTCGGGTTCGTCGAGCTCGTGCTCGACACGGAGCTCAGCGTAGAGCAGCGACGCGCGCTGGAGCTGGTGCGCTCCTCGTCCGAGGCGCTGCTCACCATCCTCAACGACATCCTCGACTACTCGAAGATCGAAGCGGAGCACCTCGTGCTCGAAACGATCCCGTTCGATCTCCCTAAAGTCGTGCATGCCACCGCCAACCTGCTCGCGGTCCGGGCTCGCGAGAAGCATCTCGAGCTCACCGTGGACGTGACGCCCGACGTCCCGCACCTGGTGCGAGGGGACCCCACCCGCGTGCGGCAGGTGCTCATGAACCTGATCGGGAACGCCATCAAGTTCACGGAGCAAGGTGAGGTCGCCGTGTCCGCTGTAGTCGCCGGGGGCGACACCAACCGAGCGTCCGTACGGTTCCGCGTCTGCGATACGGGGATCGGCATCTCCGAGGACCAGTTGGCTAGCATCTTCCGGGAATTCAGCCAGGCCGACGCGTCCATGACCCGCCGCTATGGAGGGACCGGACTCGGCCTCGCGATCTCCCGGAAGCTGGTGGCGCTGATGGGGGGCGAGCTGACGGTCACAAGCGAGGTCGGCCGCGGCAGCGAGTTCGGCTTTACCCTCTCGTTCCCCATCGCGGCGGCCGCCCCCCAGGCACAGACCGGGGGCGCCACGACGTCCCTGGGCGGGCGGCGCTTGCTGGTGGTGGATGACAACGAGACCAACCGGCGCATCCTCCGGGACATGCTGGGTGCCGAAGGGATCGCGGTCCACGAAGCCCCACGCGCCGACGCGGGGCTGGACGCGCTGCGCCGCGGCGTGCAGGCCGGGGCCCCGTACGACCTCGTCATCCTGGACGCCCAGATGCCCGACCTCGACGGCTTCGAGCTGGCCGGCGCCGTTCGGGCCGATCCCGAGCTGGCGGCTACCAAGCTCCTGATCCTCACTTCTGCGGGGCAACGCGGCGATGGCGAGCGCTGCCGGCACCTGGGCATCCAGGCCTATCTCACCAAACCCATTGCGCGGGCCGATCTCATCGAAGCGGTGGGTACCGTGCTGGCGGAGGCGCCACCCGCCGGGGCCGCACCGGCGCTCATCACCCGCCACTCGATCGCGGAGTCGCGCCACACGCTGCGGATCCTGCTGGCGGAAGACAACCCGGTCAACCAACAGGTAGCGACCGCGATGCTCCTGAAGCGGGGGCACCAGGTGGACATCGTGAGCAACGGGCGCGAAGCCGTGGATGCCGTCGGCGCTCGCACGTACGACGTCGTGCTCATGGACATCCAGATGCCCGAGATGGACGGATTCGCGGCGACCGAGGCCATCCGCGCGCTGCCCGCGGGTCGGACGCTGCCAATCATCGCGCTCACCGCGCACGCCCTGAGTGGCGAGCGAGAGCGGTGTCTCGAGCGGGGCATGACCGGGTATGTCGCCAAGCCGTTCAAGGCGCACGATCTGTTCGGCGCGGTCGAGGGCCGAACGGCCGCGACGACGGGCGCGGCCGCCGTGCCCCCGCCGCCGGTCGACCTCGCCGCGTTCCGCGCGACGATGCGCGAGGCCGGGGCGGAAGAGGCCGTGGACGGCATCCTGGCGACGTTCGCCAGCACCCTGCCGCAGCGCCTCGAGGCGCTGGCGGCGGCGACCCGCGGCAGCGAGGCCGAGCCGATTCAACGAGCCGCGCATGCGTTCAAGTCCGCCGCGGCGACCATCGGGGCCCACCGCCTCGCACAGCTGCTCGAGGAGATGGAGGCGTCCGCTCGGAGCGGCGACGTAGCACACGCGCAGACCACGTTACAGGACGTGAAAAGCGAGGCGCTGACCGTGTTGGATTACGTGGCGGCGGACGGAGGGGGCCATGGCTAGGACGATTCCCGTGCTCGTGGTGGACGACGATGCCGTATCCAGTGCCCAGCTCTGCGCGCTGGCGAAAGCCGCCGGCTACGCGCCGACCGGCGCCGCCAACGGGCGGGAAGCGTGGGAGCTGCTGCAGCTGTCGCGCTTCCAGCTCGTCATCTCGGATTGGTACATGCCCGAGATGGACGGCCCGGAGCTGTGCCGCCGCGTCCGCGCGCGCCGCGACAAGCCGTATGTCTACTTCATCATGGTGACCGCCCGCGGCGGCAAGCAGCAGTACCTGGCGGGGATGGACGCCGGAGCGGATGACTTCATCACCAAGCCGGTCGACCCGGACGAGCTGCGCGCCCGGCTCACCGTCGCCGAGCGCATCCTGGGCCTGCGCACCGAGCTCCACCAGCTCGAGGGACTGCTCCCCATCTGCTCTTACTGCAAGCGCATCCGCAACGATCACGACCACTGGAAGACGCTCGAGGACTACATCGAGCAGCACTTCGCCACCCAGTTCAGTCACAGCATCTGCCCCGATTGCTACACGAAGTACGTCGAGCCGCAGCTCGAGCGGCGCCACGGCCCGACGGGCTTGCCTCCCGCGTGACGCATCGCGCCATCGAAGCCCGAGGCGCGCATGCTGGATGGCTGAAACGGCAACCAGTCTGGAGACGATGCAGCTGACCATCGAGCGCAAGATCCAGATCGGATTCGCCATCGCCGTCTTCATCATCGTCGCGGTGGGGGCGGCGGCGCTGCGCAGCACCGCGGCCACCGTCGAGAGCGCGGGCTGGGTGGCGCACACGCTGGAAGTGCGCGCAGAGCTCGAGGCCACCTTCGCCGATCTGATCGGCGCCGAGACGGCGGTGCGCGGCTACGTCATCACCGGGGACACGACCTACCTTACGCCGTACGATTCCGCCCGCGTGCAACTGGGCGGGCTCCTGGCCGAGCTCCGCGCCCTGATCGCCGACAACCCCGAGCAGCTCAAGCGACTCGATTCGCTCGCTACGCTCGTCTCCGTGCGTCTCGAGCGGTCCCACTGGACCGTCGACACGCGGCGTACCGGCGGGTCGTCCGCGGCGGCACGGGCGGTAATCGGCGGTCGGGGCAAGGAGCTGATGCAGCAGATTCGCGGCATGGTCCGCCAGATGGAGGACGAAGAGGGACGGCTCCTCGCCCAGCGCTCCGCGGCCCTCCAGTCGAAAGCCCGCCTCGCCCGGCTCGCGGCCTGGGGCGGCGCCCTGATCGCCGTGACGCTCGCGGTCATCGCCAGCGCGCTGATCAGCCGCGAGCTGGCCGGGCGCCGCCGGGCCGAGCAGGCGCTCGGGGAGACCCAGACGCGCTTCCGGCAGGTGGTCGCGTCGAGCACCGCGGTGATTTACGCGAACACCGTCTCCGGAGCGACCTTCTCGCCCAGCTGGGTGAGCGAGAACGTCACGCGCATCACCGGCTACGGGCCGGACGAGCCGCTCCAGCCGACCTGGTGGCTCGATAACCTGCATCCTGACGATCGCGAACGGGTGCTGGCCGAAATGCCCGCCCTGTTGGCCAACGACCACCTGACCATCGAGTACCGGTTCCGTTACAAGGACGGCACGTACCATTGGGTCCATGACGAAGCGAGGCTGCTCCGGAGCGCGGCCGGCACCCCGGTCGAGGTGTTCGGTTCCTGGGTCGACATCACCGATCGCCGGCGGGCGGAGGAGACGCTGCAGGTCAGCGAGGAGCAGTTCCGCACCCTGGCGGTGACCGCCAACGACGCCATCATCTCGGCCGATAGTCGCGGGGACATCACCTACTTCAACCCGGGCGCGACCCGGATCTTCGGCTACGCCTTGGAGGAGGTGACCGGCAAGCCGCTCACCGTGCTGATGCCGGAGCGGTTCCGCGACGCGCATCGCGCTGGCCTGGCGCGCTACCTAGCGACGCGCGAGGCGCGCGTGGTCGGCAAGACGGTCGAGCTGGCGGGCAGAAAAAAGGACGGAACGGAATTCCCGCTGGAGCTGTCGCTTGCAAGCTGGCGACATGGTCCCGAGGTCGCCTTCACGGCGATCATCCGCGACATCACGGAGCGCAAGCGCGGAGAGGACACGCTGCGGCGCCACACGGCCCAGCTCGAAGCCGCCAACGCCGAGCTCGATGCGTTCGCCTACTCGGTCTCCCACGACCTGCGGGCGCCGCTACGCGGGATCGACGGCTTCAGTCAGGCCCTGCTCGAAGACTACGCCGACCGGCTGGACGGTACCGGCAAGGACTACCTCGCGCGCGTGCGCTCCGGGAGCCAGCGCATGGCCATGCTGATCGATGACCTGCTGAATCTGTCCCGCGTCACCCGGAGCCAGATGCACCTGGCTGCCGTGGACCTGAGCGCCCTCGCCCGTGGCATCGCCGTGGACCTCCAGAAGCGCGACCCCGAGCGACGAGCGGAGTTCAACATCGCTCCCGGGCTGCAGGTCCAGGCGGACCCTGGCCTCATGCGCGTGGCACTGCAAAACCTGCTGGACAATGCGTGGAAGTTCACCGGGAAGCGTCCCACCGCGCGCATCGAGGTCGGGAGCGCCACGCACGACGGGCGCCCTGCCTACTTCGTACGTGACAACGGCGCCGGCTTCGACATGACCTACGCGCACAAACTGTTCGGCGCGTTCCAACGGCTCCATGGCGCGGAGGAGTTCGACGGCACGGGCGTCGGCCTCGCGACGGTGCAGCGCGTCATTCACCGTCACGGCGGCCGCGTATGGGCCGAAGCGGCGGTGGACGGCGGCGCGACGTTCTATTTCACCCTATAGACAACCCGAGGACGCATGGACGACAAGGTCATCCTGCTGGTGGAAGACAACGCTGACGATGAGGCGCTCACGCTGCGGGCCCTGAAGAAAAACAACATCAAGAATGACGTGGTCGTGGCGCACGATGGAGTCGAAGCGCTCGACTACCTCCACGGCGCCGGCGCCTCCGCCGGCCGGCCGCCGCGCGCCATGCCTCAACTGGTGCTGCTCGACCTCAAGCTCCCGCGCGTCGATGGGCTCGAGGTGCTGCGCCGCCTCCGCGGCGATCCCCGTACCCGGCTCCTCCCGGTGGTGATCCTCACGTCGTCCAAAGAGGAGCGCGATCTCGTCAGCAGCTACAGCCTCGGCGCGAACAGCTACGTGCGCAAGCCGGTCGACTTCGCCGAATTCACCGAAGCGATCCGCCAGTTGGGCCTGTATTGGCTGATCCTGAACGAGGCGCCCCCGAACAAGGCGCCGTGACGGGGACCCCGCGGCGTGACGCGTGTCACGCTCCGCCCCGAGCGGGGTGTTGCCCCCCGCTGGCCTCCGGGTGAGTATTGTGGCCCCGCGATGACCACGCACGCGCCCAGTCCCGTCCCGCCGCTCCGCCAGTCCGAGGCCGAGCTCCAGGCGCTGTTTTCGGCGATCAGCGACGTCATCGTCGTGCTCGACGTCGAGGGGCGCTACGTGAAGATCGCCCCCACGAGCCCGTCGCTCCTCTACCGGCCTGCTCCGGAGCTGATCGGCCGGAAGCTGCACGAAGTCTTCGACCAGGCCGACGCCGACAAGTTCCTCGGCTACATCCGTCGCGCCCTCGAGACGCACGCGACCGTGCACGCCGAGTACAGCGTGCAGATGGAGGGGCGCGATGTGTGGTTCGCCGCCGCCATCTCGCCGCTGGACCAGCGCCACGTCGTGCTCGTCGCCCGCGACATCAGCGACCGCAAGCGCGCCGAGCAGGAGCTACGCGCGACCCTCTCGGTCCTCAACGCCACGTTCGAGTCCACGGCGGACGGCATCCTGGTCGTGGACCTCCAGGGGCGGATCGTCAGCTTCAACCGCAAGTT
>WNGL01001460.1_pt1 | contig 29034 bp, 20 predicted proteins | sample 5400591 | NCBI WGS metagenome assembly WNGL01 (sample SAMN13153377, study PRJNA577476) | soil metagenome | isolation source: 80 cm soil or saprolite under Garry oak tree replicate 1 | place: USA:California | collected 2016-06-15 | reverse complement strand
TCTCGAAAATGCACAACATCAAGCTGACGCTGGCCTACGATGGGACGGATTTTTCCGGCTGGCAAATTCAGGCCGCGCGTCCCACGATTCAAGGCGCGCTCGTGGAGGTTCTGCGAAACCTTACCCAGGAGTCTCTCACGGTTCACGGCGCGGGACGCACCGATGCGGGAGTGCACGCGCTGGGGCAAGTCGCGCATTTCAAGACGCGTTCGGAGCTGTCCCCGGCGGAGTTTCAGCGCGCCTGCAACGCGCTCCTGCCGGCCGCCATTCGAGTCGTTGCCGCCGAGGAGGTCGGCCCGGATTTCCACGCGCGCTGGGGGTCACTGGCAAAGACGTATCGTTACCGCATTTACCGCGGACGAGTGGCGCCCCCGTTCCTCTGGCGGTATGTGCTGCACTATCCGTACCCATTGAATGTCGCGGCGATGCAGCAGGCGGCGCTGCTCTTTGTTGGGACGCATGATTTTGCCTCGTTCGCGGCTTCCACAGGCTCGGAAGAGGACGACCGCGGGCGCTCTACGGTGCGAGAGATTTATCGCGCCGAGATAATCGAAGCCGCTAGCGGAGAAGAGATGCTTTTCGAGGTCCGCGGAAAATCATTCCTGCGGTTCATGGTGCGCAAGATGGTGGGAACGCTGTTGGATGTCGGACGCGGAAGGCTGGCGCCGGAAGACATCCCGCGCCTGTTTGAGCTGTGCGACCGGTCCAAGTCCGGTCCGACCGTCCCGCCGCAAGGCCTGTGCATGGTGTCGGTCGAGTACCCCGATCTCTGGAATCCGGGTGCCGAATAGAAACCCCGTCCAGGCGCTCCCGCGCGAACGCCGGGAGAATAGGCACGGTTTATAAATGTATTCGCAAAGGAGAGAGCCGGGGCGGCCTAAATTCCTAGATGGCCGCCCCGGAACTTGATTAGCTCTTCCCGGCTCTGGACCACGGCTGGCCGATACCAATCCGTGCAGTTCACGCAGTAAGTTAAAACTGACCGTTCTGGCCTCAGGCACCAGAGCTAATTTCCCATTCGGGAGTCTTTTGGGCTTGCACCTCTCCCTGAAGCAGCCGCATAACCCAGTATGCTCCTTTACATGGACTACGCGACAACGAGTAGCTGGCAGTCCTGACCACACGGCTGCCCTACCGTGGAGGTTCCGCCAAAGGTAATCGTGGTTCCGTCGAACTTCGTCAGGACCCAGCCCGCGAACGTCTCGGGATAGGTTGCAGTAGCCTCTTGGAGGAACTGAATGACCAGTTGCTCGCCCATGATCAGGCCGCCCTTCTGATTGTCCGAGACCTTCCAGTGAATTCCCAACATGTTGCGGCCCTCGGAGATGTTGCAAGCGAGCTTGTTAAGTTCGCCGAGCAGGGTCATCTGGCTTGCGTCCGTCCCGGTGTACGACGTCAGCGAGCCGTCTGCAGCCGCGATGACCGGAGCGGCCAAGCTCGACCACAGTACCGGCGAGCTCGGGGTGCCGACGTTCAAGAGCGCCTTCAGAAGCGTGACGCCTACGCCCGCAGTGAATGAGTGACCTGCGGGGGCGGACGGATGGCTTGGAGACCCCGCTGGGTCCATCTGGGGCAGCACGAAGCTGCCCTGGTTGGGGAAGCCACGGAGTTGGTTTAGCTGTTGATTGTACGTGAAGATCTTGGGTAGCACAGCAGAATTGAGCATATCCGAGTGCAGGCTCGGACTGATGCTCAACCTCTTGGTCAGTATTCCGTCCACCAGGTTACCCCACGCCTCAGGCCGGAGTTTCCGGTGCACGTACCACTTGTGGTAGAAGGCAGCAGCCTCCGACTTCGCTACTTCTCCGATCAACTGGTCCAGATACGCGCCACTGAATGTGTTAAAGCCGCTGATCCTGGGGTCAGTGTTATAGGGATTGTTGACGAAGGTCCCCACGCCCAAAGCGCCCAGAATAATCGCGGCCCGGAAGTAGATCGAGAAGATCGTGTCCTGGTCCGCGAGGGCACCCAGATCGCGCATGCTCCGAATGAAGCGTGGCTGGGTGTCAAATGTCCGCTGGAACGCGCTTTGCCCGGAATTCTCAACAGACAGATACTCGGTGAAATTAGTCATGAAATCCAATCCCGGTCCGATCACATTCCCCGTGTTGGGATCCGACACCGGTTGCCGGGTGCGGATCGCCGGAACGAATTGCACCCCATCGAAGAACTGTTGCGGTGTGTTTGGCCCGCCTTGGTAAAGGATTTGCGAAATATACGGGCCGAACGTCACGTCTGTGAACGGGTACCGGAAAATATTCTGTGCGTTGACCGGCGTGGGTCCCTGGTAGCCCGAGAGTTTCGAGATGTCCGTCACTGCCTCGGTAATCAAGGGGTTCGACGCGAAGTTGATGAACGGAACATCGCGGCAGAAGGCTTCCCAATAGATTTCCACCCCTTCGGCCGCTGCCTGAGCACTGGCAATCGCGGGAGGCGCGGGCATAACTCCGGCAGGACTGTCTTCTCCCTCCATTTGGAATTGGAGCGGGCTAAGCGGCCCAGCCAGCTTTGCGTGAGCGGTAGCGCCGGCTGGGACGTTGTCCCAGGCGTCCTTCGTCCCTGCTGCGCAGGCGTTCAGAAGCGCCTGGTAGTCACTGGGGACGACGAGGCCGGTCGTCGAGTCATGGTGCAAGGTCTTCGAGAAGTTGCCAGCAAATCCCTGGCTGGCGTACAGCTCCTCGTCGCCGTTGGTGGGATGGGGAATGACGGTGGTCTCGAAGTTAGCTGCATTGGTCGCCGCGGTGTCACGTATGTTCTGAAGCTGAGTGGCGCGTTTACTCGGGTTCTTGACGAACGGCGCGCATTCCTTCGCCTCTGCTGTCGTTGCCTTCGACCCGAGCAGCGGCGAAACTCCAACCGCCCCGGCGGCCCAGGCGGCGGCGGTGACTGCACTCATTCCCCCCAGCAACTGTCGCCTTGTCGGTCCTATCTTGTGGTTTCCGTTGCGTTCCTTCGCCAATTCAACATCTGGTGACGGATTCTCCCTGGAAGACGCTTTTTGTTCTTGCACGGATGACCTCCTGTTCGGAAAGTAATCGGCTGGCGGAGAGAAAACAATAGGCCGGCCGTTTCGCGGAGTCTATTGGCCAGATGGGTCTACCAGCGTTAACGTCCGGGTTAGCATACTCCTTGCTAATCCGGGTCATATCCTCTACTATTACCCGGTCCGCCCGGACTGGGGTAACCGGTGCATCCTATCAAAGTGTTGCTCGCCGAGAATTCTCCTCTCCTCCGAGAAGCGCTGGCTCCGCGCCTTCACCGGATGGGCTTTGCTGTGACGGTGACCGTGCCTGGGCCCACCTCTCGCCGCAGCAACAAAGTGGCCTGCCCCGAGGTAGTTCTGCTCGATACCGCAACAATTGGCCGGAATCCGCAACGACTGGAAGAGCTTGTCCTGCAACACTCTCATGTCGCCCCGGTGTTATTGCTCGCTGGTAGGGAAGACTTCGAACTGATTGCTGTTGGTCTAAAAGCCGGCGCCGCCGGTATCCTCGAACACCCTGCTTCCGAAAAGGATTTGCAGGGCGCTATCGTTGCAGTTGCTAGCGGAAAAATTTTCTGCGACGCCCGCACCTTTCATAAAATTATGCGACTTCTTCCGCCTCTTCGCGCTTCACATTCCTTGACTCTCACCAAGCGCGAGGAGCAAGTGCTGGCGCTGGCCTGTCGAGGGGAGAGCAACAAAGAAATCGCCCAACACCTCGCCCTTTCCCAACAGTCCGTCAAAGTTTATGTGTCACATCTCTTGCAGAAAACAGGTGCTCCCAGCCGCAGTGGCTTGGCCCTCTATACAGCGGCGCCGGAACCCGTAAATCTTAATCAAGAAACTAAAGCTCCCGGCGTCCCGCCCGAGAATTCCCCCTAACGTCCAAATCGCCCCGAGCTGCAGATTGTCTCTTGTAATGGTCTCCGAAAACGGTTCTCGACGCACCTCGGCGCTGAATGGTACGACTGAGTCGCAGCCGCACCGACAGCGAGAGAATTGGGCCCAGAAAGGGCGCTCAGAGAAACACAACCGAAGCCGAACTCAATTCAGGTAAAATCACAGGGATGAGCTCCCATGCCGCTCTTTCTTCTTCGATTGCCTCCATCAACCCGGCGACCGGAGATATCCTGGGCCGGTTCGAGACCACACCCATTGCCGGCATTCCGGGTATCTTGGCGCGCGCGCGTCGTGCTCAGGCCGAATGGGCGCGCGAGCCCTTGCGGGCGCGCTGCGGACTGCTGCGTCTTCTGCGCGAAAAGATTTACGCTCGGCGGCAAGAACTGGCTGAAATCATCACGCGCGAGTCAGGGAAGCCGCGCGTCGAGTCCTTCTTCTCCGATTTGTTCGTATCCCTCGATGCCGCCGATTACTATTCCACGGAAGCGCTGCAGTTGCTGAAACCCGAGCGCGTGCCGCACCACAACACCGCAGTGAAGGCCAAAGCGGGGTGGATCTCCTACGAGCCGTTCGGTGTCATTGCCGTGATCGGAGCGTGGAACTATCCGCTCGCGGTTCCGCTGGGGCAGATTATTCCCGCCGTTGTCGCCGGCAATGCCGCCGTTCTGAAACCTTCGGAGCTGACTCCCTGGTGCGGCGCATTGGTGGGTGAGCTGTTTGAGCAAGCAGGGTTCCCCCGCGACTTGGTTCAGGTGGTGCAAGGAGCCGGCGAACTCGGGGAAGCGCTGATCAATGCCGGACCCGACAAGGTCATCTTCACGGGAAGTGTGGCGACCGGAAAGCGCGTTGCGGAAACTTGCGCCAGGCGGCTCATCCCGTGCGTGCTCGAATTGGGCGGCAAAGACGCCATGATCGTTCTCGCCGACGCCGACCTGGAGGTGACCTCGAGCGCCGCAGTTTGGGGCAGCTTCACGAATTGCGGCCAGGCCTGCCTTTCGGTGGAGCGCATTTACGTGGAACACGGAATCGCCGAGGCTTTTGGAGAACGCTGCGCTGCAAAGACGAGATTGCTCAAGCTTGGTCCGGGCATGGATCCCAACACGGAAGTTGGACCGCTGATTCGCGCCTCAGCCGTTGACCGTGTCGAGGCGGAGCTGCAGGAAGCTGTTTCCCGCGGCGCGCGAATTCTGGCCGGGGGGCGGCGCCGCCCGGACCTGGGCCCATGTTTCTTCGAGCCCACCGTTGTCGCCGATGTGGATCATTCGATGAAGCTGATGCAGGAAGAGACGTTTGGGCCCGTCTTGGCGATTCGCAGCGTGGCCGATGCCGACCAGGCTGTTTCCATGGCCAACGATTCCCCCTACGGCCTCGCGGCGAGTATCTGGACGGCCAACGGGCGCCGCGGCCGGCAGTTGGCTGCAGGGATTCGCGCCGGAGCCATCATGGTCAACGACGTCGCCAGCTATTTCGGTATCGCCGAAGCGCCCCACGGGGGCCGCGGGTCGAGCGGCTGGGGCCGCACGCACTCGAAGTTTGGTCTCCTCGAAATGGTTCAAGTAAAATACGTCGACGTGGACCGGCTGCCGCGCTGGCCGAAATCCTGGTGGTACGGCTACGACGAGGAACTTGGCCAGGCGGCTGACCGCTTTCTGCAGTTCCTGTTCGCGCCGCAATGGCGCCACCGCTGGCGCAGCGCGCGCGGGGCCATGCGTGCGGTGTTTCGCGGACACAGAATCTAGTTCGGCCCATCTACCGGGAAGCTCAAGGAGCCAGAATGGCAGACGAAGCAGCAACCGTTCCTGCGCCGCAGCAGACTGCGCCCAAGATCAAGACGACCAAACCCAAGCAGCGTGCCTGCGACGAAAAAGACGAGAAAGGCAAGCTCTGCGGCGGCCATCTGAAGCGCTGGTACGACTATCCCAAGGAAGTGGAAGCTCTTATCGGTCCGAAGGCGGAAATCTACCGTTGTGAATTCTGTAAGACTCTTTATAGGCCGGACCCTGCCCAGATGCCGCGGAGCTATACGCTCCGCTATTAGCGGCGGGAAAGAAAAGAAAAGGCGCGCCGAATGCTTCACCTTCGCCAGAAAGAAAGTTAGCCAGCGAAAGATGCAGGACGGCGAACTGATTTACGATTGGAACAAAGCGGGCGGCCCCCAGCTTCGCCCGGACACGCGCGTGATGCTCGATGACGAGACCCTCCGCGACGGCTTGCAGAACCCTTCCGTGCACGATCCCCCCATCGGGGAAAAAATCGAAATCCTCCATCTGATGGAGTCCCTGGGAATTGATTCCGTGAATATCGGGCTTCCCGGCGCGGGTGCGCGCGCCGCCGCCGACGCGGAAGCCCTGGCGCGTGAGATCGTTCGCGCGAAAATGAGGATCCGGCCGAACTGCGCCGCCCGAACTCTGGAAAGCGATATTCGCCCAATCGCGGAAATCTCCCAACGCACGGGGATGGCCATCGAAGCCGCCACGTTTCTGGGCACGAGCCCCATCCGCCGCTTGGTGGAGGATTGGAGTGTGGACCACCTCCAGCGCACCACGGAGAAGGCCGTTCGCTTTGCCGTGGCGCAGGGACTGCCGGTGATGTACGTCACCGAAGATACCATCCGCACCGACGCAGACACCGTCAGGAAACTCTATTCCACGGCTCTCCAAGCCGGTGCGAAAGCGATTGTGTTGTGCGACACGGTCGGCCACGCCACGCCGCAGGGCGCCTTCAACCTGGTGAAATTTGCGCGCGAGGAAGTTGTCCAGCCGTCGGGCGAAAAGATTCGCGTGGACTGGCACGGGCATTGCGATCGCGGACTGGCCGTCGCGAATTCGCTGGCGGCCATTGCGGCCGGCGCCGACCAGGTGCACGCCGCCGCCAACTCGCTTGGCGAGCGCGTGGGAAACACGCCCATGGAGCTGATGCTGGTGAACCTCCGGCTGCTCGGCGTGATTGACCGCGACCTTTCGCGCCTCAAGGAATATTGCGAAAAGGTCGCCTCGGCCACGCACACGGTGATTCCCCCGAATTATCCGGTCGTAGGCCGCGACGCCTTCCGCACCGCCACGGGCGTACACGCTGCCGCAATCATCAAGGCGTACAAGAAGAACAATCGGGATCTGGCGGACGCGGTCTACAGCGGCGTTCCCTCGCATTTGTTTGGCCTTGACCAGGTGATTGAAATCGGGCCCATGAGCGGGAAATCCAACGTGATCTACTGGCTCGAGAAACGCAAGATTGCCGTCAGCGAAGAGCTGGTCAACCGCATCTACGGCGCCGCCAAAGACTCTGCTCGGGTGCTTACGGAAAATGAGATCCTCGCGCTCTGCGGCGATGCGGCCGCGAAATAAGCGCCCCGCTGCTGGCCCGTTGGTTTTCTCATTGACGCCGCAGGAGCTTTGTTGGAGACTGGCGCGCCGGCTTGCAGCTTGGACAAGTGCCGGCCTTCCTGACCCGTGAATCTTTCTGCGCTCTGCTATATTCTGTTGCTGATGGCCGGCCTGACCGCACGCACGGCGCCCCTCGGGCAACTGCGGAGCGCTTCGCAAATCTCGCGTGACCCGCAAGCGGCCCGCGCGCTCGCCTGGTTGGAGAAAAATGTCGGCGCGATCAACGACGAGCAGGCGCGCATCACCGCCATTCCGGCGCCTCCCTTCCAGGAAGCCGCGCGCGGCGCATATTTGAGGAAACTCCTCGCGTCCGCAGGGCTGCGCGTCAGCGCAGACAAATCCGGAAACATCATCGGGGAACTTCCCGGATCGAACGAAAAAGAAGTGGTGATGCTGACGGCGCATCTGGATACCGTCTTCCCGCCGGAAACTGTCGTGAAGGTGAAGCGCGAAGGCACCCGGTTCACCGGCCCGGGTATCTCCGACAACGGCACGGGGCTGGCGGCATTGGTCGCGTTGGCTCGTGCCCTGCGCGAAGCCAAACTGAAGCCGGAACGCACCATCCTGTTCGTGGCCGATGTGGGCGAAGAGGGCGAAGGCAATCTTCGCGGCATGAGGATGCTGGTGGAGAATCTCAAGACGCGCCTGAAATTCGTGATCGCCCTCGACGGCGCGGGCACCGACTACGTAACCACGAAAGCCCTGGCATCCCGCCGAATCGAAATCACCGTGACCGGTCCGGGGGGCCATAGCTGGTCGGACTTCGGACTGCCCAACCCCATTGACGCTCTGGCGCGCGGCATTACGCGGTTCATCCGCGTGAAGGTGCAGGAATCGCCCCGGACCACATTCAATGTGGGGCAGATCGAAGGCGGCACTTCGGTGAATTCGATTCCATTCCGCGCCAGCGTTAAGGTGGACCTGCGCTCCGAGCAGGGAAGCGAACTGGAGCGGCTCGAGGGTGAACTGCGCCAGGCCATGCAATCCGGTGTGGATGAGGAGGTGTCCGCCGCGCGGGCTCCCGGCGGGATCGGCCAGAGCGGCGCGCTCGAAATGAATGTCCGGGTTCTCGGTGTCCGGCCGGGAGGGGAGTTGCCCGCCAACTCCGCGCTGCTCGCTGCCTTGCGTGACGCCGACACTTTTCTGGGGAACCAATCACGGCTCGAGCGCTCCTCGACCGACGCCAATATTCCCCTCTCCATGGGCATTGAGGCCATCTCCATCGGCGCGGGAGGCACTTCCGGAGGCGCTCATACGTTGAGCGAGTGGTACGACTCCACTGGGCGCGAGCTGGGTTTGAAAAGAGTCTTGCTCACGTTGATAGGCGTGGCCGGGATTGCGCCGGGGGATTCCCGATGAAACACGTTTGCGTGCGCCTGAGCAAGCTCTCTTCGGCCGTGATTCTCTGCGCGCTTTTTGCCGTGCCAGGTTCTGCCGGACAAAAGCAGCCGGAAACTACGCCCCCGGTCCGCCACCACGCCACGCTTATCCTCTTGCACGGAAACATTTATACCGGTGACCCCGCGAAGCCGCGTGCCGAAGCCGTGGCCGTCAGCGGCGAGGCAATCTTTGCGGTCGGGTCCAACGCCGAAATCGAAGCGCTCAAAGAATCCGGGACGCAAGTCATTGATTTGGCCGGGCGGTTTGTTATGCCCGGTTTCAATGACGCCCACGTGCACCTGGCGAGCGGGGGCCGGGCACAACTGGAAGTGAATCTCGAAGGCGCGCGGACCATCGAAGAAGTTCAGCAGCGCATTCGCGCGCGGCTCGCCGAAGTTAAACCCGGCGAATGGATCGTCGGCCGCGGCTGGGACCACACCCTCTGGCCCGACAAAAAATTTCCCAATCGCCGCCAGCTCGACGCCGTGTCGAAAGATCATCCGATGATCTTCACTCATATTTCCGGACACGTGGCCGTGGCGAATTCAAAAGCCTTGGAGCTGGCCGGGATCACCAGGCAAACGCCGAATCCTTCTGGCGGAGAGATTGAGCACGACGCTTCCGGCGAGCCCACCGGAATGTTGAAGGAAGGCGCGGCGATGGCGCTGGTGCATTCCAGGGTGCCGCCGCTCACGCGCGCGCAGCACCGCCGCGGCATCGAGCTGGCTCTCGCCGAGGCGGCGCGCTTCGGCGTCACCTCAATTCAGGATGATTCGGTGCGCGGCGACGGCGCCTGGGAAAATTTTCTGGTCTACAAAGAGCTGCTCCGCGAAGGCAAGCTGACGCTGCGCATCACAGAATGGCTTCCCTTCGCCGAGACCCTTCTGCGCCTCGAAGAGTTGCGCAAGGAAGGCGGCACCACCGATTCCTGGCTCAGGACCGGGGCGCTGAAGATGGTCACCGACGGCGCTCTGGGCTCGCGCACGGCTGCCATGCTCGCACCCTATTCCGACGATCCCTCGACCAGCGGAATTCTTACCATTGACCCGGAGAAGCTGAAACAAATGGCCATCGAACGCGACCGCGCCGGGTTTCAACTGAACTTCCACGCCATCGGCGACCGCGCCAACCGCATCTCGCTCGACGCCTTTGCCGCGGTTCGCGCCGCGAACGGACCGCGCGACCGCCGCGACCGCATCGAGCACGCCCAGGTTGTCGCCCCAGAGGATTTCGCGCGCTTCGCCGAACTCGGCGTGATTGCTTCCATGCAACCTTCCCATGAGACGACAGATATGCGCTGGGCCGAGCAGCGCCTCGGGCGGGAGCGCGCCAAAGGCGCCTACGCCTGGGCCACCATGCTCAAGCACGGCGTTCACCTCGCCTTCGGAACCGATTATCCCGTTGAGACCATCAATCCCATGCGCGGTCTCCACGCTTGCGTCACTCGCGAACTCCCCGAAGGCGGTCCCGCCGGCGGCTGGGCGCCTCAGGAAAAAATTTCGCTCGACGAATGCATCCACGATTACACAGTTGGCTCCACCTATGGGGAGTTCCAGGAAACGCGAAAAGGGCAGATCGCGCCGGGGATGTTCGCGGATATGATTGTCCTCTCGGCGGACTTGACGAAGATTCCTCCGGCAGAAATCCTCAAGACAAGAGTTCTGCAAACCATCGTCGGCGGCCGCACCGTGTATCAGGTGAAGTAAGCCGCCGAAACACATATGGCTTGGCGAGATGCAGAAAAATCCTTTTTCCCGTCATCCCGAACCCCGACCTTGGTCGGGGTGAGGGATCGCGGCGTTCCCGGCAACCGCGGTTGATCCATACTCCGCGACCTGCCCCGGCTCGGCCGGGGTCCCTCGGGCTGCTAATGCCGCACCCTCGGGACGACATTCTGCTTCTCTGTAGAAAAAAAGAGAGGGGGCGCTTCGGCCCCCTCTTTCTGTCTCGGTTGATTGTTTTTCGCGCTAGAACCGCACGTGGAACGAGAATTGGAACTGGCGTGGGCTGGCGTCCAATGCTGGGTCGCCAATGCTCGCTCCAAAGGCGCCAAAAAGCGGATTTAGCAGGTTCGGACTCAACTTTCCGCGTTGCACATCCGCAAGGTGCAGGACCTGGTTATTGGTTCCTACGAGTGTCCCGTTGGGTCGCATGCAGTTGCCGCAGTCAAAGAAACCTGTACCCGGAGGAGCCGTTGGATCCAGGGTACCAAAGCTCAGGTTGTTCGTATCGTCGTTTGAATTGAAGCCCTGCCAGTTGCTGTGATTGAAAATGTTCAGGGCATCCGCGCGCAACTCGAAGCTAACGTGCTCAGTGCGTGGGATTTTGAAGGTTTTCTTCAAAGAAACATCGAATCCGTAGAAAGGTGACCCTCTTCCGGCGTCTCTTTGCAAATTGCCGTTCACGAACTGAAACTCAACCTGCTGTCCTGTAATCGCGTCCTTAGCACCGGTGAAGGTGACACCAGCGGGAGGCGCAAACGTGTTCTGGATCGCATTGCATTGCGCTGTGGGGAACCCCGCAGTGATGCAAGCAGCGACAGCGCCGGGTCCAAACAATGCGTTTGATCGGTCGAACGAGGCGATGCCTGCCGTTGACAGCGTGCCGTCCGCCAACACATTGGGCCGCTGTTGAGTTTCGTTGCCTGCGCCAAAGAACCTGGCACTAGAATTAAACCCGGCACTGCCGGTAGAGATGGGATAGGGACGGCCCGACTGGAGCTGGCCAATCCAGCTTAGACCGAGGTCATTGGTAAACCACCGCAGTACGTTGGTGTTGGTAACTTTCCCGGAATCCAATTGCACGCCCATGTTAGCCGCATGGCGGAGATCGTTGAAGGCAGGCCCAAGTTCAGCGCGAATGTTCCTGGGATCGCCCGGCTCGGAAAGCCCGAAGAAGTCCTCGCCGGAGGTTAGCGCGTGCGACCACGTATAGCTGCCCACAAAACTTATGTGGTTGGAGAAACGCTTGGTGGCGCTGACCAGCAGGCCGTTATAGTGCGAAGTGCGGGAGTTCTCGTTGGTCCGTATCGCCAAAAACCGGGGATCCGGCCTCGGTCCGAAATAGAAGAAGCCGGGATGTGCCGGATCGGCAATCACGGGAGGCGCATTTGTGTCCCGCTCACCGAACAGGCCAAACCCAAACTGCCCGATGTATTGGATTTGTCCCGAAAACGTGTTGGTAAACTGGTGCTCAATCCCAAAGTTGACGCTGCGGACCTCCGGATTGTGCAGGTTGTTTGCAATGGGGCGAACGCGGCCGCAACTCGGCGGGCAGGGTATCCCTGGCAGTAGCGCTGGATTGGGGGCGTTCGGGAATGCCCCCACGATGCAAGTGCCTGGAGCGCACGATGGGGTCCCCCAATTGGGATCAGTGTTGTCGACGGTATTCGTTCGCAAATTCTTGCCGTCAAAGTTCAGAGAATCCAGCACCACGTTGTTAAACGCCAGCACCGTACTCTCCGCGAACGAAGCCTTGAAAAGCGTCTTCGCCCATGGAGCATAGGTGAAGCCCAGTCGCGGCTGCCAGTTGTTCTTGTCTGAAGAGCAGGCGGGAATAATCCCGTTGCCTTGGAAACATGTGCCGTTCGGACCTTTGACCGTGCCACCCTTGAAGGCCCCGGCCTCGTAGTCATACCGCAAGCCGGCATTCATCGTAAGCTTGCGCGTCAACTTCCACGTATCCTGACCATAGAAGCCGTAGATGTTGTCCTTGGATTTCACCGCGCCGGGGCCAAGGCCGAAGGTGAAGGATGTAGGATTGGGGTTGCTCAAAGTGCCAGAATCAAGCCATTGCCCGAAGTGAAACTGCTGGAACAAGGAAAACCACGGATAGTAGCTGATATTGAAACCGGTCTTAACCGTGTGCTTGCTGTGCGTCCAGGTGAGGTTGTCAATATACTGATAACGCTTGTTCAATCCACCCTGGGGGCAGCAGAACGCGGCGCCCGTATAGAACCCGTTGCCTTGCTGCCCGGGTAGAGTGGTTTTATCCGGCAGCGTGTTGATCGTACGCAGGTAGGCAAACCGGGCCTCGTTTACCAGGTTTGAGGTCAGCGAGGAAAGGAAACCCACATTAAACCCCAACACATGGACGTTGAAATTGGTTAGCGAATTTGGGGTGATATTGTTGCCAGTCTGCACTATCAGATTGTCGAAGAGCTGCCGGTCAACCCAGAAACGGCCGCTTAAGGTGTGCTTGTTCGACGCCTTCCAGTCCAGCTTAGCGGAATAAAGCTGATTGTTTGTGGGTGTCTGAACGGCTAGAGCGCCTGTAGGAGGAGTCAGGATTTCCGGGAAGGACTGACGGCTCTGCTCATAGCTGCCGAACCAGAATAGCTTGTCCTTCGCGAAGGGCCCACCGATGGTAAAACCGCCCTCCTGGCGGTGGAAGGCGGCCCGATCACAGCCATCCAATTTGGCCAATGTACCTGCTGTACCTGCTGCACCTGCGGGAAAATCGCTCGTCGGGCAGTGAGGGGTGCCTGCGGGCGCTACCCTCCCTGCAGGCACAGCACTCTGAAGCAACGAAATGTTATAGAAAGGATCGGAAGCCCTGAAGTTCCGCCCACGGAAATACATGTGGCCATCCCCGTGAACAGCGTTGGTGCCGGACTTGGTCACGGCGTTGAGGATTAAACCCCCGGCCTGACCATATTCGGCATTGTAGTTGTTGGTGAGCACTTGAAATTCCTGGATTTCGTCCACCGATGCTCCAAGGCCGTCGCGGCCGGAGACCAACTGATCGGTAATATTTGCGCCGTCCACGTTGTATTGGTTGGCGCGGTTATTGATATTGCCGGGGCCGATCAAGTCCCCGGTCAGTGTGCTGGTGTCAAGCTTGACTCCGGGTGCGGTGAGAGCGAGCGACGCGTAATCATTGGCGACCCCGCCACCGCCGGCAAATGTGGGCAGGTTTTTCAGCGCCGTGTCGTCAACCGTGCTCGAGACCTCCGTCTTGGTGGTTTCAATCAGCGGCGTTTCGCCGGTCACTTCGACGGTCGTCGTTGTACCTGCCACCGCTAGCTTGAAGTTGAGGTCTCTTTGGTCGCCCACGTTCAGTGTGAGTCCCTTGGAGGCGCCCACTGCAAACCCTTGAGCCTCGACCCTAACGTCGTACGTTCCGGGCGGCAAGTACCCGATCGTGTAGTCACCGCTGGAAGTGGTTTTTGCCGTGTAGGCAATCCGCGTCGCGGTGTTTGTTGCGGTCACGGTCGCATTAGGAATCGACGCGCCTTGTGCCGCATCAGCTACTGATCCGACAATCGTTGCGGTGGACGCGCTCTGCGCCAACGCAATTCCCGCCGATCCGGCGAGGAGCAGTGCGAGAGACAGACCCCAACACCGCCACGAGCTGCTCTTTCTTGATCCTTGCATTTCGTTTTCCCCCTTCGAGAAGTGAAGATGCCAGACCCCAATAAGCCGGTGTCCCTGCAAACAGCCGCAATGGCCACAGGGACGGTACGGCTCTTCTAGCACGGTCTTTGCCAAACGTACAGTCCCTTATCTGTGGCCTTCAAGTTCCTGGTTGACCCTCTGCTCGGTCCGGCCCGCCGGTCCATAGCTGCGTTCGCCTAACTGGCTGAATTTGTGCTGCTTAGTCCAAAAACTGAAGTAAATGCGTCCTGCGCTGACGCGCGCCCATATGCGTATCTGCTTCGCCTGTTTCTTTCAACGCGAGCCGAAATGTTCAGCTTCATCTACAAAAAGTCATATATCTGCGCAGAATCCCACACAGTTTTCCATATATCTCCGGGCAGAGAAAGGAGATAGCTCGCTCCGAGTCACCCCTTCTAAATTCGGCTATCGGCGAATTTCGATGGACCAAATGACGCCATCAAAACTCTGGTCTTTGGCAAGACGATACGAAACCACTGCCGTCAGGCCTCGCAGGTGAACGCACGGATTGAAGTTCGCTGGAGGTTTCCAAGTCGTCGAAAAGAAATTGATCCTGGTAACGTCGTCAGAGTGCAGCCGCATCCGGGTCCCGCCCATCGTCAGCGTCAGATCCAACGCCTGGTTGGCAGAACAGGCGACCTCTTCCATCCTGCCGAGCATGGAATAGAGCCGCGCATTTGTTCGCGGGGCCTTGCCCGCTTCCGTCGGAGTTGCCGAGCCCGCATCGCCGCCCGCCGGGTCTTTTCCTTCTCCCGGCGTGGGCTCCCTTCGCAGGTACTCTTGAACCTGTTCGCGGGCGGCGCGTTCTTCCGCGCTTTCCTCCGTTCTTTGTGCCTGAGCATCCTGGAATCTTTCAACCTGCCCGGCGAATACTTCCGCAAACGCCTTTTCTTGCGGAGTTTTCGCCGCCGCCAGGACATCCTGTCCGATCTTGTGAGCCTCTTCGATTCGTCCCATGCGCAAAAGCACCATCCCGACATTCAGATAATAAGCTGCGTCGCCCGGCTCCAACTCCGCTGCTTTTCGAGCCGCTGCCAGAGCGTCCTCCAATCTTTCGTCGTGGACGCCGTACAAACTCGAAAGCGCCGCATACGCGGGGGCAAAGTTGGGGTTCAACTGGATCGCGCGCTCCAGGCTCTTTTGCGCATCGGCGAAGACTTCCGGCCGCATCGCATTCTGCAGCATCAGGAAGGCGTGATAGTAATGCGCCAGGTAGCTTTTGGAGTCGAGCGCGACCGCTTTGTCGAATTCGCGCGCGGCTTCTTCGCGCCGGTTCTCACGGTAGAAAAGGAACCCCAGGCTCTCATGGACCTGGGCCAGGTCCGGATTCACGCGCAAGGCCTCTTCGAGAAGCGCGCGTGCTTCCACCGGTCGGTTCACATGCATGTGAAAATCGCCCCGCAGGGCGAGCGATTCAGCCGCAGGCACGGTCCGCACCTGGAAATCCTTTTCGGTAAGATTTCCGGGAGTCTTCAGGGGAAAATAATCGAATTGCGTTTGCCTCACGTAGGCGTCCATCTTCTTGCCAAATTCCCGCAGGTCTCCGAATGTTTGCTGCGCGGCTTTTATCTGGTCGCCGCTGCCTTGCCAGGCATGGAAAAAGTTGACGAGATATTTCTTCTTTTGCGCCTCCGGGTCGGTTTGCAGAAAGTGGAAGAGCGCCCCGGATTCTGCGTAGAAGACCGAGGCGCGATTCTCCTCATTGTAATAAGGAGAGGAATGGTCCACCTGAAGAAGCAACTCGATGGGAAGAAGCTTGCTTTGACTCAAGAGCCGAAGATGGCCTGGGTCTATGCGTCCAATCCCGATTTCCTTGTCGCCGATGGAGGTATCTCCATAAAACTCGGCCATTCCTTCTTCGAGCCACAGCGGCAAATTCCGGAAATTCAAGTTGAGAATGGCGTGGATGTATTCATGGTAGATGACGTGATATGGATTTTCTCCTTCGGTGTCGGTTCGCAGGGCCACGTAGTGCTTCTCCTGGCCGGCAACAAAAACTCCGGCGGGATGCAGGTGACCCTTGACCTCCCAGTAGCCCGGCAGAAGCGCTTTCAGCGAATTTTCGTTTCTCACCGCCAGGATCACGATGGCCTGACCGGGGTCCACGCGAAGCTTGGGCAACGCCAGATGCATGACGGCGCGGATTTGCTCGAAGTGGTCGGCAACGCGGCGTGCTTGCTTCTCATTTCCATTGCTGACGACGGTGAAGTGTGGTGTGCGAACTTCGATCCAGGTTTCGGGTTTGTCGCCGCCGGTGGCGATGCGGCAGCCAAGAAGTGACATCAAGGCCAGAAACAGGAAGCAGCCACGGCTGAACGGAGTACAAGCCATTTCGAGGACCCAGCGGCCAGGTTCCGCTGAGCCCCAGTCTACATCAGGACCAATCGGCCTGGTATTGTCTTCTTGGCGTTCTGCCTCTACACTCCATCGTTTCGTCAGCCCCGTTGCTCGCTTTGTGCAAAGGCTTCCGCATGAGCCAGCGGTTGAAAGCCGATCTTTCCCTCGCCCTGTGTTCGCTCTTCTGGGGCGCGACCTTCGTGGTAGTCACCGGCGCCCTGAAGCACTCCTCGACTTTCGCCTTCATGGCGGCGCGCTTCACCGTTGCATCTTTCTTGATGGCGCCGGCCTTCTGGAAATCCCTTCGCGGACTGCGCCGCGAGGAACTCTGGGCTGGGGCGCAGATCGGCTTCTTCATGTTCAGCGGCTACGCGTTCCAGACGCTCGGCCTGTTGCACACCACTCCTTCCAAGTCCGCGTTCATCACCGGATCGAGCGTAGTTCTTGTTCCCGTGCTGATGGCCGTGTTCTGGAAGCGCCGCGTGAATCAGTGGGTCTGGTTCGGCGCGCTGGGAGCCGCTGCGGGACTTTACTTCATCACCGTTCCGTCGAGCGGACTCGCGGGGCTCAATGCGGGCGATCTGCTCACGCTGGGAGCTGCGGCGCTCTTTGCCGTACATATTATTCTGGTAGGTCGCTACTCGCTCCATCACTCCGTCGGAGCGCTCAGCTTTCTCCAGGTTGCTACAACCGCGCTGCTGAGCGCGCTGGCTCTTCCGATTCTGGCGTTTACCGGATGGCAAGCTCCGCGGTTCGACGGAAGCGGGGAATTATTCTTCGCTATCGCCATTACCTCGGTGCTTGCAACGGCCGTGGCGTTTTCCGCGCAGGTTTGGGCGCAACGTTACACTTCGCCGGGCCATGCAGCGATTCTCTTCAGCCTCGAACCGGTGTTCGCGGCGCTGACTTCTTACATCGTCCTTCACGAGCGGCTGGGACGAAGAGCGCTCGCGGGAGCGGCGCTGGTGATGATGGGAATTTTGCTTTCTGAATTGAAAGGTCCGGCGCAGGCCGCGGCGGATTCGCCGGGGCCCGTTACCGAAACGCCGTAAAGAAAAAAAAGCGGGACTATCTTGTCTGGCGGCTCGCCGGCGGGGCCGCCGCCGGGGAAATTTTCACGTCGACCGATTCGAACATGGTGGCGGATGGGTGCGCGCGCTTTTCGAATTCGCTGATCGCGGACTCATGGCGGAGCGAGAGTCCGATATCGTCCAGGCCCTTGAGCAAAATTTCTTTTCGGAAGGGCGTCAGCTCAAACGAAAAACGCAGGCCGTGTTTGTCCGTAACGGTCTGATGGGGCAGGTCCGCGGTGAGGCTATAGCCCTCCTCTTTTTCCGTGCGGCGAAAAAGCTCGTCCACCTGTTCTTCGGGCAGAGTGACCGGAAGGATGCCGTTCTTAAAGCAATTGTTATAAAAAATATCGGCGAAGCTCGGCGCGATGACCACGCGAAACCCATAATCCAAAACGGCCCACGGCGCATGCTCGCGGCTCGAACCGCAGCCGAAATTGTGGCGGGCCAGCAGAATGGAAGCTCCGCGGTAGCGGGGGAGATTCAGCACAAATTCCGGATTGGGCTTTTCTCCCGGCAGATAGCGCCAATCGTAGAACAAGGTCCGCCCGAAGCCTTCGCGAGTCAGGGCCTTCAGAAACTGCTTGGGCACCATCTGGTCGGTATCTACGTTGACGCGGTCGAGCGGGGCGACCATTCCGGTGTGCACGGAGAAAGGTTTCATCGGCTTTTCCCTGAAGGGGTAATGTCTGTCACGGGGAGATCCCAGTGAGCCAGTAAGATTTCAAAACGCCGCTGCTCTTCGCGTTTGTAAGTCTCCTGGTCAGGCCACAGCTGCTTAATCAGGGATTCTTCCCCGGGGTTGGCCGTGGTTGCCGCGGTGGAGTTCTTGAATCGAATCGTGACGCGATAATCCCAGCGGGCATCCTCGGTCATGTGATTGGCGGGGGTTTCAATCTTCACCGAAATCATGCGGCCGCTCTCCACGATCTTCTGGAGCAGCGGGTAATGGTTCTTCAGAAAGAGTTGCAGGAATTCCTGCTGATGTCCCCACTGCACCTTGTAGTAGTACTCCACGGTGTAGGGTTGGTCGGCCGCAGCTTGCGGCGGAGCACCCTGGGCGAGCAGGGTCTGCGCAAACGCGCAAAGCAACAGCGCCGTCAGCAGGTTCCTCAGGGCGCCCTCTAAAGTCAGTTTCATTTCGTCTTGCTCCCCGTTACTCCACGTGGTCCACGTCCCACTCGCGAACGTCCACGAAGTGTCCGGCAATGGCCGCGGCCGCAGCCATCACCGGGCTGACCAGGTGCGTGCGGCTGCCTTTGCCCTGGCGCCCTTCGAAGTTACGGTTCGAGGTGCTGGCGCTGCGTTCGCCCGGAGGCAGTATGTCGGGGTTCATGCCGATGCACATGCTGCAGCCGGCATCGCGCCATTCGAATCCGGCGTCTTGAAAGACGCGGTCCAAGCCTTCCTTCTCGGCTTCCGCTTTCACCACGCGCGAACCGGGAACCACCAGCGCCTGCTTCAGACTGCGCGCCACGTGCTTGCCAGCGACGACGCGCGCGGCGGCGCGCAAATCGTCGAGGCGCGAATTCGTGCACGAGCCGATAAACACGCGGTCCAGAGGAATGTCCACGATGGCCGTGCCCGGTTTCAGAGCCATGTATTCGAGGGCGCTGGTGGCGGCTTTTTGGTCCGCGGGATCGCGGAAGGAGTGCGGGTCGGGGACGCGCCCGGTGACGGAGGTCACCATGCCGGGGTTGGTGCCCCAGGTGACCTGCGGCACAATCTGCGCAGCGTCGAGCTCGACGGTGGCGTCGAACTTCGCGCCGGAATCGCTCACCAGCATTTTCCAGCGCTCGACCGTTTCTTGGAACTCTTTGCCGCGCGGCACAAACGGACGGCCTTCCATGTACGTAAAGGTGGTGTCGTCCGGGGCGACCATCCCGGCGCGCGCGCCGCCTTCGATGGACATGTTGCAGACGGTCATGCGTCCTTCCATGGAAAGCGCGCGGATGGCTTCGCCGCGATATTCGAAGACGTGGCCGGTGCCGCCGGCGATGCCGATCTTTCCGATGACGGCGAGGATGATGTCCTTGGCGGTGACGCCGCGCGGGCGCTTGCCGTTGACGGCGATCTGCATGGTCTTCGAGCGGAATTGCGAGAGGCACTGCGTGGCCAGGACGTGCTCGACTTCGCTGGTGCCGATGCCGAAGGCCAGCGTGCCAAACGCGCCGTGCGTCGAGGTGTGGCTGTCGCCGCAGACGATGGTCTGCCCGGGCTGCGTGATGCCCATCTCCGGGCCAATCACGTGAACGATGCCCTGATTCCGGCTAAACATGTCGAACAGACGCACGCCGGTCTCGCGGCAATTGGCGGTGAGCGCGTCGAACTGGAGCTTGGCGTCAATGTCCAGGATGGGCAGAGTGCGGTCGGTGGTCGGGACGGAATGATCCATCACGGCAAAGGTCAGGTCGGGGCGGCGTACCTTTCGTCCCGCAGCCTTCAGACCGGCGAAGGCCTGCGGCGAAGTGCCTTCGTGGATCAGGTGGCGGTCAATGTAGATGAGAGCGGGTTCGCCGGGGCGTTCGTGGACGACGTGCGAGTCCCAGATTTTTTCATAGAGTGTGCGTGGCGGCATGGTTGTGCGTTCTAAGAGCAGATTGTAGCAGAGTGTGAGAGGAATGAGGTAGATGAGGCAGAGGAGGCAGGGGAGTAGTAGAGGCGCGATTCCGCGAAACTCGAAAATCGAAACGCGAAATTCGGGGCAAAGCGCCGTCGAGCCGCCGCACTCCAAAAAGGACCCCACCCCCACCTTTTTTTGGAAGTGTGTGAAACGAAAGGGTTTTAAGTCCTTTGTTTTGAAAGTGTGTGAAACGAAAGGGGTTGCGGACGCGTTTTTGCGAAAGTGTGTGAATCTAAAGGAATTAGGGCAGAAAGTCGAGAGTTGAGGGTCGGCAGTTGAAAGTCGAAGGGGGGGAAATCGAAGGGGACACGAATGCGCCGTTCTGGCAGGCCCTTCGCAAAAAGCGCTCAGGGTAAACGGGCGTCAGTTGTTCTGTCATATGACCTACGCGACCTGACTGCGGTCTTTCCTTCGTGGGCCCTGGGGTGACTTCCCAAAGGGCAACCAGAGGCGACATCCTAGCAGGCGCCTGGCGATAACAACAAAAGAACTTATACCACAAGTGACCACCAGTTGTCAAGGGCTGACTCTAGGGGGTGATCTGAGCGGTTGGCGGCACGCGAAACTGGCAACTAGATGAAATTGTACTTTTTCATTTTACGTGTTGCGTGGAGGACAATTCCATTTTGAATTAGGACTTTCTCGATCACGGCAGGAAGTTCGAGAGTTGAGTGGAAGGGGATTGGTTTGTGGGGATGGATACCGCGTGTTTCGTTGCTCTCGACGCGCACTACACCGCTTGCCCAGGCATGCCTTGGAATGATTTGCCCCTTGCCCCTAGCAATCTTGTTCGTCCAAAAATACAGCTTCACCTCGATCATGCGCTCGCCTATCCTCGCCTCCCTGCTAGTGCCTGAATTCGGGGCACTGGTCCTTATCATAGGTCGCTCCCTTCGATCTTCATGTGGGCTAGCGCATTTGTATATGTACTTATGCGGTACGCCGATGGCATCACTAGTTCTTCTCCTGGGCTTTGCGCCTGCGTACCGCCTCGGCCATGTTCTCAAAGAACTGCTTCTCAAACCTGTCAAGAAACCGTGCAGCCTTCGCTTTATCCTCGAGCTGTTTTGTGAAGAACCTTACCCCCTCGAGCTTTGCAGCCTTCTCCGCCTGTTCGACAAATTCATTGAGAATTTGAGGTAGCGTCATCACGAGAGCCTCGTCGCGCTTCTTAAGTGCAAGATCAATGAAATAGTCGCGGAGCGCAGCATGGTCGTCTACCTCCATGATGCCCCATAAGGCCCGGGCTAGGCTTCGAGGTTCAGCATCTACTCCAAGCAAGAGATCGGTCAGTTGAACGAGACCCAAATGAGATATCACTACGTTCCAAACATTACCGAGACGAATGGTGTTCACGATTTCGCGAAGACCTTTATCGGCTGTCACGAAGTACGAACGACGGCCAACCTTCAACTCCATCTCAATCTGAGCAAGTTGAAGAGCTTCGTGCTCGATCAACACATCCGGTTTTCCATATCCCCAGCCGACCTCTTGAAACTCTTTGTATGCATTTCCTAACGAGCTCATGAAGCGCAGGATAGTTCTTTTGAACTGTGGGTCGCTCGTACTCGTCTTTATTGTCCGGATTCCCAAACGTTCTATGAATGTGGCGAGGCTCAGTTCGCTAGTATATGGTGCTGCCTGGTCTAAGAAGTTGCTGAACGAGATCAATTTCTTCTGGCGTCCGACCCAGGAAGCGTAAGAACCTACAAATACATTTGTGTTTTCGGCCCCGTAATACAAGACATGCTTCTCTAACCTTTCTGGATCCTCCAGCCCGAGCTCCTTAACCATGGCTATCGAAAGGTTTCTGTGATGGACTATTTCGTTGAGGAACTCTCGAATTACGAGCAGTTCACACGTCTTATTTGCTTCTGCCGCTGCCTTACTAATCTTCTCGATCGTGCTTTGATATACGGGTCTGAATGGGTGACCATCGGTTATTGCGGGCATTAGAATGCTTGCGTCGAAGTAGATACGCTCTGGTATTGCTTCTAGTTTGAGGGCCGAATTGCCGACCTTTAGAAGAACGTTTAGGCCGAAGGAGAGACGGGCAAGATCTGCCAGAATCTGAGCTTCTCCCTCGTCTGGGCGTTTCAAGAGGTCATAAACTGCTTTCGCTATTCGGTCATGCTTTTCAAAGGGCTCCGTGGGGAGAATTCTTCTAAAGCACTTTTTGATAAGCTCATAAAGATCAAAAGTACCAGTCGTATGCGCACCCGAGAATTGAGCCCCCAGGTCCCATCCCCGAGTGAGGAACACCTCTTGAAGGGCGGTCTTTACAGCCTCAACGTGAACTTGCTTGGCTTCGACGCCTTCTCGTACGAGGAGTCGACTTAGCGCACCCCGTACGAGGATGTCGAGGTTCTCTTCGAGGACCTTCGCGGATTGTCTTTCAGTTTTTATCTTTCCTTCAACGATCGAGACCGAGCCCTTTTCTGCGAGCGCATCGATTGCTCTGTCGGTAACAAGTTCCGCTTCTGCCGGGTCGAGGGGGATTATCTGGCGCAAGAGCCGAGAAACCTGAGGGACTGTTTTGGAATCACTTTCTTGGTCGACCAGACTGAGAACTATTCCTCGCAGAACTAGGTCTCGAACAGGGACGGCCACCTGTGACATCTTGGACTGGACGTAACAACTTGCAAGGAACACTCGCATCTGGTCGTAGGGAAGTGGGTATTTGATTGCCTCTGGAGCTGGCTTGGGAACGCCAACCAATTTCAGGGGTAGAGAGTCCACACAGGCCCAGAGGGCAGCATGGGCTGGATAAAGAATCACCTCAATATTAAAGTGGGCTAGTTTAGACGCGAGGTCAGATGCATCCGAGGGCAAGAAAGCATAATGTTTCCGGGGGTACGTGGGGCTCATTTGCTTTTCGAGTAGTTGAAGGATCTTTTTAATTGCAGGGTCGAGAAACGAATATCCCATGAATAGGCAATTTCTTCTGGTGAGGATATTTTGAACTAAGAAATCCTTGTAGGAGGTATTCTCATCCAGCTCCCTGAAATCTTCTGTACTGACAACCATTGTCTCCGGTTTGATTGCCCTGCCGTGAATTCGTGCAATGTAGAACTCGCTGCTAAATGCCGCCTGTTTCAAACTGCCGTCGTCCAGCTCGAATGTGCGGGGGGCCTTCCGATTGACGGCTGCCCAAGCGTGATCGAGGGTTCTGTCGTAATTCGTCGTAACAATGGATTCGAACGGCAACTTGACCAGCATATCCAGCTTCGCGGGGTCAGACCTGGCATCGTCTAACGGCGCCGCAAGCTGCGCGAACTTTTCTCCCTCAGGGATGAGCGGACAAAGTTTGTAGTATGAGATTGCCTCCGCTAGTAGGCCAGAGTTAGCGCGTGCGTCCATGATGGCGGCAGTTTCTTTTTCATATTTGCGTGCAACTGAAATTAGGTACTGCACGTAACCGCGCCAGTCCGGAAGCCTAGCGCGCACGCCGACCCCAGCACCCGCAAAAAGGACAAGTCGTTCATTGCTGACGATCCTGAAGAGTGTTTCGCAAAAATGCTTCGCAGTTTGGGGGTCGCCTTGAGCATGTTGAGAATAAGCCACTTTGCACCCTCGATGTCTCGTATTCGGAACTTCTTCCCCTCTGGGCTTAAGGACGATTCTCAAGGCACGAGTATACTTTCTTGGATACTTGATGGCTGTTTTATAAGCCGCTTGGGTCTTAATATCAAGGAGAATGCAAGTGTCGGATAGACGGGGTAATGAAAGCAGATCCCTTCCGACGGAGTCGGAACTCACGTCGCCAGGTGCTCAGGGTAAACGCTCGGGATGACACCGTAACACGCAGAGGGATTCTTCGACTCCGGGACGCGACGTGCGCTATGCGCACGTAGACAAAACTGTCGCGTCCCTCCGCTCAGAATGACAACATAGACTATGGGTGTGCAAGAATTCGCTTAAGGTCTGCGCGCATGATGTAGGTGTAGTTTGCCGGAATGCTTTTTCCGGCGCCTGCAGCAGCGCCAATGATAGCGCCCTTGCCTCCGCCCGCAATACAACCGATCACCGGGCCTGGGGCCGCCCCTCCTCCGACAGGGTGCGGTGGGGGCGTCTCGGGTTCCAAACGTTGTTCTTTCATTTGACGCAATTTGCTCAATGGGAGATTTAGCCGAAGCTGTTTGTATCCCGGGGCGTCAATGGACATGGATGCCGAGAATTCCGGATCAAACCCATCGAAAGAGAATGCGTAGCGGCCCTCGGAATCCGTTTGCTGCTCCTCGTGATTGGAAGAGACCTGCATGCGTACCAGGGCGTTGTCAATCAGCTTTGTGCGCGTGCTATCAACCACCCGCCCATCCACAGGAATAATCTTCGCCGCTTTTGTTGTTTGTGTGGTTTGCCCTTTGGTCCACGGCCACTTGTGATTCGTGAGGTACTGCTGTCCCACGAACAGGACAAGTCCGGTGATCACGGCGGCTAAAATGCCGCCGATCCATTTGACGAAGGACGAAAAAGCAGAAGAGGGTTCGGGCATCGGTCTCGCTCCCTCAAAGTTACTCAGTGTGACGATAACGCTAGCATAACGATATGCGCTAAGGCAAGCGAAGCGTGAGAGGTGAGGTCAGCCGAGGGCGCAGATGAGGATGTGCAAGGCTTTTTGTATTGGGGAGCGTCACTTGAAGACGATTCTGTGCTCGGGATCCATGTCCTTAATGGCTTTCTCGATAGCGACCATGCCTTCGTCCCCACTACCGATCGGAAGAAGAACAAACTTCTTCCCGTTTTTTAGTTCTATGCGCAGGGCAGGCATACGCACAGCGAAAGCAATGCTTCTTTTCATTCTTTCCACGGAGCGGACGTCACCGACCGGGAAGGCGAAGGAATCGCCGAATCGGATCGAACCGTTGCTGACGATCAAGTCCCCGGTGACAAAGTCTCCCCCTGAGCCGAAGTGATGGGCGTACTCGTACATCGCCGGGTACCGGCCTCGCAGGTCGTTGATCCTTTTCTGGACGGTTTCGGCATCCTTTGCCGCCGGGGCCGCCAAAAGATAAAGTTCGAAGATCCCCGCGGCGGCCGGGTAGTATCCCAGCTTTTCCAGGGACTCCCCTACAGTGAAATAACCGCTGGCCCACCAGGGCGCCAGGCGAAGCGCGCGTTGGAATTCCAAAAAGGCGGCCTTGAAGTCCTCGGGATTCGTGGCCGATTTGAGAGCCGCCTGACCTTTGGCCAGCCGCTCTTGTGCCTCGGCGGGAACAGCAGGCGGGGGATCGAGCTTCAACGCAAGTTTAATGATGCGTTCGCGGAGGCGGCGGTCCGCGTCGGCGGGAGGCGACTCGGGCAACGCCTGCAGAGCAGCCAGGTAATTATCGAGAGCATCCCGCAACTGGCCCGCCTGCTCGGCGGCTAATCCCGCAGCCTCACGGTCCGCGGGAGCGACTTGCGCGCGGCTCAATGGAGCAAACGCGAACATTACGCAGAGCAAAAGCCAATGTGTACGATGGCCGTTCATGGCTTCACCTCGCGGATTTCCCGACTGAATGGCAGGATCTTACACCTCCTCGCACGAAAATGCGCCAAGAGCGGGCATGGATCGCGCGGCGGAATTTTTTGAGCTTGCAGCGGAGGCGCATTTTGTGGTCTATCGAGGGAAGGAGCGGTTGAAAACACCCCTTCTTAGACATTCTATTTGGAGGCAGCGATGAACGAACATTCCAGGCGCGAATTCCTGTGCAGGGCGCTTCCCGGAGCGGCAGTGGCGGGCGCGGGCCTGACGATGTTGCGACCGTGGGTCTCTCTTGCCGCAGACGCGCAACTCACGCCCGGTAAAGCCGAGCGAAGCTATACGGCCGGAAAATATGCACTGGAGATTGACGGGCAGTTTGCGGGCTGGCTCGAGTCGGCGGAAGGAGGTCACGCCACATCGGACGTCGTGGGCGAGAAGGCAGAGCGAGAGAGCATCCAGCGCAAACATATCGCCGGCGTGAAGTACGAGGACATCACGGTGACCTGCGGGGCGGGAATGTCCCGCAACTTCTATGAATGGATCAGAGCGAGTCTCGACAAACAGTACTCGCGCAAAAGCGGCGCGTTGATTGCCTGCGACTACGACTTCAGGGAAATGTCCCGGACGGAGTGGAGCAACGCGCTGATCACGGAGGTCGGTTTCCCGGCCTGCGACGCGGCCTCGAAAGATGCCGCGAAGATGACCATCAAATTTTCGCCGGAGACAACCCGAATGTCCACTCGCACGGGGGCGAGCGCAGGCGGCGTGTATTCGGGTGGGCTGAAGGCACAGGTACAAAAGAAATGGTTGCCGGCAAACTTCCGGCTGCAGATCGCGGGCCTGGAAGCGGCGTGCACGCGAGTGAACAAGATTGAAGCGATTGTCGTGAAACAAGTTGCATCCGCTGGTGCGCCCCGCTGGCAAGTATCCAATCTGGTGGTAACCCTTCCGGAGCGGGACGCCGACTTGTTTTCCAAGTGGCACGAAGAGTCCGTCAAGGGCGGCGCTGGCGCCGGCAAAGAAACGGGAGGCACGCTGGTGTACCTCACGCCCGATCTCAAGGAACACATCTTTACGCTGACGTTCCGCGGTCTGGGCATTTCCAAACTGATACCGGAAAAAGTGGAAGCCGGCAGCGAGAATATCCGGCGGGTCAAGGCGGAGATGTACTGCCAGGATATCGCGTTCGCGCACGGGACGGCGGCGTGGGGTTAGGCTGCACTCGCTCCGGGTCTAAGGTGCGAATGTGATCATGCCAAACAGCCCGTTGGCGTAGTTGTTTGGACCAGCGGTAAAGAAGAGCTGGTTGGGTTGGCCATTACGCCCGCTGTTGCCGAACATGATTGCCCAGAGCTGGTCAATCTCGATGGCCTGGCCATGAGCATCTCTCAGCACGCCGAGAAAAGCGCCGGTGTTGGGATCGAAGGCGTCGATGCGGCCCTTGGGGATGTTGTTGGCCACCAGCAACGCGCCGCTGAACGGGCCGAAACCCGTGGCGGGCGCAAGCGCCAGTCCCCAGGGCGAATGCAGCGGGCCATTGACCGCGAGGTGCTTGATCAGGTTTCCGTCGGTATCGAATTCGTCCACGAAACCGCTGGCCGATTTATTGCCGCCGAATGTGACCCAGATGTGGCCGGCGAGTTCTTGAATGCCGTAGGGAGCAAAGCCGCCGTTGATGTCCGGGTCAGTGAAAGACTTCACCAGGTTGAAGTGGGCGTCAAAAACGTCCACCCGGCTGTTGGGACCGTTATCTGCGGCGAAAAGGAAGTCGCCGTCGGGAGTACTGGCGATAGCCAAGCCGGTGTAGACGGCGCCGGAACCTGATCTATCGGCCCCAATGACGGCGTTGGTGGGATCTACCATGGGATTCCAGCCGCTGATGGTGCCGTCCTCGGTGGCGAAAAGAAAAAGGGCGGGGGCGGTGTTGCTATTCTTCGAGACCGCAAAAGCCGGCGTTGGATTTCCTACGGTGATGTTAAAGACGGTGCCGCTCGGCGTGCCGGTGGTATTACCTGAGGCCGGGGGAATCGTAACCACCAGCGGCACGTTGGCGCCGCTGCCAGTGTAAAGCGTGGACTTTCCCGTCACATTGTCACTGACCCAGAACGGGCTGCCGGAAGATCGTGTCAAACCCCATCCGTTAATCAGGTTGGAATCGGTAAGAGGCGCAACGCCCGGTTGGTTGGATACGAAATCGGTCTGTTTGTATTGCGCTGAGGCATTGGCTGCCAGCAGGGTAAACATTGCCGTTGCCAGTATGAATGCCATGCCTGGGATTCTCTTTTTCATGATGCTCTCCTTTCGTCGGTAGGAAGCCTACTTCGGCTTCGATGGCTGGTCTGCAGCGAGCTTGGATATCACGTGCCACATCTTTAGCAGATGAACCCTGATTCGAAAGCTCACACTATACTCCTGCGCCCGCCGCCGGTTCAAGGACACAGCGCCGTGCCGTCTTGTGCCGGTGCGCGGCGCCGCGGCAAAGGGTTGGCAAAGAGTACGTGATTCATTCGACGCGCGCGGGTTAGCCGCCGGCGATGGAGGGAACGATCATGACGCGGTCGCCGTCCTGGAAGCGGTAGGCGTCGCCGCCGAGAAAGCGGATATCTTCCTCGTTGACGTAGACGTTGATGAAATGGCGGACGCGGCCGGAGTCGTCGCGGAGATGGCGAGCCATGGCGGGGAATTTCTGCTCGAGCTCGGCAAGCAGTTCGGCGAGGGTTGCCGGAGCGCATTCGAGAGACGCGGAGCCGTTTGTGAAGCGGCGAAAGGCGGTGGGGATTTCGACGATGATTTTCATTTCAGCGCGCTCCTCCGGAGACAGCAGCGGCTCTGGAGCTGGCGACTTTGGCGGCAAGGGCGGAATCGAGATAGGCTTCGAAAGACGTGAGGCGCGGTTCGATAGCGGCGCCGGCTGCGAATTCGCCGGTGAGGGCATCGGTGGTTTTCAGGCCGTTGCCGGTGATGCACAGGACGGTAGTTTCGTCGGGCTGGATGCGGCCCTGGGCGACGAGTTTTTGCGCGACCGCGGCGGTGACCCCGCCCGCAGTCTCCGTGAAAATTCCTTCGGTTTCGGCCAGGGCACGCATGCCGCCAACAATTTCGGGATCGGAAACGTCTTCGGCCCATCCGCCCGAGGCGCGGATGACTTTCATGGCGTAGTGTCCGTCGGCAGGATTGCCGATGGCCAGGGAGCGCGCGATGGTAGCGGGCTTCTGCGGATCGAAGCGGTCTTTGGCGTTCTTGACCGCGTCGGAAATGGGCGAGCACCCTGTGGCCTGCGCGCCGAAAAATTTCACGGCCTTGGCGTCCACCAATCCCAAGGCGACGAGTTCGTCGAAGGCTTTCTTGATTTTCGTCAGCAGCGAGCCGCCGGCCATGGGAACAACAATGTTGTCGGGCAAGTGCCAGCCAAGCTGCTCGGCGATTTCAAAGCCCACCGTTTTCGAGCCTTCGGCGTAATAGGGGCGCAGATTCAAGTTCACGAATCCCCAAGGA
>WNGL01001673.1_pt1 | contig 29041 bp, 22 predicted proteins | sample 5400591 | NCBI WGS metagenome assembly WNGL01 (sample SAMN13153377, study PRJNA577476) | soil metagenome | isolation source: 80 cm soil or saprolite under Garry oak tree replicate 1 | place: USA:California | collected 2016-06-15 | reverse complement strand
AGGAAGTCCGGGGCCTTCAGGCTTGTGCGAGGGTGCGGGCGGGGGCGAAGTCGTCCCGCCGCCGGCGCGGCGCGACGAACGTCTGCTGCAGCGCCTGCACGTTGTGGAAGGCGGGGTCCTGCCAGCGCTGTAGGGCGGGATCGGCGCGCACCGCGGCGGCCACCTCGCGGATCCCGTGGGCGACCGAGTACTCCGGCTCGAATCCCAGAACGCGGCGGATCTTCGCGAAGCTCACGCGGTAGTCGCGCGGATCGACGACTTGATCCCGGACCTCGACCTCAACCCCGGTCACGATCCCGGCGACCATGTCGCCGAGATCGCTGATGCGGTGGTTCAGGGCGTCGCCCCCCAGGTTGAAGACCTCGCCGGCGACGGCGGTTGCCGGCGCCTCCAGCGCCAAGATGAAGGCGCGGGCGGCGTCGCGGCAATGCACGTTGGGCCGCCATTGGTTGCCGCCGAGGATGCTGATCCGCTTCTCCACCACGGCACGCACCGTGAGCGTGTTCACCACGAGGTCGAAGCGCATGCGCGGGGACAAGCCGAACACCGTCGCGAGCCGCACGACCACGGGCTCGACGTCGCCATGGCGATCGAACAGGATGCTTTCGCTGAGGACTCGGGTGCGGGCGTACAAGGACACCGGGTTCAGCCGCGAGCGCTCGGTCAACATCTCCTGGCTGCTCGCGCCGTACACGCTGCAGCTTGAGGCGAACACCAAACGGCGTACGCCGTAGAAGTTACACGTCTCGGTGAGGATCTTCGTGGCTGCGTAGTTGAGGTTAATCGTCTCTTCCGGGTCCAGGTTGCAGGCCGGGTCTCCCACGATCGCCGCCAGCGCGATGACGCCATCGACGTTCTTCACCGCACGGCTCACGTCGCGGCTGTTGCAGATGTCGCCCTGCAGGGTCTCGAGGTTGGGATGGTGGAGGCCCGCGATCCCGGCGCGGCCGTAGTCGAACCGATCGAGGATGCGCACGCGGTACCCTCGCTCGAGGAGCATGCGCACCAAGTGCGAGCCGATGAACCCCACGCCGCCGGTGACGAGCACGCGACGCGCCGCGCTGTCGCTGCCCGGGGACGGGTGCTCCCTGGCCACGCCGGGCGCGCCCGCAATGAGCTCATGCAGCTTGGCAGCACCGGGGCGGTGGACTTCCTGTCCCGCGACGAAGCGGTGGACGCCCTGGACCGCGCGAGCCCGGATCCCGCTGTCCTCGAGGTGGCGCACGAAGCATCGCACGAACTCCGGATCGGTCGAGGGCATCGCGACGATCACCTCGGCGATCCTGTAGCGCTCGCAGATCGTCAGCGCGTCGCGCAGCGGCCCCAGCACGGGCGCGCCGTTGAGCACCGCGCCGGTCTTGCTGGAATCGTCGTCCAGGTATCCCACGAGCTCCACGCCGTTGCGGCGCTCGACCAGCTCACGGCCAATGGACAGGCCGTGCTCCCCTGCGCCGACGATCAAGACCGGACGTGGCGCATGCGACGGAGCCTGGGCCCGCCGCTGCCGCCAATAGCGTCGCGTGGTGCCCATCTGCCAGCGGCGCAGCGTGCGGAGCCCGACGCAGAGGAAGAGGACGAGCAGCCAGCTGAGGAGAATCGTCTCGTCCCTGAGCGGGACCACGGCCAACGCCCGCAGGAGCACGAGTGCCGCAGCGACGACGAGAGTGGCGGTCGCGACCGCGATCACCTCGCGCAGGCTGGTGTAGCGCCAGATCGCGCGGTAGCTGCCGCGGACTGCATGCGCCGCCACGAAGAGGAGCCCCATCGCAGCGGCAAGCACCCCGGTCGCTTCCACCCCGGGGGTCGGCACGTCCTGGGCGACCGCGATCGCCACGACCACGGCGAGGGTGCCGCAGCCGAAGTCGAGCAGCACCTTGACGGCGCGCCGCACCCCCCAATGACCGAAATGCGCGCTCTCCACCGCTGCACACCATTCCAGGACGCTCTGCGGGGCTCGGGTGGACATGCGGGGACTGAGAGCGGCCGAGGTGGGCATATGTCGGAGTAGCGTGGTTTCCTCTCGGGGTTCGGCGCGACGGTGGCGTGTCGTTTCACAACTCACGAAGCGTGCCGACCCCCCGTCAGGCGTCGCTCGCTCAACTGCCGACGGGACAAAATGTTACGCCACCCCGTCGGGCGCGGCGTCGCGGGCGGTCCCGCGCTCTGCCACAGACCCGCCACAGTTTAGCGTCACCTGTGCGGCAAGCGGGGCGGGGGCGATCACGGCGCGGTACACGGCGAGGACCCGCTCCGTCATACGCCGCTCGTCGAGCTCCTGCACGGCGGGCCGGGCCGCTGCCCGGCCCCCCCGTCGCAGCACGCGCTCCAGTGCGGCGGCGATCGTCTCGGCGCGGTCTTCGTCGCAGACTTCGCACCCTGCGATCCCGCGCAAGCGCTCGGCCACGTCGCCCACTGCGACTGAGACCACGGGCAGGTTGCAGGCCAGCGCTTCCTTCACGACGTTGGGAGACCCTTCCTGCAGCGACGTGAACACCAGCACGTCGCACGCGTTCATGTAGTAAGGGATGTCGGTATGGGGCACGGCCCAGCCCAGCACGAGCTCGGCTGGAAGCGTGAGGTTGAGGCGGGCGACGGCTTCCCGGGCGAGTCGGTAGCGCTTGCGCGGCAGCTCCGGACTACCGACAAACAGGACGAGGCGCCGCTCGAGCGGCAGCCCCAGGTGTCGCCGCGCTTCGGCCTGCGGTATCAGGCGGAACCGATCGAAATCGATCCCCGAAGGGATCACGTGCGGTCGCACCGAGCGGGGGAGACACCGCTGCAGGTGGGCCGAAACCACGATGGTCGCGTCGGCGCACCGCGCCCCGAGACGCGATAGCATGGGGAGCATTTTGCCAAGCCGCGTAAAGCGCTCCTCGGTATCGCTCATGACGCCTTCCAGGTCGTCTCCGCGGAAGGTGACCACGAGCGGCACGCGCTTGGGAAGCGTGAGCATGGCGCTCTGGCCGAACTGCGCGTGCACGAGATCATACCGGCCGCGCGCCAGCCGACGGCGGACGGCCCACCAGGCGGCGACATACCTGACCAGGCTCTTCTGGCCCCGGAACGAGAACACGTCGACTACGACGCCCGCGGCGCGCAGGAACTCGACCTGGCGCTTGACGAACTGCGCCGTGCCGCCCCAGCTCGCGCGGTCGGGCCACTCGCTCGTGATCATGAGGACGCGAATGCGTGCGCTCATTCGCCCGCCGCGTCGATGGGTAGGTGGGTGGACAGACCACCGAATCCGAACATCGCGATCCGGGCGAGATGCCCGCGCACGGTCTGCTGCCAGCGATAGCCCCACTCGGCGAAATCACGCGCACGCCTGAGCCAGCGGTAACGGCTTCGCACCCAGCAGTACTTGCTCAGGTCCGGCGCCGCACCGAACTTTGTCTTGAAGTCGCCCATCCCCATGAAGTCGAAGGTCTCGCATCCAGCGGCCAGCCCCCGTTGGATCACGAGCCAGGTCAGCAGCTCTGTCGGCCGGAACCACCGGTGCTTCGTGCGGTGGGTCCATGACCACAGCAGCAGCTCCTTCTCCGCCACCGTGAACAGTCCGGTCGCGATGCACGTGCAGCCGTCGGGCAGGTACACCGCAATGGCGACCAGGCGGCCCGCCGCTTTCATGTGGCGGAAGAACTCGAGTACCTCCTGCTCGCCGAACGGCACGGTGTTGCCGCCGCGGACGAACACCTCTTGCAGCTGGCTGTAGTGCTCACGAGCGAACGCCTCGGCGTCCTCCTCCTCGAACCGAGCGATCAGGCCGAGCCTTTCCGCGCGGCGTACGTTGCGCCGGGCGCTCTCCTTGAAGGACCGGAACACGCGGCTCGCGTCGCCCGGGAACAACGGCGCGCGGTGGGTCGGGACCGGTTCGCCGCGGAATCCAAAGGCCGTCATCGTTTCGCGGTCGAGGTGGCTGCTCAAGATCTCGATGTGATGGACGCCGTGGTGCTGCTCGAGGTGCGCGACGAGTGGCGCGATCAGGTCACGGGTCGTGACCCGGTTCCGGTCGAACACGGGCCCCATGCTCGGCGTCTGCCACCCGGGGAGGGGCGACCCGAACAGCCGCAGCGGGCCGAGCGACCGGACCAGGCCGGGCAGGCACCCCACCACCTGCTCCCCGGCCTCGAACACGAGGTGAAGCGGCTGGCCGTGCCCGCACGCCCGCAGCCAATCGATCCACGCCCGCGTGTGCACGATGCGGTGGTTGTCGAAGCGCCGGACCAGTTCGTCCCAGCCCGCGATCTCGAAAGCGGTGGCCGCTCGGATGGCAACCATCAGCAGACCCTCGCCTCGCGGGTCGTGTGGCGGACGTGGTGACGGTACAGCCAAGGCAGCCCGGAGCGACCCAGCGCCTTGAGCCGGTACACGAGCCGCGCGCTGGTCCACCCGCGGAACTGCGCCAGCTCGGCCACCCGCTGTACGGACGTATTGACCTTCGGGGCGTAGCGGCCGAGCACCCAGCAGCCGTCCACCCGGCGCGGTGTGAGCCAGGGCTCGGAGGTGAGGAGAAGGCGCACGCCGGCGCGCGGCGCGGAGGCGATCACCGCCGGCGAGATATCTCCGCCCGGCACCGCCGCGGTCAGGCAAGGCGCTCCGATGATCTGGCTGATCGTGTCGCAGCTCACGCGCCATTCCTCCAGCATCTGCTGCGGAGCGAGGTCCCGGAAGATGTGGGGGTGGGTGTGGGAGTGGCTGCCGACGATGTGCCCGCAGCGGACGAGATGCCGGAGGTCGGCTGCTGAGAGGAAGGCCGTCGTGCCGATGAGGCTCGAGACGACGAAGAAGTTTCCGCGCCACCCGCGCCGGCACAGCTCCTCGCTTGTGTACAAAGCGCTCTTCCCCCCGTCGTCGAAGGTGAGGAGCACGTGGCGTCCGGGCCGCGTGAAGTCGATGTCAGGCAGGCGCGTTGGGGCGACGGGTCCCGTGGCGATGCCGTCGAGGTGGGCGGCGAAGGCTCGGTGCGTGAGCTTATACGCCAATGCCCCGCGGTGCTGGAACCCGGAGCACGTCGGGTCGTCCGTCACGTCGTGGTAATCGAAGCCGGCGACCTGGGGTAGGACGGGCATGGGGGGATTCCTACCGCACCAGGGGCACGGCTGTGGGGATGAACCGGCGCAGGGGAGGGAGCCAGGAGTGGAGGCTTCCCAGGAGGTAGCCGAGGCCGTAGCTGCCGTGCAGCACCGGGAGGACGGCGACGAACGCGAGGCCGCACCGTAGGCCGTCGCGACGGGCGACACCGACCGCGCCGCCCAACACCATCGCGGTGTAGCTGCCGATGAGGGCGAGCGTGGCAATGCGGCTCGCCCCCCACCAGACGCCGGCGAGCGCCGCTGCCGCCAGGCTGACGAGGGAGAGCCCGGGCACCACCTGCCGCACGGTCCTGACGCCCCCGACCTTCCTCGCCACGAACGGCTTCCAATAGCCGTATTGGTAGAACTGTCGCGCCAGCTTCTCCAGCGTGGCACGAGCGAAATAGTAGCAGGTAACGGTCGGCACCAGCAGGATACGCCCGCGGTGGCGACGCAGGCGGAAGTTGAACTCGTCGTCCTCGTTGCGGAGCATCTCCTCGTCGAAAAATCCGATTCTCTCGAACACCTCCCGCCGGTAACACCCGAACGGGACCGCATCGACCCAGCGCGGCCGCGCCGAGCCGGTACGGAAGTACGCGTTTCCCACGCCCATGGGGTGCGCCAGCCCGCGCGCGATCGCGCGAGCGATCGGCGTGGTGGCGGACGGCAGCGTGATTTGGACGCCACCCACGTTATCGGCGCCACTCGCCTCGAGCTCGGCCACGAGTTTGTTCACATAGTCCGGGGGATACAACGCGTGAGCGTCCACCCGCAGGATCACGTCGCCAACGGCCACCCGAATGGCCGCGTTCAGGCCCGACGGGACGATGCGCCGTGGGTTGTCGATCACCCGGATCTCCCGGTGCCGGGCGGCGTATTGCGCGACGATGGCTCGAGTCCGGTCCTCGCTCATCCCTTCCGCCACCAGGATCTCCATCCGGTCGCGCGGATACGTGGAGGCGAGGATCGAGTCGAGGCAGGCGGCGATAAAGCGCGCTTCGTTCCGCACCGGCAGCACGATCGACACGAACGGCTGACGAGTAGGGGCTACCATACGAGACCGTGATCCTGGAGAAACAGCTCGAGCGCGAGGAGCGACATGAGACGCTGGCGCAGCCCATCCCGGCTGATCGTCCCTGGCCACCGGCCCTGACGCGCGCTCCTGAAGTTCGCCAGCCACTGCCGGACGAGCAGAGGGTTGATGACGGCCTGCGTCCGTGCCTCGCGCCCGAGGAGCAGGTCTGCGAGCGCCACGCAGAAGTCGTCGCCAACCATCACGTCCAGAGGGATGTCGAACCCGCGCTTGGGGTGCCGGGCGACGCTGCCCGGGAGCCAGCGCTCGGCAAGGGCGCGGAGCACCCGTTTGCCCGTGCGCCCGTCGGTTTTGAGCCGGTGCGGAAGCGACAGACCGAGGGCTACGACATCGTCATCCAGCATCGGCACGCGCACCTCGATGCCCGCCCGCATGCTCATCATGTCGACCTTGCGCAACATCTGAGAGGGCAGGCTGAGCGCGAACTGGTTCTCAGTGAGGCGCCGCGAGAGCTCCTCCACGTCAGCCACGGCCGGCGGGCGGGCGTCGTCGAAGTGCCGGTACACCGGCAGCAGGCCCTCCCGGGCTTCGGCGCGCACCAGCTCGCGTTTCTGGTCCTCGGTCAGGTAGTTCGACAGGCCGGCGATCACCCTGGCCGCGTCGGACCGGCCGGCGTGCGCTAGCCGGATTGCCTTGGCCACCTGCCGGCCCCAGTCCTCAGTCCAGGTGGCAAGCACGTCGCCGAGCGCAGCGGCGGCGGCACCGGCCCACCCGGGGAGCCGCATGAGGTGCACCAGCGCGTTGGCGCGCCAGAACAGCGGATAGCCGCCGAACGCCTCGTCGCCGCCGTCGCCAGAGAGCGTGCAGATGATCCCTTGGTCGCGCACCGCGCGGGAGATCCAGTACGTCGGGATCAGGCTCGTGTCGGCGAACGGCTGGTCGAAGTGTCGCAGCAGCTCGATGATCGCGTCGGCCGTGAGCGCCCGGTCGGCCAGGTCGATGGTGTGATGGCTCGTGCCATATCGCCGCACCACGGCCATCGCGGTAACGGTCTCGTCGAGGCTCTTGTCGGGGAAGCGGACGTTGAACGTCGCGGTCGGGCCGCCTGTTGCGCGCCGGTGCGCCGCCACCACGAGGGAGGAATCGATCCCGCCGCTCAGCAGTGCGGCGACGGGCACATCGGCGACCGATTGACGCCGCACCGCGTCGAGCAGCGCCACCGCTACGGCGTCGGCCGCGTCGGCGAGGTGCGCCGCCGGATCGGGTTGCACGCGTATGCGGTGCTCGACGTCGAGGCGCGTGCCCTCTGGTCCGATGACGAGCGTAGCCCCGCTCGGCACGGCGTGCACATTGCTGAACCCGGTAGCAGGCTCGGGGACGTAGCGCAGCCCGAGGAAGTCGTAGCACGCCTGGCGGTCGTGTGCGGGCCGGAAGCCAGGAAGCGCGAGGATAGCCTTCATCTCACTCGCGAACACCCACTGCCCTGCCTGCTCCGCGTAGAACAGCGGCTTCACGCCGAAGCGGTCGCGCGCCAGCAGCAGGAGCCTGCGCGGGCGGTCGTATATGGCGAACGCGAAGATCCCACGCAACCGGGAGACGAGCTGCGCTCCCAGCTCTTCATAGAGGTGTACCAGCACCTCCGTATCGGAGGTGCCCCGGAAGACGTGGCCCCGCCCCGTAAGCTCGGAGCGCAGCGCGCGGTAGTTGTAGATTTCGCCGTTGTAGACGACGTAGACGGTGCCGTCCTCGTTGGCCATCGGCTGACGGCCGGTGGGCGAGAGATCGATAAGCGCCAGGCGGCGGTGTACCAGCTCGCAGCGCTCGTCCTCGTAGCACCCCTGCCCATCGGGCCCGCGATGCGCGAGCAGCGCGTCGGCCCGCTCGGCCCATCCCGGAGCGGGGGGCAGGGCGATCGGGTGAAACCGACCAGCTACCCCGCACATGTCTGGGACTCCCGCGCTCGGTGGCTGCTCGCCGCCGCCAGGGCCAGGACGAAATAGAACGGCTTGTACGCGATGAGGTTGGTGCTCAGGTTCGCCACCAGGCAGACCGCAAACAGAGCGAACGACACCATCCCGAGGGGCGTGGCGCGCCCCCGCCATGCGGCGATCCCACACCACGCGAACGCGATCAAGAACGGCACCGTGGCAACCAGCCCCCCCGCCGTCAGCAACTCGAGCAGCAGGTTGTGCGCATCGCGAGAATAGCGCGCCAAGTCGGTGCCGCGGACGGCGACCTCGTACTGATAGTTGATAGGCCCCCATCCCAGCGCCGGCTTCTCGAGGAACATGTCGACGAGCGACGGGAACAACTGCTCGCGCCCCGCCAGCGTACCGGTCTCCGCCGTGGCCTCCAAGCGGTTGCGCATCACGTCCGTGTGGAGCGCCGTGTAACCCAGGACACCAATCGCGAGCAGGGTCGCCACCGCATTCCGGATCCGAGCCTGCAGCCGTTCGCCGGGGCTGAAGAGGAACGCCGCCAACCCGCCGACGAGGGCGAGTAAGCCGCCGCGGGACCCGGTCTCCACGATCCCCACCCCGAACACGGCCGCCAGTGGCAACACGAGCAGCCGCATCCATAGCGGGCGACCACGGCGCCCGTACGTCAGCCCGATCAAGGTGACCAGCCCCAGGGACATGAGGAACGCGCTGAAATTCGCGTTCTGCCCAAACGCGCTGACGCGCTCCCCGCCCGTCCACACCGTGTAGGCGGTGCGTCCCACCCCGATCATCGGCAGGGCTGCTCGCACGAGACCGGCGATCCCAAACCACCACAACACCGTGATGGCGGCCTGCTCGTGGCTCAGCAGGTTGAAGCTGGCCCAGAAGACCAGCAACGCCTGGACGAGCAAGACGAAGAAATGGAAGAACTCGTTGACGCTGCTCCACGGGTGGATCGTCGCCGAGACCAGATACGCGAGCAGGAAGCCCGCCAGCCAGGGCAACGTCCCGGGAACGCGGCCGAAGCTGGTCCACGGCGCGAGCAGGGCGCTGAGCAAGAACACCGCCGCGGTCATCGTGGGAACCTCCCACGCGAAGCTCCGATTAGGGAGCTCGAAGTAGAAGGACATGACCATGAGACAGAACGTCCCCAGCACGAGTGGGTTGATGCGCTCCGGGACGCGAGGCGCGTCGCGCGGGGATTGGGGGCCGGCGCTCGCACTCGGGCCGGGACGTTCCCCTGCGCCCCAGGGTGGGGTTGTCATCGCGACGTTTCGCCGGCTATCCACGGATCCCTCCCACCAGCGCTCGCGAGCGGTTGAACACGGCGCGGCGCGCCTCGGGGGTGAGGCCGGCCGCGAAGGCCACGCCGAGCGCGAGCGCCAGAGTCAGCGCCACGCCGGCTGCCCACTCGAGCCAACGACGCACCAGCAGCTGGTCACCCAAGTACGCAGCGCCGGCGTACATCAGCCCCATCACGACGAGAGGTCGCACGATTCGCCGCAGGGGCAAGCCAGGACGATGGCCGAGGCACCGCTCGACGAGGATCGGGTAGGCCACCGTCTGCACGCAGCGGCCCGCGAGCACGCCCAGGCAGATGCCGACGATGCCGAGTGCCGGCGTCAGGATCACCGAGGCTGCGATGATCAGCGCCGCCGCTCCGACGCCCACCATCACGCGCAACCGTGGTTGCAGCATCGCGTCGAGAATGTAGGAGTCGCAGCGCACCACGGCCGTCTGCGCCGCGGCAAGCATGATGAGCGCGTTGGGCCACATCCCCGCGTAGTTCTCCAGGCCGACCCATAGGGCGAGGAAAGAGCGGTTCCAGAGCAGGATGGTGGCGCCGGCGGCGGTCACGAAGAGCCACGTGAAGACCAGTAACTCGCCCCGTAGGTGGCCGGCGCGTCCGTACTGTTGCTTGCCGATCACGGCCCCCAGGCCCGGCTGGGCGGCCGTGGCCGAGAAGTGGTAGAGACCGAGGGCGATCCGGGCCGGGAAGCCCGTGAGGACGTAGGTCGTGACGACAGCGGATGATACGACCATACCGAGCACCAGCACGTCGCTTGCCAAGGCGAGCTTGGCGATCACCTCGCCTCCCGCGATCCAGGCGCTCATGCCCACGAGCGCCCGCACCTCCGCCCGGGAGGGTCGGGCCACCCCGAACCACGGCACGTAACGCTTGACGAGCACCCAGAAGCCCAGACCGAGGAGGCCGAACAGCGCGGCCTGCGCGGCCGCCACGCCGACCAGCCCCAAGCCGGCGTAAATGGCTCCGGCGGTGAGCGCGCCACCCACGACGTTCAGGCCCGCCTGCAGGCCCATGCGCTTGTACCCGAGGTTCATCCCGCGGAGCACCGATTCGGGAACGGCAGCTAAGGTCCCGAGCAGGAAGCTCACGAGCAGCGCCACAGCGGCGAGGCGAACGGTGGCGTGCAGCGGCGGCGGGACCTTCGTGACCGCCGGGGCAAGCCACACGAGGACGGCGCCGATTGCGAAGATGACCGGGCAGAACAACAGCCACACGACGAGGGCGCTCCCCACCGTGCGGCGGTGTACCGCGGGGTCGGTCGCGTTTTGCTGCGCGGCGACGACCAGACGCAACGCCTCGGTCGGCCGCCCGTCAGCCGCCGACATGTACCCGATCAGCCGAGCTAGCATCTCCCAGACGCCGTACAACGAGCGTCCCAGGCCGTTCACCAGGAGCGGCGTCACGACGAGGCCGACGCCGAGCTTCGCCGCGTAGTCGAGGAGCGACTGGAGCGCGTTGAGCGAGGCCCGCTGGGTCAGCGTGGCCGACCGGGGGGCGGCGCCGGACGCCCGCGTGACGGCCTCAATCGGCATGGGTCGGCTCCTCGAGCGCCGCGCAGATCCGGTGGGCGAGCTCGCCGGGCGTCACGCCGTCGCTCGCAAGGGTGACCACCCGCGGGCCGCCCCGGGCCGCGAGGCCCGCGAGCACCCAGTCGAACGCGCTCCGGAAGACCGCGGAGAATTCGTAGAACTCCGGCTCGGGCCTGCCCTTGTAGCGGTGCGGCTGCGTGCGCGCGTAGATGCGCCGCGCCAGGAGCGGATCGGGCGCGTCGAGCATCACGATCGCGTGCAGCACGTCGGCCCAATGATCAAGCGCGTGCCGCCACCACCCGTCGAAGCGACCGTCGCTGATACAGCGGTGGCCGGCGACGCGAAGCCAGCTGAGCCCGAACACGGGGCCTTCGTCCAAGACGATCAGGTCCCCGTTGAACTTCCGCTGCAGGAACTGAGCGAGGGCATCAAGCCGGACCAGCATCATCATCTCTTCGAGCGGCAACGCGCGGGAGCGACGCAGCAGCGTGGCCGTCGCGGGCAACGTCCGCAGCACGCTGGCGGTGAGGAGCGGACGCGGCAGGCCCCACACTCCCGCTCGAGCGACGCCCGCCCGCGCGGTGAGCAGCCGCGCTACCGTGCTCTTGCCCGATCCAGCGGGCCCGACCACTTCGATCACCAGCGGTCGCGCCACTACGCCTCCGACCAGATAAGCGTCTTCAGGGCGGCCACGACTTGCGGGAACGGCTGCCCCGCGTCAACGAGATGGGCACCCGTGCCGGTCCAGTCGGTCTCCCAGATGATGCGACAGCGCGCACGCACGTAGTCCGGCGGCTCGGTGGTCTTGCGGCGCACGGCGACCTCGGGATCGACCATGAGCACCAGGATCACGTCCGGCGACGTGATGCGGCGATAGTAGACTTGCTCCACCCGCATGAGACGGCGCGCGAGCGTGGTGTCCCGGCCGTGCCCCAGCAGGCGGGCGATCTCGGGGCCGACGAGCAGGCGGCTCTGGGGGATGGGATAGCGCTCGCACAGCGCGATGCCGCCAGCCGTCGCGGCGCGGCGGGCCCTGGTGAACAGGTAATAGCGGTCGCGCGCGGTGCACACGAGGCGCAACAGGTCGAGCGCGCTGGGGGTGCCGCCGTTGGACGCCGACCCGCCGAGCGCCCGCCCGATTGCGCGGCGCAGCTTGAGCAACCCGCCGACCACGAGGGTGGTGAACGAACGCGGCGGGCGGCCGAGGTGCGCGGTGAGCACATCGAACGGACCAGCCAGCCACGCCCGCAGCTCGGCGACGCACGCAGACTTCCCGGCGCCGTCGCCGCCGACCAGCGCGAACACGGTGCCGCCCCGTGCGAAGCGCGCGCGGCGCGGGCGGGGCAACAGACGGAGGCGGCGCCCGATGCGCTTCACGAGCAACGTGAGCGGCGGTCGGTGCGCGTGCGGTCGGAGTCGAAGGTGCAGGCCCAAGCGCAGCGCCAGGCGCTGCCATCGCGACGCCCCCGGGCGGAGCGACCGCGCGCAGGCGTCAAAGAACGCGATGTCCACGGCGGGAAGCGCCGTCCCGAGCCGAGCCACGAGCTCGCGCCGGTCTACTTGGGCGAGCAGGTCGCCGTACTCCCGCTGCGATTCGAGGAGCCACTCGGGGTCGCCGAGCGCGATCAGGTCGCGCGCGCTATAGCGCTGCACCGAGCGCAGCACGAACAGGAGAAACTCGAGCTCGGGCGCGGGGACCTGGAACGGCACCCCGGGAACTGCGGTCTCGAGCACCGTCCGCTCGATCGGGAGTCGGTAGACGGTCGTCCAATAGCTGCCGATGATCAGCCGGAAGTGGACGTGGATGTGGAACAGCGCGTTCCGTCGGGTGTCGTAGCCGAACCAACTCGCCAGGCCGGGCAGCTCGGCTTCCGACGGCGGCAGCGCGGGCTTGAACCGGAGGCGGTCGAGCACCGCCTCCAGTCGCTCGGCCCAGACCGGGTCGACGAGCAGATCGACATCCCCGTCGCCGGTCTCCCACCGCGCCCGCTTGCGGTGCCCCTTCCACTGGCAGCACACGACCCCCTCGGCGTCGAGCGCCTCGCCCAGCCGCTGGAGCAGGGTCGGCGCCGCCGTGGTGGTCGCGCGATCGGTCACGTGCACCATCACGCTGTCATCCGGGCCGTGCCCGGCACCGTCATGATGCGCTGCGCCTCGGGCAGCTCCGGCGGGAGCGGGAAGCGCCGGCGGCCCAGCAGGGCGGTCGAGAGTACCCACGCCGTCCGACCGATGAGCGCCACGTCGTAGCGCAGCGAGGCGCGGCGCACGTAGACGAGGTCGAGCGCCAGCTTCAGGGGCAGCAGCTGCTCGCCGTATGAGCGCTCCGGGTCGCGCGGGTCGAGCCCGGCCTCCCCGTGCGTGTAGGCGTAGATGCTCCCCGGACTCGTAAGGCCGGGAAGCACGGCGAAGCTCTCATAGTGAAGCGGGGCGTAGAAGCGCTGCACCATGCTCGGATCCTCGGGACGCGGCCCGACGATGGACATGTCGCCGCGGAGGATGTTCAGCAGTTGGGGCAGCTCGTCGACCTTGGCCCGCCGCAGGACGACCCCGAACGGGAACACGCGCGGATCGCCCTGGGCGGTGATCGCGCTGGTGTAGGCCTGGTGGTCCCGCATGGTGCGGAGCTTGTACATCGTGAACGAGCGGCCGTGCAGGCCGATACGCGCCGCGCGATACAAGATCGGGCCGGGCCCGGCGAGCCGGATGCCGATCGCGGCGGCGCCGAGCAGCGGCGCCACCGCCACGAGCGCGAGGCCCGCCAGAACTACGTCGAGCACCCGCTTCGCGCTCATGCCGGGAAGCTCCGCACCACGTCGAGCACCGCCTCGATCACATCGCCCACGTCGCCGTCGGTCAACCGGGGATTGAGGGGCAGGCTCAGCATCCGCCGGTAGTTGCTGTAGGCGACCGGGAAGCTCTCCGGCGTGAAGCCATACTTGTCGCGGTAGTACGGATGGAGGTGGATCGGAATGAAATGCACGGACGTGCCGATGTTGCGCGCGGTCAGCTCCTGGATGAAGCGGTCCCGGTCGATCGTCAACGCCTCGAGGCGCAGGCGCAGCACGTACAGGTGCCAGGCGTGCTCCACCGTGGGACGCGTCACCGGGAGCTCGAGCGCCGGCTCGTCGGCGAAGGCACGGTGGTACTGGTTCACGACCTCGCGGCGGCGGCGTTGGAACTGCTCCAGCTTGCGCAGCTGCCACAGGCCCAGCGCCGCCTGGATGTCCGTCATGTTGTACTTGAAGCCCGGCAGCAGGACCTCGTAATACCAGCTGCCCCCCTTGTCGTAGCGTTTCCACGCGTCGCGGCTCATGCCGTGGAGGCTCACCACGCGGGCCCGCGCGAGGAATTCCGGGTCGGCCGTGAGCATCCCGCCCTCGGCGGTCGTCAGGTTCTTGGTAGCGTAGAAGCTGAAGGCCACCGGGTTGCCGCCGGCGCCGATTGAGCGTCCGCGGTAGCGGGCCGGCAGTGCGTGCGCTGCGTCTTCCACGATCGCGCAGCGCTGCGCCGCCAGGGCGTGCAGGGCGTCCAGCTCGACCGGGTGCCCGGCGTAGTGCACGGGCAGGATCGCGCGGGTGCGCGGCGTGAGCGCGGCTGCGACCGCGCCCGGGTCGAGATTGAGCGTGTCCGGCTCGACGTCCACGAGCACCGGCCGGGCGCCGCAGTGTTCAATCACGTTCACCGACGCCGTGAAGGTCATCGGGGTAGTGATGACCTCATCGCCCGGGCCGATGCCCAACGTCGTCAGCGCGGTGTGCAGGGCCGCCGTGCAAGAGCTGAGCGCCAGCGCTCCCCGGGCCTGCAGGTAGGCGGCGAAGTCGGATTCGAACCGCTTGGTCTTCGGCCCCGTCGTGATCCAGCTCGAGCGCAGCGTGTCTACGACCTCGCCGATCTCCTCCTCGCCGATCGTCGGCGGCGAGAACGGCAGAAACGCGCTGCGCCTGGTTGGTACCGAGCCGACCGTCATCGCTCCGCTCCTCGGTGTGGCGGTGGATGCTGCCGGCGCGGAGCAAACGCACGTCACATGCGCGGGTGAGCAACTTGGGAATTATTTGGCGGGCAACTACTTAGCGTCCAGGCGCGGGCCCGAGCGGGGGGCGCGCTGACACGCCCGCGTTACAGATGTGCGTAAGTGCTGCGACGGTTTGGGCGGTGCCCCCGCGGCCTCAGCCGCGCGGCAGGGCGGGAAGGTCCAGCTCGAAGTAGAACCGCGTGCCCCAGCTGCCCGTTTCGAACTTCAGCTCGCCGCCCATCGCGGCCACCAGCTTGCGCGTGATGGCGAGCCCGAGCCCCGTGCCCGAGAAACAGTAGCCGGCGCGCCCGCGGGCGCGGCGGAACGGCTGATACAGGTGGTCCAGCGCGGCCGGATTGATCCCCGGCCCGGTATCCCGCACGGAAAACTCCAGCCGCGTCGGCCCCCGCGGGACACTGCTGATCTCCACCGAGCCGGTGTCGGTGAATTTGAGCGCGTTGGTCGTCAGGTTGAGCAGCGCGCGACTCAGCGCCACGGGATGGCCCAAGCGGTAGTCCGGCTGGGCGGAGCAGACGTAGATGTGCAGGCCCTTCTCCTCGGCTAGCGGGCGCACGATGTCTGCCGCCGACCCCAACAGGTCCGACAACGCGAGCGGCGAGGGGTTGCTGTCGGCGAGCTCGTCGCCGCCGCGGGCCAGCTCGAGGGCGTCGCACACCAGCTCGCTCAAGCCGAGCGCGGCACTATAGATGAGCCCGAGCTGGCGTTGTTGCAGCCTGGTGACGTCGCCGCTGCGCCCCCGCTGCAGCGTCTCGGCGAGGAAAAGGATGGCGGTGAGGGGACTGCGCAGATCGTGGACGACCTCGACGATCAGGTCGATGGCGTCCGGTCCCATGAGCCGCTCGCCGAGGTCCGCGCTGGCGTTCCGCTCCACCATGCGCCGGACCTCCTCCAGCTCGATGAGGGCCTCCAGGATGACGGGCGCCGGCTGGTTGGATCGACCCTTGGCCCAGCTTTCGAGCAGCTCGGCGCGCAGCATGTCGATGAGCCGTTGGCCGAGCTGCGGCGACGGGCGCGGGAGCAGCGTCGAGACGAAGTCGGGACGCTGCCGGTCCATCGTGAGGGCGATGGCGGCGAGCAGGGAAGCGGTGACCTCGGAGTCGTCGCCGGCGGCCGGTTCGGCCCGGAGCCGGCGCGCCACCCGCCGCGTCGCGGCCGTGACGAGGGGCGAGCGCACGCCCGCGAGCGGCTCGATGACGCCCCCCGACGTCCGCTCGCTCTGGCGCGGACGCTCCGCGACGCTCGTGTTCAGAGAACGCGGTTGGGCGCTCATTCGTCGGAGCTGGCGTTGGCCAGGGAGTCCCGGTGGAGCCCGTAGCGCTCCATCAACCGATAGAACGTCGTGCGGTCGACGCGCGCCATGCGGGCCGCCTTCGACAGGTTGCCACCGGCCCGGATCACCACCTTCGTCAGGAAGCGGCGGTCGAACTTGGAGAGGAGCCGCTCACGGGCGGCGTAGTAGCCGTCGTCGGACAGCGCGCTGTCCGCCGCCGCCTCGGGTTCGGGCTCGCCGCCCGCGTCGCCGACGAACGGGATGTCCTCCGGCCGGACGTCGGCCCCCGGCTCGAGCAGGACGGCCGCGTGCTCGATGACGTTCTGGAGCTCTCGCACGTTGCCCGGCCAGGCGTAGGCCCGCAGCGCCCACACAGCCGCCTTGGTGAGCGTGGGCGGTGCCAAGTTAGCACCCCGATGCGCTCGCCAGCAGCACTCGAGGAAGTAGCTCGCCAGCAGCGGAATGTCCTCGGCCCGCTCGCGCAGCGGCGGGACGTGAATCGGCACCACCCGCAGCCGGTAGTATAGGTCCTTGCGCAGGGCCCCCGTGCGCAGCGCCTCTTCGGGGTCCCGGTTGGTTGCGGCGATGAAGCGCACGTTCACGACCGCGTCGGTCATCTCGCTGCCGACGCGCCGCACGATGCCATCCTGGATGACGCGCAGCAGCTTAGCCTGGATCGGCGTGGCCATCTCGATCAGCTCGTCGAGAAACAAGGTGCCGCCGTTCGCGCTCTCCAGCAGGCCGGACTTGTCGCGGATCGCGCCGGTGAACGCGCCCTTCACGTGACCGAACATCTCCGACTCGAGCAGCGGCTCGGGCAGGGCCGCGCAGTTCACCGCGACGATCGGGCGGGTGTGTCGCCGGCTGTGGGCGTGGATGAACTGCGCGATCAGCTCCTTGCCCGCGCCGCTCTCGCCGGTGATGAACACCGACGCGTCGGTGGCGGCCACCTTGCGCGCGAGTTCGATGGCGCCGCGGAACAGCGGTGCGGTCCCGAGCACCAGCACGCGGTCGCTGTTCGTGCCGGCGTGGCCCGACGGCTCCTGCGCGCGCGCCTCGCGCGCCACGACGACTGTGTGCGCCGCGCGGCCGATCAGGATCTGCAGCTGGGTGCCCGTGAACGGCTTGGGGAGGTAGTCCCACGCACCGGCACGCAGCACCTCGAGGCTCGACTCGACGCTCGGCCTGCCGGTGATGACGATCGCGAGCGTGTCTCGGTGCGTGGCGAGCGCGGTGCGGAGCAGCTCGCTCCCCGGCACGTCCGCCATGTAGAGGTCGATGAGGACGATGTCGAACGCGCGGCGCTTCAGCAGGTCGAGCGCTTCGGCGCCGCGGCCGGACGTCGTGACGTGATAGCCTTCGGTCCCGAGCACGCTGGTGCAGCTCTCGCGCAACACCCGCTCATCGTCGATCACCAGAATCCGAATGCTGTGGCGAACGTCCGGCGAGATGGAAATCAAATCGCTCAGGCTCGACGCTTCTGGCGCCGGGCCGGAGCGAGTGTGTGTCGGGATGTCGTCGTGAGCAGCAACCGGGTGCATCGTTCACCCCAAGGGCGTCCTCACCATCCCCCCGTCGCTGAGCAGCGCCTCCGCACGGCGAGGTAGGGAGGTGTGGAGGGTGTGAGCTGCGTGACCAAAAAGACTGGTCATATGCCACGCTGTCAAGGCGCAGCGCGCCGCATGCGCCGACCGCCACGACTCACAGGTTGTGGCAGTTGTGTGACAACTCTTGACGTCGCGCCGGGCCGGCCGTGGCGCGGCGGGGCTATGTCGCTGCGGCAACGCTCGTTGCGTTGAGAGCCGGGTGGGAGGCCTGCGGTATTGTGCTTGCACCGGAGTTCCGACACCGCGCGCGCCTTGGGGCGCGGCTCGCCTCTCGCCGGAAGGTTGGATCAACACGTGATGCCGATCGAGCTGACTGCGCACTCTCAGGAGCCGGCCGCCCCCGGCGCGCTGGTGCTGCCGGCCCCGCGCCCCGTGGAGAGTGCGCCGGCGGACGATTGGCGGCGCGTTCTCGACGCGGTGCGCAACTACAAGTGGCTCGTCGCGGCGGTGACCGTTCTCGGGACGGCCATCGGCGTCGTCGGGGCGCGATTCCTCGGGCCCATTTACCAGGCCCGCGCCGTCGTCTGGGTGGAGATTCCCGATCGGACTCCGTCGCGCGACCCCGTGGGTCCCATCGAGACCGGGCAGTTGCTCGGCTCCTCGACGGGCTGGCTCGAGTTGCTGCGGTCGCACGTCGTACTGGACGACGTGGTGCGCCAGGGGCGACTCTACGTCAACGCGAAATCCCTGGACGCCTTGCGGGCGCTCGCCATGTTCGACGTGAAGGATGCTGTGCGCGCCGGCAAGTATCGGCTCGAACTCGACGCGACCGGGAAGGGGTTCACGCTGATCGACGCGAACCATCACCAGGTGGTTCAGCGCGGCAGCGTCGGCGACTCCATCGGCGCGGCCCTGGGGTTCGCGTGGGTGCCACCGGCCACGGCGCTGCATCCCGGGAGCGCGGTCGAGTTCACCGTGCTGTCGCCCGGGGACGCCGCCATCCGGCTCGCCGAGGAGTTGCGGATCCGAGCGACCACGGAAGGTAACTTCGTGCGCGTCGAGTGGCGGGGTTCAGATCCGGCCCTGGTGACGGCCACGGTCAACGGGGTCGTGGATCGGTTCGTCGCGGTGGCGGCCGACCTGAAGCGCCAACGCCTCACCGAGCTCACCAGCATCTTACGGGAGCAGCTGGAGCGCGCCAACGGCAGCCTGCGGGCCGCGGAAGCGGCCTTCACCGGCTTCCGCGTGCGGAACGCGACCCACGCCTCGGAGGGAGCGGTGCAGGGCCCGGACGGCCGGCGCATGGCGGTCGATCCAATCTTCACGAACTATGTCACTCTCAAGGTCACCGCCGACGACCTGGCCCGCGATCGGGACGCGATCGAGCGAGTCCTGGCGCAGGTGCCGGCTTCCGGGCTCGAGGTGGACGCGCTCGCGATGATCGGGGCGGTGCAGCGCTCGGCGGAGTTGAGCGACGCGCTGAAAGAGCTCACCGGCAAACAGGCGGAGCTGCGGGCGCTGCGGTTCCGATACGCGGACACACATCACCCCGTGCAGCTGCTTGCCGCGCAGGTGGACACCATGCAGCGTCGCGTGATCCCCCGACTCGCCCGCACGCTCATCGCCAGCCTGGCGGCGCGCGAGCGCGGGCTCGTGCAGCAGGCTGATTCGGTATCGCGCGATCTCCGCGGCGCTCCACCCGTGGCCCTGGAGGAGATCCGCCTCGGGCGGGACCAGGCCAACGCGCAACAGCTGTTCACCAACGTCCAGCAGCGCTACGACGAAGCGCGAGTCGCGGAGGCCTCGAGCCTCCCCGACGTGCGCATTCTCGAGCACGCGATGCAGCCGGACCGCCCGGTCGCGAACCTGGCACCGTTGCTGGTCCTGCTCGCCTTCCTCGCGAGCCTGGGACTCGGCACCGCGGGTGCCGTGACGCTCGACCGGCTGGATCCCAGCGTCCGCCACCCCGAGCAGATGAGCCGCGCGATGGGCCTGCCCATTCTCGGCGCGGTGCCGCACGTGCAGCGCAACGGGAAGCGGCGGCGGGGTGACGAGGACGGGGCCAGAGCCGTCGAGGCCCTGCGCGGCATCCGACTCAACGTGCAGCACGCGTACGGCGCCGCGGGCCCGCTCCTCGTCACGGTCACGAGCCCCGGGCGCGGCGAAGGCAAGTCGTTCGTCAGCTCCAACCTGGCGCAGGCGTTCGCGGGGGTGGGCTACCGCACGCTGCTCATCGACGGTGACGTCCGGCTCGGCGCCCTGCACCACGCCGTGCGGCGCGTGCGCCGCCCGGGGCTGACCGATGTGCTCGCCGGGCGCATCGCCGCCGAGGCGGTGATCCAGACGACGCAGCATCCGCTGCTTTCCTTCATCGGCGCCGGCTCGCGCATGCACAGCGGCCCCGAGCTGCTCTGCTCTGCCGCGCTGCCGCGCCTCGTCACGGCGACGCGCGCCCGCTACGACGCGATCGTGGTGGACAGTGCGCCCCTCGCGGCCGGCGTGGATCCCTATGCGCTGGGTGCGGCCACCGGAAGCGTGCTGCTCGTGTTGCGCAGCGGCGTGACCAACCGCTCGATCGCCACGGCGAAGGTGGAGGTGCTGCACCGCCTCCCCATTCGGGTGCTCGGCGCGGTGTTGAACGATGTGCGGCCCGGGGCGGCTTACAGCACCTACTCCTATTCGCTGGCGGGCTACGCGGTGCAGGAGGAGGACCCCCAGGGGGTGGCGGGCAAGATCCTGCTCCCCGACCGCTCCTGAGCATGTGCCGGCCGTTCCGCGGCGCGCGTCGGGCGTGATGACACGGCGAAAGCCCTCGTGAGCCTCTTCTCCGAAGCGCATCGGATAGGCGTCTCGCTTCCCATCCTGCGAGCGTGGCGACTCTCGCGGCTTGCCGCCTGCAACGATAGCGCTGCACGTCGCCCCACCCTGGTGGAGCCCGGCATCTGGATCGGCGGCATCCCCTCCCGGCGTCGCTGGCGTGAATTGCGCGCGGCAGGGGTGACGGCCGCTGTCTGCCTCCTACGGGAGGAGCCGCCGCCCCGCTGGACGGCAGACGTCGAGCACCTGCTCTGGCTCCCGGTGGTGGACAATCACGCGCCCAATCAGGGGCAGTTGGCGGCGGGATGCTGCTTTCTCGATGCAGCGCGCGAGCAAGGCCGTACGATCTTTGTCTTTTGCGGCGCGGGGATGGGCCGCGCGCCGACGCTGTATCTCGCCTGGCGGGCGCGGCGTGCCGAGGAGGCTCTCGATGTGGAGATCGCCAGGCTGCGCGCCGCTCGATCGGTGCTCCGTCTCACGGCCGGACAGCTCGCGGCCCTGCATTCGTGGTCAACCGTTTCGCTGACCCCGAGATCTCCCTAGGTGCGCACCGTGGGGCCCGGGAAAACGGGAGCGCTCGCGTGCGTGCTGGGCGATGCAGACCTCCTGCGCGCGCTTGGCCTCGCGGGTATCCCCTGCGCGGTCGCCGCCGAACCTGGGTCGCCGCCGCGCTACTCGCGCTTCGCCCGGGTGGTGCTCGACTGGGCCGATGCGTGGGAGCAGCCGGTGGAGCTGCTCGAGCTGCTCGAGCGCTTTGCCGCCGGGCAGCGCGAGCCGCCGGTGCTATTCTACGAGGAGGATCGGGACCTGCTGCTGCTCTCGCGCCACCGCGAGCGCCTGCGACGCCACTTCCGCTTCGTGATGCCGGAGGCCGCCCTGGTGGAGAAGCTGGTGGACAAGTGCCGGTTTCAGGCCCTGGCACAGCGCCTCGACCTGCCCGTGCCACCGGCGCGCGCGCTCGACCCCCGCACCGAGCCGGTGCCGCTCGACCTCCGGTTTCCGTTGGCGCTCAAGCCGCTGGTGCGCCGGGGCGACCGGTGGGACGGGATTGGCGCAGGGGCCAAGGCGCTGCGGCTCGAGACGCCGGTCACGCTCGTCGCTCTCTGGCCGCGCCTTGCGGCCGCAGCCGTCCCCGTGCTGCTGCAGCAGCTGATTCCGGGTCCGGAAACGCGGGTCGAGAGCTACCACGTGTACGTCGACGAGCGCGGCGAGACAGTCGCGGATTTCACGGGACGCAAGATCCGCACATGGCCCCCCGCGTACGGTGACAGCACGGCCCTCGTGATCACCGATGCGCCGGACGTTGCCGCGTTGGGCCGTGACGTGGTCGGCCGCCTGGGGTTGCGCGGCGTCGCGAAGCTCGACTTCAAGCGCGCGCCCGACGGCCGGCTCTACCTGCTCGAGATCAATCCGCGCTTCACGCTCTGGCATCATCTCGGCGCACGCGCTGGCGTAAACATTCCGGCGCTCGTGTACGCCGACCTGGTAGGGCTGCCCCGCCCTCGCGTCGCGCAGGCCCGCGCCGGCGTCCGCTGGTGCAGGCCGTGGCGCGACGTGGCGGCTGCGCGCGCCGCCGGCGTCCCGTTCCGAACGTGGCTCCCCTGGGCACTCCGGTGCGAGGCGAAGCGGGTCGTCGCATGGGACGACCCGCTGCCGCTCCTCGGAGCCGTGCTCTGGCGGGGCGTCTCCCGCCTGCTGCACGCGGCGCGGCGTGCGTAACGTCCCAGACGATCGCGGCTATCCGCTGACAAGCTGTAGCTTCTCTGCCGCGCTTGAGCGGGAGGCGGGAACGAAGCGCGGCGTGGCCGCGGGTCTGCGGCGGGCCATAACCCTCGACCCGCCAAGCAGCTGAGCGCCCCGGGCGCGGCGGGCGTCGGGCCGCGGGCGCGGGCCTCAAACTTGTATCGGAGGGGCTGCGATGTGCGGCATCGTGGGGTACGTTGGCAGGCGCCAAGCGGCGCCCATCCTGCTCGAGGGCCTCCGTCGGCTGGAGTACCGGGGCTACGATTCTGCCGGCGTCGCGATCCAGAACGGCCGGGGCCTCGAGGTGCGCAAGCTCGCCGGCCGCGTGCAGGGCCTGCGGGACGAGCTCGCGCAGGCGCCGATCGCGGGCACGAGCGGCATCGCGCACACCCGCTGGGCCACGCACGGCGCCCCGACCGCGCGGAACGCCCATCCCCACGTCGACTGCACCGAGGCGATCGCCGTCGTCCACAACGGCATCATCGAGAACGCCGACGCGCTGCGGGCCGCGCTGGAACGCGGCGGCCACCGCTTTCGTACCGAGACCGACACCGAGACGCTGGCCCACCTGATCGAGGAGGCAGCGGGCACGACGCTCGAGGAGCGCGTCGCCGCGGCACTCAGCCACGTCGTCGGCACCTACGGGATGGCGGTCGTCGCCGCCAACGAGCCGGGGAAGGTGGTCGTGGCGCGGCAGGGCTCCCCGGTGCTGCTCGGGCTAGGCGAAAACGAGTTCTTCGTCGCGTCGGACGCGTCGGCCGTGCTCGAGCACACCCGCTCCGTCGTATACCTCGACGACGGTGATCTCGCTGTGCTCACGCCGGAGAGCTACCACGTGATGGACGCCAACGCCCACGTGCAGCTCCGCGACGTGAGCGACATCGCCTGGGACCTCGACGCGATCGACCTGGGCGGCTATCCACACTTCATGCTGAAAGAGATCTGCGAGCAGCCGGAGGCGGTGAAGGGCACGCTGCGTGGGCGCCTGATGCTCGAGGAGGGCGTCGCCCGCTTGGACGGGCTCAATCTCACCCCCGAGGCGTGCAGCGGGATCAGCCGCGTCGTGATCGTCGCGTGCGGCACGTCATGGCACGCAGGGCTGGTCGGCCGGCACCTCATCGAGGAGCTGGCGCGCCTCCCCGTCGCGGTGGAATACGCCTCCGAGTACCGCTACCGGCCCCGACTCACGATCCCGGGCACGCTGACGGTCGCGATCTCGCAGTCGGGGGAGACGGCGGACACCCTCGAAGCGATGCGCGCCGCGAAGGCGGCGGGCTCCCGCGTGCTGGGTCTCGTGAACGTGGTCGGCTCGACCATCGCGCGCGAGGCCGACGGAGGGATCTATCTGCACGCGGGCCCCGAGATCGGTGTCGCCTCGACCAAGGCGTTCGCGTCGCAGATCGTCGCGTTGGCACTGCTCGGCCTATTCCTGGGCCGTCCCCGCGGGCTGCCGTTGGCGGCGGGGCAGGAGCTAGCGTGCCGCCTCGCCCAGCTACCACGCCTCATCTCGCTCGCGCTCGCCTTGGAGCCGCAGGTGCGCGAGCTCGCGCGGGAGTACGCCGAGCGGCGCAATTTCCTGTACCTGGGCCGCGGCGTGAGCTTCCCGGTGGCGCTCGAGGGCGCACTCAAGCTCAAAGAGATCTCCTACATCCACGCGGAGGGCTATCCGGCCGCGGAGATGAAGCACGGGCCGATTGCCCTGATCGACGCCGACATGCCAGTCGTGTTCGTCGCGCCGCGGGACGCCGTATATAGCAAGGTGCTGTCCAACATGCAGGAAGTGAAGGCGCGGGGCGGGCGCATCATCGCGGTGACCACAGAGGGGAGCGCCGACCACGGCGCCCTGGTCGACCACCGTCTGTGCGTCCCCGCGACCGCCCCGCTGTTGTCCCCCGTGCTCACGACCGTGCCGCTGCAGCTCCTCGCATATCACATGGCGGTGCTGCGCGGCTGCGACGTGGACCGTCCCCGCAACCTCGCCAAGAGCGTTACCGTGGAGTGACCCCGAACATGAACGCATGCCGTGCCAGCTTCTCCGCCGTCCTCTGTCTGCTCGCCGCCGCGCGCCCGTCTGCGGGGCAGATGCAGACGCACGACTGGGACGTCACCAGCCTCCGGGCCACGCGACAGGCGCTCGAGGAGCGCGCGCAGCGCCTCGAGCAGGCGCTGCAGGCGGGGTCCACGCGCACCCAGGACCGGGGCGAAGTAGCCCGCGAGATCGGGGGGATCCGCAAGCGTCTGGCGGAAGGGGATTTCAAGGTGGGCGATCGCGTGCTGCTCAGCGTGGAAGGGGAGAAGGACCTGTCCGATACGTTCACCGTGGCGCCGGGGCGGGTCTTGCCCCTGCCGGTCGTCGGAGACGTGGGGCTCGAGGGAGTGCTGCGCACCGAGCTGCAGGCGTACCTGACGCGCCGGCTCGCACAAAACCTGCGCGAGCCCATGGTGCGTGCGACCGCCCTGGTGCGCCTCTCCATTCAGGGAGCGGTGGCGCGACCCGGGTACTACCCGGTGCCGGCCGAGGCCGTACTCGCGGACGTGCTGATGGCCGCCGGAGGCACGGTCCAGGATGCAAAGGTCTCCGGGCTGCGCATCGAGCGCGGGGGGGCGCCCCTCTGGGAAGGGAAGGCGCTCCAGAAGGCGATCGCCGAGGGATGGACCATCGACGACGCCGGACTGAGCGCCGGTGACCAGTTCGTCGTGCCCCGCCGGGAACGGAGAGACATGTCGGAGGCGGTGCGGTTGACTGGGATCGTGCTCGGCATTCCAGTCACTATCTACACCTTGACGAAGATCTTCTGAGGTCAGCGCAGCCGGATCACGTTGCCCCCGCGCCTGCAGCTGGCCGACGCCGCAGCGTAAACACGGGCAGCTCAGGAGGACAAAAGAACCGTACCGGGAGCACGATCGTCCCGATCCCCCGCGACACATAAAGCGGCGCGATCGTATCGCGGTACCAGCCGGCCACGAACCGCCCGCTGCCGGGCGGCGTGTACGGCGTGTAGAAGGGCAGGCGGATCTGTCCCCCGTGCGTATGCCCCGCGAGAATCGCCGCCGGGAGCGGGGCAATGTTCCGCGGCACTCCATCCACATAGGCCGGCGCGTGGACCAGCCACACGGTGTGCTCACCGGCGCTCACGCCCGCGAGCGCCGCGGCGAGGTCGGGGCTGCCGCTCACCGGATCGTCGATGCCGACCAGCGTGAGCGTCGCGCCCCCGACCCTGACCCGCGCGGCGGAGTTGCAGAGCAGCTCGACGCCCGCCCGCCCGTATACCTGCTCGCCCATCCGCCGGTCGATTCCCGCGTCGTGCTCCCAGTTTCCCAGCGTGGCGACGGTCGCCATCGTGCCGCGGACCTCGCGCGCCCAGGCGACCAAGTCGGGAAGATCTTTCCGGTAGTTGCAGATATCGCCGGTGAGGACGACGACCTCGGGGCGCTCCCCTGCGAGCTGCGCGAGAGCCGCCCGCGCCGCCCGGCCCACGCCGCCGGACAGATGCACGTCGGTGAGGCATGCGATCCGCAGGCCGTCCAGTGGGGCCGGCAGGTCGGGCACCGGGACGTCGTGCCGGCTGACCTCGATGGCGGTAGGCTCGCGCAGGAAGCCGTCGGCGAGCGCCGCGGAACAGAGGGCGCTGGCCGCGCCGAGCAGGCGCCTGCGGGTTATGCGTCGCATGCCTGGGAAGGGAACGCCGCCGCTGCGCGGTTGTCAACGCGCCGTGACACGCCGCGCGGGGTGGGATAGTTTCCTCTGGTGACCGATCCCACGCTGTTTCAGCGCTCGGCCGAGCCGCTCGCCGCCCGCATGCGCCCGCGGACGCTCGAGGACTTCCTCGGCCAGGACCACCTGCTCGGTCCCGGCAAGGCCCTCGGCGATCTCATCCGGCGCGGCGACGTGGGGTCGTGCATCTTCTGGGGCCCTCCCGGCTCCGGGAAGACCACCCTGGCGCGCCTCGTCGCCAATTACACCGACCGCCACTTCGAGCCGTTCTCGGCGGTGACCGAGGGGGTGGGGCGGGTGCGCGAGATCATCAAGGAAGCGGAGGAGCGGCTCAAGTACGAGGGCCGGGGCACGATCTTGTTTTGCGACGAGATCCATCGCTTCAACCGGGCGCAGCAGGACGCGTTTCTCCCCTGGGTCGAGAACGGGGTCATCACCCTGATCGGCGCCACGACCGAGAACCCGAGCTTCGAGCTGACCGCGCCACTCCTGTCGCGCTGCCGCGTGTTCGTATTCGAGCCGCTGACGGACGAGCACATCGGGGCCATCGTGCGCAGGGCGATCGACGCTGAAGCAAAGGGGAGAAGGGAGAGGGGAGAGGTACGGGTCGATGAGGAAGCCATTGACTTGCTCGTCCGACATGCGCAGGGAGATGCGCGGCGCGCGCTGAACGCACTGGAAGCTCTCTTCCAGCACGTCACGAACCTCTCCCCTCTCCCCTCTCCCATCTCGCGCGACATCGTGCAAGCGGTTCTCGAAAAGCCGCTCCCCGTCTACGACAAGTCCGGCGAGCAGCACTACAACCTCATCTCCGCCCTGCACAAGGCGGTGCGCGGCTCCGACGTCGAGGGCTCCCTCTACTGGCTTGCACGCATGCTCGCGGGGGGCGAGGATCCGCTGTACATTGCGCGCCGGCTGGTCCGGATCGCGTCGGAAGATATCGGGCTGGCCGATCCGCGCGCTCTTGGGGTCAGCGTGGTGGTGTATCTCGCCACGGCGCCCAAGTCCAACCGGGTGTACGCGGCGTTCGGCCGGGCAACGGATGCGGCGCGAGACTTTCCCGCGGAGCCGGTGCCGCTGCACATCCGCAACGCCCCGACCAAACTGATGGAGGAGTTGGGCTACGGGGCGGGGTACAAGTACGCCCATGCGTACCCGGACGCGTTCGTCCCGCAGGAATACCTGCCGGAGGCGTTGCGAGGGCAGCACTGGTACGAGCCGAGCGACATGGGATACGAGAAGACCGTCAGGGAGCGGATGGAGTGGTGGGAGAGACTGAAGCAAGGGGCGACGGATGGTACTGCGACGGATGGAGAGGCGACGGAATGAGAAGCGCTTGTCCATCAGTCGCCTCACCGTCCGTCGCAGTTGTATCCATCGCTTTTCTATCCGTCGCCGTTCTATCCGTCTCCTGCGCCACCCTCCGGAGCCTCGCGTTCACCGAGCCCGACGTCCAGCTCCAGGAGATCACCATCGTCGGGCTCGGGCTCACGGGCGGCACCTTCGACCTCGCGTTCGACGTCTACAACCCCAACGACTATCGCATCCGCTCGACCCGGCTCGAGGTGGGGATCGATCTCGAGGGCACGCATTTCGGCGATGCGGTGCTCGAGCGGCCGCTCGACCTGTCGCCGACGAACCATAGCCGGGTCGTGGTTCCGGTGCGGTTCGAGTGGGCGGGCGTCGGGGCCGGCGCCAAGGCGCTGCTCACGCACCAGACGCTGGGGTACGGGATCACCGGCCGCGTGTTCCTGGACACGCCGCTCGGGGACAGGACGGTGACGCTGCAGGGGAAAGGGAAGGTGCCGTTGCGGAAGCTGATCCGATGAAGCCGCTGCGGGTGCTCCTGGCCGACGACCACGACGTGGTGCGACAGGGCCTGCGAGCGTTGCTCGAGCGCCATGGCTTGGACGTCGTGGCCGAGGCCTCGGACGGTCGTACGGCGGTGGAGCAGACGACGGCGCTGCGACCCGACGTGGCGGTGCTCGACGTCGCGATGCCGGTGCTGAACGGTGTCGATGCGGCCAACGAAATCACGCGCTGTCTGCCGGCCACCCGGGTGATCCTGCTGACTGCGCTCAATGATGTGCAGTTCGTCGCGGGGGCGCTGCGGGCCGGGGTGCGCGGGTTCGTCACGAAGGTCCAGGACATCGAGGACCTGGTCCAGGCGATTCGGCAGGTTGCCGAGGGGCGGTTGTACGCCAGCGCGGGAGTCTCCCAAGCCGTGCTCGACGCCGCGCAGGCCGTCGACACCGTCGCTGCGCTCAGTCCGCGGGAGCGGCAGGTCGTACGCCTGATCGCCGAGGGCAAGTCCACCAAGCAGATCGCCGAGCTGCTGAAGATCAGCGTGAAGACCGCCGAGTTTCACCGCGCGCGGCTGATGGAGAAGTTGAACATCCACGACACTGCGGGGCTCGTGCGCTACGCGATCCGCGAAGGCCTGATCGTGCCGTAACTCGCTCGCTACCCGGGGTTTCCCTAGGGCTGCCCCAAGGTATCTTACTAGTATCATCTGCAGCGCCCGCGCCACACCCTTAACGACAACACCCTCGCCGCGCCCGTCGGCACAGGGCGTGCCCTAGCAGCTGTGATGTCGATCACCTTCGCAGGGCTCGAGGAGCGCGCCTGAGCAGCTTCCCCACGTCGTCTGCGCTCGCTGTGGCGCTCATTGCCAGCAGCGATGAATGGTCGGCTCGCGCGCTCGAGAGCGTGCTCGAGCCGGCGGGATATCGTGTCGTGCGGGTCTTTACCGGCGGCGAGGCGCAGGAGCGGGCGCGCAGCGCGGAACCCGACTGCATCCTGCTGGGCACGCCGCTGCCGGATGCGAACGGCGTCGAGGTGTGTCAGGCGCTGCGCCGGGATCCCTTGGTCATGCCGGGCCTGCCGATCATCGGCATCACGCCGGGCGCGGTCGTCCGGAACGTCCGCTTGAGCTGGCTGCGGGCGGGGGCGTGGGACGTGTTCGCGTCCCCGCTCGACCCCGAGGAGCTGGTCTTGAAGCTCGACAGCTACCTGCGTGAAGCCGCGCGAACG
>WNGL01002319.1_pt1 | contig 29076 bp, 29 predicted proteins | sample 5400591 | NCBI WGS metagenome assembly WNGL01 (sample SAMN13153377, study PRJNA577476) | soil metagenome | isolation source: 80 cm soil or saprolite under Garry oak tree replicate 1 | place: USA:California | collected 2016-06-15 | reverse complement strand
CGTTCTCGACGAGCTCGTTCACCACCGTCGAGACGACGCTCCGCGCCGTGCTGCGGCGCGCGAAGGCCCACTCCAAATAAGCCGCCGCAAAGTCGGAGATGATCCCGCAGCGCCGCCACTCGGTGACGAGGTCGATGGGGACCACCTCCACCCGGATGGTGACGAGGGCGGGCGTTCCCGGAGGCTCGGGGAAGCTGCCGATGGTCGTCTGCGGCGTCATCCGAGCTCCGCGAGCGCGTCGAGATCGTACTCCCCTGGGATGGCCAGGTCGCGCAGGAACGGGGGGACGTCCAGATCGGGGAGGACGAAATAGGAGTCCATGGGGTTCGACTCGGACCGGTACTTCTCGTGGATCTTGTAGTGCGGAAAGGGCTTCAGATAACGCGTCCGGATGCCCAGCCGCTCGACGAATCCGCGGATGGTGCGGACCGAGCAGAGCGTCACGACCGTCGGGCCCTCGGCGTCCACGCACGCGAACGCCCGCGAGAACGCCAAGCCTGTGACGAGCTTGGAGAGGCGGCCGTGCCGCAAGGCGGGCGTCACCACGAGCTTCGTGACCTCCCGGCGGTGGAGGGGCTGGTAGGGTCCGTCGATCCCCCCCTCGCGCAGGACCGCCAGGACGTCCTCGTCGGTCACGAGCCCGAACCGCTCGACGTAGGTGTTCCGCACGTACAGCCCGACCACCGCCACGAGCTCCCCCTGGGCGGTGCCCATCACGAATCGGTGCGGCCACGGCTCGATCTTGGCGTCGAGGTCGTAGTGATCCTCCGAGAACACCACGCCGTACTGTCGGTTGTAGACGTCCGCGACGAGCTGCCGGCAGCGCAGGACGTCGCCGGAGCTCTGCGCGATCTGGAGGCGCAGCTTCAGGACGCGTCTCCCGGAGGGCGCGCGCGCAGCATGAGGAACGCGACGTCGTCGTCGTAGTGCCCCTGCGTGAACGTGTCGAGGCGCTCCACGATCCGTCGTCTCACCTCGGCGAGGGAGACGCCCCCCGAGGCGACGAGCGCCTCCTGCACCGGCTGGATTCCGAAGTGCCCGGAGCGGTGATCGCCGTTGCGGGGAGCCTCGAACACCCCGTCGGTGCCGGCGAACAGCACGTCCCCGGGCGCGAGCTCGAACGCAGCGTCGCCGAAGGCGTCGCGGGCGAGGTCCGGGGCGAACCCGAGCCCGAACGGGAAGTGGGACATCGGAATCGACTCCACCGCGCCCGACGAGGCCCGGTACACGAGGAGGTCCTCGTGGCTGCCGCTCACCCGGAACCGGCCGGTCGCGGCCTCGCGGCGGACCGACACGATGGTCATCGACCGCCGCTCCTGGAGGCGGGCGAGGCTGGCGCTCAGCACGCGGTTCGCGAGGTGGTTGAGCTCGCGGGGCGAGACCTCGGGGCGGGCCTCGATGATCGCGGCGAAGGCGCTGTGTGCCATGAGCGTGAAGAGCCCCGCGCCGAAGCCGTGTCCGGTGACGTCCCCGACGAAGAACCAGTCCACGCCCCCCACGTGGAAGGCGTGCAGGTAGTCGCCCCCCACCGACTCCGCCGCGCGCATGTGGGCCGCGAACTCGAGCCCGTCGAGCCGGGCGTCGGAGGGCACGAGCCGGGTCTGGACCGTCCGCGCGATCTCGAGCTGGGCGGCGAGCCGCGCCTGCCGCTGGGTCACCACCTCGAGGACGGCCGCCGGCGCGCTGATCGAGATGGCGAAGGTGACGAGCATGGCGAGCGAGAAGCCCAGGGCACCGAGCGACGGCTGGTCCCGGAGGAACGCGAAGTCGAGGATATGGAGGGAATACAGGACGCAGCTCGCCACCAGCGCCCGGCCCTGCACGTGCAGGGTGCTCCAGCGTCTCCGGAATACCTCGACGCTCACCGCCAGGGCCGGGGCCGCGACCGCGACCGAGGTGGGGAGCGCCACGAGCACGAACGGCGCGCCGGCCATCGCGGCCGCGACGGAGAGCGCGACGCCGCCGGCATACCCCACCGCGAGCGGACGCCAGGGCGTCGAGACGCCGGTGACGGTCGCGAGGAGGTGCGCGAACCCCGCGTTGCTGAAGAAGACGAACGCGAACCCCAACGTCACCGCGAGATCGCCCTCGACGAGCAGGCTCTGGGGAAAGACGCCGGCGATCGTGATCGCCCAGGCGATGAAGAGCGATCGGAACAGCCGATCGCGCGTGCTCCTCCAGAGCGCCGCCGCGAAGACGGCGTTGATGATCACCGCCCCCGTGATGATGAGGAGCAGGTGCTGCACCACGGGGTCGGAGCGCATTCAGCAACGGCGAGTATGCCTCACTCCCGGAGCGGGCTGCACTTCCGGGCAACGGATTCCTCCGCGCACCCGGGCCCTTGGCCCTCCCGCGTCGCGTGGGCCCCTTCGCGCTCGGCGGGCGAGGTACGGCGACCGGGCGAAGGCGCGGCGCGCCACGGACTACCGAGGGAGGACCCACGAGGGCCGGCCGGCCGAGCGGGTTGACGCCCGGCCGCTCCATTCATACGTTCAAGCCTTCGATTGAACGTGCTCGGAACCCAGCCCCGCGACGCCCGGCGCGAAGCCGCCCTCGCCCACTACGGCGAGATGGCCCGGCTCGGGAAGGCGCTCGCGAGCCCGGTCCGGCTCCGGATCCTCGACCTCCTCCGGCAAGGCCCGCGGCGGGTCGAGGACCTCGCCGCCGCCGCCGGGGAGACGGTCGCGAACTCCTCCCGCCACCTCCAGCAGATGCGCGGCGCGCGGCTCGTCCACGCCGAGCGCGAGGGGCGCCACGTCCGCTACCGCCTCGCCGGCGAGGGCGTCTCCCACGTCTTCGGCGTGCTGCGCGGGCTCGCGGAGGCGCTCTTGCCCGAGCTCGACCGGCTGCGCCGCGAGCTGGACGTGCTCGAGCCGGATCCGCGCGACACCCTGCTCGCCCGGATCTGCCGTGACGAGGTCACCCTCCTCGACGTGCGCCCCGCCGAGGAGTACCGCGCGGGGCACCTCCCAGGCGCCCGCTCCATCCCGCTCGACGAGCTCCCCTCCCGCCTCGCGGAGCTCCCGCGCGACCGCGAGGTCGTCGCCTACTGCCGCGGGCCCTACTGCCCGATGGCCACCGAGGCGGTGGACGTCCTCACGGCCGCCGGCTTCCGCGCCCGCCACCTCGATCTCGGCGTCCCCGACCTGCGCGCCCGGGGCTTCGCCGTCGCGACCGGCGACGGAGCGCCCTCCGCCGCCCGAACCACCCGCCGCCCCACGCGGCGCACCTCGACGAGGAGTGGACGATGAGGAAGCTCGCCGTAGCAGCCCTGGTCGCGGCCGTGTCCTTGGCCTCCCCCGCCCTCGCCGCTGGCGAGCTCGTCGGCGTCGACGAGGCGAAGGCCCTCGTCGGGAAGCCCGACGTGCGGTTCGTGTTCGCCGACTCGGAGGCGGACTTCGCCAAGGGTCACATCCCCGGCTCGGTCGTCGCCTACGCGCACGACCTCCACCTGCTCGACGACGTGAAGGCCTGCAAGGGCCTGCCCATGTGCGAGCCGCGCGCCGCGAAGGTCATCGGCGAGACGCTCGGCGTCGGCGCCGCCACCGAGGTCGTCGTCTACGACGGCGGCGCGGGCGCGAACGCGAGCGGGACGTGGTTCTTCCTGAAGCTCTACGGCGCGAGGAAGGTCCGGATCCTCGACGGCGGAGTCGCCACCTGGAAGGCGCACGGGGGTGCCGTGGAAGCGGGCGGCCCCGCCAAGGTCGCCGCGCAGTCGTACACGCCCTCGGTGCAGTGGGGCATGATCGCGACGGTCGACGAGGTGAAGCGCGCGACCGCCGAACCCGCGAGCTACGTGCTCCTCGACGCCCGGCACCTCCTCGACGAGTACACGGGCAAGTCCCTCCTGCCGGCCCTCGCCGCGCCCGGCAAGGAGGAGACCGTGAAGCGCGGCGGCTCCATCCCCGGCGCGATCTTCTCGCCCTGGACCAAGTACGCGGGCAACAAGGACGGCCAGGCCGACAAGCCGACCCTGAAGCCGAAGGCCGAGCTCGAGAAGCAGCTCGAGAAGCTCGCGAAGAACGGGTACGCGCCGGCGAAGACCGTCATCAGCTACTGCCACGTGGGCCTCGGCCGCGGGTCCTTCCAGTACCTCGCCTTCAAGGCGGCGGGGCATGAGAACGTGAAGGTCTACATGGGCTCGTGGGACGAGTGGGGGAACGACGCGTCGCTCCCGCTCGCCGCCCAGCCCTAGCGAGGAGGGACCGTGAAGCCATTCCTGCTCGGCGCGCTCACCGGAGCCGGCTTCGGCTGGGTCCTCTACAAGGTGGGCGCCACCCGCTACTCGCGCGTGATGGGCATGCTCACGCTGCGCGACACGAAGGTGATGAAGTTCGCGTTCACCGCGATCGGCGTCGCCTCGCTCGGCTACGGCCTCGCCGCCGCGCTCGGCCTCGCCGAGTCGCTCTCGCTCGTGCCGCGGGTGATGCCCTACCTCGGCCTCGCGCACGTCGTCGGCGGCGCGCTCTTCGGCGTCGGGATGGGCGTCTCCGGCCTCTGCCCGGGCACCTGCGCCGCGAAGACCGGCGGCCGCGGCGGCGACAAGAAGTGGGCGACCCCCGCCGCCGTCCTCGGCCTCGTCGCGGGCGTGCTCCTCTACGCGGCGCTGAAGGACCGGCTCGTCGCGACGGGGATCATCGCGGCGAACCAGAAGCCGCTCACGCTCCACGGCCTGACGCCCGAGCGCAGCTACGAGCCGGAGCGGCCGCTCCGCGGCGTCCTCGACCGGATCCGCGGCGAGTGGAGCTGGGTCGCGGCGGGCACCGCCGGCGGCGTCCTCGTCCTCCTCGCGACCGCGCAGGGCGGCTACCTCGGGTTCTCCGGCGCGATCCTGGCCGCCGTCGGCTGGGGCGCGCACGGCGTCGGGCACACGCTCGAGGTCGTGCCGCGCGTGAACGACGACATCCTCTGGCGGGCGGCGCTCCTCCTCGGCGTGTTCCCCGGCGCGTTCCTCGCGGCCGCCACCTCGCTCCGCTCCCGCGCGGCGGCGGCCGCCCGGGCGCCGAAGGTCCTCGACCTCCGCGCGATCGCGACCTCCTTCTCGGCCGCGACCGTGATGACGCTCGGCGCGCTCGTCGGGGGGGGCTGCACCACCGGCGCGTTCATCGCCGCGTGGCCGACCCTCTCGCTCGGCAGCCTCGCGATGGCCGGGACGTTCTTCGTGGTATCGATGGCGGTCGCGAACGGGCGCCTCCTCGTCCGCGTCCTCGACCTCCCCGCGGCGCAGTCGGCCGGCGACCGCGCCTATGACTAGGGGTGAATCCATGACGACCCAGGTCCGCCTCCTCCTCGCCGCCGCCGTCCTGGCGCTCGCCGCCGGCTGGCTCGGCCTGCGCGGCGCGAACGTGGACCTCAGGTCCCGCGCCGAGCTCGCCGCCACGAGCGGGGAGCGGGCGCCATGAAGAAGCGCACCTTCGAGCTCGCCGCCTGGGTGGCGGCGCTCGCGATCCTCTCCGCGCTCCTCGTGCAGGAGGGGCGCCGGCGCGTCGCCCTCGAGCGCCGCATCCCGGTGCAGGCGCGCGAGGTCTACCGCACGCTCGCGCGCTCCCAGACGGCCTGGCAGGTGATCGACGTCCGGCCCGACCTCGCGGACGGCTACGAGGACGCGCACGTCCCCGGCGCGATCCCGGTCCCGGGCTGCGACCTCGACCGCGCGCCCGTCGCCGCGCGCGACCGGGTGTTCCCCTCGGTCCCGACGATCGTGGTGGGCGACGGCGGCGGGGCCGGCCTCGCCGCGTGCCTCGCCCGGTTCGGCGCAGCGCGCCCCCTCGCCGGAGGCATGGCGGCGTGGAGCGCGGCGCGGCTGCCGGAGGACTCCGGCCCGTACTCGCCCCCGTCGGTGAAGGCCGGCGGCGGGTGCCTGTAGCGAACGACGCTTCCCAGGAAGGGGAACGGATGGCGATCACGCGACGAGGGCTGCTCCGGGGCATCGCCGCGCTCGGCGCGACGGGCGTCGCCGGAAAGGCGCTCGGGAGCGACGCCTCGCCGGCCGCGCCCCCGACCGCGCCGACCGCGCCGGCCGCGCCGGCCGGCACCGAGGCCGCGTACCGCGCGGAGCTCGCGGCCACCTACGGCGACGGCGAGGCGCACGGCTTCGCGTACCACTGCGTGAACTGCCAGGGGAACTGTGCCTGGGAGGTCTGGACCGACGCGGAGGGGCGCGTCACCCGCGAGAACCAGGCGGCGAGCTACCCGCCGATCGCGCCCGACGTACCGGACGCGAACCCGCGCGGCTGCAACAAGGGCGCGCAGCAGTCGCAGCTGCTCCGGCAGGCCGACCGCCTCCTCCACCCGATGCGCCGCGCCGGCGCGCGCGGCGAGGGGAAGTGGAAGCGGATCTCCTGGGACGAGGCGATCACCGAGGTCGCGACGCGGCTCTACGAGACAATGCTCTCGAAGGGGCCCGCCGGGAACTACGTGCACATGGGGTCGGGCATGCTCTCCGAGGCGCGCGCCGCCTCGGTGAAGCGGCTCGGGACGCTCCTCGGCGCGGTCCGCCCGTACATCGCGAGCTACGTCGGGGACATGTTCCCCGGCGTGGGGGTGGTCTACGGCGAGGGGAACATCGGCTGCACCTACGACTTCCTGTACGGCGCCGACGTGGCGCTGTTCTGGGGCTGCAACCCGAACACCTCGCGCATCCCGGACGCCCACTACCTCTGGGAGGCCCGCTACCGCGGCGCGAAGGTCATCGTCGTCACGCCGGAGTTCAACTCCTCCGCGATCCACGCCGACCTCTGGGTCCCGGTGAAGGCCGGGTACGACGGCCACCTCGCGCTCTCGATCCTGCACGTCCTCGTCCGGCGGAAGCTGTACGCGCCGGCCTTCCTCGCGCAGCACACCGACCTCCCCCTCCTCGTCCGCACCGACACGAAGGCGCTCGTCCGGCTCGCCGACGTGGACCTCGCCGCGCCGAGCTTCGACCGCGCCTCGGTCGAGCGCTTCGCGGCCGATCCTGCGCGGCACCACGAGGTCTTCCTCGCCTGGGACAAGAGGCTCGGGAAGGCGACCGCGCTGCCGGGCTGCGAGGGCTCCACCGTCGAGACGCTCCGGCTCGAGGACCTGACCTGGAAGATCGACCCGGCGCTCGGGGGCCGCTTCCGGCTCCGCCTGCGCGGCGAGGGCGAGGTGGAGGTGGCGCCCGCGTTCACCCTCCTCGCCAAGGAGCTCGAGGCCTACGCGCCGGCGCGGACGGCGAAGCTCACCGGCGTCCACCCGTCGGTCGTCGAGCGGCTCGCGACCGAGCTCGCGACCTCGAAGGTGGCGGTGCTCACCCTCGGCTTCGCGATCGGCAAGCACTTCAACGGCATGCTCTCCCAGCGGGCGATCGCGTCGATCCCCGCGCTCCTCGGCCGGCTCGGCCCCCGCGGCGGGCTCAACACCGAGAACGAGTGGAGCATCACCGGGCTCGACGGCCTGTCCGGCTTCCAGGGCCGCTTCACCCATCGCTTCGCGTCCGGCTTCGTCTCCGAGACGATGCTCGGCGGCGGCCTCGCCGCGTCCGGCAAGGGCTTCGACGACGCCGACGTCCGGCGCGCCACCGGGCAGTCGAAGGCGGAGTACCTCGCGGCGGTGAGGGGGCTCGTGGACGCGTCGGAGGGCGACGCGGGCGAGAAGAAGGGGAAGCCCTGGTGGAAGGAGACCGAGACCTTCCTCCTCTTCGCCGACGCCCGCTTCCGCCGGAACAAGGGCGACTACCGCAAGGCCTTCCTCGAGCAGGCGAGGTTCGTCGCCTACGGCGACTACCGGATGAGCGACTTCGCGACCTTCGCGGACGTGCTCCTCCCCTGCACGACCTCGTACGAGTCCTGGGACCTGCGCACGAACCCGGGCTACCACCGCTTCGCGAACGTCTGCGTACCGCCGGCGGGGTCGAAGCCGGCGGGCGAGGCCAAGTCGGAGTGGGAGATCTCCCGGCTCCTCGTCGAGAAGCTGCAGGCGCTCGCGCTCGCGCGGTACGCGGCGACGAAGGACGAGAAGGTCCTCAAGATCCCCGACCCGACGCACACCCAGTCCGGGGTCCACTCGATGGACGCGCTCGTCGAGGAGTTCACGCTCGGCGGCAAGCTCCGCACCGACCGGGACGCCGTGGAGTACGCGCTCGAGCACGTGGACCAGTTCAAGCCGAGCACGCTGCCCGCGATGGTGAAGCGCGGCGGGTTCCTCGTCCTGAACGAGAAGGCGGGGAAGTCCTCGCCGCTCTACGCCGATCGGCCCTACAGCACCTTCGAGAACCACCTCTTCCTGAACCAGCGGTTCGAGACCGTCTCGGGGCGGCTCACCTTCTACGTGGACCACCCGCTCTGGATCGCCGCGGGCGCGAACGTCCCGACCGCGAAGGAGCCGATCCGCCCGAAGCGCTTCCCGCTCCTCCTCATGACGCCGCACGCGCGGTGGTCGATCCACTCGACCTACAAGCTCTCGCCGCTCCTGCTCCGGCTGCAGCGCGGCGAGCCGGCCGTGATGCTCAACCCCGCGACGGCGAAGCGGCGCGGGATCGCCGACGGCGACCGGGTGCGGATGTGGAACGACCTCGGCGAGGTCGTCCTGCAGGCGAAGCTCGCGGCGGGCGTGCCCCCCGACGCCGCCCTCCTGGAGCACGGGTGGGAGCCGTTCATGTACCGCGGGAAGAAGGGGCACAACGCGCTCGCCGGCGACCTGCCGAACCTGCTCGAGGTCTCCGACGGCTGGGGTCACCTGCGGTTCGGCACGAACTGGGACGGCAACCAGCACGCGTACGACTCCACCGTAGACGTCGCGAAGTTCGACGCCGCCCGGGCCTGAGGGACGCCATGACCACGAGACAGCTCGCGATGGTGATGGACCTCAACAAGTGCATCGGCTGCCAGACCTGCACGGTCGCCTGCAAGACCCAGTGGACCCAGCGCAACGGCCGCGACTACATGTACTGGAACCACGTCGAGACGCGGCCGGGCGACGGCTACCCGAAGGGCTGGGAGGCGCTCGGCGGCGGCTTCGATCCCTCCGGCGCGCTGCAGGACGGCGCCGTCCCAGCGCGCGCGTCCGAGTACGGGATCCCGTGGGACTACAACCTCGACGAGGCGGCGTTCGGCGCGGAGGTGCGGCCGCAGGGCCAACCGACGCACGGGCCGAACTGGGACGAGGACCGCGGCGCGGGCGAGTTCCCGAACGCCTGGTTCTTCTACCTGCCCCGCATCTGCAACCACTGCGCGAGCCCCGCCTGCCTCGCCGCCTGCCCGCGCGGCGCGATCTACAAGCGCGCCGAGGACGGGGTCGTGCTCGTGGACAAGACGAGGTGCGAGGGGCACCGCTACTGCGTCGCGGCGTGCCCGTACAAGAAGGTCTACGCGAACCCCACGCTCGGCTACTCCGAGAAGTGCATCCTCTGCTTCCCGCGGGTCGAGCAGGGCCTCCCGCCCGCCTGCGCGCAGCAGTGCGTCGGCCGCATGCGGTGGGTCGGGTACCTCGACGACGAGGCGAGCCAGGTCTTCCAGCTCGTCCGCCGCTTCGAGGTGGCCCTCCCGCTCCACCCCGAGTACGGAACGCAGCCGAACGTCTTCTACGTCCCGCCGCTCCCCGGGCCGCCCCGGTTCGACGCGCAGGGGCGGCCCGTCGCCGGCAGCGAGCGGATCCCGACGAAATACCTCGAGACGCTCTTTGGACCGGCGGTGAAGAAGGCCCTCGCGACGCTGCAGGGCGAGCTCGCGCGCCGCCGCAAGGGAGAGCCCTCGGAGCTGCTCGACACGCTCATCGCGTTCCGGCAGGCGGACATGTTCCGGCTCGGCACGCCCACCCGCCCCGGGCTCGTCCAGCTCGGCCGCCGCGGCGCGAAGTCCATGGACTCGGGGGAGGCGCGATGACCGCCCGCGACCTTCCCCGGCGCGTCGCGCTCGCGCTCGCGCTCGTCCTCCCCGCCGCCGCCACCGCGGCGCCGCAGGGGATCCCGCCGGCGCTCACCACCGAGATCGTCGAGGTGGCGGACCTCGCCGGGCCGGTGCCGACCGATCCGGCGTCCCCGGCCTGGAACGCCCTCCCGCCCGCTGCGCTCGTCGCCGCGCCCCAGGTCTCGATCCGGCTCCCCGACGCGCAGGCGAACGCCGCGCTCGCGAAGGCCGCCAACCGCACCGTGCGCGTGCGCGCCGCGACCGACGGGACCTCGCTCGGCGTGCTCCTCGAGTGGCCGGACCCGACCGAGGATCGCACGACGCCGGACGGCGTCGAGGTCTTCGGCGACGCCGCGGCGCTTCAGCTCCCCCTCGAGCTCGGCGCGGGGAAGCGGCTCCCGTACGTCGGGATGGGCGACGAGCGGGCCCGCGTCGCCGTGTTCCTCCAGCGCGCCACCTCGACGGGCACCGTCGCGCGCCAGGCGATCGGCGCGGGCTTCGGCACCCTCGCGCGCGCGGACCTCGGGGGGTTGACGGTCGCGATGCGCCGCGACCCCGCGCGGAAGGGCTGGCGGGCCCTCTTCGTCCGCCCGCTCGCGGCGGGCGGCCTCGACCTGCGCCGCGGGATCGTTCCGTTCGCGGTGGCGGTGTGGGACGGCTCGGCGAAGGAGCGCGCAGGGAACAAGGCGCTCACCGGCTGGAAGCTCCTGCGGCTCGCGCGCTTCCCCTTGGACGCGGCGTACGCCGCCGAGCTCGCCTGGGGCCTCGCGCCGGGAGAGCTCGGCGACGCGCGCAAGGGGAAGGAGCTCTTCGAGGCCACCTGCACCGCGTGCCACAGCGCGGGCGAGCTCCGCGCCGCGCCCGGCCTCGCGCCCGACCTCTCGCGCATCGGCGTCATCGCGTCGCCCGCGTACCTGCGCGACTCGATCGTCCTGCCGAGCGAGGTGATCGTCCCGACGCCGAACCCCGCCCAGCACCAGGACCGCGCCGCGAAGCTCGCGCGGGGCGCCGCCTGGCCGGACGACGACGGGTACGTCTGGTACCGCGTCGAGCCGGACGGGAAGAAGACCTCGACGATGCCCGACTTCTCCTCGCTGCCGAAGGAGGACGTCCAGGCGATCGTCGCCCACCTCCGGACGCTCGGGCAAGCGCCGTCCGGCTCGGGAGGCACACCATGAGACCCGCCGCCGCGCTCGCCCTCGCCGTCGCCCTCGGCGCCTCTCCAGCCCGCGCCGCGGAGGACGTGGACGTCACCGCCGGGGTCGTCACCGGCCTCGAGTGCGCCCTCGCGGCGCGCGAGAAGGGCGACCTCCGCCGGCTGACCTCCTGCCCGCCCGCCCAGGCGACGAAGGGGATCGTCGTCTTCGACGTCGCCGAGAAGCGCATCTACCGCATCGGTGGGACAAAGGTCTTCCGGTACCAGCTCGAGAGCGCCTTTGGAGGGGGGAGCATCGACTTCGCCGGCAAGGTGACGTCGGTGGACGCGAAGCAGGTCGCCACCGTCGAGGTGGCCGAGTTCTCGATCACGAAGAAACCCCGGCCGGGCGCGTTCAAGGGTTGCCTCTGAGCGACCGCCCGTTAAGTAAGCACTTGTTCCCCCCTGAACGAGCCTCACCAAGGAGACAAACCGTGAACCTCCACCTCATCCCGACGGCCGTCGCCGCCGCCGCCCTCGCGCTCGCCCTCCCCGTACACGCCGCCGACGCACCGAAGAAGACCCCCGAGCTCGTCGAGCAGGGCAAGGTCGCCTTCGGGAAGTACTGCGCCTCCTGCCACGGCGCGAAGGGCGAGGGCGACGGCCCCGCCTCGAAGGCGCTGAAGCCGCCGCCCCGGAACCTCGTCACGCAGCCCGTGCAGGGCGGCGCGCCGGAGGTGTTCCAGGTCCTCGGCACCGGCGTGAAGGGGACCGCGATGATCGCGTTCAAGCACCTGTCCGAGACGGATCGCTGGGCCCTCGCCCACTACGTCGCGAGCCTCGAGCAGAAGAAGAAGTAGCCAGGCCAGCCATGGCCGCGACGGTACGCCGCGCCTCGGGGCGCGCGCTGGCACTCCTCTTCCTCTGCGTCGCGCCCTCGGCGGGGGCGCAGACGACCGACCAGCTCAGGCGCGAGGTCGCGGCCGTCGGCGTCGTGGAGCAGCTCGGCGCAGCGGTGCCCCGGGACGCGGTCTTCACCGACACCGAGGGGCGTCCGGTGTCGCTCGCGGCGATGGGCGGACGGCCGCTCCTCCTCTCGTTCAACTACACGAGCTGCCCGAGGCTGTGCGGGCTGCAGCTCGCGGGCCTCGCGCGGGCGCTCCGCGACGCGGGCTGGACCGGCGACGGCTTCGGCGTCGCGACCGTGAGCGTCGATCCCGCCGAGAAGCCGGACCAGCTCGCCCGGTACAAGGAGTCCTTCGTCCACCAGGCCGGCGGAGGTCCCGGGATCGAGCGGGGCTGGGCGTTCCTGCGCGGCCCCGCGCCGGCGGTGGCCGCCCTCGCGGACGCGGTCGGCTTCCGGTACCGCTACGACCCGAAGACCGGCGAGTTCGCGCACCAGGCGACGCTCGTCGTGCTCACCGGCGACGGCCGGGTGAGCGGGTACCTGCACGGGATCACCTACCCGAAGGACCCGCTCCGGGCCGCCCTCGCGCGCGCCGGCTCCGGCGCGGTGGCGACCGCCGCGGAGCAGAAGGGCTTCGGCGGCTTCCTCCTCACCTGCATCGGCTTCGATCCGGCCGACCACGCCCCGCTCGCGATGAAGGTGATGCGGGCGGGCGGCGTCGCGGTCCTCGCGTTCCTCCTCGCCTTCCTCGGCGTCCTCGCCGCGAAGGACGTCCGGCGCCGCCGCTCGGAGGGCGACCTCCGGTGAACCCCGCCCTGCACCGGCTCGGCGGAGCGCTCCTCGCCGCGGGCTACCTGCCCGAGCGCGCCTCGAGCATCGCCGCCGGCGTGGACCACGTCTTCGGCTTCCTCTTCTGGCTGAGCGCGTTCTTCCTCGCGCTCATCCTCGGCCTCACCGCGCTGTTCGTGGTCCGCTACCGCGAGCGGCCCGATCGCCCCGCCCCGGAGCCGTGCCCCGATCACGACGACCGGCTCGAGCTCCTCTGGATCGCGGTCCCGCTCGTCCTCGTCCTCATCCTCTTCGTCGCCTCGACCCGGGTCTACCTCGCCATGACCTCCCTCGAGCCGGGGGCCGCGCCCCTGCGGGTGGACGTCACCGCGCGGAAGTGGTCGTGGTGGTTCGACCACCCGGGCGGGAAGGGCTCGAAGGAGCTGCACCTCGTGGCCGGGCGCCCGGTCGAGCTCGTGCTCGCCTCCACCGACGTCATCCACTCGCTCTACGTGCCGGAGTTCCGGCTCAAGCAGGACGCGGTGCCCGGGCGCTTCACGCGGATGGTGTTCACGCCCACCGTGGCGGGGACGTTCCAGGTCCTCTGCGCCGAGTACTGCGGGACGAACCACTCCGCGATGTCCGCCCCGGTGATCGTCCACCCGGACCAGGCCGCCTTCGACGCCTGGGCCGCGGAGGGACAGGGCGGCGGAGGCGGCGGCGCGGTCTCGCTTCTCCAGGTCGGCAAGGCGGTCTACGACGAGAAGGGCTGCAGCGGCTGCCACAGCGTCGACGGCACGCCCGGGGTCGGCCCGAGCTTCAAGGGGATCTGGGGCAAGGTGCACGCGCTCCAGGGCGGCGGGAGCGCGAAGGTGGACGAGGCCTACGTGCGCGAGTCGATCGTCAACCCCGGCGCGAAGGTCGTCGTCGGGTTCGAGAACCTCATGCCCCCCATCCCGCTCGAGGAGCGGGAGGTGCAGGGGATCATCACCTTCCTCCAGAGCGTGAAGGAGGGGCCATGACCCCGGCAGAGGCCGCCCTCGCGGCTCCGGCCGTCGCCGGCGAGAGCTACCTGACCCACCGCCGCGGCGTCCGCTCGTGGCTCTTCACCCTCGACCACAAGCGGATCGGGATCATGTACCTCGCGCTCATCTCCGCCTGCCTCCTCCTCGGCGGGGTGTTCGCGCTCGTGGTGCGGCTCCACCTCTGGTCGCCGGGCGGCGCGCTCGTCTCGAACGATTCCTACAACAAGATGTTCACGCTCCACGGCGCGGTGATGATCTTCCTCTTCGTAATCCCGGGGATCCCCTCCGCGCTCGGGAACTTCGTCCTCCCGCTCCAGGTGGGCGCGAAGGACGTCGCCTTCCCGCGGGTGAACCTCCTCTCCTTCTGGCTCTTCTGCGCCGGCGCGGTGCTCTTCGTCGCGACCCTCGTCGCGGGCGGGCTCGACACCGGCTGGACGCTCTACCCGCCCTACAGCCTGGAGTCGTCCCGCGGGCTCGGGATCCTCCTCGCCCTCTCCGGCGTGTTCCTCGCCGGGTTCAGCTCGATCCTGACCGGGGTGAACTTCATCGCGACGATTCACAGGATGCGGGCGCCGGGGATGGGCTGGTTCGACCTCCCGCTCTTCCTCTGGGCGCTCTACGCGACCGGCATCATCCAGATCTTCGCGACGCCGGTGCTCGGCATCACGGTGGCGCTCGGGTTCCTCGAGCGGCTCTTCCACCTCGGGATCTTCATGCCCGAGTACGGCGGGGATCCCGTGCTGTTCCAGCACTTCTTCTGGTTCTACTCGCACCCCGCCGTCTACATCATGATCCTCCCGGCGATGGGGATCGTGAGCGAGGTGGTCTCGGTCTTCAGCCGCAAGCCCATCTTCGGCTACCGGTTCATCGCGATGAGCTCCATCGCGATCGCGGTGATCGGGTTCTTCGTCTGGGGCCACCACATGTTCGTGTCCGGCCAGTCGCGGTGGTCGAACCTCGTCTTCAGCTTCCTCACGCTGCTCGTGGCGATCCCCTCCGCCATCAAGACCTTCAACTGGCTCGCCACGATGTACAAGGGCGCGATCGTCCTCAAGACGCCGATGCTGTACGTGCTCTCCTTCTTCGCGATCTTCGGGGTGGGCGGGCTCACCGGGCTCTTCCTCGGCGCGCTCGCGACGGACATCCCGCTCCACGACACCTACTTCGTGGTCGCCCACTTCCACTTCGTGATGGTCGGCGCGGTGATGATCGCGTTCCTCGCCGGGCTGCACTACTGGTGGCCGAAGCTGACCGGCCGGATGTACGACGAGCGGACCGGGATCGCCTCCGCGATCCTCGTCTTCCTCGGGTTCAACCTGACCTTCATCCCCCAGTTCCTCGTCGGGGTCGCCGGGATGCCGCGCCGGTACGCCACCTACGCGGCGCGGTTCCAGGGGATGAACCGCCTCTCCACGGTCGGCGCGTTCGTGCTCACCCTCGGCCTCGGGTTCGCGCTCTACGGGCTGCTCGCGTCGCTCCGCCGGAGCGGCGCCCGCGCGCCGGCGAACCCGTGGGGCGCGGCGACGCTCGAGTGGTCGGCGGCGTCGCCCCCGATCACCGAGAACTTCGCGGTCCCACCCCTCGGGCGGCGGCCGTACGACTACACCGGGCTGCGGAAGGTCTCGGACGAGGCGGGCTGGGTCGGGGTCGAGGAGGGCGCGCGATGAGCGGCGACGCGGCGCGCGAGGCGAGGGCGGACGCGGCGGCGCCGTCGCCGTACCTCGCGCACCACTTCCCGAGCATGGCGGCGCAGCTCGAGACGAGCAAGCTCGGGCTCTGGCTCTTCCTCGGGAGCGAGGTGCTCTTCTTCTCCGGGCTCTTCACCGCCTACGGCGTCTTCCGGGCGAACCACTGGGCCCTCTTCCACTACGCCCACCACTTCCTCGACTGGCGGATGGGAGCGCTCAACACGGTCGTGCTCGTCTCGAGCAGCCTCACCGCGGCCTGGTCGGTCCGGAGCGCACAGCTCGGCGACCGGCGCGGGCTCCTCCGGAACCTCGCCCTCACGCTCGTCCTCGCGAGCGTGTTCCTCGTGGTGAAGTACTTCGAGTACAGCCACAAGCTCCACAACGGGGTCGGGTGGGGCGCGGCGTGCCACCCCTCCGCGGAGATCCTCGCGAGCCTCCCCGACGCGGCGCGGGCGCTCCCGGTCCCGAGGGACCTCGGCGTCTTCTTCAGCGTCTACTACGTGATGACCGGGCTGCACGGGATCCACGTGCTCGTCGGGATGGGCCTCTACCTCTGGCTCCTCACCCGGGCGTCCCGGGGCCACTTCGGCGCGGGCTACTACGTCCCGGTGGACGCGGTCGCCCTCTACTGGCACCTCGTGGACCTGATCTGGATCTTCCTCTTCCCGCTCCTCTACCTCATCGGATGAGGCCGACCGTGAACCAGCCTTCGAAGCACGGCGCGGGGGAGCCCGCCGCGCCTCACGTCATGTCGCCGCGGGCGCTCCTCGGGACCGCCGGCGCCCTCCTCGCGCTCACCGCCTTCACCGTCGCGTCCTCCCGGGTGAACCTCGGGGAGTGGAACGTGGTGGTGGCGCTCGCGGTCGCGTGCACGAAGGCCACGCTCGTCGCGCTCTTCTTCATGCACCTCCGCTACGAGAGCCGCGTCCAGGCGGTCGTGGTCGGGTCGGCGGTGCTCTTCGCGGTGCTCTTCGTCGCGTTCGTCGTGTTCGACACGACGCAGTACCAGCCCGACATCCGGGAGGCCGCGGAGCGGATCCCGGCGAAGGCGCCCTGAGCGCGGGGCGCGCGCGAGGCGCGCCCTACTTCTTGCCGTACTGGGTGGAGAGGTACTCGACGATCTTCGTCGCGTCGTCGGGGGTGATGGGCGCGCCCATCACCTTGATCATCTTGTTCACCGACCCCTCCCACCCCTTGCGGTCGAGGAACCGCGAGTTCATCGGGATGTAGTCGAGGCTGTGGCAGATGGCGCAGCTCGCGACGACGAGGTCCTTGTTCGGCGCCTCGCGCAGCTGGAGCTCGCTCTCGTCCGCGAGCGCCGCGGAGGCGAGGAGCAGGACGGCGGCGGTGGCCGCGACGGTGACGGCGATGGCTCGCATCGGAGGCCTCCTCAGCCGACGTGCACGTCGAGCTTCTGCACGACGTTGTTGTGGTAGCCGGCGGGGTTGAAGACGAGGTCGAAGGTCTGGCTCCCGCCGATCCGGTTCGTCGCCTTCGCGAGGACGGTGTGGACCCCGTTCCGCTCCGGCTTGAAGGCGTGGGACCACTGCCGCCACGAGAACTTGCCGAGGTCCTTCCCGAGCTGCGCGGGACGCCAGGACCCGCCGCCGTCGGTGGACACGTCCACGCCCTGCATCCCGTAGCCGCCGTCCCAGGCGATGCCTCGGACCTCGACCCGCTGCCCGAGCCGGAACTTCTCGCCCCCGCGCAGGTTCGTGACGAGCGAGCCGACCACCATCTCCGTGATCGGGGTGTTCGTCTCCGTCTCCTGCGAGAGGAAGCGGTCCACCAGCGCGAACTTGCCCTTCGGGATCCGGTAGCCGGTCGCCATCCAGAAGCCCTTGAACGGCTGGGAGACGACCCGCACCGAGGCGATCTGCTTCGTCCAGTAGGTCGCGGTCCACCCCGGGACCACGAGCCGGACCGGGAAGCCGTTCCAGTGCGGGAGCGGCTCGCCGTTCATCTCCCAGGCGAGGAGGGTGTTCTCGTCGAGCGCCTTCCAGACCGGGATGCTCTTCACGAAGTCGGGGGTCGTGGTGAGCGCGGCGGTGTCGGCGCCGTCCAGCACCACCTCGAGCGCGTCCTTCTTAACGCCCGCCTTCGCGAGCACGTCCTTGAGCCGCACGCCCTTCCAGCGCGCGTTCCCCATCGCCCCGTAGGCCCACTGCACCCCCGCGACGTGCGGGTCGGAGAGGCCGCGCCGGTTTCCCGAGCACATGCAGAGCGCGGCGAGCTCGACCTGCTCGAACCCCTTCGTGAGGTCGTCGAAGCCGAGCGTGACCGGCCGCTCCACCGCTTCGGCGGCGATCTCGAGCTTCCATTCCGCCCGGCTCACCTCGGGCACGTTCCCGAGGTGGTAGCGGACGAAGAAGGCGTCGTTGGGCGTGTACGCCTGATCGAAGTACTCGAGCGGCGTCTCGTAGTTCGCCGGGCGGAAGGTGCGCTTGATGAGCGGCCGCTTCCCGGGGAGCGCGTCGAGGATCGCCGCCTCGTTCGTGCCCTCGGCGAGCCCCGCGGTGACGATCCGGGCGTCTCGCGCCCGCGCGTCCCCCGCCGCGCGTACGAGCCCCGGCACGAGGCTCCCGGCGCCCACCACGACGATCCCCTTCGCGACGTCCTGCAGGAACTTCCGGCGGTCCGTCATGCGCGCCTCCGAGGCTTCCCGACCGTGAACGCCTGGTTAGGGTTCATGCGCGGCGGCTCCGCGGCCGTCAAGGCGGGCGCATGCTCCCTGTTGGTGCGCTCCCTTCGCGCACCGCGGTCTCGTGCGCGGCGGCTCGGTTACGGCCGCTGCGCGCCCGCGCGCATCGCTGGGCCCGGCCCGGGTCGAGTGCGCCGGCACCCGGGTCGCAGCGCACCCGGAGGCATCGGATCCGCGACGCACCGAAGAGCGACCGGGATTCCGCGCCTTCCTGCTGAGTCCCAGCGAAGCGGTCGCGGCGCCATGTCGCGGCCGACCCGGTGCGCGGGATGCACGATGCATATCCCGATATCCACTCAGGGGGGGCCCTGGGAGGGGCCCATGAGAAACCTGACCATCGGCGCGCGGCTCGCTGCGGCATTCGGCCTCGTCCTCGCAGTGCTGGTGGCAGCTTCCTGGCTCGCGATCGATCGGCTCGGCGCGCTCGACGCGCAGCTCGACCTCGTCGCCCACACCCGCTGGCCCGGCGCGAACGCCGCGGTGGACGGCCTGCTCTCCTCCGGGGAGAACACCCGGGATCTCGCGGTCGTCTTCCTCGACCGGTCCGGCGCGAGCGACGCGGCGCGGCTGGCGAACATCGCCGAACACGGGAAGCGCACCACCGCCGTCGTCGAGTCCCTCACGCCGATGATCGCGAAGTGCGCGGAGGGCCGCGGCCTCCTCGCGAAGGTGACCGAGGCCCGGGTGCGCGCCGCCGACACCCTCGCGCGGGCGAAGGCGCTCCTCTCGGAAGGACGGCGCGACGAGGCGCAGCAGCTCGCGCTGACCGAGCTCTTCCCCCGGCGCGCCGAGATCGAGCTCGCCTGGCGCGCGTTCTACGACCACCAGGGACGTCACGTCGCCGACTCCGCGGCCGAGGGCGCCGAGGTGCACCTCGCGGCCCGGCGGATGCTCCTCGCGTTCGCGATCCTCGCGGGGCTGCTCTGCGCCGCGCTCGCGGTGCTCGTGACCCGCGGGATCTCGATCCCGCTCCGCGGCACCGTCGCCGTCGCCGAGCGCATCGCCGCGGGAGACCTCCGGGACGACGTCGAGGTGGAGGGGCGGGACGAGCTCGGGAAGCTCCAGACCGCCATGCGGGACATGCTCGCGCGCCTCGCCCAGGTGCTCGGTGAGGTGCGGGTCGGAGCCGACGCCCTCGCCGGCGCCTCGGCCCAGGTCTCCGCGACGGCCCAGACCCTCTCGCAAGGCACCGGCGAGCAGGCCGCCGGCGTCGAGGAGACGACGTCGTCGCTCGAGCAGATGAGCGCCTCCATCACCCAGAACGCGGAGAGCTCGCGCTCGACCGAGACGATGGCGAAGGAGGGTGCGCGGAACGCCGAGGAGAGCGGGAAGGCGGTCGGCGAGACCGTCACCGCGATGAGGGCGATCGCCGAGAAGATCACGATCATCGAGGAGATCGCGTACCAGACGAACCTCCTCGCGCTGAACGCCGCGATCGAGGCGGCGCGCGCCGGCGAGCACGGGAGGGGCTTCGCGGTGGTCGCGGCCGAGGTGCGCAAGCTCGCGGAGCGCGCCCAGGGCGCTGCGAAGGAGATCGGCGCGCTCGCGGGGAGCTCGGTGCAGGTCGCCGAGCGGAGCGGGAAGCTCCTCTTCGACCTCGTTCCGACGATCCGGAAGACCGCCGACCTGGTGCAGGAGGTCGCGGCGGCGTCGAACGAGCAGTCGGCCGGGGTGGCCCAGGTCTCGAAGGCGATGGGCACCGTGGACCAGGTCACCCAGCGGAACGCGTCCGCCGCGGAGGAGCTCTCCTCGACCGCCGAGGAGATGGCCTCGCAGTCGGAGTCGCTGCAGCAGCTCGTCGCGTTCTTCCAGCTGCGGGGGACGCACGCGGACGCCGTCGCGCGGCCGCGGCTCGCCGCGCTCGACGGGGCGGGCGCCCGGGTGGCGCACGCCGCGCCGCCCCCCCGCTCCGCACCCGAGGCCCTGCCCCCGGTGGCGGTGCGGAGGGCGAGCGGCGCCCGCGCCGGAGGCGGCTTCCAGCGCTTCTAGCCCGCGCTTCGGGACGCGGCCGGCCAGGCTTCCCCGCGCTGCCGTCGCGGAGGGTCGCCGATACCTTGGCCTTGGGTTCGACCAGCGGCACGGGGGACTCATGGGCTCGATTCGAGGCGGGTGGGCGGCGCTCGCCGGCGCCGCGCTCCTCGCGACGGCGCTCGGGTGCCCGAAGGACGACCAGAAGCCCGGCCGCCCCGGGACGAGCGGCGGGACGGGGAGCTCAGGGAGCAGCGAGGCGAAGCCGCCGCGGGATACCCCGACGAACCCGCCGGGGACCGGCACCGGCAGGTCGCGGAGCAGCAGCCCATCGAGCTCCGGCCCGTCCAGGTCCGGCGGCTCGGGCCCGAGCGGCGGCTCCGGCAGCGACACCGGGTCGCGGTAGGCGGGGGCGAGTCCGGCGCCGTTCCGATGCGAGCAGGCGTCTTCTGCGGGCGGTCGGCTCCGAAGCTGCTCGAAACGGGAGCGAGGCCGGACCGTTTCCGAGGACCGGAACCGTCACCGCGCGATCGGCTCACGAGAAGCCCGAGGGCGAGACGCCGCACGTCGACGCTCGGGCTCGGACTTAAGTACCCATCCCCGCGGCGCGCGCCGCGCCGTGAACGTCGTCGGCGCCTCGGTGCCCCCGCCCGAGGACGTCCCTTCATCCGAAGTCGAGCGCCGGCGCCGAGCCCATCGCGGACCCCATCCCCGCCCGGCGGTCGGCGGCGGCGCGGGGGTTCCTCGTGAACTGATCCATCCAGGCGTCGCCGAACACCTCCCGCGCGGCGAGGAGGTTGTGAAACGCGCAGGCGATCCGGATATTCGCGAGGTCCGAGGTCCCGCCGAGCGCGAGCGGCTGGATGTGATCGGCCTGGAGCCGGCGCCGCGAGCCGCACGAGCCGCCGGACGCGAGCCTCCACTCGCAGCAGTGGCCGGCGCGCTCGAGCGCGGCGGCGAGGACGTGGGCGGGGACGTGCTCGCGCTTCGCGGGGCGCGGGGTCTTCGGCCGCCGGGTGCCGAGCCCCTTCCGCTTCGCCGCGCGCTCGAGCAGCGCTTCGAGGGCGAGCTCCAGGATGTCCCCGTCGCTCGCGTTCGGGTGCGCGTGCGAGAGGGCGTCGCGCGCCTCCTCGAGCCTCGCGTGGAAGCCACGGTCCACCGTGAGGTGGATCCGGCTCCGCTCGGCATCGAGCGGCCGGACCTCGACCCGGGCGGGCGGTTCGACCCGAGGCGACGGGCCGGGGCTCGAGGTGCCTACCGGTAGGCACCCTGCGGCAAGCGCCCGGGCGGGAGCGACCGGCGCCGCGGCTTCGCGCCTCCCCAGGTCGAGGGCGGCGGCTGGCGGGGCGGTTCCGGACTCGCGGACGGGCGTCACCACCGTGCGCTCGGGAACGGTCTCGGCGGGAACGATCGAGGCGGCGACTTCCATGGCCTCCCGTCGCGACAGCCCGAAGAAGCGGGGGAGGACCTCGTCGAGGTTCTCCGGGGTGAGCACGCGGGCGAGCTCGAAGGAGGTGGTGAGGCAGAGCCGGCCCGACCGGAAGGCCGCCTCCACCGGCGGGAACCGCTCGATCAGCTCGACCGCGGTCTTCCGGTAGTGGGCGGCGCTCCGGGAGAGGCCGAGCTCGCGGTGGAGGTAGGCGAAGAGGCTGGCGTAGCCGAGGTCGACCCATAGGCGCCTGCGGTCGAAGTCGGCGAGCGCGAGAAGAAAGTCGGCCATCGCCACCTGCTCGGCGCGGAGCAGGTCGGCGAGGCGGGCGGAGAGCGCTCGTGCGTTCGTGATCATGACGGAGAGTGTCGCACGGATCCTCGAGCCCTCCGGAAACGCACGAGGACGGGCGGTGAAGCGCGGACGAAGGCAGGGGGCGGGTCGCCCCCTCGATGCCTCGGGGCGGCCCTGAGCGGCCGCGCGGCGCGTCGAGGCGGGCCTTCCCTGCACGCCCTCGCCGCGGGAGCGGGCTTCGGCGAGAACCGTGTCAAGGGACGACCGCGATCCGGCAGCGATCCGTTGGGTTCGCCGCTTCGAGTCATTCACGATGCGTGGACTCGCCAACTGCGTGGTCTCGCGGAGAGGCTCCGATGAGCCTGACCATGCCACGGGTGGAAGGACGGTCGCCTGCGTCCTCGGGTGCTCGCCGTGTCCGCTTCGCCTACTGGCTTCTTGCGAGCCGACCGCGCAGGACCGGTTCCGGCAGGCGGGACAGGTTCGCGCCTCGCCCTCGTCGAGAGCCACTCAGCGACGCGGCTCCGACGAAGACGCACCACGCGGGAGGGCGGCCGCCGGGCTTGTGACGCATGAGGCCGCTGTGCGGAGGAGAGGGCCGAATTCAGTCGTGCCGGTGGCCGCCCTTGCCGTGGGTGTGCCCGTGCGCGGCATCGTGATCATGCGGATGCGCCTGGCCCTTCCGCAGGCTCTCCGGGACCTCGAGCTTCAGGGTCACCGCCGGCGCGCTCGACTCCCGCGCGTGCGTGTGGGGCGTCGTCGGCCGCGCGCCGCCCGGCGCGACCCGCGCCTTGAGCCGGGCGACCCAGGCGACCCACGCGTCCATTCCCTTGCCGGTGCGCGCCGAGACCTCGATCGTCTCGGGCCGCGGCATCACGCGCGCGAGCGCGTCGTGGATCTTCGCGAGGTCCACGTCGAGGTGGGGGACGAGGTCGCACTTCGTGAGGAGGACGAGGTCCGCCGCCTTGAACATGACCGGGTACTTGAGCGGCTTGTCCTCGCCCTCGGTCACGGAGAGCACCACCACGTTCGCGGCCTGGCCGAGGTCGTAGATCGCCGGGCAGACGAGGTTCCCGACGTTCTCGATGAAGAAGACGTCGGTCTCGCGCCAGGGGAAGTCGTGGAGCGAGCGGTGCACCAGCTCCGCGTCGAGGTGGCACGCCTGGCCGGTCGTGATCGCGCGCGACGGGATCCCCGCCTTCTCCAGCCGGCGCGCGTCGTTGTCGGTCGCGAGGTCGGCGGAGACCGCGCCGAGCCGCCAGCCCTTCCCCGCGGCCGCCCGCGCGGTCGCCTCGAGCACGGCGGTCTTGCCGCCGCCGGGCGAGCCCATGAGGTTCAGCGCGAGGACGCCCGCCTCGACGAAGTGCTCCCGGTTGTGCCGGGCGGTGCGGTCGTTCCCGGCGAGGATCTTCTCGTGCAGCTCCACCGGGACGAGCTCGGTGTCGCCGCAGCCGCAGGTCGTGCACATCAGGGCACCTCCATCTCGATGCCGTCGAGGGTGAGCGCGTCGCCGCCGTCGTCGAGCCGCGCGGGCTCCTTGCAGGCGGGGCAGGCGAGGGCCTCGCCCCGGGCGATCGGCCGGCGGCAGCGGGGACAGGACCAGCTCGCCGCGACCTGGGTCAACGCGAGCGGCACCCCCGCGCAGATCGTCCCTTCGCGGAAGGTCTCGTAGGCGGTCCGGAAGAGCTCGGGGTCGACGCCGGAGAGCTCGCCGATGCGGACGGAGAGCCGGTGGATCGCGAGCGCCTGGCGGCTGCGGGCCTCGGCCTCCACGCGGCGCACCAGGGCGTCTACGAGGGAGTACTCGTGCAAGACGAGCTCCCGAGGTCGAGGTCGAGGTCGAGGTCCAGGTCCAGGTCCAAGTCGAGGTCCACGTCCACGTCCAAGTCCAAGTCCAGGTCGCGAGGCGACTAGCAGATCCGGGGGAGCAGCTCGCCCTCGGGCTCGGCGAGGAGCCGCTTCCCGAGGCCGGTGTCGAGCACGACCGCGCCGGGCCGCTCCGCGATGGCGGTCGCGACGACGGCGGCGTCCCGCCCGAGCGGGTGGGCGCGGAGCGCGGCGAGAACCCGGTCCACCGCCCCGGGGCGCACGCCGATCACCGCCTTGCCCTCGTTCGCGACGAGGAGCGGGTCGATCCCGATCATCTCGGCGGCGGCGCGGACCTCGTCGCGCACCGGAACCGCCCCCTCGTCGATCACGATGCCGACCTTCGCCTTCGCCGCCATCTCGTGGAGGACGCCCGCGACGCCGCCTCGCGTCGGGTCCTTCATCGCGACCACGTCCTCGCCGCCCGCGCGGAGCGCCTCGCGCACGAGCCCGTTCAGCGGCGCGACGTCGGAGTGGAGGTCGCCCTCGAGCCGGAGGTCGTGGCGGCGGGACATGATCGCCATCCCGTGGTCGCCGATGGTGCCGGTCACGAGGAGTCGGTCCCCGGGGCGGAGCCCGGCGTCGGTCACGACCCGCGACGCGAACGCGACGCCGGTCGTGTTGAGGACGATGCCGTCCACCTCGCCCTTGCCCATCACCTTCGTGTCGCCGGTCACGAACGGCGCCCCCGCCTCGCGCGCCGCCTCCGCCATCGAGGCGACGATCCGCTCGAGGTCGTCGAGCAGGTACCCGTCCTCGAGCACCACCGCGCAGGTGAGGCCGGCCGGCTCGGTCGCGCCCATCATCGCGAGGTCGTTCACGGTGCCGCAGACCGCGAGCCGCCCGATGTCGCCGCCCGGGAAGAACGCGGGCTTCACGACGTGCGAGTCGGTGGTGACGACGAGCCAGCGGTCGCCCACCCGGAGCGCCGCGCCGTCGTCGAGCGCGGCGAGGCCGATCCCGTCCACGGGGGTGGCGAGCTTCAGGAAGGTCTCCTCGATGAGCCGGCGCATCGCCCGCCCGCCCGAGCCGTGCTTGAGGCCGATCCGCCGTGCCGGCTTCTCCATCCGTCGCTCTCCCGTCTTCCCGCGCTAGGTCCCGACGTCGCGGAGGTCGGGGGTGCCGCCGTAGGTGTGCCAGATCCGGCACTGCCCCTCGGTGGAGACCATGCAGGCGCCCACCGGCGACTCCGGAACGCAGGCCTTGCCGTAGAGCGCGCAGTCGGTCGGCACCCCGAGGCCGAGCATGATCGCCCCGCAGATGCAGCCCTTCGCGGCCTCCTCCGCCTCCGCGTCGCGCACGGCCGAGGTGTCGATCGTGAACCGGCGGCGCGCGTCGAGCCGCGCCCACTCCTCGCGGAGGTCGAGGTTCCCGTCCTTCACGGTGGCGATGCCGCGCCAGGTCCCCGAGACCGGCCGGAACACCTTCCAGAGGGTCCGCTGGGCCTGGAGGTTTCCGTCGCGGGTGACGCAGCGCGGGTAGGCGTTGAAGACCTCGGGCCGCTTCTCGCGCATGAGCTCGGTGAGCTTCGCGATCGCGGCGAGGATGTCGAGCGGCTCGAACCCCGCCACGACCACGGGGGCGCCGGTGCGCGCCGCGAACGGCTCGAAGATCCCGAAGCCGGTGATGATCGCGGCGTGGCCGGCGGCGATGTAGCCCTCGATGTGCGTCTCCGGGCTCTCGGCGACCACCTGCATCGCGGCGGGGACGTACTTGTGCACCGAGAGGATCGAGAAGTTGCGCGGCACGGGGGTGAGCGCGATGGCCGCGGTCGCGACCGCCGTCGTCTCGAAGCCGCTGCCGAGGAAGACCACCTCGTCCTGCGGGTGCTTCTGGGCGAGCTCCACCGCCTGCGCGACGGAGTAGACGATCTCGACCTTGCCCCCCTCCGCCTGCGCGTCGGCGAGCGAGCGCGCCGTCCCGGGGAGCCGCATCATGTCGCCGTAGGTGCAGACGCGCGCGCCCTGCGCCGCGAGGGCGACAGCCTGGTCCACCTCGGGCGCGTCGGTGACGCAGACCGGGCAGCCCGGCCCCATGATGAGCTGGAGCGGCTCGGGGAGGACCGCCCGCAGGCCGAACCGGGCGATCGCCTGCTCGTGGCTGCCGCACACGTGCATCACCGAGACGGTCCGGCCGATGGCATCGACGTTCCGGCGGATCGCGTCCGCGAGCGCCCGCGCGCGGGCGGGGTCGCGGAACTTCAGCTCGGCGAAGAGATCGCGGGTCACGTCGATCCCTTCACGTCCTTGCCCGCCGCGATCTCGCCCCGAACGTCCGCCGCCATCAGGTCCTCCTTGGCGCCGGTGATCTCGAGGATCTGGTCGAAGAGCGCGAGGGTCTCCTGGACCTCCTCCGGCGGGATCCGCCGGATCGCGAAGCCGACGTGGTTGAGGACGTAGTCGCCGATCGCGACCGGCTCGTCGACGATGTCGAGGCGGAGCTCCTTCCTCACGCCGAAGAAGTCGACCGTCGCGTTCAGGCCGTCGATCGCGAGCACCTTGCCGGGGACTCCGAGACACATGCGCGTTCTCCTCCGCCGTCAGCCGAGCGTCGCGTCCGCGACGACCGCCTGTCCGAGCGCGAGACCACCGTCCCCCGGCGGGACCTCGCCCGCCAGGTATACAGGAAAACCGTCTTTTGAAAGATCACCGAGCACGCCCTCGGCGAGCCGGGCGTTCTGGAAACAGCCGCCGGTGAGGAGCACCGGGAGCGGCCCCGTCCGCCGGGCCGCGCGGCGGACGAGCTCGGCCCCGGCGCGGGCGAGCGTCGCGTGGAACCGCGCCGAGATCGCGCCCGCCGTGACGCCCGCGAGCACGTCCGCGACGAGGGCCCTCCACGCCGCGCGCAGGTCGAGCTGCTCGACCGCGCCGCCGCCGTCCACGTCGAACGGGTAGGGCGCCCCGGCGCCCTCCGCCGCCGCGTCGAGCGCGAGCGCCACCTGGCCCTCGAAGCGCGACACCGGGCGGCCGAGGACGAGCGCCCCGGCGGCGTCGAAGGCGCGGCCGCAGCCGTGCGCCGGGGGCGAGTTCACGCCCGCCGCGAGCATGCGCAGGACGACCTCCCGCTCCTTCGGGTCGACGGCGCGGAGGAGCGGCAGGGCGTCGAGCGGCGCGTCCCCGCCGAACGCGTCGGTGAGGACGGCGAGCGCGATGCGCCAGGGCTCGCGCACGGCGCGGTCTCCCCCGGCGAGCGGGATGGGCCGGAACGTCGCGAGCCGCTCCGAGCGCGCCCCCTCGACGAGGAGGAGCTCGCCGCCCCAGGCCGTCCCGTCGGTGCCGAGGCCGGTGCCGTCCCAGGTGAGCGCGAGGGCGGGGCCGTCGAGGCCGTGCTCGGCCGCGGCCGCGGCGGCGTGGGCGTGGTGGTGCTGCACCTCGACGAGCGGGATCCCGAGCGCCGCCGCGCGGTCCCGCGCCCAGCGCGTGGAGAGGTAGAGCGGGTGGAGGTCGCAGGCGATCGCCTCCGGGCGGATCGCGAGGAACGCCTCGAGCCGCGCGACCGCGGCCTCGAACGCGCCGAAGGTCTCGAGCCCGTCGAGGTCGCCGACGTGGGGGCCGAGGACCGCCTCGTCCCCGCGCGCGAGGCAGCAGGCGTTCTTGAGCTGCGCGCCGGCGCCGAGGATCGGCCGCCGGACGCGGCGGCGGAGCCGCACCGGGCGCGGGACGAACCCGCGCGCCCGCCGGAGCAGGACCGGTCGCCCCGCCACGACCCGCGCCACCGAGTCGTCGCAGCGCGAGGCGATGGGGCGGTCGTGGACGAGGAAGAGGTCGGCGATCCCCCCGAGCCGCGCGACGGCGTCCTCGTCCTCGAAGGCGATCGGCTCGTCGGAGAGCCGGGCCGAGGTCGGCGAGCGCGCGCGCCGCGGCGAGGTCCCGGACCATCACCGCGAGCGGCTTCTCCTCGCGCCGCTTGCGCTCGCGGAGCGTCGCGACCGCCGCGGGCGAGGTCGCGTCGCAGGCGAGGTGGTAGCCACCGAGCCCCTTCACCGCGACGACCGCGCCGCGGGCGAGCGCGGCTCCCGCCATCTCAATCGGGGGGACACTCGCTCCGCCTTCGCGGAGCTCGCGCCCCCCCGATCCCCCCGCTCGCTCCGGGGCAGCCTCATCCGGCTGCCCCTGCGCTCGCCCTTTGACGAGCCGGACCCGCGGGCCGCAGGCGGGGCACGCGTTCGGCTGCGCGTGGAAGCGCCGATCCGCGGGGTCGCCGTACTCGGCCGCGCAGGCGGGGCACAGGCGGAAGCCCGCCATGGTCGTGGCGGGCCGGTCGTACGGCGCGCCGAGCGCGATGGTGAAGCGGGGCCCGCAGTCGGTGCAGTTCGTGAACGGGTAGCGATGGCGGCGGTCGCGCGGATCGCGCAGCTCCGCGAGGCAGGCGTCGCAGGTGGCGAGGTCGGGCGGGATGGAGGTGCGCTGCTCGGCGGCGGCGGCGCTCGCGACGATCTCGAAGCTCGCGAGGCGCTCCGGCGGGAGGGGAGTCTCGACGAGCGAGGCGACGTGCGCGGCGGGAGGGTGGTCTGCGCGGAGCCGCGCGACGAAGGCCTCGAGGGCGGCGGCCGGGCCGAACGCCTCGATGGTGACCCCGGCGGCGTCGTTCCGGACCCGCCCGGTGAGCCCGAGCTCTCGCGCGAGCCGGTAGACGAAGGGGCGGAAGCCTACGCCCTGGACCGTCCCGGCGACGGCGATCCGTCTCCCCTCGCCGGGCACCGGCCCGGCCCGTTCGGCAGCGACGTGGGTCATGGAATTCCGCGCGCCGAGGGCGCGAGCTCGGAGCATCTCACCGGACCGCTCCAAGCTGCAACCGCTGGAGTTGCCAGGCGATTTCCGACCACCCCTCTCCCATTCCCTCTCCCCTCAGGGGAGACGGTCAGGGAGCTCCCAATCCCTCTCCCCTGAGGAGGGGAGAGGGTCAGGGAGAGGGGTGGGCGCCTTGCGGCATGACTGCGCGTGACGGCGGTCGCCGGCGAGCTCGCTCCCGCCTTCCAGCTCGGCACTTCCGGGTATCCCGCAGTCACGGGATGGACGACGGCTGACAAGGTGTTACCCTCTTGGAAGTCCCGTAGTCCCTTTCGGAGAAGCCTCGGTGTCGCCGCCGAGGCTTCTTTTTTTGGTCCGCGCCGGGCACCGTTCAGACGAGGGGCTGCCGCTCCCACCAGAGATCGGGCTCGCGCGGCGGCTCCCGCTTCCGGAGCGCGACCCCGAGCGCCGCGAGCTCGCCCGCGACCGCGTCCACCGCCGCTCCGATCCCTGCACGCACCGCGGGGGAGAGCGCGATGCCGCTCTCGGTCGCGCCGGGGACCACGCCGACGAGCCGCACCACCTCCGGCAACACCCCCATGAACTGGGCGTTCAGGAGGGCCTCGCGGACGCCAGGCTCGTGCGGCGAGAGCGCGAGGATCGGCGCCTTCTTCAGGAGCTCCGGGCCGTCGTAGGTGC
>WNGL01002403.1_pt1 | contig 29097 bp, 33 predicted proteins | sample 5400591 | NCBI WGS metagenome assembly WNGL01 (sample SAMN13153377, study PRJNA577476) | soil metagenome | isolation source: 80 cm soil or saprolite under Garry oak tree replicate 1 | place: USA:California | collected 2016-06-15 | reverse complement strand
GCCTCCCTTGGAAATATCCTGCGCGAGACAGCTGTGCCGACATGACAGAGATTCCTCTGGTTGCCTCACGACGAATCTACCTCTTGAAACGCATTCTCTGTGCTTCCGGTCTTTTTGGCGAAGGGAAATTGGGGAAGTGGTGGTTTGGTTGAAAACGCACCAATGATCCGCAGAGAGAGTGTTTCTTGAAGAACGCAAAGTCAGATTCCTGGTGAGGCAATGCGTACGCGCAAACCAGGCCGATCCAGGTCGCCGACGTATTCAATCCGTTCCACTTGGCGTTTCAAAAATGGTATATGCAGTATGGAACGTTCAAAAGCGGCTCCAGCGCCGAAACCAAGCAATCCGTAGGGAGAGTGTGCAAATTGCTTCAGGACACGGCTGGCAGTTCGAAATGCAGCAGCATTTTCAAACACAAGCATGACATTGGGTTCCCCTATCTCTTCCAGAGCAAGTGGGGGAATATCAGGTACGCAACCGAGTAGCTCCAGACTCAGCCGCCCCGGTCTAAAAAGAGCCGTGTGAACAAGTTCGCCCAGGCGTTTCTCATTGACTGTCAACTGCAACGAGCGGTATGTGATAGGCGCTTGCTGTCGCAACTGCCCCTCTCGAAGTGCCTGCTGTACACGCTTGAGAAAAATTTCATGTTCTTCAGAGAGCGTTGACAAATGCGCTACCCAGTGTAGTTGCGGCAACCAGGGATATTCGCGCCAACTCGCAACGCGCCGGGCCTGCTGTACCTGATTCTTCCAGACAACTGTGGGCAAAGGCGGCTCCAACGTGCGGTCCCAGCAGTTTCCGCGCTGCGATAGAAGGCGGATTATCCCCTGATCTGCAGCTTCCTCGAGTGCCATCCATAACCACTGTCGATTCTCTGCCCCGCCTGGTCGATAGGCGAATGCTTCTGCGAAGCATTCCCATAGCCTGTTATTTTCTAGACGCCTTCCAGGAGAGGAAGCTAAAAGATGAAGAAAGGCTTGTATCGCCTCTGGAGGCAACTCCTGTTCTTCAGAGAGATTCCTTTGTTTCATGATTCGTGATCCTGGTGTTCGCGAGAGAAATCGCGCTCCTCCGAATGCATGATACGCATCGCCTCAAGGCCTTCAGGAGAGGTATCATGCATCATAAGATGATATCCAGTTCGGCGATCAAGCTGGTCATTGCGTATGCGTATGATATTCGGGAATACATGCAGAGCCTCAAAATCTTTGATAGCGGTGGTGTAGGTGAGCTGAATATTCATTACCTGAGCCACTTCGCGCTGTAATTCCAGAAATGTGGCCCGTGAAGCAACACCCATTGGATTGTCGAGTATCAAACAGCTAGACTTTCCCGCAGGTTTTGTGCGATGAGCAGCACGCATGCGCAGCAGCGTACAATACAACAATACCATACTCGTAAGCCGCTCCCCGCCACTTTCCTTCATCATCCTGGTAGGAGGGACATACTGCAGGTCGGCAGGGTCTGGGAAGAGAATCTGAACAGTAATAGGGCTGGCAAGACGACGTACTGCTTGCTGAAGGAGTTCTATGCCGTTAGGAATTTCTTTTTCCCTCACAATTCTATCCAGGAGATCTGCAACTTTGCCAACTCGTTCTTCTCTTGAAGCAGGTTCTGTGAGATGAATACGTAAGAATGGGCGCTGTTCAAAAGCGGGAAGTGTTGCAGGCAATTTAGAGTATTTTGCCGCGCTGTTCAAGAAAGCGATTCCTGCATCTGCTAATGCCAGCAGTTGCTGGATAAGTATATCACGAGAGGCCTGAAGATTCTTGCGTTGTTCCTGAATCATGCTCTGGCGCTGACTCAACTCAGGGAGCAATCTCCGGCAATGTTGTTCAAATCCCCCCTCCCCGTACTCTAGTAAACGCTTTGCCAACGTAACCTCCTTGAATTCTCTACTCACCTCGTTGAGCGCCTGGCTCATTATTTGTGAGCCATGCCCGCTTCGACGATCCAGGCTCTCTCTTTCTTCTTGCATGTGTTTGAGGCGATCTTCTATGTCACGCAAAGTATGATCGATGTCATCGGGTTGAAAAGTGATCTCTGCTTCCTCAGAAAACGCTGAAGGATTGAACCCTACGAGATCAGGAACAGCTTCAGACGTGGGAACGGTAGCGAGCAAAGAGGCGTATCCATTCTGGATGGTCTGAATCTGATTGTAGACGCGCCCAAGGCCTTCAATTTGCAAGGTACATTCCTTGATTTGCTGCTGTGCAGCCTGTTCTGCTGCTCTTTGTTGCTGAGCGGCTTGCTCGCAACTGCTGGCTCGCCGTTCCTCTTCCACTGCTTCTTCTATACAGCGTTCCTCACTCTCCGGGATACTATCACCTTCCTCATTTTCATCGATACCCTGCGTCAGCAACTTCTTCTTTATCTCCTGCATTGCTTCTTCAGCAGAAACGAGTTGAGCCTGTTTTTCGATTTTATCCCTTTCAGCATGAACTTTCGCAGTCATTGCATTCTCTACATATAGCTCTGCTTCGTCTGGATCGACCAGTGTGACGAGCCAGGTGCAAAAAGCTCGCGCCGAGCGAGCATAGGTTTCGATGGTGCTCGCCGAGCGCAGTTTGCTAGTCGCGCTGGGCGTCTGAGCCAGGAACGCTACCCAGCCGCGGATGTCCGTTTCCCTGATCTGGCTAACCAGAAGGAGATGGCGCTCAGCAAGCAAATAGTGTTGCAAATGACGCAGAGCCATCTGATGCCATTCGAGCGTTTTCGGACCATGTCTGGCCTTGTCGTGGGTCTGCAGATAGGATTGGATCGCTCCTTCGATGGTCAGGCAGTTGCCTCTCCCCGGTAAGGGAATGTGGGGCTCGGATTTGGCCGGCGCCTCACATTCCCTTACCGGGGTGTGCATCGACTGATCTTCTGCCGTCGGGTGATGGGGAGAGAAGGGCGTGCTCGTTTCGCCCGCAGAGGGGTCAACCGGCCGAGCAGGAGCGAACCGAGAGGAGAGACGCATTATGCCCTCCGGCACTGGCTTTGCCTGATGAAGCTCGACGGGGGAGGGAAGGTCTCCATGGATCACCTCTTTCTGCCGGGGCTCCTCACGCATTTCAAGCACATGTGCCCGGATCCTCCGCATGCCACGTTGTAAGCTGCGAATGTGCAGCGGCTGATAGCGCCCGGGAAACAGGGACTGGAGTTCGCGGAAGATGTCTCCGCTGCTGCGGGTGGGGTTCGCTTGGATCCAGGAGAGGATTTGCTCCCATTGATCGGCGAAAGGATCTTTGCTCGTGCGCCGCCAGTCCAGCACATGCGTGTTCTCCCGCGGCCCCTGGCCTCCGTTCTCAGAGACTGATCCCTCGTCATGCCCCATCTCTTCGGACAAGAGAGGCTTCGTCGTGCCGTCTTCGAGCTCAAACTTCAGTAGAGAAGTCGCCGACGTCTGTTGACCGGCAGAAGAGCCGCTGACTTCACAGCGTAAGACGGCCTGTTGCAGCTGTTCCACATGGTGCAACAGGCCGATTGGGTCGAGCGCCATGGCCGCAGCACTCAGTTCCTGCTGCCTGGAGGCGGGCAGGACTCCAGAGAGCAAGAGGCGTTGGAGCGGTGTTCTGGCAGCGTCGTAAACTCGGCGCACCGTTCTTCCCTCGACCTGTTTGGCGACGAGCTTCATCGACGGCTGAAAGCAGTTCACATACAAGCGCAGGGCTCGGTACAGTTCGGCAAGTTGCTGACAGGCATGGTCTCCGATCAGGCGACCATGGCCCACGACCTTGTCGTACGACGACCTCATTCTTCTGTTCCACGAAGCACTGGTCACGTTTCTCATAGGGGCGTCCCCGTGTGAACGTGATCTGCTCGTGCGCACAATAGGAGGCCACTTCCTCGTTGAGGAACTCTCCCCCATTATCGGTATCGATGCCCAGGATGGGAAACGGGAACAGCCTGCGAGCGCCTTGCAAGGCCGCCAGCACCACCTCTCGCCCCGGTTGAGCAACGGGAGGCACTCGGTCCATCCAGTGGCCACATCCGTCAGCGTCAGCGTATAGAGGCATCCGCCCTCCAGATGCCCTCCGCAATGGGCGACCAGGTCTGCTTCCAGGAAACCCGGTTGAGCCTCGTCCCACTGAGCGAAGGTGCGGATGGGGATCTGCTGTTTGAGGAGCGGACCCGCTTTCGTGGTGGAAAGGCCGCGTGCAGTGGTGTGGCGGTGAGCGCGCAGCAGGCGATCAGCGGTGGCGGCGCTCATCGAAAGGAGTTGGCGACGGCTCTCCTCGCTCAACTGGATATGCCCATGCCGCTCCAGAGAGTCAAGGATGGTGGGCAGAATAGGGATGAGGCGTTTGGCGCAGATGCGGTTGGCGGCGTTCCAGACCAGAAACAACGCGTGTTGGACGTCTGGCCCGTAATGGCTCGCACGCTTGTACGCAGGCACGTGCAACACGTCCTCCGCATGGTTGAGCAGCCACATCCCATAGCGGCGATGATAGCCCGTAGCTTGGGCAAAGGTATCCAACAGCACGCGTTTCTGGGCAGACGAGGCCTCGCGATACTGCGGGGCGAACTGCTTGAGCAAGGCACGTCTGCTTTGAAGATTCACTCTTGCTCCCACATTTGCCTCCCCTGAAATGATCCGACGCAAAACCATTCTGCCAAAACGACAGCAACGCCGCCACTTGCCTCACGAAAAATCTGCCTCAGCGAATGCATGTTATCAACTTCCGAGCGTTGTGCAAAGGAACATGAGCCAAGAGGTGATCTTGGTGCAGAGGTGGATACCACTCCGATGGTAGGTGGTTTGGTGAAGAGGACAAAGGCAGATTTTTCGTGAGGCAATGCGCCGCCCGATACAGGGTCGTTTCTGACCGCTTTTGATGCTATGATAAGGAGAGAGCTATCAAAAGAGAGGAGCAGGACGATGTCAAACTCACCACAGGTCCAGACAGGTTTTGCAGAGGTCAACGGCACCACCCTGTATTATGAGGTTGCCGGTGTCGGCCATCCCTTCGTACTCGTCCATGGACACCTGCTGGATCGACGATCGTGGGACGAGCAGTTCGCTGTCCTCGCCCAACGCTACCGGGTCGTCCGTTATGATCAGCGAGGCTTTGGCGATTCGGGGTTGATTACGCCAGGGGAGCCGTATTCTGATCGCCAGGATCTCTACGCATTGATGCAGTTTCTGGGCATCGAGCGCGCTTATCTGATGGGCGTCTCGGGAGGAGGCGCGCTGGCGATCGATTTTACGCTCGAGCATCCTGAGATGGTCGATGCGCTGATCCCTGTCGCGGCAGGCGTCAGCGGATATCGCCCCTCAGAAGCAGTGCTGCAAACGCATCCAGAGGTAGTGCGCATGTATACGGGCCTGGAGGAAGCCTTTGAGCAGCACGACGTGGCGCGAGCCGTCGAGATCTCGCTGGCCTTGTGGACGGACGGGCCCGGTCGGCTCCCGCGGCAGGCGGCCCCCGAGGTGCGCGAGCGGGTCCGCGAGATGACGATGCGCAACTGGCAGCGCCCGGATGATGAGACGCAGGCCCAGACGCCGCCGGTGCCTTTAGAGCCGCCAGCCGTTGGACGCCTGTCCCAGATTGGCGTGCCGACGCTCGTCATTCTGGGGGAGTGGGACGGACCTAACCCGCTGGAGCACCTGGCAGCCGAGATCCCGGGAGCGCAAACGGTGATCATGACAGGGACAGCGCATCATCCGTTTCTGGAGAAGCCAGCCGAGTTCAACCAGATCGTCCTGGATTTTCTCGGATCGCTCAACTCGTAGCAGAAAGGGAGACTGCCGGGTGACGTATCTGGCATCGATGGGCAGGGCACAGCCAGCGCCGTGCTGCGTGAGGCCAGCCAGAGCACGACGCACAGGAAACACAGGAGCCGCATCTGCAATGAGTGAAGCAAAGAAACGAGGAAAGAGACATGTCAGGTGAAGCAAGCCATTATGCGGTGGTCCTTGAACGGATCGCACGCCGTGCTCTGGACCAATTCAAGGATATCTCCGATCGCGACCTCAATCGGCCCCTTGTCCTTCCTGAGAGCAACAGCGCTTTTGTGCTGGCAACCCATCTTATCGGCTCCGCTGAATACTGGGTCCTCGAGTTGGCCGGAGGGCGCGATGTGCAGCGCGACCGGCTCGCCGAATTCCGCGCCACCGGCACAGGGGCAGCGCTAGCAGCACGCTACGAACGCTGGCTGGCGGCGATGCAGGACCTGTTGCAGACGCTGCCCGACGAACAGCTGGATCAGTTGGTGCCTGTACAGCCCGGTTATCACCCTTCCCTCGATGAGACGCCGATGACGCTGCGTGATGCGCTCTTACACGCCATCGAACATTGCGCATTGCACCAGGGCCACCTGGAGTTGACCCGACAACTGCTGGGGTATGCGCCAGCCGGGGCGCAATGAAACAGGGGCATTGCTCATTGACCGGGCGTGAAGCAGGTGACCGGGCGTGAAGCAGGACGCCCGTATGCTAAAGCGCATCCACGAACAGAACACGTATCATCTGACGTTTAAACAATGCTCAGAGCAGATACAGACGTACACACCCGGGAAAATACGGAAGGTACCTGGGACCCGGGTAGAAAAGCCTTCTGGAGCCCCACCAAAGGGACGATCATGATCGACCCGTCGACGAGCTCACCATCGAGGGCAGGCGGGAAAACACGGAAAAAGGCGCAACGAAGGCGTTCAGACTGATTGAGGCGATCGATGCAGCACAAGAGTGGAAAAAACAGGAGAGAGGCCAGGGAAACCTGGATGCCCTCCTCCTAATAAGAAAATTCCTCGCTTTAGTACGGCTTGCGAGCGCGAATGAAAGCGCTGACCAACCTGCCATCCACCTCCAGCCGCTCATCTGGGGAAAGGGCGCTGATGGAGGTGCTCGCTCCGTTCCCGGCGATATCAGCCGAGGGAATACCGCCTGGTGACCTCGACCTCGATGTCGGTGAACCCTGCACCACGAAGCAGGTCCTTGTAGGTTTCCTCCTCCAACGCTCCGGCGATACATCCGGCCCAGGATTCCATATCTTGACGGAGCACCTTCCCCTTGTCCGCCGAGAGGTTGATGACGCAGTTGGAGATCACCACGTCCACACTCTGGGCAGGGAGCGGGATGTCCTCGATGATCCCTTTCAGGAAGCGCACATTCTCCAGCCCCGCCTCGGCCCGGTTGCGCTCGGCCAGTTCCAGCATGGCATCGGTCATGTCTAGGCCATAGGCGAAGCCGGTGGGTCTGACGCGGCTCGCCGATAGGAGCACATCGATGCCTCCTCCGCTGCCCAGGTCGAGGACGCGCTCCCCTGGCGAGAGTTCCGCCAAAGCGGTGGGATTACCACAGCCGAGCGACGCCAGCGCGGCCGCCACCGGGATTGTCCCAAGTTCTGCCTGGGTGTAGAGATCAGAGGTGATGACACTCGCATCACGTGTGTCGGTCGAGCAGCAACTTGACCCGCAACACCCTGAGGTTTGCTCTGCCTCAACGATCGGCAAAGCTTTCCTGCTCTCAACACCAACAGTTGGTGTCAGTGTACAACAGGTGGGGGAGCAACAAGGATCGGCCGCAGTCGGCTGTTCGGTTCCTAGTACCTGCAGCGCGGTCCTGGCATAGTGGGCGCTGACCTCGGCCCGCAACTGCTCGTCATTGGTTGGGACGGTACTCATCTTTCTTCTTCCTTTCAGTCTGTATGCTTGCGGTGAAGAACCCCGGATCCGCTCACCGCTCTCGGCTCTACTCATAAAGACGGGGCGGTTCCGAAAAGGACGCACGCTGGCGACTCCGTGTTGGCACGAGCGGCACTCGCGGCTCGTCAGCGCAGCAGGCCGCAGTTTCGCAACGTTGGCACCTTGGTTGATAGTCGAGAATGTGGTTTCTCCTGTCTAACTCGAAGTGGCAGCACTTCAGCAACTGCTGCTTGAGTTTCTCCCGCGCTCGCTGCACGCGCGATTTCGCCCCCGAAAAGGACAGGCCCAGCCGCTCGGCCAGTTCCCGTTGGGTCAGCCCCTGATAGTCGGTGAGGACCAGCGCCTGCCGGTCCAGCTCCGGGAGGCTCCTCACCATCGCCCGTACGCAGGGCAACAGCTCGCTCACGACATCGTCGTCGGGCAGTTCTTCCGACAGGTCGAGCACCTCCTCCGCATCGAGCGGAGTTGTCGGCCTGCGGCTGCGGTAGGCATCGATGATGGCGTTGCGAGTGATCTGGTAGATCCAGCCCTCCAGCTTCCTCACGTCTTTGAGCGTTTCCATGTGCTGGTGGATTTTGAGAAACACGTCCTGCAGCACATCTTCGGCGGCGTCCTCATCGGAGATACGCCGCCGGATGAACAGCTGGAGGGGCGCGTGAAACTCCTCCCAGACGCGCTCGGTCGTCATTGTAGACATACGCTGCACCCTTTCTCAGTAAGCGGGGCAGCACGTCCAGCCTGTTGCAGGGCACATCCCCAGGACAGCAGCGCGCGTCCAACCCACCAGATGAGGTACTGGAAGACACGCTCGCCGCCGTCGGGCGTTCGTCTGGCTGCCGGTAGGAGGCGGGCTTGCTCAGCCTGCTTAAGCATCTCCCGGCGGCGCTGTTGTTGAACAACAAACATGATATCGGGTGGCATCATCGTGTGTGCTCCTCTCTCGCGGTGGTTTCGATGCGTTCACTATGAGAGACGGCATTTGCCCCAAAAGGACGCATCGCTACTTCTTTTCCGCCAGTCTTCCATCGAGTTCTCCGGGATTGCCCTCTACACGTGAGCGGCATCAGCACGCTCAGCAAGCTGTCCCTCGCGCACGGGCTGTGGCACAAGGGCGAGGCCGGTGGCCGCCAGCAGGAAAGCACCAGCGCACTTTTTCGTTCACTATATCTAGTGACGGGTGTCCGCCCAAAAGGACGCGAAAGGAGAACACAACCGCCGGACGGGGAGACTGTCTCATCCCGAGCTGACGTTGACTGGCAAGAGACGCTCGACGATCACCACGTCCCGCCATACATCATCCAGCTGGGCGTGCTTTTCGTACACGCCCACCTCGCGAAAGCCCTGTGAGCGCAGCAGCGCGCGGCGAGCCGCGTTCTCGACAAATACCCGCGACACCAGCTTCCAGAAGCCTGCCTTCTCCGCTTCCTGGAGGAGCCCCTGCAGCGCCAGGCGACCCGCGCCGTGCCCTCGCGATGCCCGCGTAGCAGGGGCGGGGGCGGTAAACGCTGGTGGACGCAAAGGCGATGACCTGCCGCTCGTCGTTTTCGAGGACGACGATGGGGTGGACTCCGTCGAACCACTGCTCGATCTCCTGTGCCGTGCGCAGGCGCGTCTCAAAGGTGGCAATGCGATCCTCGATGCCCTGGTTGTAGATGGTTGCGATGGCCGCCGCGTCGTTCGGAGTTGCTAGTCGCAGGTGCATCTGGCAGCTCCTCCCCTATCGCCCTGCCCCAGGCCATCAGATGTATCCGCTGGCAACGAGGGCCGTTCCACTTCCGCCTTCAGCGCCACGAGCAACAACGAGAGGGCCTTCTGGACTCCCTCGTGCTCCGACGCCGGGACGCGCTCCAACACACGCTCAGACAAACCATTGAGCGTCCCATTGAGGTCGCGCAGCCGCCGCTCTCCTAACGCCGTCAGGGAGAGACGCACCATGCGGTGATCGGTCTGACTGGGCACTTTTTCGATCAGGCCGTCCTGCACCAAGTGCTCGACGGCTCGGCTCGTCCAGCTCTTGTCGAAGCCAATGCGCCGACTGAGTTCGGCCAGGGGAACCGGCCCACTGCGTCCCAGTTCAGTGAGCACGGTACACTGCGTCACCGTGGTTCCAGCGCAGTAGGCCACGTTCGTTCGCTGCAGATGGGTATGCAAGCGCGCCACTTCACGCAGGAGCGCGCCCGTCGTCACCTGCTGTTCCATGCTCTGCTCCTCTCGTAATCGTTGCTACTCGCAACGATCTTTTCTCTAAGGATACAGCAGACGTAATTCGTTGTCAGTAGCAACGAAAAGGTCGGATCATTCGAAGAATGGCTGCAGAATCGAGATGACGCTGCGTAGGGAAATGGTCATACTCCACTCCTGAAAGATCGGCGTCACAGATGCTGCTTCGTTCTATGTATTGAACAGCGCAAATGCTACGGTTTTAGATAGAGATGTATGATCAGGCCGGGTTGAAGAGTAGAGGGAAAAAGAGTAGATGATTTTTGATACCAAACCGCTGGACGACATTGAGGAAAGTGATCTACAGGCGCTCCTCGCCAATCCTGTACCAGAGCGTAAAAGGATCGAGTACAAGAGCGAATTGCCAACAGACAAGTTCAAGGACCGGAAAGAGTTTCTGGCCGATGTTTCCTCATTCGCAAATACAGTGAGCGGATATCTTCTTTATGGAGTGAAAGAAGAAGGCGGGATGCCGGTAGAAATTTGTGGGGTGGAGGTCGAAAGCGTGGATGCGCTCAAGTCGAAATGGGAAGGGATGCTGCGCGACGGCCTCTCTCTGCGCCTCCCACATGTCGATGTCCATGAAGTGGATCTCTCCACAGGCAGATAGGTCATAATTCTACGCATACCGCGAAGTTGGCTGGCCCCCCATCGGGTCACGTTGGAGAATCATGGACAATTCTATGGGCGCACTTCTGCTGGGCATTTTCAGATGGATGTGCCGCAACTCCGGACGGCCTTCGAGCTTTCAGGCACTTTGGCAGAGCGAGTGAGAGATTTCCGCGCTGATCGTTTGAGTAAGATCTGCGCAGGCGAGATACCGACGCCATTGCATCAAACTATGGCAAAAATCGTATTCCATCTTGTTCCCTTCGGGGCCTTTGAGCCGTCGGCGCGCTTTGATCTGAGTCCCCTGGTGCTACCAGAAAAAAGGAGATTCATTACGCCGATTATGATGGGGATGAACGGGCATGAGATTCTCAACCACTGTCGATATCGATATAATTTTGATGGTCTGCTTAATTATGCGCAATGGGCCACTGATATTCCTGCCGTAGCTTATCTCCAGGTTTTTCGCAATGGGATCGTCGAAGGAGTGGACGTCTCCATTCTAAATACCAATTCATTCCGGCAAATTCCCAGTATGCCTTTTGAGCAAGTGCTCTGTTACGCCCTGTCACTTTACTTACAGACGCAGAAGGCTTTGGGTGTCGATCTGCCCATCTTTTTGATGGTCAGCTCGCTAGGCGTAACAGACTACATCATGGGCATTACGCAAACGTATTATGGGCAAGACTATCCTATTGACCGGCCTGACCTCGTGATGCCAGAAGTCTTGATAGATCGGTTCGACTGTAACCCAGCGGATGTCATGAAACCCATCTTTGACGCGGTTTGGAATGCTGCTGGTCGGAATGGATCGATGAACTACGACGCGTCTGGAAAGTGGACTTTGCAGAAGTTGGAATAAGCGAGCATCGATAGTTCTCATTATCCGAGACCTGAAAAAGGAGACGGAGGGATTGGTGATAGAAGAAGATCGCATCAAAATTGCAAAGCAAAAAGCACAAGCATATTGTGAGGCTCTCTACCCTGGAATGTACATACATATCACAGGCGTGGCGCCGCTCGACCCCGCACAGGCATGGCCCAGGCTGGATGACCCTGACAACGGCAGAATCGATGGAGTACCTACGCCCAATGAGATGTGGCGCGTCTTTGTTGATGTCTATGATAACGAGCGGAGCGGGACTGTTGAAGCCGATGTCGCGTGTTGGCATGCTGGTTCGGGTGGAGTCCCCACCCCCACCAATTCGCACATGCCCTGCAACCACTCCACCTGGTAGGCACGTTCAAAGCTCCCGTAATCGGGAGCAGCCTGAACCCGCCTTCGCCAGGCAACAGGCTCGAACAGGCGGTCAGCGACTACCCGGTTCGCGTGGGTCCACGCTTCAGCTGGGCCACCAAGCAGTGGGACGAAGAACTCGCTGACCAGGCGTTGCCACTGCAAGGCACGTATGCTGTTGTCGTTCATGACTCCACCGTCGTCGAGGAAGACCATGAGTCGAGCCGTCACTGTTCTCTTCCGCTCTCGCTGTCGCTCATTGTCGATGACCAAAGAGCGCATGAGGAACGATAGCACGGGCATCTCTTCCTGGCTAGACGGGTTGTCCGACACCAGGTGCATTCCTCAGCGAAAAGCTGTGCGTGAGAGGGCATAGGTGATTTTATCGGTATCATGCTTCTCCCGCAGGCTCGCCGATGCAGACAAGCATCTCCACTCGTGTCGCTCGCGCGTGCGCGTCGCGGGCTGGCGTAGCAATCTTTCCCCCTTTGCTGTCGATGGCGGTTTCTCTCATGGTGATTTGGCAATGGCAATCAGATCGGCCAACATCCCCTGACCTGCCTGAAAGCGTCCTGCTCCCGGTCCAATCACCATCACCTCCTGAGGGGTATCGGTTTGGATAGCGATAGCATTGAGCAGCCCATCAATACGGGCCAACGGATCGCTGAGCGGAAGGGCGATGGGCTCGACACGCGCTTCTAAGAACGTGGGGACGGTTTCGTTATCCGCCGTTTCTCTTGAGACTTCAGTTCCATCTTTTGCCAGGAGGCGCAAAGAGGCAACATGTTTGATGCGCTTGCCCAGGGCTTCAGCCTGCTGCATCTGCTCTCTGGTGAGCGCGGTGATGCCACGCCGCACGACTTGCTCGGGGGCGAGCGCACGGCCAAAGACGGCTGCCGCCAGGATAAGGGTTTTGGCGACCGTATCATCGCTCTCCACATCATCGGTTGGGTCGGCTTCGGCATAGCCCTGCGCCTGTGCTTGTGCGAGTCCTTCGGCGTAGTCGTGACCCGTCGCCATAGCACTGAGGATGGAGTTCACCGTGCCGTTGAGGATCCCACGGATGGCACGGATTCTGGTCCCGGCCATCCCCTCGCGGATGGTACTGAGCACGGGCGTTCCGGACATGACCGTTGACTCCATCCGCAACTGGACCCCATGGACTCGAGCCAGAGCGAGGAGATCCAATCCTGCCAGGGCCATAGGACCTTTGCTGGAGGTGACGACATGCATACCTTGCGCAAGTGCCGTGCGAATATAGCTCAACCCTGGTTCGCCATGGCGGAGCGTGGCCCCGGTTGCCTCGGCCAGGACATCTCCACCGGCTGCCTGCAATCCCTCCAACACGTTCGTCCAATGGGTGACCTTGGGATGAGCGGTGAGGGGCTGCCGCGTCGTGACTAGCTCGAGCAAGGTGGGGATATCCAGCCCATCGTCACGATAAATCAAGCCGTGATGAGCGGTCGCGACACTGATCAGGGTCACGGCCAGATCAAACTCTTGCTGCAACCATGCTTGTTGCGTCTGTAGCGCCTCGACCAGCCACTGGCCGACGGTGCCAAATCCAAGCAGAGCAAGACGAAGCTGTTTCATGGGTTTCCTTTCGCCTTGGTGGTTTCACATCACCAAACTCCGGGGGGCGCTCATCTATTTGCCTGTCCCTGATGGGAGAGCTACCACTATCGTGTCACAATCGAGGAGGAAGTACAAGCCATCCTCCACATAGATATCAAACATGCGGCTCCTTCTTCATCGGCGAGGCTGTGGGAGAACCACCATATCCTGCAAATCACACATGCGTTGGCATAAGGGTGTTGGGAACCTTTTGCCCTCCCTTGGGTGTACTTTTGCTACAGAAGGAGGAAAGGCGTGGACTCCCGCGCTTCAAGAAGGGCTACCCGTTCCGCCCCTGGTTGATGCGCATCCTCTACCGCCAAGCGCTCGATGTGATGGAAAAGCAAGGAACATACCTGCGACCGCTTTCCCTGGACGATGCGCTGGCGTCCGCAGATCCCGTTGGCTCGGAGCGCCACCTGGAACAGGTTGACCCGCAAGAGCGGGTGGCGGAGCGGGAAACTGTGCGGCAAGCGCTCACACAGCTGAGCGCCGAGCAGCGACGCGTCATCGCACTGCGCTACGGAGCCGACCTGACGGAAGTGGACATCGCGCAGGTGCTGGGCTGGCCGGTCGGCACGGTCAAATCTCGGCTGAATCGGGCGCGTGAGCGTCTGCGTGTGCTGTTGAACGAGGAAGAGAGGTAAGTTGTCATGAACGAACACCATGTCAGCCAAAGCGAGCAATCAGAACCGGAAGGCGTAGAGCAGCGCCTGATGGCTTACTATGGTCCCAAGCTACCCGAACGCACCCTCCCACCTGCTTCGTGGCAGTATGTGCGCCATCGACTCGGGACACAAGCGGGTACGAGATGCAGGAGCCGCTTGCGTCTTCCACGAAAAAGATCACGAGCTTACGTCCCCACGTCTCTTCATGAGGCTTTTGCGCGTATCGCCTCTGAGGCGAGCGTCCTTTCGACTCCAGAGATGCTGCGCTGCCGGCTTACGCCACACGTTCACAAGCCAGCGGTACGCGGCTCGTGGTTGGGGAGGCGCACCATCTGGCTTACGCTGCCACTGGACGCGGTACTGACTATGGGGCAGGATGAACTCGATGTGCTGCTGGCGACAGGGCTGGCGCGTTCCATCTCTGCCCGCACATCAACCTACACGCCTGGTCGCCTCCTGCTCGCCGGTCTGGTGCTGCTGGCCTGTCTCACGCTCATTGTGTGCTGGATGCACCATGTCCTCCCCGTTGGCATTCCTCTCGCCCTGGCGCTCTGTGCCGTGGTCGTCTGGTGCTGGCAGAGACAAGCGCGTTCCCTCGCCTTCCACGCCGATAGCTTGATGGTGCGCTGGTTGGGCCGCAGCCATGCGTGCAGCGGTTTGCACGCACTCGCGGAGCGTCGCCCGGCATCTAGGCGCGGGCACTGGGGCGAGCCGTCTCTCGCAGAGCGCATCGAGCGCGTGTGCGGGACGCCAGTCGAGGCCAGGGAGAACCGGTTGACGCTCGTCAGATAGATGGGAGCAAGCAGACAGAAAGGATCAGAAGATGATAGCTCAAAAATTTCTTCGCTCTGTCAGCAGATGGCAGACTCGTCACCGCCGGGCCGGTTCCTGTGGAAAGGGAGCCGAAGCAGGCATGAACCAGGGAGGGAGCTTCGACCGCTTCACCGAGCGAGCCCGACATGTGATGCGTCTTGCCCAGGAAGAGGCGCAGCACCTGCAGCACAACTACATCGGGACCGAGCATCTCCTCCTTGGCCTGCTTCGCGAGGGGGAAGGCGTGGCCGGCAAAGTGCTTATAGGCCTGGGCGTCGATCTCGAGCGGGCTCGTCAGGCCGTCGAGGGTATAGTGGGTCGCGGAGAGCACCTCGTGTCTGGCGAAGTCGGTTTGACCCCACGGGCTAAGAAAGTGGTGGAGCTCGCCGTCGACGAAGCGCGGCGCCTCCATCATCACTACCTGGGCACCGAACACCTCCTCTTGGGATTGCTCCGGGAGGGCGAAGGCATAGGAGCAGGGGTGCTGGAAAGCTTTGGTCTCAGCTTGCAGGAGGTGCGAGCGAACATCATCCAGGTCCTCAATCAAAAGGGGGGGCCGATACTTGTGTGCTCCTTTTGCGGCAAACAGCAAGACCAGGTCCAGCGTCTCGTTGCCGGACCCAGAGGGGTCTACGTCTGCGACGAATGCGTCGCGGTCTTGAGCCACGACCCTGAAGCACCCCAGGAAGAGCGGGGGCTGCGCTGCTCGTTCTGTGGGAAACACCAGCAACAGGTGCCATACCTGGCCATTGGCCCTCATGGGGTCAACATCTGTCGTGCGTGCCTGGTGCTGTGCCAGCAGATCATCGCTGAAGAGGGACCGCACCAGCGCTAGTCGAGCGGGAGATCCATCTGAAAGAGCTCGGTGCGCAGCATCACCGGACGCTCCCCGATCACATGCCCATTGGGTGCCCACCAGCGCAGGAGATAGGCGCCTTTCGGGGCGAGCAACTCGAAGGCGCCATCCTCCTCGGTCAGGTATTGATCGATGGGGGTCCCAGCAGGGCCTTCCTGGGTGAGGTGAAGCTGGACGAGAGAAGACGCAGGTGGGACGATCCTCCCCTGGACCACGCAACGGTCGGGGGTGCGTAACCACGCGGGGCGACCGTTACGGTAGCTCGGTTCGGGATGGCGGATGACCAGATCAACCCAGCGTTGGGGGAGCCCTCCCGTCTGTTGATAGCACGAGAATGGTTCCTCCCCCGACAGTTCCCACAGCCAGGCCGCCATCATCTTGAGCCGACCCGGCGGGCAGTACTTGTAGGCGTGACCATAGCCTACCCAGATCAGGACGCGGGCAGCGGGCTCTTGCTGGAGGATGCACTCGATGATGTGCTCAGCCATGCGCCGCTCGCGGAATTCACCCGATTCGTCTGGATGCCCCTGCATCCAGGCATGATCGGCCTCATCCATGTCAAAGGCGACGATGGGCAGGTGCAGGGCGATGGCCTCCCGCAGCAGGGCCGCCCACTGTGATCGGTGGGCTGCGCTCTCAATCACGGGATGCCCGCGCTGTCGCGGCTCTGGAGCAGATCCTGCGCACCGAAACCGATGCACACTTGCGAAGTCAGGCTCACCATGCGCTCAAACACCAGGACCCGAACTACAAAGCGGCTGTCGATGAAAAGGCCAGGGAGCAGGGGTTAGCTTTGGTCAGAGCCAGGAAGCAGCAGGAGCTGCTTCGGCAATCCCCGGGGGAGCCGTGAGAAACCCTGACGTCTTCGTGGCTCTTAGCTCCCATAAGCGTGATATGCTCAGAGCGCAATCGGCAGATACCCCCCGGTTGCTGGGACTGGGCCATCTCACGCGAGCGGCGCGATCTCCCTGATCATCCATTGCCAGGCCGAGACGCGGCGAAACCCGACGGAAGTGAACAGGCGCAGCGCAGGCGTCTCAGCCAGTTCCGTCTCAAGAAAGACGCCCGTCGCGCCACGCTCCTTCAACCGGTGCATGCCCGTGAGGAGCAGTGCGAGCCCGAGTCCGCGCCCCTGGTGCGTCGGGCGCGTCCCGATCACCCCGATCTCGCCGACCGTGTATTCACCGTCGCTGTCCGCCACCCCGGTGAGTTCACAGAGGCAAAACGCCGCAAACGTGCCGGCGGCATCGACCGCGATCAGATCCAGGTCGGGTTCGTAGGCCGGGGACTGGTGGTAGTCGAGCCCCATGCCAGTGCCGTCGAACACAGCCTGGTGGAGCTCCTGGTACGGCTCCAGTTCCTCCCCATGCACGCCACCGCGCAAGACGTAGCCCGCTGGCAGGTGGGCCGCTGGCAAGGGGAGAGCGAGCGAGCGAACCAGGCGCAGATCTCGCGCCGGAAGTGGCCTGAAACCGGCTCCTTCCAGGAGCATGCGGCGTTCCGTTTCGTGTTCGTGGCAGCGGCACCACAGCGAAAACGTTCTCTCGCATCGTCTCGACTGCTCTTGTGCTCCCGCGATGGCCCAGGTAAGAATCTGGGTCTCAAGTCCACTGTCACGCGCTTGCGGATGCACCTGGAAGGTCAGGACAGTCGAGGGCGCCGCCACGAGAGAGTAGGCCAGCAGCCGGCCATCGTCCTCCTCCCAGAGCATGGTCGCCTGCTGGGTCATCGCTTTCCGGTAGAGGCGCCCAATCACTCTTCCCTGCTCGTCCTCCCACGGAGGCCGTTCCGCAGCCTCTCCCTGCGGGAGAGGAGCGAGGAGTGTGCGCAGCGTAGAGTTGGTTGGCGCATCGTACATGTTCTCGGGTGTCGTGCACATTCGCTTCAGGTCAAGGATGCGCTGCAGGTCTGCCGCCCCCGCGTAGGGGCGCATGTGTATCGTCATCAAGGATTCCTTTCAAAGGTGCATGTAGTGCGCTCAAGCGTTGGGATGCGAGCCCTGTGCCAGGAAGAGCGACCAGAACTCCCTCGTCTGGCTGGCCAGTTCCTCGTGTGTGCCGATCTCCGCGATGCGCCCATCGAGGAGGACCACGATCGTGTTGGCCTTGCGGATCGTATCGTAGCGGTGCGTGGTGAACAGGATGATCTTCTCACGGGCTATGGTGGTCAGCAGATCGAAGATCTGCCGCTCCCCCACAGGGTCCAGGCTGGCGGTCGGCTCATCCAGGATGATCAGCGGCGCATCGTGATAGAGCAGCCTGGCCAGCGCCAGCCGCTGCCACTGTCCCCCAGATAGGTCGGCCGCGCCACCGAACCCCGCGCCAACCACGGTATCGATGCCATCGGGCAGGGCTTCCACCACCTCCCACAGTCCTGCCAGGTGCAGTACCTCTCTGATGCGCTCGTCCTCCCCTGGTGTGCGCTCACTCTGCATCGTCACATTCTGTCGAATGCTGAAGTGGAAGTGTGAGGGGTCCTGGAAGAGGATCGCTTTGGCAACCGTCTCCAGCGGCATGGCCTCGCCAGACTCCACCACTGCGAGGAGTGTACCGGTCGTTGGGGGAACCAGCCCGGTCAGCAGCTTGACCAGCGTGCTTTTGCCCGCGCCGTTGGTGCCCACGATGGCCGTCAGGCCGGGCTTGAACGTACAGGAGAGATCGATGAGCGCCTGCTTCTGGTTTTCCGGGTAGGTGTAGGAGACCTCGTGCAGCGTGATCGCGCGGAGATGCTGGGTGCCGGGCGCTGGCCGCTGCGCGGTCTCCTTTGGCAGGCCAACACGTTCTTCCAGAAAGTCCTCGGCAAGAAAAGCAAAGAGCGCTCCGGCGTAGTTGAGCGAGTCCAGCAGGGAGCGTCCCTGGTAGATGCCGGAGCGCAGCATGCCGGTGAGCCAGGCCATGCCCGGCAGGATCACCGCCAGGCTGGCCAGCGTGATCTGCTGGTGGCTGATGAGTGCCCCGGCTGCCGAGAGCGCCAGAAACAGGCCCAGCACCTCGGCCAGGGCAGCCAGGGTGCGCAGCCCGGCAAAACGAGCGGTGAGTTGTTTGAGGTTGTTCAGGTAGGTTTCGGCCAGGCGGGCATGCTCCCGCGGGATCAGGCCGCTCCGGTAGACCCGCACATCGCGCTGCCAGGAGGCATCGACCTGCATGTTGGTCAGCACTTCCATGCGCAACTGGTTGGGAGCGTTGTGCTCCTGCAACTCGTATATAGCGCGACTGAAGCGCCGCTCGATCAGACCGGCCGGCAGGGCGATCAGCACCATGGCCACGACGAGCAGAGGCGCCAGGGTCAGCAGGGTCGCGGCCACCCCGATCAATCCCAGGAAGATGGGCACGGTGGAAAGCAGCGAGTCCACCAGCGTGATGGACTGCTGTGATGCCTCGCGAATGACCAGGCCGTAGCGGGCCTGAAAGGCATTGTTCTCGAAGAGGGGATAGGGCACCTCTGGCAGCTTCTGCATGATCTGTTTGCTGATGACGACCCAGGCTTGCTGACGAAGGATGGTGGAGGAGCTGTCGCGCAGGATAATTCCCAGGCGCTGCACCAGAAACAGCCCCACCAGGCCCAGCCCGGCGAGAGCCACCGCCGACGAAAGCTGCGTCGTTCCGTTCGGTCCTACCACGTTCTGCAAGAGCTGGTGCAAGACGATCAAGATGGCCGGGTAGAAGAGCGGTTCGGGCAAGGAGGCGAAACAACTCGTAATGAAGGCGCGGGGATGACAGGTATAGAGTAACCGGACCGTCGCGCGCAAGGATGCCAGGCGCTCGGGTTGCGATAACTTCAGCAGCGCAATACGGCGCATGACGACCCCTCCTTTATTGTGCATTCAGCTACCAGAGCATATAATAAAAACGACTGGTCATTTTTTATTATGAGAGACGCACGCATGCTTGTCAAGAGGGAGGCGGGAAAGCGAAAACGCCTGATTGGATGATACAGAGAGGAACCAGCGACAACCTTGCCGTTCCTTCCATGCATGCAGATCAGAGAGGAGCGAGGGATGCCCAAGACCAGCGCCGCCGCCAAAGAGACCAGGCGCACGCAGATTCTCGACGCCGCCGTGCGCTGCTTTGCCCGGACGGGCTACTATGCCACCACCATCGAGGATGTGGTCAGAGCAACGGGCCTCTCGCGCGGGGCGCTCTACCTCTATTTCCCCAGTAAAGAGGCGCTCTACCTGGCGATCTCTGAACGCTGGAATTGCGGGATGGAGGCGGCGATCAGGGCACGGCTCACACCCGATCTCACGCCTGCTGCGATCCTGCGCGTGCTCATCGAGGTCAACGGGGAGCAGGTGAAGGCAGAAGCCGATGCCTGCCGTGTGCTCATGGAGGGCTGGAATCTGAGCCATCATATTCCCGTCCTGGCGGAGCGAGCCAGGCAACGGCAGGCGCGCAGTGTCTCCGCGCTCAGCCAGCTGCTGCAAGCGGGCATCGCCGCCGGGGAGTTTCGCGCCGATATCGAGGTGGAGGCGCAGGCGCGGATTCTCATGGCCACGCTACACGGCCTGATGGTGCAGTGGCATCGGCAGCGGGGAAGCATCGACTGGCGCAGCATCGCCGAGGAAATCGTGCGGGGGCTGCGTGCGGTTACGCTATAGAGATGCCGAGCACACGCACCCCAGGTGCTGTGAAAGCAAGCGTGGAGAACGCTTAGCAGTCGTGTCTCGACATCATCATGACTCTGGAGGGCGTCAAGAAAGCTAGCCACCGATGGCTCATCTCGACGGTGGACTCGACAAAGGGTTCAGCTAGACCAGTCATACCGTCCATCGTCGATTCAGATGGGAGCGTGTGCTGGAAACGCGCATTGGGCGCTTTGATCATGCCTCAGAGCAAAGAGAGTGAAAAGGATTTGTCACGAAATATACATATTTCAGCGAGGACACTCATCGTGCTGTGCGGCATGGCGGGTGCCGGGAAAAGCACCTTCGCGCGGCAGCACTTCCAGCCAACGCAAGTGGTGTCATCAGACACCTGTCGAGCACTGATTTGTGACAGCGAGCGCAACCCACAGGATGATCCCGACACGTTTGGTCTCTTCCATTACATTATTCAGCAACGACTGAAGCGCAGCCTGCTCACTGTGGCGGACAGCACGGCCCTCTACGATTTTGCTCGCCATCGGCTGCTGGATCTGGCACGTGAGGCAGGCAACCACACCTGCTTGCTTGTCTTCAACGTTCCCCGCGTTGTCTGCCTCCAACGAGACCAGCAACGGCCACGGCATGTTGGGGAAACAGAGATCCTCGCGCAGGAGGCGCTCCTCCAGGACGCGCTCCAGCACATGCACCGCGAGCCCTGGGGACAGATACAGGTGCTGAGCGAAACAGGGGCTGAGGTTCGTTTCATCTGGCAAGCGAGCAGCCAAGAGAGGTGACGAACGCGACTGTAGGTATGTCACCTCCTGATGAGTTGATATCTTTATTGAGGCGAATACCCTGAGAGGATCAGCACAAGGAAAGGAGTTCACTATGTCTTCCTCACCGCGTCTCGAAGAGCATCGCACCGGCTTGAGCTTGCACCCCGTCCGTTCAGCCGAGGAGCTGCGAACAGCCCTGGCCTTCGCCCAACGCCTCCTTGGTCTTGCTAATGATCATCGCGGGGGATTCTTCGATTACTACCTCTCCAGGTACCTGCGACATGCCGAGCATGGCCGACTCCAGGCCGTTGCAGAAGCGGAGGGGGAGATCCACGGGACGGTGCTCGGCAGTATCCAGGGCAACCATGTCCTCATCGGAGAGGTGGCCGTCGATCTCGCCTACCGGGGACAGGGGATCGGCTCACGGCTGCTGGCGCTGGTCGAGCACTACGCCAGGCGGTTTGGCTACCACCGCTTTTTACTCGGATCGGCGCTGGATGCCCGGGGCTTTTACCTCAAAAATGGCTACACGCCTTTGCTCTGGCTTCATGTAGAGCACAGCGGAATGAGTCAGTTAGAACAGATGCTTCAGACCGAGCTGCGTGCCTATCCGCTCATCTGGAAACCTGCAGCCTGGAAGCAGGCAGATCGGCAAGGGATTCAGCTCGCGCTGCAAACGCCTGCGCCTGATGAAGCCCTCCGCAAGCGGATCGAACAAGCCGTGCCGACCTGCCGTGGCGAGTACCTGTTCGCCAAGGGATACGCGGCGGAGGCTTCCGGCCTCGTCTCTTCGGGGGAAACTGCTGAGCTCCCTTGATCGAGCATGCCGCGATGCTCGAATGGGGGAAGCAACCGGCTTCCGCAGAGCGAATGGAAGCGTCCCCTGGTCATCATCCTCCTGTTTCGGAACCGGTATCTGTCTGGGAAATGGGTTCGCTGAACCTGATGAGGATACCACAGGGGTCAACCAGATTGATCTCTTTGCGGCCCCAAGGCTGTGTCGTCAGGGATAGCATTGGCACGAACAGATGCGGATGAAGCGCCTTGATCGACAGAATCTCCTGGTACAGAGCCTCAATATTGCTGACCACGATGCGACACACCGAGTTATTCTCTTCAGGAGGGATATTGGGATGGTGCGTGAAATGGACGGTAATCTCGTCACGTGTGACGATGGCGAAGCCGCCCTCCCGGCGCTGGACCTGAAAGCCAAGTTGTGCGAAGAAAGTCAAAGAACGGTCAAGGTCATTGACGGTCATAACGGGAACGGTCCGCAGAAAAGTCGATGGATTCTTGGATGGAGCTTGCGTACTCATATGCTGCTTTCCTTTCGGCTTGGATGCCCGGTGTGGCTTCCCTCACTGGTTTTGCCTTTTAATCATCCTCCCTCCTGGGAAGTGGCATCTGCCTCGGGGATGCGTTCAGCAAAGAGGAGGAGGTTTCCAAAGGGATCTCGGAGAAAAAACTCCTTGAGGCCCCATGGCTGGGCCTGCGGTGCAGATTGGACCGCGTTGGTCGGCAAATACTGCTGATACAACGCATCGATATTGGTGACTGCGATCCAACACACGCCGTGCCTCCTGGGGCTGTCCGGGGAGCCATTCAGATGCAGATCTATCCCGTCCCGTTCGATGATGGCAAACGCCTCGTCGTGATAGGTGGTCTGAAAGCCAAGTTGCCCATAGAAGGTCAGGGCTTGTTCCAGGTCCTGGACGACAAAACGCGGAGCAACCGAGAGAAACGTGGGGAGACTGCCTAGTGCTGATGACATCTGCATGCGACTCCTTTCCTGGTGCGCATCTGCGCGTTCGGTCTCTTCCTGGACGCTCAACTGGTCGGCCCACTGCTCAGCCCACGCCTGCAAGGGGGCAAGTGCCTGGAGCAGAGCCTTCCCAACGTCCGTCAAATAGTATGCGCCCTCCTCGCTATGGTGGATCAGGCCGGTGGTTTGGAGCACCGTCAGTCGTTGACTGAGCAAACTGGGGGACATCTGATCGCAGAGAGCCTGCATCGCCCGAAAGCCCATCGGCCCACTGCGCAGTTCCCACAGGATGCGTAAGATCCAGCGCCGGCCCAGCAAATCCAGGGCAGCGACAATGGGATAGCTGGTCTGGAAGCCGGGCACGGGACGGTGTGGGACAGGCAGAGACATACTTGCTCCTTGTGCTTCACTTTCAGAAGCGATAGCGCTTGTTTTGCTACAGATTTTGTAGCATATGAGGAGTATACCATATTTTAGGAACTATGGCAAAATGCCTCTCCTGTCTCTTGAGCAGACTGCTATTTTCCTGTTTCAGGAGGAAGCGGAAGTTCCATCAGGGGCTGGCAGGCTCGCAGCCCAGGTACGGGCCATGAGGGCAAGCGTCGCTCCGCTTTCATATGTCAGGGCGCTCATCCGGGCCCATTCCGCCGGATGCGTGGTCTTGATCCAGGTGAAAAAGGGGTGATGAGGCGGTGAGCATCCTGGCGCTCTTGAGGATCAGGGGGATGGACAACGAACGTTTCGTGACTGGGCCAGTCGGTCTACTTCACTTGAAGGCATGCTCTGACTGTCGTTTGCGAACACGTCGCGTGATGAAGCGCAAGAATAGGCGCAAGTGTACTTGTTTCCATACGCACAAGGTGATAGAATCCGGTATGAAGGCTCGTCAACATGCGCCTGTGACTGGTTAGATAATGAGGAGGTGACCTTATGAGTACACAAGAGAAAAACAGAGGCCACGCCACATCTGACCCTATCCGGGATCCTCGCTGATCGACTCCTCTTCCCTTTCTTTCTTCGCTTACCTGCTTGTGCGATGAGCGGAATACTGGTTAGCTGATGTGATCGTTGGCTGCTCACGCTGAACAATTGTTTATTCCCCTCAGTTGCTGTCTCTGCGTTCGTACAGAGACAGAGGCAGTTGTGATCAGGTAAGGAGAAGAAGCAAACATGGAACCAATCCAGAGCTATCTGCTCATTTGTCCCCAATGTTCGGGGAAGTTGCAACCCGGCCCAGAGAGCAGCGAACGGCTCGACTGCCAGAACTGTCCGCTGAGCTATCCCCTGCGTGATGGCGTGCCTGTCCTGGTGATCAAACAGGCCAGCGCTCGCAAGATCGAAACCGACGACGAATTTGAGCGCTTGATCAGTGAAGCCCTTCAGGCTCCCTTCTCAGGATGGGATTTCTCCTGGCTGGAAGGTCGCCGCGTGCATACCCCGGACCCGCGTGGTGAGATTGACTATGAAGAGCGGGCGCGGGAAGCTGTTGCCAAGGCGACCGCTGTGCTCGACCTGGGCACCGGAGGAGGCGAGCGGCTGTCACGGCTGGCTCCATTCCCGAAGGTAGCGGTGGCTACTGAAGCGTATCCTCCCAATGTCAGGGAGGCAGCCAGACGGCTCACGCCTCTTGGGATGCAGGTCATCTGGACTGATCCCGCTTGTTCGGATTCACGTGGCCCGCAGCCACATGGACAGTGGCCCCACAGACGCCTCCCCTTTGCAGACGCCGCCTTTGATTTGGTGCTCGCCAGTTCGACCTCCTTTAGCCCAAGGGAAGTGTACCGCGTCCTCCAGAGTGGGGGCACGCTCCTGACCTCGCAAGGAGGAACGGAGAGGCGAGGCCCGGACCTTGTTGACGCCCTGCAAGGAACGCCGCCAGAGTGGACCCAACCAGGTCAGGGATGGGACATCGACGCCACGCTCGACGAGGCAGACTTCGTGACGGTCGAGAAGATCGAGCGGCAAGGCACGACTACCTACCGTGACATTGGAGCAGTCGTGTACTTTCTGAAAGCAGTGCCCTGGGCTATCACCGATTTCGATGTGGACCGCTATCGCGAGCGCCTCTACAAGCTCCACCTTCGTATGAAGACGGAGGGAGGCTTGACGACGGTCGGCGTGCCTAGCATCATCGAAGTCCGCAAGCCGTAACACCTGGTGCGATGCCGCAGGAAAGAGATGCCAGGGACGCTCTTGCTGGAATGCAAGAGCGTCCCTGGCATCTCCCTAAAGCAGTTTCTTGAAAGTGCATGAGGAAACCGGGCACTATCTCCCGGCAACGCCGCTACTCTGGCTCTTCCTCGTGCCTTCCTTGATTGAGTGCCGCAAGGGTCTGCTCGACAGCGACGACCAGCGCTCGCAGGTCGTTCAGCGAGAGTTCCGAGAGGTAGCTCTGCGCATGGATCGTGCCGAGCCGCTGTCTCTCGATGACCCGCCGGGCCTGGTTCTTTGAAAGACGCCAGCCCTGCCGGGTTGCCCATGCGATCAAGGCTTCCCGCCACGCGTTGACGAGGTTGGCCTGCGGGTGATCGACGAGAAAGCGTAAGAGAGACTTGACCGCATCAGCATCCTGCGGACCTCTCCGCTGCAACAGGACCGCTCCTGGTTGTCTTGCATTGCCCCTCTCTCGTGCCACTACTTGATAGCTGCTGTCGATGAACGTTCGCAGCGGATCATCCTTGTTCGCGTTGAAGAGGCTGTCCGCGGCGTGGTCTGCCGCAACGATGACAATCTGTTTGGCGGCAGACAGAAGGAGAACACACACGAGATAAGCATTATAGTAAGGGAAGAGGTTCACTGCGACCACGCTTGTATAAGGCGAGCGGACCCCTTGCTGGTGAGTAGACAGGGTACTCAGATAGCCCCTGAGTGAAACGGTCTCCATAGTGCTCGCCAGGTCTGTGGGCCAGCCGTCTCCGACCAGGAGCACACGCGCAGGTACTTGTGCGGCCAGAAAGCGTTTCACCGTGTCTACGACATCTTGCGGTAACGCCATCATTGTGGTTTCCTCGGCGCTCTTGCCCTGCGTGTAGATGCGCGGATCGACTTTGAGGGCCTGGGCAGCAGGCAGGCTTCTGCGTGTTGGGCGGCAGACATAGAGCGCCGCGCTGCTCGCGATCGCCTCCGCCCCACGGTAGCGATTAAAATGTGGCAAAATCGCCTCCGTCACCAGGCGCAGGTCATACAGAACGGACTGCACTTTCAAGCCGAGTCCAGGATGGCGTTCGCTGAATCCATAACAGAACAGCAAACGTGCTGAGCTGGTGGGTTTGAGGCCTTCCAACCCACGAGCCAGAAATAGCCGCATGCCCTCTGGAGTGTACGGAGGATCAGTAAACACCAGGTCGCAGGAGGCTTCTACACTCCGCGGAAGCGCAATGCGCAGGTCGGCGAACAACGTGCGGATCGTCCAGCCGTACTGAGCCGCGACTGTATTGATATAGTCCAGGATGCGCTCATCGCTATCCACCACCGTGGTGGTGACGCTCGGTGAGACCTGGGCCAGGGCAAGAGAGGTCAGATCATGGTCGCCGAGCAAGAGGATAGTCGCTCCCCCAAGTTCATAATTCTTCGACAGGAAGAGCGCCCGCTTCAGGCAGGTGAGTGGTGTGGCCGAGACATGATCCAGATGTCTGACCGGGCGAAGAGGGAGATCGTTCACGACGTGCTCCATTGACGCGAGAACAGCTTCGGCTTGCGCGGCCTCTTCGCCTGCTCTCGCGGCTATCTCATAGGGGGTGAGAAAGCACTCGCTCGGGAGGTGCGAGCAGTCGAAAACGGCGCGGAAAAGGTCCTGGAAGGTGACGCGAATGCGGACGCGGTCTTGCTCGCGCTCCAGCCAGGGATAGAGCCGTCGCAAGAGATGGGTGACGTTCCAGTGAGACAGGAGGGTCCGTGCGATCAACTCGCTGATCGAGCACCAGTTGCTGCTCGTGAGCTGGCACACGAGGGCTCGCACGCGCTGAAAATCGATGCCCCAGGCCTGAGCCAGCTCGTGATGCAGTTCCATCAGACCTGTCTCAGATGGATGGCTATTTGAAGATGATAGGTTTACCATACAACAACTCCTCGCAGGAAATAGGGGTAGTACGATGCCAAGATGAGGACCAGGTGAAGAACCTGGAACGCGAGGAGGTGCGCGGGGTAGATGGGTACAACAAAAGACACCAGGGGAGACTGGCGTTCGGGAAGGTGGCTCATCACTGACAGCGCTTCTGCCTGTCAGCCAGAACCAGAGAAGAGGTTAGATCGTGCAAGCACGAGCGAACATAGCTGTTCCTTCGATCGCAAACGGTATGGTGCATCCTGGAGGATGCCAGCACAGTATCACACCACGCGTACTCCCCTGTCAAGGCATCGGGTGAGAGCCTAGAGCACCGGTCAAGCGATGGAACTGACAGAAAAAGAGTCTCTCGAATGTGCAGGAGATCCCCCTTTCACTGATCCGTAACCCCAAGTCACTTGCACCCTTGACAACGTGCTTCTTCTCGATTACACTAGAGTTTGGTTGGATAACCAAACTAAGTTGGATGGCCAATCTAATTTCGAGGGAGGCATCACATGCCAGAAGAAACCCGTGGACGCATCATCGCCGGAGCCTATCACACCCTGATCCGCCAGGGCTATGAGGCCACATCAGTAAAGGACATCGCCCGGGAAGCAGGGGTTCCACCAGGGCTGATCCACTACTACTTCACCTCGAAGGAGGATCTGTTGGTGGCCGCCATCCGCTATGGATGCAACCAGGTTATCCCCATGCAAGAGGTCCCCTCTTCTCTCAACGCATCGGGGGTTCTATCGACTCCTCTTTGAAATGATTGGCGTCAGCTTCCACCATGAGCATATTGCCCAAGAGATGCGGGACTTCATCGGCGAGCAACGGGCCGTCGTGGAGCAATTGGTGCGGGACGTGCGGACCATGCGCGGGAGCAGCGAGACCGCTGCCTCAGCATTTACTTCCGTGATCTGGGGTGCGGTCATGGGTATCCTGTTCCAGGATCTGCTCGATCCTGCATTTGAGACAGAAGCCGCCATTGACGCCCTGACTCGAATGGTCCTGGAGGAACCACGCAGGTGAGGAGTGGTGTTCTTGGCAGACGCTCATCGTCTCGATTTCGTTCTGGATACACTGTTCGTGCCCGTTCTGCGTTGATCTCGCGCAGGCGTCAGGAGATTTTTGCGGTGCCTGGTCAGGAGAGAGGTTCTTCACGACCAGCAATGCTTCTGCAACAGATGCGGTGCGAATGTCCGCACCGATCCAATGAGATAGCGAACGGAAAGGAAACGTTCCCATGTCACAACTCACCCTTCAAGAAATCATTACAGCCCACACCGACGCTCTGGCAGCGCATTCTGAGGAATTTCTCCCCACGATTCGTCTTTTGCTCCTCCAAGGCGCGGGGCCGGTCTCGCCTGAGCGACTGGCAACCGCGATGCATTGGACGCCTTTGGAGGTTGAGGCGTTTCTCCACTCATCTGGCCTCGTGGTTGATGCCGACGGGGATATCCAGATGGGAGCCGGGTCTGGGTGTGCGCTTGATACCCTGTTGGCTCCCATGCTGACAGGACAGGCAGCTCGTGTCGTTTCCACCTGTAAAGCCTCTGGCAGGCAGATTCACTTGACTGCCACTCCAGAGGGCATTCGCGACCTGGAGCCCGCCAGCGCCGTCCTCTCGCTGCGCCTGCCCTCGTCAGAAACAGACGCCTCGAACGCACCGGCAACCATTTGCGCGTACGGTCATTTCTTCGTGGACCGCGAAGCTGCCTCCACCTGGCCTGGTCTGCACCCCGAGGCGGTGTTGCTTGCTGTCGGAGATGCTGCTCGTCTGGCCGAGGCGCTTGCGAAAGCCGCACGCAGGTATGCGGAAAAGGCGGAGTTCTGAGAGGCGTTGTGAAACCGCAAAGACCTACCTTGCTGCATAGCATCTCTGTACGAGGTATCAAGCGATGAGCCTGCCAGATGCCGTCTTGGAGCGGATAACCAGACTGTTGAGCACATATGCCGGAACCCCCGTCAGCATTGTCCAGAGTGAGTCGGCGACTTCGGGCTGGTCGGCCCTGCGTGCGCGTTGGCCCCATCTCCCGTCAGCTCAGCCTTTCTACCCGGCCTTTCAGTCGCGCACCTCATAGGGGCACAAACATCTAAATAAAACGGTGTTATTCTTACGGAAATAGGAACCCAGGAGCGACCTCCTGCTGCCATGCTCAAGAGACATCTCTCTACTGGGGAAACAATTCAGGTGATTCAGCTGTCGTCGTCTCAATGTCGCGGCGACGGCAGCTCGCGAATCGCCTCCAGGTAGGCGCTCACCCGATCGTCCACCGATTG
>WNGL01007695.1_pt1 | contig 29154 bp, 31 predicted proteins | sample 5400591 | NCBI WGS metagenome assembly WNGL01 (sample SAMN13153377, study PRJNA577476) | soil metagenome | isolation source: 80 cm soil or saprolite under Garry oak tree replicate 1 | place: USA:California | collected 2016-06-15 | reverse complement strand
CCCACCGCGGCTGCCGGGACTCCGGCGGCAAAACCTGCCGCGCCGGCGAAGCCCGCTGCTCCCGTGCCAACTGCCTGGAATTCGCCGATGGTGGCCAAGCTCAAGGCTCAGTTTGGTTCGGGCATGGAGGCGCTCACCTATCTTGGCCAGAACTACATGACCGTGGACCGTTCTCTGATTCCGGAAATCTTGCAGGTTCTCCACAACGACGAGCAGTTCGATTACTGCGTGGACGTGACTGCGGGGCACTATCCCCAACGGGAAAAGAAAGAGTTTGATGTGATCTGGATACTTTATTCTTATGCTCGCAACGAACGAATCCGGGTGAAGACCCAGATCGGGGATGGCGAGAGTATTCGAAGCTCTGTTCCTATATGGCCGGCGGCGAACTGGCTGGAACGCGAAGTCTACGACATGTTTGGCATCAAGTTTGACGGACATCCAGACATGAAGCGGATTCTGCTGCCCGAGGGTTGGAAGGGGCATCCCCTGCGCAAGGACTACGGCATTTTGCAGCAGGACAACGAGTGGGTGCAGATTCACCTGGGCATTGAAAGTGGACAATAAACACTTGAGAGCTGTCGATGGCGGAAACTGATCTAGACAACTGACGAACCGGGCACTGAGTTAGAACGAGCAATGACTGAGCCGACATCCTCCCTCTCGCATCTCGATCTGGAAGAGCGCGAGAAGCCATTTCTTGACGCTAATGAACTCGTTATTAATATGGGGCCGCAACATCCGGCCACACACGGCGTTTTGCGTGTCATTTTGCGGCTTGATGGCGAGAAGGTTCTGGGGCTCGAATGTGTTATCGGGTACCTGCACCGAGGCGTGGAGAAGATTGCCGAGAACCGTACTTACGCGATGTTCAATCCCTACGTCGACCGCATGGATTACGTGGCCGCGGTCTCGAATGGGCTGGGATATTGTGAGGCGGTCGAAAAGCTGCTGGGCGTCGAAGCTCCGCCACGGGCCCAGCATGTTCGAGTAATCTTGACGGAGCTGAACCGCCTGACCAGTCATCAGCTCTGGCTGGGGACGCATGCGCTTGATATTGGCGCCATCACCCCGCTTTTCTATACCTTCCGTGATCGCGAAGAGATTCTGAAAATCTTCGAAAAATATTGCGGGGCGCGCCTTACCACGCATGCTTTCCGCATTGGCGGCCTGCAATATGAGACCTACGACGGTTTTGAGAAAGACGTAAAGAACTTCCTTACCTTTGTCGCTCCAAAAATTGATGAGTACGAAGAACTGCTTACTACCAACCGCATCTGGGTGGAGCGCACGAAGGGTGTGGGTATCCTTTCCGGCCAGGATTGCATTGCGCTGGGCGTGACCGGCCCGGTGTTGCGGGCAAGCGGCGTGAAATGGGATCTGCGCAAGGCTCAGCCCTACGCCAACTATAAGAATTTCGACTTCGAGATTCCCGTCGGACAGAATGGCGACACCTATGACCGGTATCTGGTGCGCATGGCTGAGATGCGGCAGTCGCTTCGCATCATCCAGCAGGCAGTAGATGCGCTGCCGGAAGGCCCCATTATGGCTAAGGTGCCGAAGGTGATGAAACCGCCGGTGGGCGAGGTTTACCACTCGATCGAAGCGCCCAAGGGCGAATTGGGATACTTCATTGTCAGCGATGGATCTACGCAGCCCTATCGCTTGCGCGTGCGGCCGCCCTCGTTCGTGAATCTCCAGGCCCTGGACAAGATGTGCCGCGGCCAGCTCGTGGCCGACGTGATCGCGGTGATCGGTACGCTCGATATTGTTTTGGGCGAGGTCGACCGCTGATGCTTGACTACATCAAGTCGTACCTGACCAGCAATCTCACGCCCGGCTCCGCCGGAAACATGTTTTGGGCCTTCGTTTATATCGTTGTTATCTTCCTCGGCCTTTCCGTTGCAGTGATCGCAATGAACTGGCTGGAGCGCAAGATTCTTGCTCACATGCAAGTCCGGCTTGGCCCCATGCGCGTTGGTCCACACGGATTGCTGCAGCCCATTGCTGACGCTATCAAGCTGCTGCTTAAAGAAGACATCATGCCGGCTGAGGCCGACGGCTTTGTCTTCTGGATGGCGCCCATATTTGTGGTGCTGGCGGCGTTCACCGTGTTCATCGTTGTGCCGTTCGGTCCCACGCACGCTGTTACCGACATGAATATCGGGGTTCTCTTCATGCTCGGCGTATCGTCGTTGAGCGCCTTGGGGATCGTGATGGCGGGATGGGCTTCAAACTCGCACTATCCGCTGATTGGCGCGCTGCGCTCGAGCGCGCAGATGGTGTCCTACGAAATTGCCATGGGTATGGCGGTGATTTCGGCGGTGATGATGACCAGCTTGAACCAGCAGGGAACTGGGACTCTTAGCATGATTGGCATCGTGCAAGCGCAACAAGCGCAGGGGATCTGGTTCATTTTCAAATTCTTTCCCCTGGGACTGATCGCATTCTTCATATTTGCAGTGGCCATGGTCGCGGAGACTAATCGCGCACCGTTCGATCTGCCGGAAGCGGAATCTGAGCTGACTGCTGGCTTTCATACTGAGTACAGCGGATTCCGCTGGTCGCTATTTTTCCTGGCGGAATACTCGGCGATGATTGCGGTCTCGTCCATCGCTGTTACCCTATGGCTGGGCGGATGGTTGCGGCCGTTTCCGAATCTTTTGACCGGCGCGAAATGGGATCTGTTTTTTTTCCTATTTCCCGGAATCACTTTTCTTTTTCTGGCAGGGATGTGCTTCTACAGCACGGTGCGGATGCCGAAGCACCCTCTTTTTCGAATTCAAACCATTGGCCTGGCTGGATTCGGCGTCGCCCTCGGTCTGATTGGCCTGATCTTGTTCATCCCCGCTGTGCGTGAGCGGGTGCAAGATATTTACTGGTTCTCGATGAAAGTTGCCGCATTCATGTACCTGTACATCTGGTATCGTGGCACGTTCCCGCGTTATCGCTTTGACCAGTTGATGAAAGTCGGGTGGAAGATCCTGCTGCCGATGGGATTGGGCGTTCTTATCCTGACGGCAGGTGTGGGTTTGTGGCCGCTGATCCAACAAACCATATGGAACCGGTAGCGACACCGTTTTTCTTTTACCTGCTCGGTGGGCTCATGCTCATCGGGGGTGTGCTGGTAATCACGCGCAAGAATCCTGTGCATTCGGCGTTGGCACTGATTGTCACACTGCTGGCGCAGGCGTCCATTTACTTGATGCTCTACGCGCCGTTCGTTGCCGGAGTGCAGATCATTCTTTACGCTGGCGGGATTATGGTGTTGTTCCTGTTCGTGATCATGCTGGTCAGCATTGAACGCAGTCAGAGGGAGCGCCAGTTCAACAAGCAGTGGGTGGTAGGCATGGTTGCCGCAACCGCGCTGGGCGGTTTGTTTATTGCTGTATATACAAAGGGGCGGGGAATTTTCCCCGAGCACTCGTTGCCCGCGGTGGAAGCACAAAATACGCAAAATGTTGGGACGTTGCTCTACGGACAGTACATGTTCGCGTTCGAGATCGCCTCATTATTGTTGCTGGTGGCGATTATTGGCGCGGTGGTGATGGCGAAGAAGAGGATCTGAAGTAAAGCATTCAGCAGTCAGCCAGTAAAGTTGCATTGTACTTTGTGAGTGCCTAAGGACTGGAAGAGTTGAATGCTGACCGCTGAACGCTGAGTGCCAACGTTTGGTATGGACGCGATGCTCCACATCTCGACTTTGCACTATCTGGTCTTGGGCGCGGCCCTGTTTTTGTTGGGCGTGATCGGTGTGCTCACTCGCCGGAACGTGGTTGTGGTGTTGATGTCGATTGAACTGATCCTCAATGCGGTAAACCTGAACCTGGTTGCTTTTTCGCGTTACTGGGGCGGTTTACACGGCCAGGTGTTCGCCATTTTTGTGATTACTGATGCGGCGGCCGAAGCGGCCGTTGGTCTCGGCATATTGATCGCCTTCTTCAGAAATAAGGAGACGGTTAATGTGGACGAAGTGAATTTGCTGAAGTGGTAAATGAGCATTCAGCAGTCAGCACTCAACACTCAGCATTCAGCCATTTTGAATTTCGGCGGAGTGTTGATTCGCGGTTTGCATGTCTGGGACTGAGTGCTGAGTGCTGAATGCTATTTCTAGACCACATCTGGCTGATTCCGTTGCTGCCTGCCTTCGGCGCTATCGTCATGTTTTGTTTCGGACGGAAGCTGCAGAAGGCGACGGTGAGCGCGGTTTGCGCGGGCGCAATCGTCGTTGCGTTTCTTTTCGCTTGCGGTGCGGTCTGGCAGTACACGAACTGGGCCTCGACTCCGGAGAATTTTCATCGGCCCTATCAGACGGTTCTCTACACATGGCTCGGTACCGACACCGGACATCTGACTTATGTGCTCGACGACGGCAAGAGCACAGCCCCGTTCCAAGCTGACGCAGGCTTCCTGCTGGACCCTCTTTCCAGCATCTGGCTGTTGTTCGTCACCGGCGTCGGCATGTTGATCCATATTTATTCCATTGGGTACATGGCGCATGAGGGCGGGTACTACCGATTCTTCGGATATCTCAACCTCTTCATGTTCTCGATGCTGACGCTGATCCTGGCCAACAATTACGTCTTGCTATTTGTTGGATGGGAGGGCGTGGGCCTTTGTACAGAGGTTACTCGCCTGGCGCACAGCGGGCAATTCGCGATCGGCGATCCCCTCATCACTGCTGCGACGCTTCTGCTTTTTGTGGGCGCGTGCGGCAAGTCAGCGCAGTTGCCGCTCTACATCTGGCTGCCCGACGCCATGGAGGGACCGACGCCGGTGTCCGCGCTGATTCATGCCGCGACCATGGTTACGGCCGGCATTTACATGGTTGCGCGGTCGAACGCCCTGTTCGTGCTGGCGCCGACATCAATGGAAACGGTAGCAATCGTCGGAGCGCTGACTGCAATCTTCGCCGCCTCCATTGGCCTGGTGCAGAACGACATCAAACGCGTGCTGGCTTACTCCACGGTATCGCAGCTTGGCTATATGTTTCTCGCCTTGGGCGTGGGTGCATTCTCAGCAGGCGTGTTTCATGTCTTCACTCACGCGTTCTTCAAAGCCCTGCTCTTCCTTGGGGCCGGATCGGTGATTCATGCCATGAGTGGCGAGCAGGACATGCGCAACATCGGCGACCTGCATCGGCGCATTCCGGCTACGCACTGGACCATGTTCATCGCCACGCTAGCCATCGCCGGCATTCCACCCTTTGCGGGATTCTTTTCCAAAGATGAGATTCTGTGGCAGACCTGGACCTCTCAAGGCGGCGCATATCGCCTGCTCTGGGTAGTCGGGTACTTCACTGCGCTGATGACTGCCTTCTACATGTTTCGGCTGATGTATCTGAGCTTCCACGGCCGTCCCCGAATGAGCCATGAAGTGGAGCATCACATTCATGAGTCGACTACTTCAATGACGGGTCCGCTGGTGGTACTTGCAGTCTGCTCGGTGTTCGCCGGTTTTCTGGGATGGCCGCACAGCCTGGGAGGGTCGGACCGCTTTGCCAAATTTCTGGAGCCAGTGTTCGCCCGCGAAGCTCAGGTTCTTACCGAACAAGGCAGAGCCGCGCAGATAGCGGCCGGGGAGAAAGAAGCAGAACACACCACCTCGACTGAATACCTGCTGATGTTCTTGTCAGTAGCGGCGGGAGTGGTCGGCTGGGGAATGGCATGGAAGGCTTACCGCCACGCCGACAGGGGATACGTCGAGCCCATCGCTGCCGCTCCGCTCGTATACAACACGTTGCTCAACAAGTATTACGTAGACGAGGGCTACGACTATGTCTTCACCGGCCGCCGCAAGATTGGCGACACAAGGTTGGGGGTGCTTGGCCTCGGCGAGGCTTCGGCATGGGGGACAAATGGGTCATCGACGGCGTCGGGGTCAACGGTCCGGCTATTCTTGCGCGTATGCTTTCGTATCCCGCCCGCTTGTTCGAGTGGGGCCTGGTTCAGTGGTACGCGCTGGTCATGGTGGCGGGGTTGGTCTACTTCGTCTGCTTGCAGTTGGGGTACGCGCGTCAGTTCTGGATTGCCGTGGCAGCTCTGCTCTTGTTCACGGTCGCCTATTTTTTGGCGCGGTATCTTCGACGGCGTTTTGCCTGGCAACTGAGAACTGCTCTATGCAATCTCACATCCTCTCGATCATCCTGTTCACGCCGCTGGTAGGCGCGATTGTTCTCTTATTCGTTCCCAAGGAGAATGAAGACGCCGTCCGCTGGATTGCGAACGTCTTCGCCCTGGCCGGCTTTCTAGTTTCGCTGCCACTGGTGCCTTGGTTCTGGGAAAAGCGCTTCGAACCCGGCTTCAAGTTTATTGAGGGCGCGGCCAATAACTGGATTCCGTCCATCGGCGCGGGTTATGTCCTGGGCATTGATGGCATCTCTTTTCTGCTGATCATGCTCACCACACTGTTGGGCTGGATCTCGATCCTTTCTTCCTGGACCGCAATCGAGAACCGAGTCAAGGAATATTACATCTGGTTCCTGATACTTCAGACCGGCATGCTCGGCGTGTTTATGGCTTTAGACTTCTTCCTCTTCTTTGTATTCTGGGAAGCCATGCTGGTACCCATGTATCTCCTGATCGGAATATGGGGCGGCCCGCGCAAGCTCTATGCCGCGATTAAATTCTTTCTGTATACCTTGGCCGGGTCCGTGCTGATGCTGCTGGGCATCCTGTTCCTATACTTCCATCACCATGGCGAGACCAACGTTTATACCTTCAGCATTCGGGATCTGTACAAGACCGCGCCGCACATTTATTTCGATCCCAACTACGGTCCTGGCATCGCGATATTGCTATTCTTTGCCTTCTTCTTCGCGTTTGCCATCAAGGTGCCGATGTTCCCGTGTGTCACTCATGCAGAAGGACATGAAGAAGCTGGTAGCCTATTCGTCAGTCAGCCACCTAGGATTCTGCACCCTCGGAATTTTTGCGCTCACGCCGCTCGGATTAAGCGGATCAGTACTGCAGCAGATCAATCACGGCATATCGACGGGCGCACTGTTCTTGATCGTCGGCATCCTCTACGAACGCCGTCACACGCGTGAGATTGCCGAATACGGCGGCATCTCGAATGTAATGCCGGTGTACGCCACCATAACCATGATCATGTTCCTCTCTTCAATGGGTCTGCCGCTGCTCAACGGATTTGTCGGAGAGTTCACCATCCTGCAGGGCACATTCATGGAGAACTGGAAGTGGGGTGCGTGGGCGGTTCCTGGAGTCGTACTGGCGGCTGCGTATTTGTTGTGGCTTTATCAGCGCGTCTTCTTCGGACAGGTCACGAATCCGAAGAATGAAAAACTGCATGACTTGACCCCGCGCGAAGTGCTGACCTTTGTGCCGCTGATCATCATGGCTTTCTGGATCGGGTTGTATCCGAAACCGTTTTTCCAGATTCTCGAACAGCCGGTAAATCAGCTAGTCCAGACGGTACGCCCTGACTATCCGCTGCCTCCGGGCGCGGTAAACGCGACAAATGAGCCTGCGGCGCTGGCCGTTCCCGTAGCCGTGGCCGCGAATCCACCAACCGCTGTTCAAGCCAGACCTGCCGCGTCGGTGAAAGGGAAGAACTAGTGGGAGTGCTTTCACAATTCACGTGGACGGACTATCTGCTGGCTCTGCCCTTTACCCTGCTGACACTCTTTGCTCTTGGCCTCCTGCTGATTGATCTCATGCTGCCCGTCGAGACCAAGTGGGCCAACGCAGTTACGGCATTCGTTGGAGTGTTGTTCTCAGCGGCGGGCGTATTCAAGATCCAGCTGTGGATGAGCGCAACCTCTAGCCAAGGTTCGCTCGGCTTCATGCGCACCATGATCGTGGACCGCTTCGCCATCTATTTCTTCTATTTGTTCCTGGCGAGCACGGCCATCGCCATTCTCATCTCCGTGCGCTACATGGAGATTGAGCACGAGCACCATGGCGAGTACTACGCCCTCATGTTGCTGTCCGTTGCGGGCATGATGGCTATGGCTGCCGGCTACGACATCGTGCTCATCTTCATCGGGCTAGAGCTAATGGCGATTTCGACTTATGTGCTGGTCGGATTCCTGCGGCGCGACCGTCGATCGAACGAAGCAGCGCTGAAGTATCTGCTGTTGGGAGCGTTCTCTTCAGGAATCTTCGCCTATGGCTTGTCATTATTTTATGGCCTGACCGGCAGCACCAACCTCGGTATCATTGCGAGCCAACTTAGCAGGATCCTTGCGAAGGATCCGCATAACCCAATCGCGATCGTTGCACTACTCACCACGGCGACGGGCTTACTGTTCAAAATCGCCGCCGTGCCTTTCCATCAGTGGGCTCCGGACGCGTATGAAGGCGCACCCACCAGCATTACCGGATTTATGTCGGTGGCTGTTAAAGCTGCCGGGTGGGCGATGCTGCTGCGCGTACTGCTCTGGGGACTCCTTCCCATGCGTTCGGTGTGGGTACCGCTCATCGTCTTCGTGGCCATCGCCACCATGACGGGGGCAAATTTTGCCGCTCTCACCCAGACCAACGTGAAGCGCCTGCTCGCGTATTCGTCGATTGCGCACGTCGGCTACATGCTACTGGGGCTGGTGGCTGGGTCTCCGACTGAACTGAGTCCAGATGGCATTAAGGGCATCCTGATTTACCTCCTCGTCTACACCTTCATGAACCTGGGCGCCTTCGGAGTCATTACGTCGCTGCGCCACCGCAATGTAATCGGCGACGAACTGGACGACATTAACGGCCTCTACCAGCGCGCACCCACGGAAGCTGTGCTCATGCTGATCTTCTTGCTTTCGCTGGCTGGTATTCCTCCGCTGGCAGGCTTCTGGGGAAAGTACTTCATCTTCCTGAGTCTGATCGAAACCGGCCATTACGTGTTGGCGTCGCTAGGCGTGCTGTATTCCGTCTTCGGACTCTACTATTATCTAAAAATAGCCAACGCCGTGTTCATGGGGAAGGCGGAAGAAAAAGAGCCGCTGCCAGTGAGCCTCGGGATGCGCGCTGCGCTAGGCCTCAGCGGCTTTGCTACGCTCTACATCGGGGTCATGCCCGAACAATTTATTCGGCTGGTGAATTGGTCGTTGGGTTTGGCGCAAAATCCCGCGGTGGTGCGATTAGTCCGTCAGGCGCGCCTGCTCCAATAACAGCAGAGCCAAACCGTAGAGTGAATTAGCAGGATTCCTCGTAGGGAAGCTAAACAGTGAATTTCCACATCCGGCAAGCCATTCACTCGGACATCCCGCTCCTCAAAGTACTGATCGATTCCTCAGTTCGGGGCCTGCAGGCACAGGATTACTCTCCGGCACAGATGGAGAGTGCGCTCAAAACGGTCTATGGCGTGGACAGTCAATTAATCGAGGATGGCACGTATTTCGTCGCTGAAGTCGTGAAAGACGAAGCCCCGCGGATGTCCGGGCAGTCTGGGCCGCTCATTGTGGGTTGCGGGGGATGGAGCAAGCGCAAGACGCTCTACGGTGGCGACCATTGGACTGGCCGACACGACGAACTACTCGATCTACGCCATGACGCCGCGAGGATTCGGGCTTTCTTTGTTCATCCAAACTGGGCGCGTCGGGGAATCGGAAGCATGCTTCTCCAGGCCTGCGAAGAAGCTGCGAAAACCGCTGGCTTTACACGGCTGGAAATGGGAGCGACCTTGACTGGCGTCCCTTTCTACAGGGCCAAAGGTTACATTGCCTCGGAGCCTCTCGAGGTTCCGTTGGCCAATGGCGAATCGCTCCCCATTGTGCGCATGACGAAAGAGGCGTAGAAAGAGTTTGCAAGACCAAACTTGTCGGAACGATCTTGCAGCACTCGGACGCTGATTCCAATGCCCGGCTTAGACGAATTCGATAATCGCCGAGATCCAGATAAACGCGAGAGTATGTGGCTACAGCTTGCCCGGTACAGCCAGTTGGCTGTCATATTTCCCGCGGCTACGGTTGTGGGCCTGCTCATTGGTGTGGGACTCGATCGCTGGCTGCACACCACATGGCTATACTTGGCGGGACTGATTGTGGGCATAGCCGCGGGGTTCGTCGAGTTGATCCGCTCTGTGGTGAAGAACGCGGACTGAAACGACAGTGCCATAGAGTTTCAGCCAGAGTCGCTGAGCGCCTACCGTGATCCCAACAGATCTGCCCGATGGAAGAAGGCCCCACTCAACTCGTAGCTTCGAAGAACGCCGAATCAGGCGCATCGGAAACTTTTTACGCGGGCGCTGTCGACCGGATCCGCCGCTTCATGATTGCGCTTAGCCTTGTCTCAGTGGCAACTGTCGCATGGCGTTTGGACCTCCGCCATGCTTTGGGATTTGCTCTTGGATGCGCCATCGCATATCTCAACTTTCACTGGCTCAAGCGCGGCGTTAGCGGGCTGGCGGACCGGATTACTAAGGCTGGTAAACCGCAATCGGGTGCCGGCATCGTGGTTCGATTCCTGCTACGCTATGTTTTGATGGCCCTCGCGGCCTATGTTATATTGACTGTTTCGCCCGCGAGCCTGAATGGGCTTTTTGCGGGCTTGTTTTTGCCGGTTGGAGCCATCGCATGCGAAGCCGCATATGAAGCTTATGCAGCGTTGATCCGACGGGTTTAGCGTTCAGTTGAGCGATCACGTAGCCCGCAGAGACTGCGTGATTACCGTTTGAACTCTTCATGCCTGAACAACTCTGGGTTACCGCAATTCTCAATCGCCTGTTCGCCGCCGCGGTGACTGCTTTGCTGCGGGCAATTCACATTGAACCGCGGCACCCGCAGGCGCCCATTCCCAACACTTTCGCGATGGAAGTGCTGGTCTTCCTGTTCCTGCTCGCGTTGTTCTTAATGCTACGTTCGCGCTTGTCAGTCGAAAGACCGGGAGCACTACAACATATCTTCGAAGGTGCACAGGGATTCATCCATCAGCAAAGCCAGGAGATCATCGGGCACCACAGCGAAGGCTACACACCGTTCCTCGCTACGCTGGGATTCTTTATCCTTTTCTGCAACTTGATTGGCCTGATCCCGGGCTTCGAATCGCCAACGGCACTCCCTATTGTTCCCCTTGGCTGTGCCCTGTGCGCGTTCTTTTATTATCACGTGCAGGGATTCAAACATTCAGGAGTGGCGTACCTTAAACACTTCGCGGGGCCGATGCCGATTTTGGCTCCGTTGATGATCCCCATCGAAATCGTGAGTCACCTGGCCCGGGCGTTATCACTTACTATTCGTCTCTTCGCCAACATGTTCGCCGGCGACATGGTGACTTGGGTTTTCTTTTCGCTGGTTCCAATCGGCATTCCCATCATATTCTTGGGGCTTCATATTGGTGTGTCGTTCCTGCAGACATATATTTTTATTCTGTTGACCACGGTTTATCTGGCCGGCGCAGTCGGCGAAGAGCACTGAATTCTAGTTTTGAGTTTCCGGTTCCTATGGCATTGCCGCGCACCATTTCGCGCACCTGAGTGGCGAGGTTGTGGCAAGGCGCTGAAACAGAAACTGGAAACTAGAAACGGCCGTAAGCGTGAGGGCGTCTGTACGGGATGACGTCAACCACCCACTGGCGGCAATTCATAAACACTAGGAGAGAAACACCATGCGTAAATTGAGTTATCTGTTCCTGATTTTGTCCGCGTTTTGCTTTGCTGTGCCGGCGTTCGCACAGGGTGGCGAAGCTGGGGTAACCAACTGGGTAGCCATTACTGCCGGCTTCTCCATGGCCATTGCATCGGCCGGCTGTGGCATTGCACAGGCCAAGGCTACAGCCGCTGCGGCTGAAGGTCTGGCCCGCAATCCGGCGGCCCGTCCGGGTATCCAGCTCGCCCTAATTTTGGGTCTGGCCCTGATCGAGTCGCTGGCCCTCTATACCCTGGTCATCATTTTCGCCAAGGTGAAGTAATCGCTGTTGGGGAAGAACTTCAAGTTGAAGCCTCTGCCGGCTCAATCGGTAGGGGCCTTTTTGTGGTTAGTGGTTGTGGGTAGTTGTTGTCAAGCCGTGAATCGGCCGAGGTAACCCTACCCCTTGCGCTGTCCGTCCCACTCTTGTCCCCTGGCCTGGGGAGCGCGATCCATCGCTTCCACCAGCAGCCGGCGTAAGCGGTAGCGGCTCTCCAAGTCGGTGCTGACGATCTCAAATCCTACTTCATTCACTCGCGCTCTCCGTAGCAGCACATGGGCGCGGATCTTCGCCCGCATGCCCACAGGGATTTCCAGATTCGCCTCGCTACCAATTCGCAGGTTGTCTTCTTTGGTGCCCATGCCGCCGCCCAGGCTCAACTCGCGGATCAATATTCGCGATTTTCCCCAGGAACTCCCAATCGTCGCCGCCACGGTGCGCGAAAGCACCATGCGTTCGTAGCGACGTTGCCTTACCCAGGGACACGCCGGAGCGAAATCCAGAGGCGCGATGGCCAATTCAGACGGTTCCAGCCCGCTATCGCTCAGAATCTGTGTCCCGTAGCGCGGGTCGGTTTTCGATAGGGCCTGCGCCGCTGCGATACGCAACTCGCGATGATGCGCCCAGCCGAATCTCTTCTTAGATTCCACAATTTCTCGTAGCAACGACACCGCTTCCGTGTCCCGCAACCGGCCTAGCGACTCGATCGCTTTGAGCTGCAGAAAAGGCGAGCGTGAGGCGGTCTCTCCCGGTCGTGCCATTGCCGCCAACGGGGGTGCGGCTGTCAGGTCACCGCTCATGCCGATCTCGTCCACCGCCTCCGGCAGGACAAGTGGATCTAAAATCTCCGCCAGCTCCAAGAGCGTGCGACCGCGGTCAGCCGCTGCTCCGAAAGCCGTTTGCCGGACCACGACATCGTGATAAAAACGATTCCATTCGGGCAGTCGGACGGGCAGCAATTCAAGCAATGTGCCGACATCCAAACGGCTCAAAATTCCGACAACTCCTGAGGCCTGGCGCGCCTGACCGGTGCGCAGCACCTCCCGCAATTGCAGGAGCGCGGGAGAACCGAGCTCCTTGACCAGTTCCACCATACGATCGCACTCGTCACGCCGCATGCAGCGGAAGAAACGATCTGCGATGTGTTCCACGCCGGCCTGTGAAGTGCGGCGAAGTAAAGTCAGCAAGTCGGGTGGGATAGATTCCGAGCGTAAGGCATCTTCGATGAACTCCGGCAGACGGTTTTCAACGCCTACGCGCGGGCGCAGGTCATTCACCAGCACTGGCCGGTCTTTTCCCACCCTTTCCATGCCCGTGCAAACTTCGTTTACCGCGGCGTAGTTCTTGGACACACTGGCTTCCTGGCTGAGGCGGACGAAAGCGGCGCTGAGCAGACTTTGCAGTTCGGGATCTTTTTCCGCTGCTAGTTGTTCGCCAAGCTTGCGGATGGCCGCGCCCATCGTCTCCCCGCCCATCCGCGAATACAGATCCGCCAGCTGGCTCAGTCCGATGGCTGTCTTGCGGCGTGGCTCGAGCTCTTTAGCGCTTAGGCAGGCAAAATAGTTGTTGAGAATTGCGGTCGCTGTTTCTTTGTCATCCCGCTCCAACAATACTTCAACGAACTGCCGCAGGTTGCGTGGAGGTACGCAGGGAGCTTCGTGCGACAGCAAAACACTCTTTTTGCCGGCTTCGGGCACTTCTGCCCAGAACATGCGGTCCAAAATGTCGGCGTGTGACTCGACCAGCATGCCGGCCTTGCTCATCTTGTCTTCCTGCAGGCGCAGAATCTGGCGCAGCGAGTCCATCTGCCGGCTCATGTGCTCCATCATCTGGTGCACGGCGTTGACTTTGATTTCGCCCTTCTGGTAGCGCTCCATGGCAAACCGGATCGCCATGTGCTCCGCCGCCTTCATAAGCAGGGGAGCATCGTTTTCGTCTTGAGTTGTCTTCGCTGCCAGGCTTCCCAGCAATTGCTGCAGGTTGAGCCGGATATTCGGATCGGTTTCTCCTACTTCTTTTTGCAGATCTTCGGGGCGAACGTTGGGATCGGTCTGGACTTGTCCGAACCGGGTCAGCAGCCTTATGGCCTGGATTACTTCGACCTCCTGAAGCGGCACCACAGATCCGCTCCAGTCCATGGCAGTCCCCGTTCCTGGTACCGGGCCGCCAGCTCCCCCAATCGGAAGGTTTGGAACGCTTCCCAGCGGCGCTCCTGAGCTGCAACAATTTTTGGGGATCATTCAACCACTGCTTGAACTCCGGTCCCAGGGTTTGCGCGGCGATCTGCGCGGCGATGCTAACGTCTCCCGTAAACGGATCGGCCGCCACAAATTTCACTTCGTTGATCTTGATGGTGCTTTTCTTGCTGCCGCCACTCAACGCTTCTTTGATTTGCTTGGAGACGTCCTGGGCCTTGGAGCCGGCCACCGTAAAGGCGCGTACCAGACGGGTGAAATCCTCGATCGTAACCTCTTTCGAGAAGTGCAGGCTGGCTAGCCCTGCCGTAGTCAAGAGCTGGGCGAAACTCTTTTCGGCCTGTCCGGCTTCCAGCGGGATCCCATCCAGCAGCAGCTTGTTGTCGGAGACCCCGAGGAGAAACCCGCCCTCTCCCCCCTTGGGTAACCCTTGCTGCAATTCGCTCCAGGCGGTCTCGAACTGGCCTTCGGTGCGTTTGTGATCGAAACCATACATCCGCGCATACTTAATGAGGATGTTGAGGCTATGGACGAAGGCCCGAGCCGAGGCGGTCCGGCTTTCATGAGTTGTGCTGGTGGCAGCGATAAAAGCTCCTATAACCGCAGGCTCTGCAGTACAAGCTTAAAGCTGGAGATAAGACCTCGCACATTACGGAGGTAATAGAACGACCTGGCGCTTTTCTCGTGGCAGATCGGCCAAACTCGCGGCAACGGGCAATCTCAGTGCTGCTGCGATCAGCCATTTCAACAGTCCATCGAGACACGTGAGGAAACGGCAGAATCGGCCTTTGGCCCTGATCCTGGGATTGGCCGGTTCAGTAGCGAAAATGGTAACGTGGATTCTCTGATTCCAGGGACTGACTTGCCTGGTTCAGCCGCAACTCCGATGACAGCCAGGAAAACCACCGGCCTGCGTGTCTGGATGAGACGCGTTCTCGAAGAGTGCGACCGCGCCGCCGCAGACTTTACCCCCGATCCTGTGCATGATCTGCGCGTTGCCCTGCGCCGTTGCCGATCTTTGGCTGACGGCATGATGGCAATGGACCCCGATCCCGAATGGGGGATGATGAAGAAGGCGGGCAGGCGCCTGTTCGGAAAACTTGGCGAATTACGAGATGCGCACGTCATGATGGAGTGGGTGGAGAAGCTCAGCCGCTCGCACGATTCGGGAAAGGAGGTGAGCACAGGTTCGCCCAACCCTTGGGGGCAATCGTATGGAGAATCATCTCAAGATGGAGATCCGAGGGACCCGGTCGCCCATGCTTTACTCGAGATTCTTGCGCGTCGTGAGAAGGAACAAACGCGCACTGCCCGTGTGGCTCTGGATGAATTCGACCGCAAACAGTGGCGCCAGTGGAGCAGGACTCTGCCTCGACGTGCTGCTCGTATCCGACCGGGGAGTCTCCTGTTCAAGCATCTGGCTCTCGAGCGCTGGATGCAGGCCCACGAGCTCCACCGGGCCGGGCTCCGCAACCGCTCACAGACGGCTTTCCACAGACTGCGCATCGGCATAAAGCGTTTTCGCTACACTGTCGAAAATTTTCTGCCCGAACTGCATCTGGCCTGGAGTCACGATCTGAAAGATTTGCAGGATTTGCTCGGCGAAGTGCATGACTTGGACGTGCTGTGGGCGACTGCGTCTTCCTGCCAGGTCTTTCCTGATGAGGAAGCTCGAGGTCGCTGGCATGCCAGAATCCTCGCCGAACGGACGGCGCGGATCGATCTCTATCGCGAAAAGATGGTCGGTGCTCATGCTCTCTGGAACATTTGGCGCGCTGCGTTGCCACAAGGCCGTCAGATTCATACCATCGCCACCAATCGCATGAAACTGTGGGCGAAGGTCCTTGATCCTGACTTCGAGCATTCACAGCGCGTCACGAGCTTCGCAATGCAACTACTCGAAGACTTGACTGCGGCAGGGTGGCTGTCCACGACGGATGGAATTGACGCCCGCTCGACTCTGCTGGCCGCCGGACTGCTCCATGATGTCGGCAAGTCGAAGCAAAAAAGTGGACATCATAAGGCCTCCTTCAAGTGGATTCGCAACCACGATGCCCCGCTAGGCTGGAAAACTGAAGACCTGCGGCGTGCCGCCATTGTCGCCCGCTATCACCGTGGCGCGTTGCCTACGGGAAGGCATAGGGCGCTGAGGGAGCTTCCTCCTCCCGAACAAAAACTGACGATTCAGTTGGCGGCGATTCTGCGCCTGGCGAATGCTCTGGACGCGGCCCATGACGGTCGCATTCGCCGTGTGCGGCTCGAAAATCATGTCCGCCACACTAACCGCAGAAACCCAATTCGTTCGGGGCAGGGTGAGCGAAATTCTTCGCATCCGGACTCCGGCTCCAAAGCGAAACAAGTGATCACCATCGCGGTCGAAGGATACGCTGCGTTTGGGCGAAATGCCCGAGCCATCGCTGCAGAGCGCCATTTGCTGGAAACGGTTCTACACCGACCTGTTCTTGTTAGGCGGATGAGGAATTTGCCGTTGGGCAAGGGCAAACACCGGTCGGTCCCTGAGGTTTACGGCAAGTCGTCAAAATAGTCGCGTGGTTTGGAGCGATCTCGCGGCTTTCCTTTCCACTTGTCAAAAATTCTGGCGACCTCACTCCTTTTAGCCGAGAGAAACTTTGGCCACAGTTCTTTCTTGTCAGGAACCCGATATCCGAGTGGGTTGTTGAACGAGTTGTTAATCGCGATAGCGGTGTCGTCAGCTTCATTGAGCCCTGGCCAAGGCTGCCAAACTTTTCTCACCTCAGCGCGTTCCAGCCCAAATAGTGCGCGGAACTCCAGTCCGGAAAGAACGGTCCATCAACGGCTGCTGTAAGCACTCCTGCAAGACGTCTAGCTCCGCCGCATTCAAATCGGTTATTGGCATACTCTTGCCCTGAGCTGACGTTCCTCGATGCCAGTGCGAAGTAGCACGAAAGGGTCGCATGCCTGGTCCAAGTGAGCGGCCCGAAGCTCCACAGTCACTTCCGTCAGCCGGCTTCGGGGGGATACAACGTAAACATCTCATGACTCACGCCCAACTGGTCGAAAAAGCTGTCCACTGGCTTCGCCGCTATCGCTGCGGAGTGGTGCTCTCCGAACAGGCCTGCGCTAGCGGCGAGATGCCGGACGCCATTGGCTGGAAGCGCGCTTGTCACTCCGTACTCGTCGAGTGCAAGGTCACCCGTGCCGACTTTCTTGCCGACCGCGCCAAGTCCTGTCGTCAGAAACCGGAACAGGGTGTGGGCAGCGAGCGCTTCTATCTGACCCCGGCATCTCTTATTCGCACCGATGAGTTGACTGCCGGTTGGGGATTGCTCGAATATCGCCGAGGCAGGATCCAGATGGTGCATGCCTCAGCCAAGAATCTCCGCACCCCAACCGGCTTTCGATACGAGATGAACCTATTGCTCGCCAGCCTGCGCCGCGTGGAACTGCGCATCCAACCTCAATGCATCACCGACTTCCTGAAATGGAAGAATCGCATGATGGAATACAACCGCGGCAGCCTTCCCGAAGGACTTAGCTCAGCTGAGGAAGAAGCTAACGTGTTCCTCGAACCGGACCTGACTTGTTAAGGGTGTGCATTGAGGACGCGAGTCTGGCTAGCCCGTGAATGGGAGCGGCTGAAGTGCGATACCCCGAAGGCGAGAGCTACACCTAGAGCTAGAACCAAAAACAAGAACCGGGCTGGTTGGCCCGGTTCGTTGAGCGTCGGGTTGAGATGCGGTTACATCGCAGCTCGGCGCGGACTGGCGCTGTGACTTGCCACTGGTTGGATTAGGACCAGTCCGGTCACCCGGTACGGCCTCCTCGCGTCAGCCCAAACATCGACAGATCCGAGAAGCGCGGACACACAGACTGGAGAGAGTGCACGTAATAGTCCACTCGTTTATTCTAGAATAACTCAATGGGTTATTTGTAAGTTGCTGTGGATAAAGCGTTTTATCTGTGTAGCGACATTCCATGGTCGCCAAGAAAACAGCTTGGGTCAGAGCAAACTCTTGCATAAGATGCACAATATGCTGTGCACCACTCTCACCAAAGTGTGAACGCCCGTCTTACGAGATGAAGGTGTCCTCTCGGCGAGAGAAAGACGTGCTAGAGCTGCCTACAGCTCTCGCCGCCCTTCCATCGCCTTCAGCATGGTGATCTCGTCGGTGTATTCGATGTCGCTGCCGACGGGGATGCCCATCGCGATGCGGGTGACTTTCACGCCCGCGCGCTTCAGTTGCTGCGAGAGATAGGTGGAGGTGGCTTCGCCTTCTACGGTGGGGTTGGTGGCGATGATGACTTCGTCCACGCTGCCCGCGTCGACACGAGTGATGAGGTTGGCGATGCGAAGTTGCTCAGGCCCAATACCATGCAGCGGCGAGATCGAGCCGTGAAGCACGTGGTATACGCCGTTAAAGTGCTTTGTCTTTTCGATGGCGGCGATGTTGGTAGGCTCTTCGACCACACACACCAGGCTCTGATTGCGCGTGGCGCTGCTGCAATAGACGCACGGGTCAAGCTCCGTGATGTTGTTGCACACTGAGCACAGCCGCAAGTTGGCCTTGACGTCGCGGACGGCGGTGGCCAGGGCTTCCGCATCTTCGTCGCTCGATCTGAGGATGTAGAACGCCAGGCGCTGCGCGCTCTTGCTGCCGATGCCCGGCAGCTTCTTGAGTTCATCAATCAACCGGGACATCGGCTCAGGAAATCGAGACATTCGTCAGTCCAGTTTTCACTTCAATGGTCATTGTGAGCGGAGTGAAGACCATGCAGTCTGCTTGCAGCGGGAAAATGCAGAGCTCCTTCACTTTGTTCAGAATGATAACAGTAAAGGGAGACATCTAGAGTCCGCCGATGCCGAGCCCACCCAGCATGCCGCCGACGGTGGACTGCATCATCGTATCGATCTTGCGTGCGGCTTCGTTCACCGCGGCGAGAACCAAATCTTGTAGCATCTCGACATCGCCCGACTTCACCGCCTCCGGATCGATACGCAAGCTAAGGAGCTGCTTGCGGCCATCCATTTTGGCCGTGACCGTGCCGCCGCCCGACGATGCTTCGACTACCGTCTCCTGCATTTTCTTCTGCAGAGTGTCGTACTGCGCTTTGGCTTTCGACATCAAATCTTGCAGATTGAATCCGCCCATAGTGGCTTTACCGCTTCTCCTTGTAGTCAATCACCGTACGAATCTGCGCCCCGAATTTTTCCCGCATGCGCTGCACCACGGGATCTTGTTCTGCCCGGCTGCGGCCTCCGCCATTGGAAGCCTTGCCGGACCGCGCTTTTGCGTCTGGTTGCGTTCCTCCGCTGGTCGCGATCGCTGCGCCAGGGACTATCTTCAGCTTCACCGCCCGACCGAGAACTTCGCTGGCCGAAGCGATTGCCAGCCGTCTGGCCTCCGCACTCAGCGACATATCAATTACCGTTGCCGAAGCCTCGACGCTGATGACCAACTCGTTGCCCTCCAACGCCCATTCGCCAGCTTCGAGCATCAACATCAGCACGCGTTGATTGCCGTTGGTAAGCGCCTGTAAGACAGCGGTCCGCACGTTTTCCAATTGGGCCGATGTGGAAGACGAGTTGCGGCCAGCTGGCGCTGATTGCAGCTTCGCAGAGTCAGATTGTGGTTGCGGCGTGGACTGGGCTCGGAATTCAGTGGGGATTCGGGATTGGCTTTCGGGCTCGTCTTCAGCCATGTTTGCTGGGGCGGCAGCTCCCATGACAACACGCGCTGTACTGGGAGCTGGAACCATGCGCGGCCCGCTTGCAGGTGCAGAGTCGGCCGAGAGTTCCGGCTTGGAACCGCTCTTGCGGGCAGAATCGGCAGCGAAGGGTGAAGCCTGTGCGGCACGATTGGGCGAGTTTGGTTCTGCGTGGCGAGTTACGGGCGCACCTGCGGCAGTATTCTTGATCGCCGCCGGCTGACGTGAGGTTGCGTGTGACGGTGAAGCAGCCGCTTCGCTGAGCAACTGCTCAAGCGGGAGCAACCGTTGAGCGTGGGCCATCTTCAGCAAGCCCAGTTCAAGATGGAAGCGCTGCTCCCGCTTGTAACTTAGCTCGCCATGAGTGCGCAGCATGATCTGCAAATGGCGGGTCAGGTCTTCCTCGCTGAACGATTCAGCAACGCGAGCAACCCGCTCACGTTCTTCGCCGGAAATTTGCAGCAGTCCAGACCCCTTACCTGCGATCTTGGCAACCGTGGCATTGCGCAGGAAGCGCACCATTTGCCGAGCAAAATGAGTAGGACTGTGACCTTCGCTGATCAGATGATCCACTCGTCGCAGAATGTCTTCGCTCGCGCCGCTTGATACCGCCTGCATCACTTCTTCGAGAATGTGCGAGGGAGCAGCCCCCACCAGGTTGCGAACCGAATCGACCGTAAGCTTTCCGCTGGAAGAAGCACTGGCTTGGTCGAGAATCGAAAGCGCGTCACGCATGGATCCGTCGCCGGCCTCGGCCAGCAGAGCGAGAGCGTCATCGTCAGCCTCAATATTCTCGCGGTTGGTGAGGTCGCGCAGTTGGCCCACGATGTCGTCGAACTTCACGGCGCGAAAACTGAAGTGCTGGCAGCGCGAGCGAATGGTCTGGGGAATGTCCTCGGGTTGCGTGGTGGCCAGCATGAAAACGATGTGATCAGGCGGCTCCTCTAGCGTTTTCAGCAGCGCGTTGAAGGCGGCATCGGTGATCTGATGAGCTTCGTCGAGGATGTAGACTTTGAAACGGTCGCGCGCCGGACGGTAGCGGGCGCCTTCGCGCAATTCGCGAATCTCGTCAATGCCGCGGTTGGTGGCTGCATCGATCTCGATTACATCGACGGAATTTCCGACGCGGATCTCAGTGCAGGATTCGCAGATGCCACAAGGCTCAGACACGGGCTTTTCAGAGGAGCGGCAGTTCAGCGCCATGGCCAGGATGCGCGCCACGGTCGTCTTGCCAATTCCGCGATGTCCGCTGAAGATGTAGCCATGAGCCGTTCGGCCTTGTTCGATGGCGTTCTGCAAAGTGCGGGTAACGTGCTCCTGGCCGATGACGTCGGAGAACTTTTGCGGCCGGTATTTACGTGCCAGGACGGTGTAGCTCATGGGGAACGAAACCCTGATTATACGTGATAGTCTAGGGCGTCCACAGGGCAGTGCGGGGGCAAAACCTTGAGTCGCAGAGGACGCGGGGGAACGCCGCAGGGGACGCCGAGAGAATCGATTCAACCACTCAAAAACACCTACGGCATGCGTGATAGGCGATTACGAAGGTCTTGCTAAGCCGCCACCCACGCGATAGGCTAAAGCGTCGGAACTTATGGAGGGCGTGGTGGTCCGGCGTTAAGCCGATACCGCGCAAAGGAGCGTTCTCATGCAACTAAAGCTTAATTCCCGGACCATTGATGGCATCTTTTCTGTGAATTGCAACGGGAGAATCGTGTTCGGAGAAGAATCATCTCTTCTGCGAGACCAGATCAAGAAAGCGATCGCTGAGCATAAGCGCATCGTGCTCAATCTGGGTGAGGTGAACTATATCGATTCTGGTGGGCTGGGCACGCTGGTGGCCCTGCACACGACCGCGCGCAACGCCGGAGGAACGATCAAGCTTGCCAATCTAACCGAACGCGTTGGTGATTTATTGCAGGTCACCAAGCTGTTGACAGTTTTCGACGTGTACAATTCCGAGGCTGAAGCCTTGGACTCTTTCCGCAAGGGGGCGGCGGCTTAGTCCGTCGCCGCGTGTGCGGCGTCCACTGCCGCACGCGGTCCGTTCTCGAATGGCCTCACGCCTGGTTTTCCTTCTTGGGCTGCTAATCAGCGCCAGCGGTTTCGTCTCTCCCGCCGTGGCGCTGGCCATGGGGCTGGTATTCGGGCTGCTGTTTTCTCATCCCTACGACCGCGAAGCAAAAAAATACTCCAAGTTTCTTTTACAGGCCTCCGTAGTGGGACTCGGCTTCGGCATGAACCTGCATGCGGTGATGCGGGCCGGTCGAAGCGGTTTTCTCTACACCGTCCTCGGGATTACCTTCGCGCTGGTCGCTGGGATGGTTCTCGGTACGCTGCTGGGCGTGCAGAAGACGCCCGCATTTCTAATTTCGACGGGGACCGCAATTTGCGGAGGCAGTGCCATTGCGGCGGTTGGACCGATCGTGCAAGCGAGCGACGAAGAGATGGCGGTATCGCTGGGAACTGTATTCGTGCTGAACTCCGTGGCGCTACTGATCTTTCCTGCGATTGGAGCGGGGCTCAAACTCACGCAGACGCAGTTTGGACTGTGGGCTGCGCTGGCAATCCACGACACGAGCTCGGTAGTGGGCGCGGCTGCAAAGTACGGGGTGGAGGCGCTGGCGGTTGCGACCATAGTGAAGTTGGCGCGCGCGCTTTGGATCGTGCCGCTCTCAGTGGCAACCGCCATGGCACGCCGCGCGAAGGCCAAGATCCAGTGGCCGTGGTTCATCGGCTTGTTTTGCCTGGCTGCAGTCTGCAATACCTATCTTTCTGCAGGTGCGCCCGTCTATGGCGTACTAGTGAGAGTGGCGAAGGTCGGGCTGACCGCCACGCTCTATCTGATCGGCGGCGGCATTTCGGTGGCAACGCTGAAGGAAGTAGGACATCGTCCCTTGCTGCAGGGAATCCTTCTGTGGCTGCTGGTCTCGGTGGGATCGCTGTGGCTGATTCGGACGGGATGGATTGGGCTGTGAAAAAAATCATGCGTTCCATTGTCAGAGAATCTCGTGAAAGCAACGCGGCAGGAATGCGCTTACGGATCGAAAAGACGATTCGGACAATTCCGCGTGGCAAAGTCTCGACCTACGGCGCCATAGCGCGGGCCGCGGGATATCCCGGAGCAGCTCGGCAGGTGGCTGCAGTTTTGAGGCGCTCTTTCGGGCTTCCCTGGCAGCGCGTGCTGGGAGCGGGTGGCGAGATTAAGTTGCGCGGCGATTCCGCCATCGAACAGCGATTGCGACTGGAGGCTGAGGGCGTGCGCTTCCGGGGGCGACGCGTAGATATCAAACGGCATGAGATTAAGTTCGGGCGAGGGGGTCGACCGAACTAGCGTTTCATTCCTTCAATGCCCTCCCCACATCCTGGCCACTACGCCGCCGAGGACAGGACAACGACACAAAACAGCAAGAACAGAACCTCAGTTCCCAGAGGCCAGAACCCATTTTTCCCGCGTGAACCGCAACCCTCCCAGAGCCGCGGCAATAAACCGGAGACACCCAGCGATCAGAATCCCCTCAACCGGCCTTAGAGGCAGGGTGCACACTTCTTCCACACTTCTCCTCCTCCCTCCGCCACGCCGTTCCCAAATAAATTAGGAGAGCCTGCCAATAGTATAAGCAGCGACGTACGAGAACGATCCGAGCACCACGAAAATGGTCAGAATCCAAAGTGGGGTGATAAGGTGTCTGCGACTTCGGGAGTCAGAATGGCAAGCACCAAGGTCAGCAACGTGCCCACGAAGAGTAGAGCCCAGCCGGCAAGAAGAATTCTTGCGAACCTTCAGCGTCAACCTTCACGCGGCCATTCTACTGTCTGTCAGCCGGTTACCGGCTTGTTGACGCGCTGTTCTTCAGCCGCCAACGGCCAACGGCTAACGACCGCTCTTGAATTGCTCGTCAATTTCCACCTGATATCCCGCGACCAAGCGGTTAGTCTCGTTGGCCATGCCCACGACTGCCATCAGTTCTTTGAACATGGCGTCGGTCATACCTTTCTTTTGCGCGGCCGCGGTATGCGACGCAATGCAGTAGTCGCATTGATTGCTCACGCTCACCGCCACGTAGATCATTTCCTTGGTCAGCGGATCAAGCGCGCCCGGCACCATGATCTGCTTGATGTCTTCCCAAGTTCGCTTCAGCGTAACCGGATCATGAGCAACTGCCTTCCAGAAGTTATTCACCCAATCCGTTTTGCGCGTAGCCATGATGTCATCGTAGATCGCCCTGACTTCTGGGCTGGCATCCTTGTATTCGATGAGTCCGAAAGTTGCCATGCTCCTCCAGTCTTTTACGAAAGATCAATACAAAAACTTTATCGCAGAGCCCGCAGAGAACCCCCACAGAGGGCGCAGAGAAAACAGTATGGGCATTGTGGGGTTCTCAGCGTTTTTTTGCGGATTTTCTAAGCGAGCTCTGCGACTCAGGACCTGTCTTCGTTTTCAACGAGCCGCTACTTCGGTAATTCTCCGCTCAGCAGTCTATCAAGACCCGCCGCCGGACAGCGCACGCCTAGATAGAAATGGCCGAAGAGCGCATAAACCGCACTGACTTCGTCAAAGCGCATCTCATATATTAGCTTCTTAAATACTAGTGGATCGTCCGCGAACAAATCGACGCCCCACTCCCAATCGTCGAATCCGATTGACCCGGTGATGATCTGCTTGACCTCTCCCGCATAGCGGCGGCCAATCAAGCCGTGCTCATTCATCTGACGGGCGCGCTCTTCAATGGGGAGCTTGTACCAGTTCTTGTCCTCGCCGCGCCGCCGGTCCATCGGATAGAAGGAGATATAGCGATGCCGAGGAATTTCAGGGAACAAGCGCGGGCGCATGGCTTCCCTGTGGCGCCCCAGTTTGCATTCGATTTCTGCTTTCCACTGGTCCGAGTGTGGTTCGATCCCTTGATCCGTCAGCTCTTTGTATATCTTGACCGTGGAGTCGTAAAGTCCCAGTTCGATGATGGACAGATAGGAACTCATGGGCTCGAGATAATCGCTGAGGCGCAGATTGGCGAGCTTCAGTTCGGCCTGATTCAGATCAGCGAATGATTCGCGGAAGTGTACGAACATCAGGTCGCCCTTGTGTCCGATGAGCGAGTACAGGGCCGACTGTCCGCCTGAATTCTGCTCCATGGCGGCGAGCAGCGAGGATGCTTCCTCGGCGATGGCCGCGCGTTCCGCTTCGGGCAGCACGCGCCACGCCGTTCGGCGGAAACGCATCATCTGGTGCAGGACGCTGTAGCCTTCCGTGGTGAGCGGGACGGGAGGGGTCTCCGCGGTCACGGTCTTGGAACGGATGGAGTGCGAGGCCGTCATGAATCCCTCTTGGACGCTTTCTCAGTTCTCAATTCCAGCCCACTATTGTACGCGGGAGAACGTGTACGCGGGAGAAGGTGAGGAAGCCATCCCGCAAGGAAGTCGATGCATTTTCTGGGCCAGAAGCGTCGTTCTTCGCTGTCTTCGCGATAAACCGTCCAAACGAGCGGCTTTCAGTTCAATTCAGTCGGATGTTTCCAGTTCAGAATTTACCAGAGCTTCCCAGTCAGCGTGCGTGAAACCCGACGCGGCCAACATTTCCTGCAGATGCGGTGCCCCGTGGAGAATCGGCACCAGGTCCTTTTCCGCAATCATCGCGTCCTCTTCGTTTTTCATTCCTGCGTTGGTAAAGTGAGGAATAGACCGTGGGGTTTGCCCGTCGTTCGCGAGCGATTCGAGAGGAGAGTCGGAAGCGCATGATTCGCGAATCTCAGGGCCTTATCGATTGGCGGAAGCCTTATTTTCCAAATCAGGTTGGAAGCCGATTCGATCCAGAGCTGGCTTGATTTCTGCATTGGACATAAAGAGTTTCCAAATGAGACCAGACCGGTAATTCTCAATCATCACGACAATGGGAGCCTGATTAAGTCCCATGTAGACGTCTTCGAACCAGTCTTCTGAAAGACTGAAGCCGTCGCGAAAGCCGTAAACCCCCCATAACTTTTCGCCAAGATCTCGATAGAAATATTTCAGGGCTTTCATTGATTCAATAGGAGTGTACGGAAACGAAGCGAGCGCCGCCGTGCAGGTGATCGTTCCATTGTCGTCTCGCGGGTACGCGCGCGCGCCAGCGGCATTGATGCCGGCGGAACGCCCCCACGAATTATCCCTATAGCCAACATACTTCCCGGGGTTGGCGACAGCGTAAGCGTGGCTGATCAGCGCAATGTTGCGATTGTTCTTGAAATAGTTTGTGTAAGCGTCTTTTTTGTCGCGAGGGTCGAAGCCGAGAAATGAGTAGTGGGTAAAAAAAAGCTCCTCTCCATTTCCCTCTCCGACATCGAGTTTGATGCTGTAATAGCTATTTCCATTGACGTAGTGATCGCCTTGGGTAGTTCGACTCCACCAGCGGCGATATTGGACCGCTCGCTCCGACTGTCCTGCCCAACCGGTGTAATACATCGTGGCCGGGATGGGATGAGTGGGCGATGCGATCGCGAGCAGATAAACGATCATCGTCTCATTCCATCCAATCAGAGGATGATGTAAGTAAAAGCCATAATCTGGCGACCAGTGCCAGTACAGAAAGTTACTGTTGCTGTCGCCGCGGTACCAGTCCCATTCGACTGATCTCCACAGTGAAGTCATAGTTTTCTGGATCTCCTGCTCCGCGGCGGTATCCCGGGTGAAATACTGTCGAGCCGCTAGAAGTCCCTGCATGAGAAATGCTGTTTCGACGAGATCGCCGCCATTGTCGTATTTCCCGAAACGCGCAATTATTTTCCCTGTTCTGCCGTCTAGGAAATGCGGGAATACCCCATGGAATCGATCCGCCTTGGACAGAAAGCGAGTGATCTTCAGCATGCGCTCGACACCCTGCTCCCGGGTGATGAAGCCGCGCTCCAGCCATCGGGTGCGCCCCATCCCAGTAGTATCTAAAACAGGCTTCTTGAACCATGGTGAGGAGTTCCTCATCACTCAATGCGCGGGTGCCAGCCTGTACTTCCGCGGAGAGCGGTGACTCGTCGTAGTTCACATCCACGGCGCTAATCTTATAGAAGGAAGTCTTGCCGCTTTCACCGAGGAAGTCCTCGTAACGAGTGGTGCTCCCTTTCTGAATGGCGATTGGCGTGTATTTTTTCCCGTCGAAGGAGCGGTAAATCTTGTAATAACGTAAGCCAACCTCGTTGCTGGGAGTCCATGTCAAATCAATGTGCCTGTCATAGCCCTTCGCGTTGAGGCCCGAGGGTGCCGTGGGGCCGTTGTGGTTATCCGCGACGTCATCGCCAACCGTAATCTCATCGATATAAATCGTGTGGGGCTTCCCATCGTCCAGCCCCTGAAAGATCGTTATCCGTCCAAGACCGCGCGGATCGAACTGCGGCGCCCGTGTCTCCTTGACAGGGCCTACGAATGAATCGAATGGCAACTTTATTCTTGTCCACGTGCGGGCGGGAAGCTTGTCCTGGCGACCGATCAGCCGGATGCCGGGCGTGCCTTCGTCATTCACGTCTTTCAAATAGATCAGGGGTGATTCATCTGCAGGAAGATCAGTTTCTGAATAGCACCAGAAAAACAATGGACTGCCTGAAAAGTCGGCGGTACCATACCGGGCCTTGACCTTCAGAGTCATGAGCCAGTCACCGCCCGACTGCGAGCGCCACTTCAGGCGCAGAGAGTTGGGCGGACTAACATAATGAGTTTCATCAGAGGGAAATTTGCCATCGATAAGCTCCAGTTCACTGGGGGATACGAAGGAGCCCTCGTTGTAGTAGAAGGACCGGTAACTTAAGCTGTTTTCGAAAGCCGGACGATCCTGCACCCCATGCGCGAGAGTCGCGATGGATAACAAGAGGAAACCCAGCAGGAGTTCACGCGCTCGCATCGAGGGACCATGCTATTCGATCAAACTTTACGATGCAACGATTCGACACCGGAAAATAAGAGCAGCGATTCTGGTCCAGTGGCGCCGTCCGCGACGAATTGGGTTTTGGCGAAGCACTTTCTGCAAGTAAACCTGAAGAAAGAACCTTGTCCCATAGCCCGCAAGAAGGTACACTTAAACCAATCTTCGCGTGAATCCCAAGACCTCAGATAGTCATGTCTGCATGCACATTTTCCGACTGCGTCGCGGTCTGGCATTCGTCTCGTTCTTCGTCGCGCCTGCTTGACCACGCCTTGTTCGACAACGTCCGAGACTGGGCACCCACTCCCACAGCGGAGGAAGCGCTACAGGCCCGGCGAGAACAATTAAGTATCGAACGATCTTTTAATATGGGAACTCGAGGGTTAGGCCTTTCGCTGAGTTGTTTTTTATTCTTGCTCGCGCTTACCGGCGTTCTGCGCGCGGAAGCTGCTCCCTTTGACCTTCTTGGTCCCAAAGTGGAGGTACGAGTGCAACGATCGGGCGCGACTCTGCCCATTTCCGAGGTACCGAGTCTCCAACCTGGAGACCGGCTATGGGTGCATCCTGATTTGCCCGATAGCCAGTCAGTGCACTATGTGATGGTGGTTGCCTTTTTGCGCGGAGTCACGAACCCTCCGCCGGATTCCTGGTTTACCCATATCGACACGTGGGACAAATCGGTTCGCGAGGAGGGAGTCTTCGTCAAGGTGCCAGAGGAGGCAGAGCATGCTCTGATCTTGCTGGCGCCTGAAACGGGAGGAGCGTTCAGCACGATTCGCACTGCCGTCCGAGGCAAGCCAGGTGCGTTTGTTCGCGCCGCACAGGATCTGCAACAGGCAAGCCTGGAGCGCTCCCGTCTGGAGCAATATCTGGACGCGCTCCGCGAGATTCCTACCGGCGATCCAGAGCAGCTAAAGACCCGCACAACGCTACTCGCTCGCAGCCTGAATATCCGTCTCGACCAGCAATGCTTTGACAAGCCCAGCGCTCAGCAGCTGCCCTGCTTGACCCAGAATACGGATCAATTAGTGTTAGATGACGCGCACAGCCAAACAATGGTTGCCACGCTGACCTCGGGAGCGCCTACAGATTTACTCGCCCAGATCAGCTCCACTCCCACAGCGAGAAGCGGATATTACAGTCCGTATATCGGGGCTGCGGTAGACGTGATACGCATTCTCAGCACAGCGCACACGGCGCAGTACCAGTACATTCCCGCACTGGCGCTGCCCACACACGATCAACTCAATTTGCGTCTCAACAATCCGCCTTCGTTCCGCAATCCAAAGTCGGTATTGGTGATCGGGTTGCCCCCGGTTCGATCTACGCCTCTGCCGCCACTGCGAGCGGTTGATGCGACCCAAGTTTTATGTCTGAATAAGCCTTCGCTTGTCTTGACAGTCGAAGGAGCTCCGCTGGTCTTCGCAACCGAACTGGCGCATAACTTTGTTCTCCATGTGGAGTCTAAGTCAGTCATCGTCGATCTTCCTGCCAAAGCCGCGTCAGCCGAGGATGGATTTATTGTTGACACAGC
>WNGL01002784.1_pt1 | contig 29156 bp, 23 predicted proteins | sample 5400591 | NCBI WGS metagenome assembly WNGL01 (sample SAMN13153377, study PRJNA577476) | soil metagenome | isolation source: 80 cm soil or saprolite under Garry oak tree replicate 1 | place: USA:California | collected 2016-06-15 | reverse complement strand
AACACCGTCCTTTCCGGCACAACGTATTACTACGTCGCGACCTCGCTGGATGCGAATTCTGTGGAGAGCTCGTATTCCAACCAATTAACGATGGTCATTCCTTAATTCCCTGCCCGTTTCTGGCGGCTTAACGAGTCTGCACAGCGATAACGGCCTGAGTGGAAGGCCTGCCGGCGGGCAAGGAGTATCGCGTTAGGACAGTCCTACTACTTCTTTGTGGTGGGTTGGGGTTGGCACTACCTGATCTCGGTGCTGGACGAGTACTGGCGCGTGAGTTCGCTCCGGGTCTATCGCTAAGCCGACGTATGGACTCCTCCGATCCAAGCATCATTGACAGACTTTACCATCAGCCGTTTTAAAGTGTTCCTGCCGCGCTTGACTCTGGGTCGTAAGCTTGCCGCCCGGTGTTTTGCCAAACGGTTCTGCGCCAGGACAATAATAAAGCCTCGTGTGAAGGTCAAGCCAGACTCTAACATCCGGGTTGTCGTAGTGCACTGGCGTGGTCGGAGGCGCCGCCAGACCGAGGCTCAACAAGAGTTCTTTAAAGATATTCGGTTCCGGATATCTTTGCGGTAACCATGTCGAGTCCCAGAATACAAGCAGGACAATCAGAATCGATGTTCCAACGTATATGGTGGCTCTGTGCGCTGCTAACCGATGCTTCGACCACCCGAAGAGTTTGGTGGCTGTTTTCCAGCGTGATTGTTTAGCCGCTTCGGAAGCGGCGTCCTTGTCGGCCAAAATGTTGCACAGTGGCACTATCGCCGCTACACCCGATTCGACCTCTGGAGTCGATTCGACGCCCGATCCAGGCCCTGACTTGATTTCGATCTTCAGGTCCGGGTTTATTCCGGCAGAGGAATCGAAACGCCCCTTAAAAGTAGGCTCTGATTGAACTCCCGAACTCAAATCATGTTTTGCCTCCGGCATCCCCTCGCCTTCAGCTGCCAGCGCCTCGAGCATCACTTGCAGAGCGTCCGTTGAACTACCAGCTGCTTCTATCTCACGACTTGGCCCGCCGGCTACTCCGGCACCGGCGAATATCACCATATCTGTCTTGCGATGACTGGCCGAAGTTAGTCTGTTGGATAGGAAGGGGCGGGCAACGATGTCGTTCGACTCTCCCCCAACACCTGGGACGACGGCGGCTTGCTTGACTTTCTCTCCAGGGCTTGTTGAGACTACCTCCGCCACTATCGTCCCTAACTCACCCGAATCGACTTCATCAGAAGCAGTTGGCCGCGTGGCAGCGTCGTCCGCCTCCGCTTCGGTGCCTGAGACGGCGGCTTTGCAAGATTTATCAATGCTAGTTGCAGATGGATCTTCGGCTGTGCTTCGCAATGACAGCCCGTTAGTAGTCTGCACGCCTCGCGTGCCACTTGGAGGTATGTCAGTATTGAGCCAGGTGCGATCCAGATCCAGATCCGCAACTACCTCGCGTAAAATAGCCGAGTGCACCTGCTTCTGCTCAGCCGCTCTCGCCAACAGCAACGCGTTGAAACAAAGCGTGTTGATCTCGCGTGGAACACCACCACTGCGTTCCCAAATTAATCTCACTGCTTCGGATGTGAACAGCGGCGTTCCCTTGTAGCCGGCGATTTCTAGACGATGCTCGATATAGTTTCGCGTGTCCTCCAGACCAAAAGGAGTAAGCGTCGTCAGGATCGAGATGCGCTGGTGTAACTGCGACATTTCGGGATTCACCAGCCTTTGCGCCAGCTGTGGTTGTCCGGCCAGGACAATCTGGAGCAACTTCTCACTTCGTGTTTCAAAGTTTGACAGCAGTCGTATCGTTTCCAGTACGGATGTGCTGAGACCTTGTGCTTCATCGATGACGACGATTGTGCGGCGTCCGGAGCGAAATTCCCGGATCAGCAACTGGTTAATTGCCTCTTGCAGGCGATCGACACTTGACTCGGGTGCGTCGCTCCCAAGCTCCGATAGTAGGTAGCGTAAGAAATCGTGGGAGCCACCGTGGATCTGGAAAAGAAGAGCGGTACGAGCAACGTCTTTGAATCGCTCTAGAACGTGAAACAGTATTGTCGTCTTGCCCATCCCGGGCGGAGCGATGAGCGCTTGGAAGCCGATGCCGCATTCGATGCCAATGATAAGAGATGCTCTTGCTTCATCGTGCGTCTTGCTGTGATACAAGTAATGCGGATTGGGCGTCACCCCGAACGGATTCTCCAGGATGCCATATCGCTCATAGAGCAACTGGGGTCGAAGTCCGCTGATCGGCTGCAGTTCGGCTTTTTCCGCACTGCGGTCATCAGCCCTGCGTGGCGGCGGTGCATTCGTCCGTGGCGACTGCCCAGATGTCGCGTTCGTTAACGGCTGGTTAATGGGCCACATTCGTATCTGAGTCCTATGGGTTTCGAGGATCGGGAATAGGGGACGTCGGCGCGATAGTCTGAGCGTCCATCCGTTCGTCCACGACGTATGCAGAAGTGAGTGGAGCCGATCTATAGGGGGGCTTCTGCGAGATCAATTTTGTTGGTCACTTAGTAGCAGATGCTATCCTCTCCCAGGATTCCCTCCTGGCGACAGCGGAGCTGTGCGAGCGTTGGACCGTTGCCCGCGGCGCATTGCGTTGCATTCTGGCAAGCTATGTCCGATCGGAGCCGAAGTCTTTGGTGTTTCAGCTGGGGCCATACGGAAAGCCCAAACTGGCCTGTCCAGGTGACAATATTTCGTTCAATCTCTCTCACACTGGCAGCCTGGCGATGCTGGCGATCGCCAGCGGTGGAAGGGAGGCATAGATGCCGAGATGTTGCGCTCAGAGATTAAAGTGAAGGACATGAGTCGAAAGTTTTTTGCGCCCGCCGAAGTCGACGAGATCTTGGCATTGGCGGATGACGAGCAGCTTGCAGCCTTCTTCGCCTGCTGGACCCGCAAGGAGGCATTTATTAAAGCCCTGGGCATCGGTCTGTCTGTGCCACTGGATCGGTTCCACGTAACCGTGCGGGCCGACCAGCCACCTCGACTGGTCTCAGTCGACTGGGATGAACCTGACCGATGGACTTTGGTGGAGTGAACCAAATGTCGCCGCCATACTCGCTCTAGAGGGGCCACTCTTTGTAATCGCGTTTGAACTTTTCGACGCCGATGCCTGAAAGTTTGCCGCAGTATTAATTTAATTACTATAGAATGAAACAAAACGAGGTAAGACCCAGATAACATTGCCCTGGTTGTCTCAACCGACGTAGCCTTCACTGAATTGTCAAAGACACAGTCGCAGAGCGCACCAGACTTCCACTCTTTCCTGTGATTGTCAGTGTGTAGGTTCCAGTTGCCGCCTTTTTGTTTGCAGATACTATCAGCGTAGAGTTGCCCGAACCGGTAACTGCCGTAGGAGTGAAACTTGAGGTGGTCCGCTGAGGCAACCCGCTTACACTTAGATTGACCGTGCCTGACGAAGCGCCCTGAGCGCTGATGGTCACTGTATACTGCGTGCTCGAGCTTCGGCTAACTGTCTGGCTGAGCGGGTTGACCGAGATAGCGAAGTCGCTTGGCGCGCTCACAACGAGCGTTACATTCGCGGTGTGCACCAGAGATCCGCTCGTGGCCGTGATTGTTAGGGGGTAGCTGCCACTCGGCGTTGAAATCAGAGTGCTAATGGACAGCGTCGAGGATCCCGAGGTCGTTATTGAGCTCGGAGTGAAACTTGCCTGGGCGCCTTGGGGCAGTCCACTCACGCTGAGACTGACCATTCCAGTGAACCCACCAGATGGCGCAACAGTGACCGTATAGCTTGTGCTTGTTCCCTGAACTACGGTCTGGGCTGAGGGCGTCGCGGAAACCGAGAAGTCTGGGTACTGTCCAAGCTGGACGAAGTTAGCCACTGACGGTACACCCGAACCATTGACGAGGAAAAGCATGTAGTATCCCGGCGGCGCAATGTTGCCGTTGGGTGGCGCAGTCACCGTCATCGCTCCGCTTCCCGCCGTGAAGGACAGCCCCACAAGGCGCTGGTCCATGTCGAACGCGTGCGTTACGGACCCATTGCGCACCAAGACCACCGAGGAAATGCTGGCGGCATCCAATGTCTGCACTGTGAACGAACTACCATAAGTGATATTGCTGGGCGAGCTGCCAATGGAAGGCCGCGTAGCAGGGACGATGTTTCCGTTCGAATCCGTAAACAAGTATGCGGGCTGGTAGACTTCCATGTGCTGCTCGTATGCGCCGCGGTGCGGATTGCCCCCGGCCAGCCAGACGGTCGCATCCGGCAAGAGCAGGGCTACCGAGTGATAGAGGCGGGCGTATGCATTGGCACCAGCGGACGAAAAACTGTTCGTCGCAGGGTCATAGAGATCAGCATTCAGACTAGCCGTGGTATCGTCCTCATCATTGTAAGAGCCTCCCAAGGCCAGAATCTTGCCGGTGGGCAAAATGACCGCATTCATCTCGATACGCGGCTGGGACATATTCGGTCCCCAGTTCCAAGCAGGCGTAGGCGCCCCTAGGTCAATTGTCTCGGTCGTCGCTGTCGAGGGATTTCCGCCGCCCATGACGATGACTCGTGGGTCGTAGTTGTTGGCCGGCGTCAGCGGAAGCAGGACGGCACTGCCGTAAAGGCGCGTGACGCCGTAGGTGTGATTCGCGACGTTGAGGGTCCAGGTGCTGTTCGACGGGTCGAAAAGGGCCGCACTGCCCTGAGGGCCCGAATAAAAGACTTTGCCATTGGGCAGAAGGTGCATATGCGGGTATAGCGGCGGGGTCCAACCTCCGTCGACTGGCGTGCTCCATCCCGACCCGACCGTATAAATCTCTACCGTAGTGTTGGTGCTACCGGTTTCGTTGAGTCCAGAAAAAGTCATGACCCGGCCGTCCCCAAGAGTGGTCAGCGTGGGGTACCAGCGTCCATGAGCCATGTTCTGCACATCGGTGAAGGCATTCGTCGAAGGATCGAAGACGGATGACTTGAGGGAACCGGAAAACGGATCGTATTGGAGCGTGCCGCTATTGATGAAGGGGCGTCCATCGGGCAAAACTACCATGCCGTTGCAAAACATGTCCCAGGACAATGTCAACTGAGTGAAAGTTCCAGCCACGGGATCATAGACGCCAGCGCCAGAACTATTTGACGCACTATAGGGCGGACCGGCCGGACAACCTGATTGGTAGGGCGGGCAGTTTCCTGAGCCTGCAACGATGAGGACCTTGCCGTTGCGCATGAGCGCCGCATGAACAGGGTTGATGGGTATCGTAGTGGACTGCGTGCTCCACTTTCCTTGAGTTGACGGGATGGCTTGAGCCAGTGTTGGCCCCGCCACCTGGGTTGTTCCGGTGACCGTCAGCGAGTTGGCGTTGGGCGAGGGCGCCGACTCCGGCTCCGGCGAATTGTTCCCGTCTAATAGCCAGTAACCGGTCACGCCTGAGATTCCGGTCGCAGCTCCGCTTGTCGCCAGTGCTAAGATTTGCGCGTCCGTGAAGGCTGTCGTGTTGCTGAAGATCAAGCGAGCCAAACTGCCGTGCAGCACTTCGCTGTTTGGAAAGCCACCGACTTGCGTATTTCCAGTCCCGGCCCCCAACGCTATATTGCACGCAGCGTTGATTACGGTTTTCACCCCGTCTACAAACATGACGTAGGCGCCGCCGGTTCCGCCGTAACGATAGGCGATGTGATGCCAGTTCGTGTCTGTGATCGTAATTTGGGACCCAACCTTCGGGTCGGTTCCAAAGAAGGAAAAATCACTGAACTCCAATTGCGAAAACCCTCCGCTGCTTGTGCGCCCGTAGCGAATCTGCAAGTAGTTGTTCCACACCACCACCTGCCGATTGGTTTGGGCGGTGTCGAGGGACTTGAACCAAAAGGCGACAGTGAACGGACGAACAGTCCCAGAATTAAAGTAGTTTTGCGCATTGGTCAGCTGGTCCGTGGTTCCGTTAAAGGAACGGGCGGTTGTACTTTGCCCCAGGCAGGAACCAATCAGAAATAGAAGGCTATAGGCGACTGTCGGAGCTTTCATTGGTTGCATCCAAGAATAAAGTTCACATATTTCGCAGTCGCGACGGTATACAAATGAGCTGCGAGAATATCGTTGGCTGCTACTGCCGTTCCAGTTCCGAGGTTGAAATCTGTGACCGTCGTACTGTGTACCGTCGTTCCGCTGGATATAGAAACGCCGCTGCTAGAAATGGAATCACTGCTAGTATGAATCGCTGTAACCGTAGCCTTTCGCCAGGTCTTGACGGTGGTCGTTCCTGCGTCAACCGTGATATCCCGTCCCGTGATCGTGCATTCGAATGGAACTACCAAGTAAGCTGTTTCGGAGGTCGTGAGTGCCGATCCTGTAGGGGTGCCGAATGTGAAACTTAACGCGCGAATCTTTGACGCCGATGGCAAATCACCGAGTCCAATGGTCTGTGCTCCCGGCGCAGCAGTCGAACTGTATTGTTTCCAAAGAAGGTATGGGCGGCGAAGTTAGACAGCGTGAATGTCAGGGCCGGAGTCGTGGTAGCAGTCGCTTCGGTAGTCGTAAATAAAGGCGAGAGATCGCCAGCACTGAAACTGGTTACCGTGCCGCTTCCAGTCGCGGTGTGACAAGCAGCGTCCGCCCCGAGATACTGCGTTCCACTGCATGATGTAAATAGGCCAACCACATCGGTACCGGTCGCTGCGGCTGTAACGTTAAGACTCGTGCGCCTTATGATGCCATTTGCGCCAGGATCGGCTAGGTTGCCCGTGCCGGCAGGGCAGTATTTGAATGGGGAACGAGTATCAGTAATGCTTGTAATTACGCCGCCAGCGGCAACTATAGTAGCGATGCGAACATCAGCACAGACCGGAGCACTTGTGCTTACTGTCGGTATGCAACTCGCGCCATGATCCAAATAGAGGTAAGTCGTCGCATTGGTTGCCGTCTTGGTGCCGCCAGCATAAGCGGTATCTGCTCCATCACAATTAACCCTTCCCGCGATCAGGCATACAGTAAGACCTCCGCAATTGGTAGGCCAATAGCCAGGCGCGATCCCATTTACCCATGCAGCATTTAGTTCTTGGAGTGGTGAATCTTCGCTTGGGCCGTCGATGCGGGCGCAAGCCCGCTAAGTGTCAGCACAAGTATTACAAAGCTCTTGCTCGCGTACCCAGGAAATGCGCATTGTGTTAGTCTCGTCGAGATGTTTGTCTCTCCTTTTCCCACATCGTTTCCTTCTTGGCCGTTGTCACGGAAGCAAATAATGGTCAAGCCGCGCCCGAACCCCTCAGTACTGCCGGAATCGTTCTGATTAGGATTTCCACGTCGAGCCAAAAGGACCACTTATCTATATATTGCAGGTCCAGTTCCATCCACTTATCGAACGGAATAGAGCTTCTGCCATGGATCTGCCAAAGGCAGGTAATGCCCGGTCGCACGCTAAACCGCCGTCTCTGCCAGTCCTGAGAGAAGCCTTCGTAATCGCGCATGGGGAGTGGTCTGGGGCCAACCAAACTCATGTCACCTCTAAGCACATTGAACAACTGGGGGAGCTCGTCAATGCTAGTCTTTCGCAAGAATCTCCCAACCGGCGTCATACGGGGGTCGTTATTGATCTTAAAAACAGGCCCAGGTACTTCGTTTAAATGCTCGACCTCCTTAATCCTCCGCTCTGCATCCTCCACCATAGTACGGAATTTGTAAATCGTGAACCTTCGCTTGTTGAATCCAAGCCTATTTTGGACGAACAGAACAGAGCCGGATGAAGTGAACTTTATCAGCGCGGCGATCATCAACAATAACGGCGCGAATCCGACCAGCAGAATCGCCGAAATGACTATATCGACTGCACGCTTCGCGAGAATTGGCCAGCCTTCCACAACACCAATGTGATTGGTAATCAAGGAGGCGCCCTCAAATAGTTCCGCCTGGGGGCGTGCCAATTTGAGATCGAAAATGTTAGAGAGAATCCGGGTAATGATGCCTTGTTCTTCGCATAGCGCAGCGATCCTGGCCGCCTGCGCGTGTAATGAAGCCATTGGCAACGCTATGACCACCTCGTCCACGACGTTTCTTCTAAGGAAATTGGGAAGATCATTGAAATCCGCCACGATGGGATATCCGCTACGAGTAAAAATTCAAGGGCTCGTAAGTTGGTGCCCACAATGAGCATGCTGCGAAGATTCCGGCCCCTAAGGCGGATGCGTTCCAAGACGGCCCGCAGTAAGAAGCGCTGGCCGATCGCAGCCGTGGTGGCTGTCGTCCCGAACACGACCAGGAAGCCAGGCGACACCATTCGGATGCGGAAGATGAGTGCAGCCATCCCGATGAGCAGCATTCCGACCGTGCTAGCCATGAACGTGTCAATCGCATCGGCCGCACGTCCGAACATGCGCCGCGAATTGTAAAGTCCAAAGACAGAAAACATTATGTGCCACAACACAAGCAAAGCGATGAACAGGAGAAAATTCCCGACCTTGACCCGCATTGCTAAGAAGTCGGAAAGAGTGAACGTTCCATTTGCGCGCACCACATAAAAGGTACTCAGCAAAAATGCACCAAGCATTATCGCCAAATCAGATAGCTTGAGAAGATTCAGGAGGATTTGTCGTCGAAGGCTACTCATAGCGTGTGCGGTCGCAGAATCTAGGATGTGAAATCGTGGAAGGGAAGTAGTTTTGAAAGCTTCTTCATCCCAATCCTTCTTGGGTTTGCTTCGTGGCAGATATGTGCAACGAGATCGCGCTGAGTGGTGGAAGTCTATTGAACTAGTAAGCTGTCCCGGTGATTTCGTAAGTACGGATTCGACGCCAGGAGTCGGTATAAGTCCAGCGAAACGGTTTAGCCGATTTCGCGTAGGCGCGAATGTATTTCCGCAGTTTGCGGGCTAGATCGGCGACCGGGGTGAAAACGCCACGGGCAATGACGTCGCGCTGGATCTTGGCAAACCACAACTCGATCTGATTCAACCAGGAGGAGTAGGTGGGGGTGAAGTGGAACCGGACTTTCGGGTGGTGCTCCAGAAATTCCTCCACGGCCTTGGTCTTGTGGGCCGACAGATTGTCCAGCACAATGTGGATGTGCTTCGCCCAGCGGGCTTGGTTCACCAACTCACTCAAAAAGGCAATGAACTCCGCACTGGTGTGCCGTTTCGCGGTCTTGCCTGCCACCTTGCCGGTCTGCACATCCAAAGCGGCATAGAGCGACAGGGTCCCGTGACGGTAATACTCGAAGCCATGCCGTTCCGCTCGCCCCGGCGAAAGGGGCAGCACGGGATCGAGCCGGTCCAGGGCCTGAATCGCCGTCTTCTCGTCGACGCAGAACACGGCTGCATGCTGCGGCGGATGCAAGTACAGACCGATGATGTCCGCCGCTTTGGCTTCAAAGTCGGGATCGTCACTGGCCAGGTAGTGTTGCAAGCGGTGCGGCTTCAGGCGGGCTTGCGTGAGAATGCGCTGTACCGTCGACTTGCTCACTCCCAACTCGCGGGCCAATTTACGGCACGACCAGTGCGTGCTTCCGTCGCGCGGCTTCTGTTGCACCCGCCGCGCCAGCACTGCGGGCGTAGCGGTACGGGGTTTGCTGCCTTTATGCCGTCCTTCCAGTCCGGCCAACCGATCCTGCTCGAAGCGTGTTCTCCAACGTGCGATGGTGGCGGCACTGGTTCGCATGCCTCTCGCAATCTCGCGATAGCTCTGGTCTTCAGCCAAGGCCAAGATGAGCCGCGCGCGGAACACGTCCCCGGCCGGCAAAGTCCGCGACTGAGCCCAACGTTCTAAGTCTTGTTTCTCTTCCGGAGGGATGACTTTTAAGCTCGAAGGGCTTTCTCATAAATACTCATTAAGATCGGATAATTCTTCTCTGCCGTATACTTGTTCTCGTATTCCTGCCGGGCTTCCTTTCCCATTAATCGCATACGGGCAGGGTTATTCCAGGCCCACTGGGTTGTTTCAGCTAAATCCTCAGCGTCCCCGGCCGTAAAGTGCAAGCCGGTGCGACCGTGGTCCACGATTTCTTGCATTGCTCCTAGTCGGGTGCAGATGACGGGCACGCCGCAAGCAAAGGCTTCAACCATGGTCAGCCCGAAAGTCTCGTACCACTCACTGGCAAAGATGAGCAGGCGCGCCCTCTTTATAGCCGCCAGCGTTTGATCATGCGGCAATGACCCCAGGAAATTAATACCTTCCAGCCCGCGCTGCTCACTGAGCACTTCGAGCTGTCGGTGTTGTGGACCTCCTCCGATTATTAAGAGGGGAATCCGATTACGAAGCAGACCCCAGGCTTTGAGCAGCGTACTGACACGCTTCTCTGGGGAGAGTCGGCCTACGAATAACGCGTAGTCTCCGTCATCACAACGGTCGCGCGAGCCTGGATCAGGATGAACGAAATTGGGCTTGATAAAGATCTTGTCAGCCGGAAGTCCTCCTTGCACAAACTTGCTCCGGGCGAACTCTGTCAAGGTGATGTAGGACGTTATATCTCGAGTCCACGTATGACGCGCCCGGTGTACGGCCAGCATCAGGGCCACCGCCGCCGTGGTGGCGCGAGAGTCGCGATAACAGCCGTAGCGGACGCTCCGCCACAAGGTGTGCTCCATGCACTCTTCACAGATATGGCCATCCCGAAAGAAGGTCGACGCCGGACAGAAAAGCCTGTAGTTATGCAGTGTCTGTACCACCGGAATACCCGCCTCGCTGCAAGCGGCGTAAATTGACGGCGAGATCATGACCAAAGTGTTATGGACGTGGATGAGATCCGGTTTCTGCATTCGCAGCAGCTCCACAAAATCTCGCCGCGTGTCCTCAGCCCAGATGGCCCTTCGCGCCAGCGCCAACCGTTTAACCCCGGAATAGGATTTAACTTCCCAATTACTTCGACAGTAAGCCACGACCTCGTGTCCTGCCCGCGACAGGAGTTCGCGTTCCTGTGAGAAGACAACGTCTTCACCCCCGGGCTGCTGATAGCTATTGTGAACGATCATTATCTTCACGATTCCTGATTCTCCCGGCATCTTTGGCTCGTTGTGGGAAGAAGCTGGAGCAACTCCCAATTTTGAACGTACATCACGCCTTCCCGTTTGCACACATAGTCTAGAAGTCGTTCCAGGTCTTCCCATAACCCCAGCTCGTCAATTTCGCCAGAGTGCCCGTAGAGATGCCAGATCCCACCGTTTTGCAGCACAGAGTCAAAGAGTCTCTTGCTAAGTTCCAGCCAGCTGTCAAGTGATCCCCTGTTAGCCAGATAGTTTTGCAGGCCTTCGACCTTTCGCGCCCTGGCGATGTTCTTAAGGTAATTGGATTTGGGATGCGGGAATATCTGCACCGTTGTCGGCATTTCGAAGGGTTTGAAATCCAGCCGCGTCGCAAGCATACGAACCGTGCGTGCGCCGCAATAGCCTGCTTCTTTCAGAGCGCGCACAACATTCGAGTCGTACCGACCCTGTGGATAACAGAACAAGCGAATCTCTTTCCCGAGAATATCCTCCAGTGTAGGCTTGCAGGGACTGACTTCCCTCGTTAATTCTTCCGCGGGCAGCCTCCAAAGGAGCTTGTGCGAGAATCCGTGGGCGCCTATTTCGAAACCTTCGGAGGATAGAGATCTCAGCTCTTCGTGATTAAGCGCCAGCGCGCGATGAGGAATGATAGGGACGTAGAAAGTCCCCTGAATTCCCCTGGACCACAGGAACTCCGCGACTTTGAGATCGCTTCGATCCCCGTCGTCCCAACTCGTAGTTACAATCGTCTTCTTTTGCATGCTCCTAAACCGACGGAAACCGATTGCTACCTCACTTTCACTTTCAAACGAGAAATCTGCTTCCTGCTCTACCCCTGTGGAAAATAGTTGAGGTTATTCCAACGGGCTCGTTACTTATCAGTCCCTTTGAAGCCGAGACCGCTGAGGGAGCAAACAATGATTGTTCCCTATTAGCCTTACGAAACCTGGCACACTTTGCTTTTTGCTCAGCCGGTTCCCGCCCTGTGCTCCGCACCTCAGCTTATGTTTCTCGAAGGGCGAAGACTCCTTGAAAATAAACTTTCGGGATCCACACGCAGGCTGGAGCATACTTTGCAAAGGGTGTCAAATAGGACTAGCAGGTGGCTCCTGACCAAATCCGCCAACGGAGTTGCCTGCCAGAAAAAGGGGGCTTTCCGGGTGAACTCCGCGCACTTCATTGACGCGGGCTGCCACGACCTCGACTCGCGCGCGACACGCATCAGCCCCTGCGCCTGTAAATCGTAAAGAGGTTGATCCGAACTGATACATCGCACCAGAATAGATCGAGCAAGCCAGAATGCCCGGCCAGCACAACGCTAGTGAATCATCGTAAACCCGCGAGTGATGTTCCAGAGCAGATAAAATCAAAAGAAGCGGGGCTATTTCTCATAGGCTTGCATCGCCGTCAAATTGGGAAGGATCCCATACACTTGGATCGCTGAGCCTCTCAGCTAGGCTTTTGTCTCTAGTCTTGTAAAAATACTGCCAGGATGGCAGTTTGCGCTCGTAAGGCGCAATTTTGTTTATGACAGTTTGTTTGTCCGTACGGAACCCGAAGCTCTCCAGCATGTCTATGCCGTCATTTCGGCATTTTTCCAGAGCCCAGGACAGCATAGGAACGAGAAGAGCTGTATTTCCGTCGAGAGCTTGAAAATCGACCAGCCGGACTCTTCTCAAGCCGAATCGCGGGTTATCTTGCCTATAAAAAATCGAATACGCACTAAGGCCAGAAGGGTTGCTAGCCGTTAAAATCCAGGCCTTGCTATGCAGGAGTGGATATCTAAAGTGCCAATCCATCATCTCTCGTGTGCGGACACCCAGTAGTACATGTGAATTTTTCTTTCTCAACGCCTCCCAAAAAGCATCGAAGCGATCATCAAAGGATTTGGACAACTCCAACGCAACGGCATCTCGGTTCCCACGCAAAGAGGATCCTAGCAGCTTGTCTTTGCAGAACAGCCCCACCGAGAGGGGGTAGCTCAAAGCTCGTGCCAAAGGAAATGCGTTCAGTGCCAGCCAGCTTTGCGTAAAGCCTTGGTAGCCTGTAATCCAAAAAGCAGACTCATCCCACGTCCCAACTGGTACTCGTGAAGCGCCAAACATATTGTAGGCGCCTAGCGCGTCAGCGTTGACAGTAGGGTGAATAAAGAGATCTACCTGGTTTTGGCTAAAATAGTGCTCTAGTAGCAGAATTGAATAGCTTCGGTAGGGTTGGTCGACCACCCAGGTGCGGCTCGTAGAGACAAGCAGTCTGTTGCCGTGAAGTTCATAAGAAAGTGGAATATTTCCGATATGACCAACAATCCTCTTTTCGTCATTCTCGAGCACCCACCCAATGGGCCAATCTTTAAGGAGATTGTAAACAGGATTGTTGGCCCAGAGATGTTTCCATTGCTCCTGGCTAAGCGTTTCTGGAAAATATTTAGATTCTAGCGAAGCGATCTGAGAATAATCCTCAAACGAAGCTTCCCTTATTTTTACGTTCAGAAATCTTCCGCCTTCTTTCCCGACGTCCACGCCGGAGCCCTGGCGATTGTCAGGCCGGCCCGGCAGGGTAGAAGTGGCTTTGCCGGTGCCATGATCGATATGACGAACTGCCGTCATGGACGAATGTGAGCTGGCACGTCAGAAACACGGCTTTCGGGTTTCGCAACCATGATTTCCAGTACCGCTTGAAAGTGTTCCACGAATTGTACAATTGTCGGCTTGTCAAACAGATCTGGGTTATATTGAACGCGGCCAAGCATACCGTCGGATCTATTGTCCAGCACTAGGTATAGATCCCATCTTCCTCCACCACTCTCGACGTCCATAGGAGTAAGGTCCCACCCTGAGTCAAGCGCAGGCATCGGAGGTTCAAGGGAAATTGCGACCTGAAACAAAGCATGACGGCTAGGATCCGATTGAACACACAATTCCCGTGTCAAATACTCCAGTGGCACATCGTCGTGGCATAGGGCCTGCAATGTTGTCTGTCGGACTTGCCACAGCAACTCCCGAAATGTTGGGTTCGAAGAGAAGTTGCTGCGCAACGCTACAGGATTCAGAAAATAGCCAATGAGCCCTTTGACCTCTGATCTTTTGCGACCCGTTGGGGCGACGGTGCCAACAATAATATTGTCCTGTGTTGTGTACTTATGCAGCAAGGCACTGTATCCTGTCAACAGAACGATAAACAAAGTGGCTCCCTCTTGCTGAGCCAGATTATTTATCGCTTCAGCTAGGACCTTTGGGAGCATGAACTTGTGAATCGCGCTCCGATATGTCTGAACCGCCGGCCTCGCACGATCATCTGGCCAACGAAGCACAGGAATATTGCCTGCTAATTGCTTACGCCAGTACGCCACCTGGTTTGCTAGTATTTCTCCGCCCAGCCACTCTTTCTGCCACGCTGCGAAGTCAGCATACTGGATGGGCAAGGCCAAAAGGGGCGAAGGCTTACCCACACGGAAAGCCTCGTATAGCGCGACTAGTTCTTGGAGGAAGACGTGATACACAGACACGCCGTCGAGAACGATCTGGTGCACAGCCATAAAAAGTCGGTGCTCGTCATCGCTCAAACGCAGTAGTCTGAACCGCACCAATGGCCCATGCCTAAGATTAAACGGTTGCTGGGTATCCTTCGAGGCCAGGCGAAAAGCTTCCAACTCCCGTTCGCCTTCCGGAAAGTTTCGAATGTCTATTACGGGCAGGGAAACTTGGGCAGGCACCGGGCTTATGATCTGAACCGGTTTTCCATTCACGACGTCAAAAGTAGTTCGCCAAATTTCGTGGCGGCGGATAATCTCCGTAACACTGCGCTCCAGAGCAGCAACGTCTAAGGCACCCCTCCGGTAAACAGTTATGGACTCATTGTATAGCAACGGCATACCCCGTAGCGTCTGGTCACGAAACCACACCTGCTCCTGCGCCAACGCCAGGGGTATGGGACGTCCAACTACCCGCGGTCTAATTACACTGAGATCTGAATTATTATGTACGGAAGCTCCCTGCATATACTTCTGCAGCAGATTGCGTTTAGCTATCGAGAGATGAAGAGAATCTGGCGGCATATCGAACTCAAACTTTGTCTGCTGATCAAATGTGCAACCGGCAACTGAAGAGATTGATCGGAGGTTTCATCCGGCTCGCGGACCTCAGAACGTGATGGGTAATGCCGTCAGGCCCCTTAAGCCGAGATTATTACGCCAGGTGAGTGAAGCAGTTTGGAGAGCCAGACTGGGACTGCGACGCAGTATGCTTTCGAATGCGATCTGACCCTCGATTCGGGCCAATGGCGCACCAAAACAGAAATGGGCAGCCCATCCGAAGGCGACGTGTCGATTGTCAGCGCGTTCGATATCGAGCTGATCTGGGTTGGGGAACCGCTCCGGATCACGGTTGGCAGCGGCCATGACCGCAATCGCCGCCTGTCCTTTACGGATGAGCTTTCCTCCTAGTATCGTGTCTTCTGGGGCTAATCGGGCCGTGTGCTGGCTGGGACTTTCGTAACGCAGCAGCTCTTCGACCGCATTGGGGATCAGGGAAAGATCTGACCGTAATTTCTGCAGTTGGTTGGGATGGCGAAGCAGAGCAAGTATCCCGTTACCGATGAGGTTGGTAGTCGTTTCCTGTCCACCCACCATCGTAACGATGCAGTTGGCGATAACTTCCTCCTCGCTCAAACGATCACCTTGAATTTCGGCACTCATCAACGAACTGATGAGTCCGCCCCGAGGTCGCAGTCGCTGTTCTTTCATCGCTGATCGGAAGTACCTTGTCATCTCCTCAACGCTTCGCAGAATGCCGAGCGCACGATTAGGATTGTGCTGAAAATTGCCGAGCATTTCCGCAAAGTCCTGCGACCAAGCCTTCAACTGGCGGTGGTCTGTGGTAGGGACGCCGAGCATTTCAGCGGTGACGATGCAGGGCAGCGGCTCCGCCAGGTCGCCAATAACGTCCATGCGACCATTGCTTTGCACTCTATCCAACAGACTATTGGTAATGTCTTGGATATGCGAGCGCAGCACCTCTACTCGTCGAGGGCTGAAAGCCTGTGACGCCAAACTGCGGAGCCTGACATGCGCAGGCGGGTCCAGGAATAGCATCTGGCGCACCATCACGTGTGCTATTGGACCCAAGGCAGACAAACCTATCTCGGCGAGTTTTTCTGGGGTGGGTGTCCGGTCTGCAGAGAATTTGAGCAGCACGTTAAGAACGTCGGCGTATCGTGTAACCACCCAAGCATGCAGAAACGGGTCCCAGTGGACCGGATCCTGGGTCCGTAGGCGATGATATAGCGGGTAGGGGTCGGCCAGAACCTCTGGATCGAGAAGATGATATAGGCTTAGGGCGTCCAGCTTATCGGTCCGAGGACTAGTTGCTGTAGTTATATTCATGCGTCAGCACCCCTGCTGAACTCTGCGGCGCGATGCTGGGCTTCCTCTTCGCTCATCGAGGCTACTTTGACCAGAAGGAGCCGCTCAATCTCAGCAGACAACTCCGAGACCGTTGGATGATCGAACAGCCTAAGCAGGGACAGTTCGACGCCAAAGGTGTCACGCACCTGCGCAATCACTTGTGCCCCCAGCAACGAGTTTCCGCCGAGAAGGAAGAAGTTGTCGTCCATACCGACGTTGTCCAAGTGCAAAAGCGCAGCCAGAAGTTTCGCCAGACGCTGCTCGATCGGAGTGCGAGCAGACACGCAAATCTCATCCCGCAAGATGTTGGCTTCTTTCGGCGGGGGCAGAGCACTGTGATCAATCTTCCCGCTGACGTTCAATGGAATCGTGTCGATACGAACAAAGATTGCCGGCACCATGAACTCTGGCAAATGGCTGCTGAGAAATTCTCGCAGATCTTTGCCCCTCGGCTGAGTTCCAGCTTTCGGGACGACATACGCCACCAAGCGTTTATCCTCCGGGGCGACCCCGCGAGCCACTACAACGCTCGCTTGCACCATCGGATGCTGACTCAAGGCGCTTACAATTTCATTTGGTTCGACGCGGTAGCCGCGGATTTTGACCTGCTCGTCAATGCGTCCCAGGAAAGCAATCTGCCCATCCGGCAGATAGCATGCCAAGTCGCCTGTCTTATACAAACGGGCACTTGGCGTAGAGCTAAGATGGTTGGGAATAAACTTTGCAGCAGTTAGCTCCGGCGCATTCAGATATCCGCACGCTAAGCCAACTCCACCTATGTGTATCTCGCCAGCCACGCCTGCAGGCACCTGCTGCAGCTGTTCGTCAAGAATGTAGATTTGAGTATTGGCGATCGGCCGACCGATGGGCGGTCGGACGTGCGGACGATCCTGCGATGTCACCCGGCCCGATGAGGCCACCACAGTGCATTCGGTGGGCCCGTAATTGTTGACGACCGAAAAAGGTAGGGCGGGTGATGGGTAGCGGTGGAGCGTGTCGGCGCCAGTCAACAATGTGCGGAGCGCGGTCTCGGGCGGCCATTTGAGAGCTATCATGCGCTCTGCCATTGGTGTGGGTACAAAGGTAATGGTAATTCGCTGCGCCACCAGCCAGTTGCGGAAAGACTCGGGGTCTTTGCGGACGGTGTCATCAGGCAGATGCACACTGGCTCCTGAGATCAGATAAGGCCACAGTTCCCACACGGACGCGTCGAATCCAGGGCTCGACTCCAAAGTTGCCCGGTCGGCGACGTCCACGGCGAACGTACGTCGGTGCCAAAAAATCAAGTTCAGCAGGCTGCCATGGGTAATCTGTACTCCTTTGGGCCGGCCAGTTGAACCGGAGGTGTAGATGACATATGCCAAGTCTTCCACCTCCAGATCGACCTCGGGGGGGGCAGCAGGATAACCAGCGATCTGCTCGGCATCGATGTCCAAGTCCACCAGCTGCCATCTGGCCGCTGGGAGCCGCCCCGCTAGGCGGTGTTGAGTTACCGTTATCGGGGCTTGGCAATCGTTGAGGAGGAAGGCTAAGCGCTCTCGCGGGTAGTTTGGATCCAATGGGACGTAAGCTGCACCCGCCTTAAGAGCACCCAGGGCGGCGACAACGAGCGCTGGAGAGCGTTCCAGGCAGAGCGCGACTAGCGACTCCCGGCCGGCACCGAGAGAGCGCAGGTGATGAGCCAATCGATTAGCCCGCGAGTTCAATTCTCGGTAGGTTAGCATAGCCGTGCCGGCCGCGAGCGCCACCGCGTCCGGCATGGCGGCCGCCTGCGCAGCTACTAATTGGGGGACGCAGGCCTCTTGGGGAAACGCTTGCGAAGTATCATTCCATGCCGCGAGCTGCTCCTGCTCGGCTTCTGTCAGCAGGAGCATGTGGGGCAAAGGTAAGAATTCGGAAGCTTGCTTGTACACGGAATTTCTCCTTTTCCGGCAACGATCCGATCGGCATTCTGACTTTGCATTTAGGATTTGTGTACAGCTTGATCTACGACACGTTTACGATTGGACGCACTTCGAGCGACGAGTTCTGGTCAAATCTAAACAATTCCGCTTCCTGCATCGCCACTGGAGGTCTCATTATCGTCGACGACTACCATACCCGGGAGAATGAATTGGTTGTATCTAGAGAGTGGAGAATCAGGCAGTCTCGTCATGGGATCTGCTTCATTGTCGTCTAGTTTCTGCGAAGCGGCAGCGTCGTGCCCGAGCGTCCTAGTCCTCGCCGATTTCTCTGGTTCGAAAAAATTAAAGCAAGTCATGCCGAGGAAGCTTTGAGAACATGCATTGAGGCCGAGGTAATTCTCGCAGAACTCTTCGATAGCACGAAATTGTCAATAACCAGAGCATCTATGCCGGAACAGAAATAGCTCCGCACCGCATCTCTCGGTGTGATCACCAGAGGTTCACCGAACAGGTTGAACGATGTATTAACGAGTAGCGGCGCTGGTGCAAGTTCCCCGAAGCGCTTCAGCAGCCGCCAAAAAACAGGGTTGCTTTGCTGTTTTACGACGTGCAGGCGCACGAGATTCCTGGGAAGCACAAAGCCTTCAGGCAATACGTTGGATCCAGGCCTGGCTAAAGCTAGCGAGTTCATCGACTGACACAATCGGGAGCACTCGAAGTAGCGCGCAGAATCTTCTTCAGGTACTGCGATGGCAAACGGACGGAACCATTCGCGATGCTTTATGTAATCGTTCAGATTTTCCTTCACGTAGGAAGCCCACGGTGAAGCTAGCAGGCTGCGGTTTCCGAGTGCCCGCGGTCCGAACTCGGCGGCCCCTTGGAACCAGCCCACGATCTTTCCGGACTGTAGCAATTCCAGGGTCGTATCGAGTTTCCGTTCTACCGTCGTTTGAAGTGAATACCGGGCCTTGCAATTGTCGAGTACATCCTTGACCTCCGACCGGTTGCAAGGCGGCCCGCTGTACAGGCATCGGACCGCAGGAAGGCGTGGCTTTTGCATGGCATGGTGCCAGACGAGCATACCGGCGCCCAAGGCGCAACCAGAATTTCCGGGGGCAGGTGGGACAAAGACTTCATTGATTCCCAATCGCTTCTCCAGACTCGTAACAAGCAGCGCATTTTGAAAAAGGCCGCCAGCAAAGCAAACCGCCTGGATACCTAGCAGCTTGCGGAAGTCCTCGATAACCGAGGCGACGATTTCTGCGCAAACCTGCTGCAGGCTACTGGCCAGGGCGCGTCGGAGATCATCGCTCAACTCTTTCGTCCCCCCCTGGAGGCCCACCTGGCGATAAAACTTGCTGGAAAGGCACATACCGTCTTCCAGATTCACGTAGCCGTTGTTCAAGCGTGGAAGTTGGTTGGTCGGGCGCCGGAGCATTTCAAGAAATACATTCTTGAAAGTTGGCTCGCCCTCTAAACTCAGCCATTGTGTCTTGTGCTCATCATGGTGTGGAACGAATCCGAGCAAGTCAGTAATCTGTGTGTAAACCCATGCAAGCGAATGAGGGAACGAAATCTTCCGCAACGCGCGGATTCGCGCGTCTTCACCGACCGCAATCATGCCGGAGGTGCCATCGCCCTCTTCATCCATAGTCAGAATAAGAGCGCGATCAAATGGCGAGAGAAAGAAAGCGGTTGCAGCGTGGCAAGGATGATGCTCGAAAGTGATGACATTCGGCCCCATGCCGTTGAGCTTTGAGCGCAACATTCGAAGCTCGCTCAGTTCGCGTGCAAACAACCCAACTTCATTCGCTTGATGTACGACGGAAGTCATTGGGGAAAAAGCTGCCAGTCGCACGGGCAATAGAGAGCGTCTACGCCACCCAGAGAATGGGCGAGTCGCCAATGCTATGGTGTCCAAGTCACGCCAGGTTGCTCCTGCGCTCTCCAGGCAGAACCGGATGGCATTTTCGGGAAGCCCCGTGCTCCTGGAGCGGGTGAGCTTGTCCTCTTCAATCGCTGCCTTAATGATTCCGTCTTCAAGCAAGGCCGCGGCCGTGTTGTGCCTGAACGATGACAAACCTAATATGAGCATAAAATGGTAGACCATTGCTGGGTCTTAACGTAGCTAAGGTTAGTTCCGGCAAACACACAAAAGGACATGCCACGGATATGAATAGCTGGCCATGGATACCGATCATTCCTTTTACACGCGGAATTTCTCGCCATCGGATTTCGTCTGCCTTGTGAGGCGAACTTGGATGTCATTCCGTATTCAAACAACTGTAAGATTGACGATCGTAAATTCCTCTTCTGAAACGCTCTCTCCGTCGTTCCCTAATCTTCAACAGAGGCCATGCGGACTCAGAATGGGCGATGTGTGGCGAAAATTAGCTAGCGAAAGACAATGTACCAATGACACATCGAACCATTGCCCGGGTGGCCGATCAAACGATGATAACTTCGATATGTACTTCCGTGCCTAGCATGCTGCCCAGGCTTTTTGCTAGAGTCAGCTTAGAAGGCTTTAACCGGGGCTCGCGTCGCACATGGGCTAAAGACGCCGAGCGATGCAGGGGTTTGTGCACCATGGCCAACAAAAAACCAAAGTCGCTATGTTTGCTGTTGCTTATTTCCTCATTGGCCATTGGCCAAAATGGTCCTGTTCCTCCCACCTATTTCGGGATGCACGACAACAATCAGGACTTTACAGGCTCGAATTACCCGGTTGTGCCATTCGGCACGTTCCGTATCTGGGACAAGGAGCCCATCAACTGGTATGAAGTTGAAACCGCCCGAGGCGTATACAACTGGACGGCCTTCGATACCATCATGAATAAACTGACCGTCAGTGGAGTCACTGACGTTCTTTACACGTTCGGCTACACGCCCCCTTGGGCAACCGGTGGAGCAGGGACAAGCGGGCATTCGCTTTGGTCCTGCCTGCCACCAACCAACAATCAAGACATGATTGATTTTATCGGTGCAGTGGCGACTCGTTACAAAGGGCGAATCAAGCACTACGAAACTTGGAATGAGCCTTTCGGCGCTTTTTTCTGCGGCACGATGACTCAGCTGGTTCAAATCCAGAACGACGTTTACACCACGGTGAAGGCGATTGACCCGACCGCCCAAGTACATTCACCTACGGTTGGTCTTTCAGCAACTCCGGGGGACTGTACGAATGCTTCAAATGGGCCTTATAATTTTGGTGCTTTTATGACAGCACTTGGTGACCCGACTAAGGTTGATGCCATAGACGTTCATTTATATCCGTATCCAGATGGGACTTTCCCAGAAAGCTCTCCAGGTACAATATTTACGCAGCTTGCTAATGCAAAATGTACTATGGCGCAATTTGGTATAAGCAGCAAACCACTATGGAATACGGAATTTAGTTGGTATCGGCCTTCACTACCTACGGGAACTGATTTGCCAGCAATGGTAGCTAGAACATTCCTCTACTTTTGGTCACAAGGCGTATCTCGTTCTTATTGGTATGCCTATGACAATCCAGACTGGGGAACGCTGTTCAACTTTCCAACTGGTTTAACCCTAACTGCCGCTGGCGTGGCTTACCAGCAGGTTTACAACTGGATGGTCGGTTCGACCATGAATACCCCGTGTGTGGCGAGCGGGACAGTATGGACTTGCGGCCTGATCAATTCCGCCGGAGCGCAAACACTGGCAGTATGGAACACGGCTGGAAGTAGCCCTTACACCCCGGCACCACAGTATGCCAATTACAAGGACTTGGCCGGAACAACTCATTCGATAAGCGGCACGGTGACGATCGGGATTCAGCCTTTGCTATTTGTGGGCGCTGCGAGTCTGCCAGCGCCACCCTCCGGTCTAACGGCGGCGGTACAATAACGTGTCCTCATCCGCAGTCAACCTCGTGAGACAATGATCGTTTACGATCCAGCAACAACTTGCAGTCGGCACTCTCCTCGCCGTGTAGGCGGTAACGGGAACCTAAATCTTGCAACTCCACGATCCCGCACCTTCGGAAAGACTTGATGGTTATGCACAATTTTCATCGTCAGCTTGCCTTGGTCGACCGACGAATCGAGTGAGCGGGTAGCAACCAGTTGCGAGTTTCCAGCTTACCCGGCAGAACTTTGCCAGGACTGCCAGGGGAAGCGCGTGTGGAACTTTCTTAAGATCGGTGCCGTACCGAAGACACGTTCTTCTGTGATCATCCAATCCCTGTTTGCGCAAAAGCTGCGTTTTTTGTCGGGAATACCACCGTCCCCTAGCGAGGAATTGCTTTACGTGCCGTGGTCGAGTGCGTTCAGCAAAGCGCGCCCATAAATCGCCGTCCATGCCGAGTTCGAAACTTTCATCCAGTCCCCCTACCTGCTCATAGAGCGTTTTCTTCCAGAAGGCTGAGGGCTGGGGGATGTAGTTGTGGTCATACTTCCAAATGAACCAGTTGAATGGTATCTCCTTTTTTATCTTGAGTAACTCGCCCCCCGGACCGATAACGTGCGCATCCCCATACATGAACTCGACTTCGGGATGTACGCAAAAGTAATCGAGGACGAAGCGCACGGTGTCCACATCCAGAACATCGTCAGAGCAAAGCCAGCCCAGAATGTCCCCCTTGGCACGGGCAAAGCCTTTTTTCAAAGCGTGAGTCTGACCGTGATCCGGCTCGCTTACGACGTATGTGAAGTGGGTCGCATATTCCCTGATAATTTCAGCCGAACCATCTGTCGATCCTCCATCAATTACAATTATTTCTAACTCTCCGGGCCTGAGACCTTGCTGGTTGACAAGGCTGTCCAGAGCCTCCCTAATAAAAGGAGCCTGGTTATAAGAGCAGACAACTATCGACAGTGTCGGGGCCATGTTCGCCTAGAGTTGCGCGATAAGCGCCAGTAGGACGAGGCGCTGCGTCCTGACGTCGAACACAAACGCGATTATCAGCACGCCGCCTTCCTGCTTCTAGTAATTATTGAGAAGTGCTACATCATGCGCGCTTTACTAAAACTCCAAACAGCGCGTCCTTGTCCTGTTGAGTCAGTACAGCGGCGAAGGCGGGTTTTACCCTAGCGGTGAAGTCGCGAAATGCATCATTTAACCCCACATCGTCTGCAACTAGAACCGCGCCAGGGCGCAAGTAGGGCCAGACCGTTTCAAATTCAAAGGTCATATTGCGATAGGTGTGTAGGCTATCATGGATGAATAGGTCACCCTTCCCAATGGGAGGCAGCAGGCTAGGAAGTATTCGCTTAGCGGTCCCTCGATTCAGGCACCAGCGTCTTCTAAGCTCCTGCGGTACAAACGCGCCGACATGTTGATCCGCGCTTGGTCCCAGCGGCGGAAGGTCAACGCTGAAGAGGGTGCCTTTTTGGCTGGTCGCCAGCGCTTGAAGGGCAAATGCGCTTGTTACACCGTAAGCCACTCCGGTTTCGAGCACGATGTTGGGTGATAGCAGACGACAAATTACGTAGATTGATCTTGCAAGCGAAAAGTCTCCATTATGGCCTGAGTCAAACGGGCCCATGCCTCTTATCTTCGCAATGGCTTCCGAGACCTTCTTCTCAATACCGTGGAGTTCGTTCTCGGCAAGGATCTCCGTGATGCGACTAGTCGACACGTCGAGCGCCAGACTCAGTGCATCTATAGAATTGACAGTGTTGTCTGTAGGGTTGCTAATAGACGAACGTTCCCTGGTTACCTGGATGATCGTCATCACCCGCTCGTAGAACTCTGCCGGTCGTCTAGGGAGCAACGAAAGTAGACAAACTGCCTTGGAGGCCCGCATGTTAAGGCCTTTTCTTCAGAAGTGGAGGTGAGACAGGAAGATAGGGGGGCCCAAACTGCTCGAAGTAGTATCCTCGCAGCAGTTTCTGCGAGTATCTAAGCCCGGCAGCGGCGGCGCGAAGGCCGGCCAACGTAAGTTTTTGGATAAGAGTCCCTCTTATCTTTTGCAGAATCGGGGAGTACATCACTGCGATAGCATTGTGCTCTGCCGTTTGTTTGTGAGGCAGGGCAGTGGATTTGCTTCGCGGATGCCAGCGAAAGTCCGCGAGGATCGACGGGATGTGACGGAAGTGGTAACCCTTGCTCGCAAGCCTGAGAAAGTACTCATAGTCCATGGCACACTCAAATCCAATGTTAAGCCAATTGCCCTCGTCAAAGAGTCGGCGACGGAAGAAAGTGGAGACAGTAGCGATGTATAAGACGCGGTGATAGGAAAGGATGAATCGGTCGAATTCAATCTCTCGCCTAATCCGCTTCATACGGCCCTTCTCATCCATCCACGTATAGTCACCGTAGAGTACGTCCGTTTCTTTTTGCTCGCCAAATGCCCGCGCAACCGCGGCGAAGCAGCCGGGCCGATAACGGTCATCCGAATTCAACCAACCCACTATCTCCCCCGTCACCATCTTAAATCCTCTGTTCATCGCATCGCTCTGGCCACGGTCACGCTCTGAAATCCAATGTAGATGTTCCCAGCCGGACCTCCCCACATATCGCTGCAGAATCTCGATAGTGCCATCCGTGGATGCGCCATCAAGGACGATATGCTCGACAAAAGGATAGCGCTGCCTCTTGACGCTAAGCAAGGCCTCCTCGATGAAAGCCGCTTGATTGAAGGAGGGAGTGACGATCGAGATCTTGGGAAGGGACTGGCTCATGGGCTTGGCCAAATCGGTAGTCTCAGTTCGAGTCCAGCGTGCAAACATTTCTCGGCGTCTTCGTCTATGCCGGGAATGGCCAAACTGGCGATGTTGAAAAAGGTAAATGGCGGCGCGAGAAACACTGAGAATGACTACCTTCGCCTATGTGTAGCAAAATCGGGGATGCGAAGTTGGTCGTCGTACTCATCAATTGGATTGGGCGGTCTGACCAATCGCAGTCCTTTCATACCATTCGACCGTGTGTATCAGCCCGTTCCGTAGCTTCGTTCTGGCCTTGAATCCGAATTCCCGCTCAGCACGCGTTGTATCTAGGCATCGTCTTGGCTGCCCATCCGGTCGCGAAGTATCCCACTCTATGCTTCCGGCGAATCCTGTCACCTCGCATATGAGGTTGGCTAGGTCGCGTATGCGCAATTCCTCACCCGAACCGAGGTTGACTGGATCGGCCTTGTTGTAATGTTCTGCTGCGAGGAGTATCCCCTCCGCGGCGTCGTCCGCATAAAGGAATTCCCGTGACGCATCGCCAGTACCCCAAGCAACGATCCTGTGCTGCCCAAAAGCTTTGGCTTCTGTGCATTTTCGAATCAAGGCTGGAATTACATGTGATGTTTGAAGGTCGAAATTATCACCCGGTCCGTACAGGTTTACTGGTATCAGATATATAGCATTAAGTCCATACTGCTGCCGATATGCCTGGCATTGGACGAGAAGCATCTTCTTGGCAAGCCCGTAGGGCGCGTTGGTTTCCTCAGGATAACCATTCCAGAGGTCCTTTTCCTCGAAGGGTACGGGAGTCAGCTTTGGGTAAGAGCAGACAGTCCCTATACATATAAACTTCTCTACTCTGGAACGCACCGCATACTCGAGCAGCTGAATTCCCATAATTGCGTTTTCATAGAAGAAACACGCTGGATTCTCTTGATTTGCACCAATTCCTCCCACCGTTGCGGCCAGGTGAATCACCATACTCGGACGTGATAATTCGAAGAGACGGGCAATGTCCTCCGTTTTGCGCAGATCAAACTCTTTGCTTCGCGGGACGAATATGTCTTTACATTGGCGTTGACGTAGCTTCTCAATGACGCGGGAGCCGAGGAAACCTGCTCCGCCCGTTACGAGGACACGGGAGCAGGACCAGAAATCTCCCAAAGCATTAGGCATGCACCTTCTCCGTGGCCGCGCCCTCAAGCGATCGCACAACATCCGACACCGAAATTCGCCATCGGTGCCAATCTGAGAATCGTACCTGCAGGATCCGAACTCCTTCTCCGAGGGGCTGCAGACCAGCCGCTTCCATGTCGGCATCTACCATAATGCGGACCAGCTCTGGGAAAGTAACCTTGGGTTCCCACGACAACCGGTCTCTTGCCTTGGCGGGATCGGCAAGGAGGGCATCGACTTCCGTTGGGCGCACATATTTGCTGTCCAGCTCGACATACTCGCGCCAGTCCAAGCCCACATATTCGAACGCTTCCTCGGCGAATTCCCTTACAGAGTGTGTCTTGCCGGTGCCTATGACGTAATCGTCGGGTTGCTCCTGTTGCAGTATCAGCCACATGGCTTCCACATATTCCGGCGCGTAGCCCCAATCTCTTTTGGCTTCTAGATTGCCCAGATAGAGCTTCTTCTGCTTGCCACACAGGATCTGTGCGATCGCCCTTGTGATCTTGCGAGTGACAAATGTCCCCCCCCGCCTTGGGCTCTCATGATTGAAAAGGATCCCGTTGCAAGCAAATAGGTCGTACGCCTCCCGATAATTCACTGCCATCCAGTACGCGTACACCTTCGCTGCACCATAAGGGCTCCTCGGCCGGAACCGCGTCTCTTCGTTCTGCGGAGGAGGGGAACTGCCGAACATCTCAGATGAACTTGCTTGATAAAATCGCGTTTTGATCCCACTGCGCCAGACAGCTTGTAAGATCCGTGTGGTCCCCAGCCCGGTCGTATCCCCCGTGTACTCTGGAGTGTCGAAGCTCACCTTTACATGGCTTTGTGCCCCAAGGTGGTAGACTTCGTCCGGTCGTAAGTTGTAGATAAGGTTTGTGAGCTGCTCGCCGGAACAGAGATCGCCGTAGTGGAGAAACAGACGCGCGCCTGGTTTGTGTGGATCCTCGTAAACATGGTCCAAACGTTGCGTGTTGAAGGAACTCGCCCTGCGCATGATCCCATGCACCTCGTACCCCCGCGAGAGCAAAAGCTCTGAGAGGTACGAGCCATCCTGGCCCGTAATGCCCGTAACAAGCGCGCGCAACACTATTGGGACTCCTTTATGAGGTGAAACGCTTAAGGTGAGTTGCCTCGAGCAATATCGAATACAAGAACTGAGTGTTGTAAATCAAATATCTTCGCCAAAGTCGACGGGGTTCCCGGCACAACCGGAACAGCCACTCGAAGCCATGATCGCGCATGAATCGAGGTGCTTGCCGCGTCCGGCCGCTGATAAGATCAAAGGCTTGGCCAACGCCGAGCATCAGAGGCACGTTCAGGCGATTCCGGTGATCGTGCATCCAGCGCTCCTGTTTCGGGCATCCCAATCCGACCCACAACACGCTGGGAGCAGCCTGGTTGATCATTCGGATCACCTCCATATCCTCTTCAGGCGTCAAACTGCGGAATGGTGGCGAATAGGTACCAACCACCCTAAGCTCAGCTAAGCTGTTTTTAAGGTGGGCTACCATTTCGTCGGCAACTCCGGGCGCTCCACCATAAAAAAAATGGGTGTACGTTTTCCGGGACGTCGTCTCGCAGAAAGCGAGAAGCAACTCCGGTCCATAAATACGGTGAGGAATCGAATGTCCCTGCAAACGGCCGAGCCAGACCAGCGGCATGCCGTCAGGAACCACTAAATCGGCCCCTTCGACGGCTTTCTTGTATGACAGGTCTTGCAGCGCTTCCATAATGACATGAACGTTCGTTACTGCGACAACGCGGTGCCCCTCTTTTCGTACGATCCAGTCCTCCATCTGTTCGACGACTTGCGACATACTCACAACGTGGACCGGGAAGCCTAGTACCCTGAAAAACGGCCGATGGGGCGGATTAGGCGACACTGCGGTATAGACTTTTTGGCTACGAAGCCTCTTTAGCGGGAACAATTGTGCTCACCTTGAGAATGGCCGTTGTGCATGTGTCGTAAACTATTGTTGCGCACGCTGGTTCCGGATTGCATACCCTCGAAGCGATCCGAGGAACCATAGCCGGATAAGGCAGGGCAGTGACGCGAACATAGAAATCAGTGTTGCCCAGGGCGGTTAGAGAAATTATTCGCGGTTTTTCTATGGCCTTTCAAATTAATCCAAAAACAGCGGTCTCAATGTGGAGAAGCGGTAGACCCCAACTGCAAAAGCATCCTGGTGAGGACGCATCCACTGCAACTCAGGCTTGCCAAATTGAACTTCAAGCCCTAGCGCTGATCAGAAAATTATGCAAGCTTCTTTCCAACGCGATAGCGCCAACCTTTCTGTGTCAAGGCTTTGTAAACAGGACTGATTGATTATCTATTTCCGACCGCCAGTCGCCACATATCGTAGGCGGCCTGCTCATCGCCACGGAACAAGTGGAGCGGGACAACGCATTTACTGTCGACTCTGAACCAGGATTAAGCTTAGCTGTAAGGACTTGCGTGGCGGCATGCGCCGGTACAGAACTTAGATTTTAATGCCTTTTTTCTCATACGAAACGTAGATGCTATGCCCTCGCAAATAGTGGTATGCACCAGTACAGCGCAACTGTGCGCTGCCAACCCAGGCCAGGCGACCAGTCGCCAGCGGCACTCGCAGAAGCCGCGATAAATACGCGCTGGTGTAGGAACGTAGCAGATGATATTCCAAGCGGTGAACCTCGGGAGTTCTTCGAAGCGCCACGACGTGCTTTCGTTCGCAGGCTCGCTTCAAGTAGGGGTCGTAGGGCTGAGAGACTAAGTACACCGGGCCGTGCGGTCTAGTTTGCTGCCGCGTTTGGTGACGCATCCAGAATGCTTTCGCCTGTCCGGCCACTCAAGACAAAACTTTCCAGCTTAGGTGCAACTGCCGCAGTCGTGAAGGAGCTCCGGAAGCGTTGGCGTGCTGCGCGTGCGAGCTTCCGATAAAGTGCCGGCGTTTCCATCGCGCAAATCAACTTGCGTGCACCACTTTTCGGGTCCGCCAAATCCCAGTAGTAGCCCTCAATGCCGTCTGAGAACACCTCGCCGACGCCTCCCACGCATGCAGCAAGGATGGGCCGGCCGGCCGCAAGCGCTTCCAATAGAGCTATCGGAAGGTTCTCCAAGATGGCACTATGTACGTA
>WNGL01001574.1_pt1 | contig 29185 bp, 39 predicted proteins | sample 5400591 | NCBI WGS metagenome assembly WNGL01 (sample SAMN13153377, study PRJNA577476) | soil metagenome | isolation source: 80 cm soil or saprolite under Garry oak tree replicate 1 | place: USA:California | collected 2016-06-15 | reverse complement strand
AATCGCAATCAACCGTTGTGACCTCTGCAGATTCCAGAGGACTTCCAAGAACTCTGCCCCTCGAGGAACCCGATCCCGAAGCCGCAGATCCAACGAAAAATAGTATCATCGTTCGCTCTCACGAACCCTAAGCTACGTGGCCAACTATCAGTTGCTAGTGAATCAGGATCGTGGCCTGGAGGCTCCGAAAGGTCTCGTGAGGGAGTCGGGATTGATGGAGAAAAAAAGGGGGGTATTGTCGTGTGTCGCGTTTGGCTGTGCTTATCCCTACCGAGAGAGCTGAACGCAGCGTCCCATCAGGAAGCTGCCTGACACCGTGTTGCCCTTGCCATCAGTGAACTGCAGGAATATCCAAGGGTTCCCGCCTACACCGCCAAGAGATGGTTGCTTTGCGAATGAGACTGTCTGACCGGCAGGGATGAGGACTACACTGACAGTGGTAGACTGGGTGTTCTCATGGACCAGGTTCACCGAGTTGGCGAAGATGAGGTTGGCCTTAATCCCTGAAAGCGCTAGCTGTCCCGAGAGAGTGATGTGAGACCCGGTGTTGCTGCAGTCTGCTGCTGATACTTGTGCCATAGCAGTCGATGGGATGGTAAAGTCCGCCGATGTTGTGAAGAGACCCTGGACACATCTTCCGAGGAAGGTCGTGCCGGACAGCGGGTTATTCTGGCCGTCCATGAACTGTATCCAGATGTACGGGTTGCCGCCGACGCCGCCGAGTACTGGCTGCTTGGGGATCTGAATGCTCTCTCCTTGAGGAATGACTGTTGCGCTAGCGGTCGACTCTACAGTGTATGTATGTGTGCCTTTGACATTGTTTTCGAACAGGAGTTTTACTCCCATTCCTCCAAGGGAGAGGGCTCCTTGCAGAGTGATGGTTGGCCCGGGAGAATTGCTGCAGCCCGATGTGGACATCGACGTCTGGATATTGACGGGCATTTCAAAAGCCGCGCTGACAGTCGAGCTCCCTTGAGCTAGTGAGACCAGTCCGATGCAGAGTAGGACTAGCGAAGCTCCGAATAGCTTCTTCATGAGATTTTCGCCGGCCAAGATCTGATCCGGTTATTTCATCCAACACATTTGAACGTTCAACGTGAGAACACAAGATGTATCAGACAACATATTGAAGAACACAAATGAAACGACTTTGGTCAAGGATTATCGAGTTCGAATATATCTATTTCAAGCCCTCGGATGCTGCGGAAGCAGCTGGGTGCCCATAAATGTGTGATCGCCCTGCGTTCGCTGAAGTCGACCAAAACCTTCTTCCCAAGATAGACCCGGTTGCAATGTACATCTCTATCGCATCTGAAGACATTCGGTGAGCTAGAGTCCGTGGGCTACAAACTGTTGACACATTGCACAGGCAATAGTATCAATCTGCAAATATCGTCCCCTTGCTTTCGGCTGCAGTATCAGTCGAAACGTGTTCCGGCAGAGCAAGGTGTGATAGGGACTATGTCCGTAACAGCCGACATCGGGCTGGCAGTATTGTTCGTCCTAGCCTTTGGCAATGGTGCTAATGATGTTGGAAAGAGCATTGTCGCTCTCATGACAGACCCTGAGACAGCAACGTTTCGGCCGAGATACTCGCCGCTTTTCTGGGGAGGCATATTCAGCGGCCTGGGCAGCATCGCCGCCATTCTCATCTCTGTCAGACTCTTCTCTGCGTTCACCCCTCAGAGCTTCCTTCAAACATCTCCTGGATCCTCGTTTATACTAGCCGCACTTGCAGGTGCAGCGGCATGGATCCTGCTCGCAACTCTGCTCAGGATTCAAGTCTCGACAACGCATGCAATCGTCGGTGCGATCATTGTACAGGCGGTCTACTTGCTCGGTGCTTCGAGTCTACAATGGGACTTTCTCATCTGGAGGATCCTCCTTCCCCTAGCTGCTGGTCCGTTTGCTGCATTCGTAGGAGTCTACGTTCTTAGCCGATTGTCACACAGGCGAGGGGCTGAAGCGAGTGAAACCTCTTCGGGACGTGTTGGGATAGCCGATTGGGGCTCCGCTGCAGGTGTCGCCTTCGCGAGGGGCGTAAACGATGCTCCCAAAATGGCAGCGCTGGGAACATTCCTCCTTCTAGGGACACCAGAGGACACTGTCTGGTTGCCCTACGTGATCGTAGGCGTCGCCGTCGTCGCCGGATCCCTAGTTTGGGGGGACCGGGTGGCCAAGACGTTGATTGGACACACCCCCCAGCAACGCGGGCATCGTCTCAAGGCCCATGCTGCGACGGCGGTCCTGATCTCTGCAGGAGCATACTTTGGTGACGCTTTCTCAACAACTCACGTATCGGACGGTGCCGCAGCCGGTCATCACGGAAAGAAGGGAAGACAGTTCCTAAGATCCGCGCTACGCGGGATGGCAACGGCCTGGATGGTCACACTGCCCATGGCGGGATTGTTCGCGATTGCCGCGTCTATTCTGGGCGCAAGATTCTGGGGCTAGTCAAAGCCACTTTCGCAAAAAACATGCAAGGCCAATAGCTGCGTAGAAACGGGAATTCACGTTTCCGAAGATAATACCGATTCTTGTCAGACCGATAACTATCTCCGCAGTGCTGGCTGAAGCCGTATCCTCAACGCTCTTCACATCGGTCCCAGAGAAGCGGAATCACCTTATAGCAAGAACAAATCTGCAGAAGAGCTGGAGAATAGACAATTACCCTTTGCAGGAAGAACCGAGAGGGTTCCACGAAGGAGAACGGATAGCCAAAGTCTCCGTCTGGACCCTACTAGCCCTAGGCATCGTAGAGATAGCGTTCAGTGCGGTGAGTGGGAGCGTAGCACTACTCGCCGATGGGATCGACTCTATCGGTGACGCCGGAGTCAGCTTCTTCGTCTGGACTGGACTCCGCTTTGTCCGCCGCAAGCCGAACCGCCGGTTTCAGTACGGCTACTACAAGGTCGAGAGCTTCACCGCATTCGTCACAGGAATAGTCCTGATACCCATCTCAGCATACATACTGTTTAGATCTTACAGAGCTCTCCTAAGCCCCGCCCCACTACGATTGTCTGTCCTCGCGCTGGTCGTCCTAGCCGCAGCTGGCCTGGGCAGTCTGTACAGAGCACTTCAGATGCGCCGAATCGCGAACAAGTACAACATACTATCGCTCAAGCTGGATGCGAAGAACTCGATCAAAGACGCCACATCCAGCTTCGTCGCCTTCGCCAGTGTACTTGTAGCGAGCTTCGGAATCTATCACGCGGACGCCATAGGAGGAATGCTGGTAGCGGTCTACATCCTGTCAGTCGCCTACGTCACCATCAGAGAATCAACCTTAGTGCTCTTGGACGAGTTCCACGAGCCGGAACTCTCCAAGAAGATAGAATCCGTTATTAGGTCACATGCTCATGTCAAGGGAATCAGAGACCTGCGCCTCCGGAGAGCCGGACCCTTCATAGTAGGAGCACTACAAGTCGAAGTGGACGGGAGCATAACCCTCGACCAGGCGCATGAAGTCGCCACCCAACTCGAATCCTCTATCAGAGCGACCATCAAGGGACTTAGACGATTCGTCGTGACACCGGTACCTCATATTGACCCCCACAAACGTCTTCACGAAAGTTACGCTACCTGAAAGCCTACGTGTTGGTAGATGGAAGAGTATCTTATGGGCGAGAATCGGGGAAATGATGAAGCGTGTCGATGGAATAGGCTGGATCTTTTTCCAGGCAGGTAATTCGAAGAATGAAAAACAAGCTCATGTCGATCAACACTCGAAAAGTGGATGCCGCTTCCTATCTGAAACGGATAGGTTATCGAGGTCCTCTGATCCCCGCACATTGACGTTCTACGCAGGCTGCACCATCGACACTTGCTCTCAGTGCCGTTCGAGAACCTCGACATCCACCTAGGCCGACCGATAATCCTCGACCGGAGATTCTTTTACAAGAAGATAGTCGAGAACCGTCGGGGCGGCTACTGCTACGAGCTGAACGGATGCTTCGCTTGGCTGTTGAAGCGCCTCGGCTTCAAGGTCTCAATGCTCTCGGCTAGAGTGGCGAAAAAGGAGGGAGGCTTCAGCCCCGATTTTGACCATTTGACACTCCTCGTCCGTCTTGGAGAGCGCTGGTTAATCGACGTTGGATTCGGAGATCTGTTCACTGAGCCAAAACGGGTCGATAGCGCTGATGCGCAGCAAGACAAGGGCGAAGCCTATCGAATCGTTAGCAAAGGAAAGACGATGCTACTGTTACGCCGGAGCGCGAACGAAACTACTTGGAAGTCTCAGTATGCGTTTACTCTGAGCCCACGAAAGCTCGCAGACTTCGCAGCCAGGAACAGGTACCAGCAGACCTCCCCACGATCCCACTTTACCCAAGGACGATTAATCTGCAAGCTCACTCCCATGGGAAGAGTGACACTCACTGATGAGAAGTTGATACTAACCGAACGCGGGAAACGCGTTGAGCATTTGGTGAAAGATCAAGCCGAGTTCGATAGGTTATTGGCAGAACATTTCCAGTTACTCCTATTTCGGGGTGGGCTGTGATCTGGCTCGGAGCCGAGTGAGGGCCTTGTCGAAGATCTCGTATATGCTGTTCCAGAACAGTTTTCGCTCGACCTCTTCGGTCGTCTCCACGTTTAGCCTCCACTTTAAAGGATCTGCGAGATAGTCCCGGCCTTTCATCGTGATCAGAAACTTGGTCTTCACCGCCACGAGCCCATCATTGATGAGGCTCTGCAGGACAATCCGGACCCCCTCCCAGAGACCCGTTCCAAGAATATTCCAACCGTCAACCTTGCTGCAATCTCTTACGAGCTGATTCATCGTCAGGCCCTTCGGGGTCTTCTGTAGCCTAGTCAAGAGCAGAATCCGCCTGATCTCAATCCCGGAGTCAGCTCTCCCTTCCATCGAAAGGATCCCGTATAGATCAACATCAAGGCTTGCTCATGAACGGATCGACACTCACCTTCATCGATCCTAGAACTGTTGGGTTGGATGTAGACCTCGGAGGTCTAGGTAGAGAGACCGATTCTCTATATCGTGATGAGTCTTCGTTATCGGTGTCCCCGTTTGCTCGCTACCTTGAAGAGTTGGCCGCCCGGTTACTGGGCGGAGACTCTGTTCTACGAGGCTTCAGCTGCTCGAGCTCTACGTCAACCTTGAACAGCTCCTCGCACTGCCAGCAATATCCGAAGGGCAGGGCAGTATCGCCGCTCGAGCCTATCCCAGGCTTGTTGGCGCGTACTGCGTAGAGGCGCATACCACACCTCGGGCACCTGGGAGTAATCGTCACGGGCAAACTGTTCTCAGGCCTCCAGACGGGCTTCTCCTAGCTACGAATACCATCTCCCGCAATAAGCCGTCCGTCCACAATTGACCTCAAAACACTACAATTGACCCACTATGAAGAAGCATGCTTGTTCAGGGCCTGCTCACTTACTGGGAGAATTAGGCGAGTTTCCGGCCGACCTATCTTTATGTGAAACTCCTTACTCAGTCCAATAGGATCATACGATGCAGATGAAGTACACTCCAATCGGGCGGACTGGGGTTCACGCATCTCTCCTAGCATTGGGAGCGATGACATTTGGAGAAAAGAACGTCTGGAAGCTAGGCGGCCTAGGCCAAGACACTGTCGAGAAATTGGTTGCAAGGGCAGTTGACGCGGGCATCAATCTCTTCGACACGGCCGATGTCTACGACGAGGGGGAATCAGAAAAGAGCCTGGGTAGCGCGCTAAAACCGTACAGAGACCAGATCCTCATCGCGACAAAAGTACGTGGACGAACAGGCTCAGGGATAAACGAGATAGGTCTATCACGACATCATGTCGAGATCGCAGCTCGGAAGAGTCTCGAGAGACTGGGAACTAGCTGGGTCGACCTCTACCAGTTCCACTCGTGGGACTCACACGTTCCCCTCGACGAGTCTCTCGAAGCAATGCAGGACCTAGTCGAGCGGGGCCTCGTACGATATCCCGGAGTCTCAAACTTCACCGCCTGGCAGATGAGCACCCTCCAGGCGAGATGCGAGGAGAGGGGATACTCAAGATACGAGACAGCCCAGATGAACTACAGTCTCTTGAACCGAGACATCGAGCACGAGATCCTCCCCTTCATGCGGTACAGCAGGATGACACTGCTCGTCTGGAGTCCGCTGCATGGAGGAACACTCTCAGGCAAGTACGCGAAAGATTCGAAGCCTCCGGCAGGCACGCGGGCGGGGAACAGGGGATTGTTCTTCCCATTCTTCGACGAGACAACAGGATTCGGAATCGTAGAGAAGGTGAAGCAGATAGCCGAGGAACAGGGGGCCACTCCAGCTCAGATTGCTCTATCCTGGCTTCTCTCAAAGAACCATATCGTCCTACTCGGAGCCAGAACAATGGAACAGTTCGAGCAGAACCTTGGCGCGCTCGATGTGAACCTGACGGCAGGGCAATTGGAGAACCTGGATAGAATAACAAAACCCCGGCTCCAGTACCCTAACTGGATGATCGAGCGGCAGAGTTCGGGTCGTACGTTTCCAATCGTAGAGCCGTCTTAGAGAACTTGGACCTCGTCCCCTGCAGATGCTCGTTCTACGGGAGGGTCAGTTCTACGGCGGCATCGAAGACTGAATAGTATTTCCTGACGTCAGCCGCGCCATGTTTCTTTCGAAACTTGTCGGCCACAGTCGCTACCTTCTTGGGGTCTGTTATGGGTCTAGCGGAAAGCTCGAGGGATAATTTTCCGGAGGAGATCTTGATCCGGTTCGACTTGAGGACATTCTTGTACCACTGGTTCTTGGAGCCGCTCACGGGGAGGAGAAGGATAGTTCTTCCTCCTCGGACAAACCAGACTGGTGTGGAGTGTTCTCGCCCGGTCTTTCTTCCTGTAACCGTTATTCGTAGTTCCTCTGAGGCGTCTAGCGCTCTCTGAAATTCGGAACTGTCCATGCCGGCTGCTTTCTCTTGACGTTCAATATAGTCGTTGCTCATTGGGAGTCCTTGGACTTAATCTGTCCTCGACGGCAGGCCTCTTGTCGGTGTTCTCTATCCGGTTTCCAATCACTACGAAATGGGACGGGTGTTTCGACTGGGATCGCGAGCCGCGTCTCACTAAGGTTATTAATGTAGTGCCTTCTCCTCGTTCATATACGCAATGGGAGGTGTACTAGGCCGATGAGTCGTAGTTCGTATGGCAGTCCTCGGACGATGCACAAAGTTGTCTGTTCTGACTGTGGCAAGGAGACGGAAGTCCCCTTCCAGCCAACTGAGGGCAGACCTGTCTATTGTAGGGACTGTTATCAAAAGCACCGCAGGTACTAGGAATCCCTAACCGGGGAGGCCTAGTCACCCCCTTTCTTTTTCTTTCGTACGTCTTGGTTTTTGTCAGCTCGGGTAAAAAACCCCTAGAACCACTAGGGCCGAATGATGATGATTATGTCTTTGGCCTTGCTTCTTGAGAAACGTTGATTGAACTTGGCGAAGGTTCCCTGTAGGCCGTACCTCTCGTAGATCCGCTGGCGATACTTCTTGACAGTTTCTGGATCTGTTTCTAGTTCGGCTCGGCCATCGATATAGTCTGCCTTCGGTTTTCCTCTAAAGTGCGATGGAGCGATACGCACCTTCGAGTTTCGCCTTATTCGTTTCACCTTGCCTGTGCTGTCGTCCGTATGCACATACAAGAGCCCGTTTTCTTTCAGAAACCATACTGGTGTCCGGACTGGCTTCCGGTTTCTCCGGTAGGTTTCTAGTGAGATCACTTTTTCTCCGTCAAACTGAGAAAGCGTGGCAGACTTCTCTGTCAACAGCTTGTCCCGCTAGCATTGTCATCGTTGCTCATATAAGCCCGGGAGTCCCCAACAACTGAAGTGCAATCTACTCGTTGAGTCTCGAGCGCCAACATCGTTTTTCAAACCTTCGAAGGGTTCATTGCTCCTGCCCCTAAGAGCGCGAGAAATTTGTCTGTCTTGCTTCGACTATCACTAATCCTCCAAGAAGAAACTCGTGAAGCCGCGATGAACCAAACTCGCGCTCAGCCAACACTGTGAGGTTGTGATTCGTTGAGAGTTGATGAAAAGTGGGAATGATCAGACGAAAAGGATTCCCTCGAGCGCGTCCACCGATGAAGAACTTGGCAACAATCGGCATCACGAGAACCACGTAGAGACTGATGAGTCTCTGAAAGAACGGGCTGTCCGGTTTTCCGACATCGACTATCTCTAGACGACCCGTCTCTCTGACGACTCTGGCAAACTCGGCAACTGAAGCCTCTCTGTCCCGGACGTCGCGTAAGGAGAAACATGTGATTGCCCCAGCCATGCTCCCGTTTCGAAACGGTAGGTTCTCGGCAACGCCGCGGACCGGATAGAAACCGTCCCTAAGACGGGTTTTGGAGGACCGTAGGAGGATTAGAGAAGGGTCTAGACCGATCACCTTCTCGAAGCCATCATCGAGCAGTATCCTGCTGCTAACTCCGGGGCCCGTTCCTGAATCTAGAACCCAGTCGTTTCTCTGAGTCTCGAGTCTACGGATGGCTCGGCGCCTGAGAGGTCCGGCCAGTCCGAAGGAGATAACTTCGCTAATCGATTCGTAGAAGGGGAGCGCCTGTTCAACAGCCTTCTTGACGTCGTTCCACTCGTCGCTAGTATGGTTCGACGTGTCTCCCCTGATTGGCTCTTGAGAAATCCAGTCCTTAAATAGCCGCCCGGACAGGATCGATCCTGGAATACTATAGACTCGTCGTTTAGAGTTGAATTCTGAAACGGAGCCGCCACAAACCAGCATCGGAATTTCTGAGGGACTGGATCGGAGCTTCAACTTCAGCGAAGTCTTCCAGCTCGTCAAGAAATCGGTCAAGACGAGCATTGGAAAGAGGCGGACTGGGCTGATGCTGGGCCTTGCTGACCTTCCCGAGTACATCGGCGCGTTTCACCAGATGGGCTCCAACTTCATAGTGATGAACCGTAGCCTCCTCGACCAGGTCACCCACCTAGCGAAGGACCGCCGGTACCTCAACGCCTACGTGTTCTACACACTTCTCCACGAGTATCTGCACACGTTGGGTTATGTTGACGAGGGCGAGGTTAGGCGATTAACCCGCCAGATCTGTGCCAGAGTCCTGGGACCCGACCATCCGGCCACGAGGCTGGCTGCTGACGGACCCGCAGTCGTCTTTCCGGAAATAATCTTCCAGCACCACACCGAGCTCAGATCCAGGAGACTACCCAAGTTCGAGATCGTCCGCGAGTTTGAGAAAGAATACAAAAGCTATGTCGCCTAACCAGGCGGCTCTCCCACAAACCGTTTAAGCTTCGAACCGGCTTCGACTCGAAGCCGCTAAGTCCTGAGGTCAATGACTCGTCCGGTGGTTCTCTGGCCCACTCTTATCATAATCGGGACCTTCCTTACTCTGGTCACCGTGCCGATTGGCAATTGGGCTGGCGGGTACGGCTTCCCCCTCGCGTGGAAGACTGGCGGATGTCCACCACCAGGCATCACAATCTCCGCATCCTGCTTGCTCGCCATCGCTTATGATTGGTTAGGGTTCGGACTCGACATTCTATTCTACACGGCTGTCGGGTATGGGCTGCTTCTCGCCTACGCCAAGTATCATGCCAGAAGAGAAGTGGGTTGAGAGAAGCCGGCAATGACATTGGTGTCCGAAAAGAAATCCTCATAAGGCTGGTGACATCTCAATCAGTTGTGCCTGGCTCCTTAGTGCAAGAGTCCTTAGCAAACATATCGCGAAGACTGATTCTCGACGGAGAAACGCACTCGGAGCTTCGGACATGATTCTCTTCCTGAGAGGCTCTAGAATCGACAAATCCTAAGTTCATGCTCATGGTGAGCATTGAGACGCTTCGAAGGCTAGAGACGAGAGCCAGGAAGCGAGGGGTCTCAGTTCAGGAGCTGCTTAGGGCAGTGGTAATTCCTGACTGGCTAAAGTCGAACCCAGAAATCGGGACGAAGACTGAATTCTAATCGTTCCAGACTCCGGCCAGAATAAACACGGCATAGCTGCCGCGGACCCGGGACAGTCTTTCGTCGAACATCTGGACGTTTCATTCTTGTAGTTCTCTACGCGTGACGGATGGGAAGCATGAACGGGCGGGCGGGGCTCTACTCTTCTTGCCGTCTCATGAGGTCCTGCCAACAAGCCATCATGGGCCCTGAGGGAATCCTGAACCAGAAGAACCTCCCCATTTCGGGGATGTCCGTGCGGGGGAAGAATCACTTGTTGCTGTTTTCTTCGCCGATGAATTCCAGGAACCCCTTCAGCTTCCAGTAAGCATCAAGAAACTCAAACCCCCGATGTGTGATCGAGTAGCCTGAGTCTTCGCCCGTCTGCATGACCACCAGTCCGGACGAGGATAAATCTTTGAGAAAGTTCTTGGTCCGGTCGACAGGCAGGCCGACCGCGTAGGAGACACGTGTTATCCTTGTCAGTCCCTTCCGTTTCAGCGCCTCTAGAATCTCCGCGTAGATGTCCATCCGGGACCTTTTGGCCGGCTGCAATTTCCTAGAGTGGCGGTTTGGGTAGCTCGTTGACCTTGGATGGTTGTTTTGCGAATCTCACGTCAGGGGAGGATTCTATGGCGTCTGTGTACAATACTTCTCCCTCGATATGGACTCCTCCTTCAATCTCGCCTTGTCTGAAGTAGAGATTTCTCGCTCGCGAGCTGTGTTCCAGTTCTAGTTTGTCCGCATAGACATCTTCGACTCTGCCGCCGTGTCCGACAGTCACGATGCGAGCGACTATTGGACCCGTTGCTCTGGAGCTGTTTCCCAGTTCGACGCTGTCGCCCTTAGCTCCCTTGATGGTCTTGAGGTCTCCTCCTACCTCTATGCTCTTCTGGGCAATAATTTGGTCCGCCTCCATGCTCCCACCTACATCCAGCGAGTCGAGTCTGAGTTCTGCGCCGATGTATGCTCTGCCTCCAATGTCTAGATCCTTCTCGAGGGTTAGGCTTCCGGACACGCGCAAGAGTCCTCCAACGTCCACGTTAACCCCTTTCCCGTTTCCAATGATCGACGCGAGACCTCCCACGTCGAGGGAGTTGAATGATAGGTCTGCTCTGCTCTCGAACTTTCCCCCCACGTCGACATCTCCTCCCTCGCCGCCTTCGCTGAGTGTTGCCAGTCCGCCGACATCGATCTTGGAGAACTTGAGGGGCTTGGTCGATTCGAATTTTCCGCCCACGTCCACGTCTTTGCTGACTTCTCCGCCGCCGATCCGGGCCATTCCTCCGACGTCGAGCTGTGCGCACTTTACGAGGCCGGCTATGTCGACGCGGCCTCCAACATCCACCTCATCGACGTCAGCCGCTCCCTGGACCTTGAACGAGCCGCCAACGTCCACCTTCTTTCCCGTGATGTTTCCTCTGACCTCTAGGACGCCGCCAACGTCGAAGTCGTCCGCTCGGGCGTTTCCGCCGACCCAGAGGGCCTTGTCGATATTGACTGAGGCCGCGTCGAGTGAGCCGTCGATGGATAATTGTCCGTTCTCAACCCTGACCTCGCCAGAGGCCTTGAGATCGCCATGGATCTTGATCTTGCCCCCAAACCCCCATGCTCCGCGAGCCGAGAACTCTGAGCATGATAGGCTCCCCTGAAACTCGGCCTCGCCTTCGCAGATGACCCGTCCGGATACCTCAATTACGGCACCGTCTGAATCTGCTCTTGCGCCCTGGCCGACTCTGAGGTCGCCCTCGACCCGGCCGAGCTTGGCTGTCGCGCCCTTAGGAACGGAGACATCTCCCATTCTCCGGGAGCTCCCTATCGGAGAGCCAGTCTCAGACTTGCAGTGATCAGGTTCTTGATGGTTGCTTGCTCTATTCTCTCAGCGTCTATCTTGACATGACACATTTCTCTTCAAACCGACCAATGCCCGCTGCTGCTTATAACCGCCGTGCACGTCCAATAGTCACTTCTAGTAATTACACCGGCCTTTTCCAGAAAGTAGCTCAAGGGTCGGGAGCGCGAAAGCGCTTCTCACTCATGCCTCTAAGATGAAGAGATTCCGACATGGACTGAATTGTTGGACTGGTAGACAGAAACGAATCGCAATAGTCCGAACGGAGATCTGTGTCTACTCGAGTCTTGGGTCTCTTAGAAGAAAAAGTGGAATGGGTCCCGCTAGGGACCCGAGCTCTTCCACGTGACTGAGAAACTGTCGCCGCCGCTGCCGGATAGAGACGATGGCTGGGCTTTGACTGCTCCTGAGTTGGAAACCATTGTGATCACTTGGACTGAGGATCCGAAGGATCCGATGGTTCCTGAAGCTCCACTGACCATGGCGGTGCACGATGAGAATGAGACTGTTCCGAAGTCGGCTAGGGGCAGAATGCCTCCGCTGGAGGATGGTGCTTCAGCGATCCATTCCGCTGATGATCGCTGAGCAGAGTGTACTCTTGTTGATGTGCTGAAGGAGTGATGTGTTGTCGTGTCAGTTATGGTTACGGTGAACGATCTTGCGCTGAAGCTTGCTTCTGCGGTGATATGGTCTCCAGGAGTTATGGTGAGGCCGTTGATGAGGAAGGCGGGGTGTGGATAGAATTCGTACCATGCGTAGTAGGTGGGGGCGCCATTCTGACAGTCGGAGTCTGTGCCTGTCTGTTCCACAGTCCCGGAGCTGAATCCGTCTATTCCCACCCAGAAGGATGAGTACTGGTTAGTGCTGGGGCACGAGCCCTGAATTGCCGGGACGGTCCATGATCCTTTAGCGTCGCTTACCGATCCAGAAGCTCCGGTTACCGCGTAGCCACTCCAGTTCGTACTCTGGAAGCTACCCTCATGTGTCCGTGGTGCAAGGGTCAGCTGTGGAATAGGAGCTGCTGACGCTAGAGAGAGGAAGGAGAGAATGATGAGAGCAGTCGCGCTGGCAGATGAAATGGTTAGGTGTGTCTGTGATTTCATTTTCAGAAACGGTTCGGCGACAGATATTCCTGATAAGATTTGTGGACACAACTCATCACAAGTGAGTCGCACGATGTTGCGACTGGCTTGATCCTCAAGGATATTGAGGAAATCTCGCCGGGAACACATCAAACACTGGTGGAAAGTTCCTCAGCTGACTCGGAGGCGCTCGCCAAGATCAAAGGAAACACCCTTCTATCATCAACCATGGTCGTGAAGCATATCGGAGCCGAGTATGTCGTTGGCAGGAAACTTGGGACCCGACCTGACCTCGTGGGCTCGAAGTCTTCGAGCCTCTCTTCGAGTGATTCTCGTCTGTCTAGTCGGTTTCCTTCTAGCCTGGCTTGTCTTATGGCAGCTTGCTCCGTCGTTGAACAAGAGCGGAGCCATCGCCCTTTACAGCCTCGTCCAAAGTGATGCTGCCATCCTCATTGTCGGCAGCATCGCTACTCTCGGCGATGTGATCTGGATTCCCCTCGTCTTCTACGAATACGTCTTCCGGAGGGACCCCTACGACTGGACCAGCTCACTGGTGCTAGCAGTCGCTATCGTGTCGGCTATGACGCTGACTGATATCCTGAAGGTGTTATTCGGACTCCCGCGACCCTTCCAAGATCCAACCCTCGGAATAACAGCCCGTTTCGAGAATCCAACCAACCATGGCTTCCCGTCAGGACATACGACAAACGCATTCACTGTAGCAACAGTCATCTGGACGAGGTACCCTTCATGGCGCATTCCCTTCCTCGCACTCGCGATAGTCACTGGGGTCTGCATGATCAGCCTGGGATTGCATTATCCAAGCGATGTTATAGGCGGAAGTTTCTTGGGAATTTTTTGCGGAACATTTGCCATCTCGCTGGCCAGACTCCGAACAGCCAAGTAGAGTATTAGTTGCAAGTACGGATTATGAGCTCGATACTAGAAACTGGACCTGAATCCAGTATTCGAAAACCGTCTTTGAAAATCACGTTCCAAAATCGGCGCAGCAGTTACCTTTTCAGGCTCAGCACAGGGTGGAGCCGGTCCATACACTTACTCGTGGGATTTCGGGGACGGAAGCACCGCAACTGGACCCAGCGCGACGCACGCCTATGCTAGTGCAGGAACGTACACTGCGATCGTTATCGCCACAGACTACAACGGACAAACGAGCACGAATACCCAGCAGGTGAGCGTGGGTGAGACCTCGCCTTCAAGTCGGCCTTCAACATGCTCCGTATGCAGCTTCCCGGACATATTCTCAACCTTGTCGCTTCTCACCAAGGCCTCATCCTAGGCGGAGCCTCCGGTGCGACCATATTCTTGGTCAGGTACGACGCCCAGAACCGCCGACTCAGGAACATGCTAGATGGGAGAAGCATTACAACTGCTAATCAACGCCATTCGATGAGCTCTCAATCTCGAAGAGTTATTCGAAACGGCCCAGAGTCACGATTCCTAGAAAGGAGGGCCGAATCGCACCATTATGACGATTGAGCGGTAGTAGCGGGGTCCAATGAAGAGACAGGTTTCTCGTTGTGGAGACTTAATCCTCTCTAGCCGCAACCGCTGGTGTTGCCGCAGTTGAGACACTTGTAGCAGGATCCGGCGCGGACCATTATCATACCGCAGTTGTCGCAGGCAGGCGCGTCAGATTGGGGATCGAACGTCAAGAGATCCGGCTCCAGATGAACAGACGACTCGCGCCCGACAGAGTTCTGCCCGCCTGGTCTCTGGGCTGGCTCGACGAGCTTGGCTTGAGTCTCATGATTCTCGACCACTGTTTTCGCGAGGCCGAGCGCGTCCTGGTCATCCTTCGACAGATACTTCAGCCCGAGATACCTGAAGATGTAGTCGACGACAGATTTTGCGAATCTGATCTCGGGGTTGTTGGTCATGCCTGCTGGTTCGAACCGTGTGTGGATGAATTTGTTCACCAGCACCTTCAACGGGACACCGTATTGTAGCGCGATCGACACGGACGTGGCGAATGCGTCCATTAGGCCGGAAATGGTGCTGCCTTCCTTGGACATCACCACAAAGATCTCGCCAGGAGTCCCGTCGCTGTACAATCCCACCATCAAGTATCCCTCGTTGCCGTTCATGCTGAACTTGTGAATCGTCGCTTCTCTCTGGTCAGGCAGCCTCCTCCGGAGCGGCTTGTATACAACCTGCTCAACCGATTTGGCCTTCTCCTTCTCTTGCATGCTCGTGGTGAGCGGCTGGGTCCTCTTCGAGCCGTCCCGGTAGATGGCGATAGCCTTCAAGCCCATCGTCCAGGCATTGACGTAGGTCTGCATGATCTCGTCCACCGTCACGGAATTCGGCATGTTGACTGTCTTGGAAATTGCTCCGCTGATGAAGGGCTGGACCGCACTCATCATCTTGACGTGTCCCATGTAGTGGATGCTGCGCGTTCCTTTGGAGGGTTTGAAGGCACAGTCGAAGACAGGGAGATGCTCAGGCTTCAAGTGAGGTGCTCCTTCTATCGTGTCGTTGTCGCGGAGATACTGGAGGATCGCGTCGGCCTCTTCGAGTGGGTATCCGAGCCTCTTCAAGGCTTCCGGAACAGTGTTGTTGACTATCTTGATGACTCCCCCTCCGACCAGCCACTTGTACTTGACGAGGGCGATGTCAGGCTCGATCCCTGTCGTGTCGCAGTCCATCATGAAGGCGATCGTGCCCGTCGGCGCGATGACTGATATCTGCGCGTTCTTGAAACCGAACCGTTCACCGAGCGATAATGCCTCGTCCCAAGATCTGACCGCAGCATCAACCAGGTCCCTCGGCACGTCGCCGCGTGGGACCTTGTACGCGTGGGACCGGTGCATGCCGATGACGTTGAGGAAGGGCTTCTCGTTGCTCGTATATCCTCGGAATGGTCCGAGCCTCTTCGAGATGAGCGAGGAAGTCGAGTAGGCGTGGCCGGACATGAGCGCGGACATGGCCGCGGAATAGTTCCTGCCCTTGTCGCTGTCATAGGGAATGCCCAGCGACATTAGCAGCGCACCGAGGTTGGCGTATCCCATTCCGAGCGGTCGATAGTCGTGGCTGTTCTTCTCGATCCCGGGAGTCGGATAGCTTGCGTTGTCGACGAGAATCTCCTGCGCGGTGATGACTATCTCGACGGCATGCTTGAACGACTCCACGTCGAGCTCTCCGTCGGGGGTTCGGAACTTCATTAGGTTGAGAGATGCGAGGTTGCATGCTGAGTCGTCTAGGAACATGTATTCGGAGCAGGGGTTTGAAGCGTTGATCCTGTCCGTGTTCGAGCATGGATTCCACTCGTTGACCGTCGTATCGAACTGTATGCCCGGGTCGCCGCAGATGTAGGCCGCTTCGGCCATCTGCCTCATGAGATCAGCGGCCTTGTAGGTGTCCGCGACCTTGTGGTTTGTTATGTAGTGTGTCTGCCATTCCTTGTCGTCCGTAACCGCGTGCATGAAATCGTCGGTAACTCGGACACTGTGATTGGCGTTCTGGAAGAAGACCGATCCATATGCCTCGCCATCAACGCTTCCATCGTAGCCGGCGTCGATGAGCGCCCAGGCCTTCTTCTCTTCGTTAGCTTTCGACCAGATGAACTCGACAATGTCAGGGTGATCAGTGTTGAGTATGACCATCTTGGCCGCCCTCCGCGTTCGTCCGCCGGATTTTATGACGCCGGCGAAGGCATCGTAGCCTTTCATGAAGGACACGGGTCCGCTAGCTTTCCCGCCCGTCGAGAGGTGTTCCTTGGACGATCGGAGATTGGACAGGTTGGAGCCGGTTCCCGAGCCATACTTGAACAGCATTCCTTCCGTCATGGCCAACTGCATTATCGATCGCATATCGTCCTTGACAGAGTTGATGAAGCAGGCAGAGCATTGCGGACGCTCCTCTACTCCAACATTGAACCAGACAGGGCTGTTGAACGCGGCCATCTGGTATAACAGAATATGTGTAAGCTCCGCCTCGAAGGTCTGAGCCTCATCCTCGTCCTGGAAGTATCGTCCCTTCACCCCCCATCTACTGATGGTCTTGGCGACCCTGTCTAGGAGCTGTCGTATGCTCGACTCACGTTCATTTGTTCCGAGCCTCCCTCGGAAGTATTTCGATGCGACGATATTCGTCGCGGTCTGAGACCAGAAGGAGGGAGTCTCGACCTTCTTCTGCTCAAATATTATCTGACCGTTATGGTCGGTGATTGTTGCGTCTCTAAGTTCCCATTTGACAGTGTCGTATGGGTGGACGCCTAGTTTAGTGTAACGCCTCTGGTAGCGGTACTCTCCAGGAGGGACCTTCGGTATTTGATGTGTTTCCAATACTTGATCTACCTTCTCGCTCTGTTTTCGTTCCGAAAACCGAGGAAGTATGCATATACCACGCGTGTTCGGATTAAAGAAATCTGTACTGATTGGTATAAAAATCTGAAGTATGCATGCCCGCGTCTGTTCGGGGGCTCTGACTCATCAGATGCAATGGTCTCAAAGACAGCCGAAGTTGGGCTATTCTTTCAGACTGACCAGTACACCGTCACGGAGAGGCAGTATGACGGTCGACATTCCGGGAGACTCGGTGACTAGCCTGTTGAATTTGATCATCGCCTGAGTGTCCTTCGACTTGCCGCCTTTGGCGACGTCTCCACCCCAGAGAGCATTGTCGGCGACGAAGAGTCCTCCTTTGCGGAGTAGTGGCAGGGACATTTTGAACGCGTCTGGATACACATCCTTGTCTGAGTCGAGAAATATCATGTCGTATGACTCTTTGAGAGTTGGGAGAACGTCGAGGGCACTCCCCTCGATCACTTTCACTGTTCGTTCGAGACCAGCTTCGGCGATATTCTTCTTTGCGATCCTGACCCGTTCTGGGTTCATGTCAATGGTAGTTAGACTCCCTTTGAGCGGTGCTATTGCTCTGGCCAGCCAGATTCCTGAGTATCCTATCGCCGTTCCAATTTCTAGGACTTTTCTGCTCTGGCTGGTCTTGGCTAGGTTGTAGAGCAGTCTGCCGACTAGGGGTCCTATGACGGGGACAGAGTTTGTCTCCGCATATTCCTCCATCCTTTCTAGAAGATTGTCCCTCGGAGGGGCGATTCTGTACAGGTAGTCGTCGATGTAGTCGTAGGTTATCGACAAGATGTGATCTGGCGGGATATTTTTGGAGGGCTACATAATCCTTAGCCGGATCTAGACCACGTTCTGGGTTATCTTGAAGGAATCACTCCGTGTCTTGTCAGGTATCGACCCGAGCAGGAGGAGATTGTAGAGCTGGTATGTTACTGTGATTCTGAGTTTGTGGAGGGCGGAGGTCTGGAAGTTGAATACGCCTGTGGCCTGGATCGCGTCGGTCAGGTTGCTTCCGATACCCCACTTCGATGTTGACCCATCATAGTTGTCTTGCATTGTGATCGCGGTTACTCGCAACCCGAAACCTTTGACGAACGATTCTGTGATGCTCTGGTTTAGGTTGCTGATCGTCAGCGTGTAGTATGTCTGCAGACCGGTTCGGGGATAGCTCTGGTTTGCGATTGAGAAGGCTATGTAGGCTCTTCCATGGCTCATGTTCTCCAAGATTATCCAGGTTCCCCGGTTCGTGTAGATCGGCTGTGAGGTGTACTTGTCGCCAGCTGGGGGCAGCTGCTGTGGGCTGGTGAATTGCCAGAGGGCGGTTATGACGATGATAATGAGGAGTATTGTGATGGCGATCTTGGCCCTTGGGCCCATAGGCACGATTGGATGATGGGCGTGTTTCGGGCAGGTGTTACTTGCTGATTTTTTAACGGGTTACACTAGGATTAGTAGTTGTGCGGGACAGGGAGCGTGGTGGCGCCACTCAAATGGCAGGAGCGAAGCCTATGCTTCTCTGGTACGTCTGGATCCGCCTCGTGGATGGAGCCTGGCATCGGCTGGACGACATCTCTAAGCAGCTGCATCTTCCGAAGAACGCGGTCGAGTGGGCGGCCAAGTTTCTCTGCGACAAGGGTATGGCAGAGTCCGGCTTCGAAGAGGGCGAGATCCGGCTCCACCAAGGAGGCGCGAGGTTCGAGGACGCGGTGAAAGCACTCGTCCCGTCCGCGAAGCCTCAACGCTAGCTGCAATAGTCGAAGGCAGTCAATGATTTTCCGGATTTGAGGGGTCGCCCCCCCGGGGGAGGGGGGTCATGGAGTCGATTGTTCCGTTTCGGGCTTTATTTCACGGTTTGTGGGCTGTTCTGAATCTAGAAACATTATTTCTTGGAGGCTGGGAACGAGCAGGTGCCGCAAGGAAAACGAGCATCAGCGTGCTCCTTCATGAGGTCCGCCCTTGGTCACACGCGTATGAGATCTCGTATTCCTTGAGCCTCTATTCGCCCCTCGGGTCGTAGAGTCTTCCGGTCTTGTTACTGCTTCGATGGATATTCTATCCTATCGAGATTCAGTTTAAACCTCGGCAGAGCTTCCATGCGGATTGGCCTTGGAGTTTCGTAATCTCGGGAAGACCAGGAAACAGATTCCTGTCGTGGGGCTGGGAACATGGGAGATCGGTGGTGGGATGATGAGCAATTCCTCGAGGGACGAAGACGCTGTCGAGGCTCTCAGACTGGGCGTAGACTTGGGAATGGCTCTGGTTGATACTGCAGAAATGTATGGCGCAGGTCACAGTGAGGAGATTGTTTCAAGAGTATTGGAAGGAAGGCGCGAGAAAGTGTTTGTCGCTTCGAAAGTCTCGCCGTCCCACTTTGCATACGATGATGTGCTGAGATCAGCTAAGAGGAGTCTTGAGAGATTGAAGATTAAGGAGATGGACCTGTACCAGCTCCACTGGCCAAATCCTCGGGTCCCGATCGAAGAAACTATGAGAGCGACGGAGAAGCTTGTCCGGGACGGTCTTATCCGACACATCGGCGTGAGCAACTTCTCTGTCACCCAGATGAAGGAGGCGCAGGAGTCTCTATCCCGGGAACAGATCGTCTCGAACCAGGTCGAGTATAGTCTGCTCGACCGGTCGATCGAACCGGATGTGCTGCCGTATTGTCAGCAGGAGGGTGTGACAGTGATCGCGTATAGTCCGCTTGGGAAGGGGAGGATTCCGAAGGGTCGTGGAGGACCGTTCAAGGTGCTAGACGAGATAGCGGCAAAGTATGGAAAGAGCCGCAGTCAGGTGGCATTGAACTGGCTTCTAAACCACGAGTCGGTCGTTGTAATCCCGAAGGCCATAGGCAAGGCTCATGTTAGAGAGAACGCTGGGGTCGTTGGCTGGAGACTGAGCCCAGAGGATTCTAAGAAACTCGCTACTGCATTTGCCCCGGAATGATCGTCTAGTCTTGCAAAGGCTGAGACTGGTCCGTCTCATCCGAGAAAGCCAGTCTTCGTGGTTACAAGCCTGTTGTAGGACCTTCTCAATACAAGAATCATCATCACATAGCAGATCGTAGCACCAAGCCCAAACCAGAAGAGCTCAGAGTAGACCCCCGAACTATCGATCCCACCGTTCTGCAACAGCGAGAACAAGCGGAGGGTGAGGAGGAACTTTTCCCCGAGCCAGTAGCCCATGAAGCCCGAAAGAAGCAAGGCCGAAAAGACATAGATCCATCTCCAGCCCTTTTCCAACAAGGTGGAGGAGGCTACAACCACGACGAGAACCGCCAGAAACCCTTGAAAGACTAGAAGAGTCCAGAGGAAGTCTAGAACGAGGCCGAGTCCCAGCCCGTAGGAGGCAATGAAACGCGCAGTACTGCCCCCGACGGGAAGGTTCGAGAGAAGTGCCGCGCGGACTGCCAGATACTCCGGGATCGAAAGAAACAGGTTGGAGGCCGTCGCGAGAACGTAGACACTCGCATGTTCCCGCGAGTTGTACTGGCTCAACAACCTCCAAAGCTTTGTCAATCTGCAACGCTCCTCGACGCGTAGCGACTAAAGGCTAGCGCAAGAGACCGTCGGGTTCTTATCACCATATCGTCAGCAACAGTGGACATGAGCGATTCTGACAGAGTCCTCCGGGACATGGAGGAGAGTGGAGACGGAATGACAAAGTACGGCAACATGCTCCTAGAGTTCATCAAGAAAGAGATCTTCCAAGAACGGAAAAATGTGTCAGTGGAAGAGATAGTGACACTTGTGGCCAGTCTAACTGACGTATCGGTTGGTCTGCTCGCCAAGTTCCGGAAGGAACCGATCGACGAGCCACGGGTGGCCGAGATCGGCCGGGACGTTTTCAAACACATGGTTGGGAAGCTCGGCTTCGATATTGGCCAGTTAGGAAGGCCATCCCTCTACACCTAAACAACCCTATTTACACCGGAGCGGCATTGGCGACGAATCAGAAGAAACGCCTCGTTTGAAGAACAATGGAATTCGCGGCCGAGGGGAGAAACCGGAAGTGACTCGGTCCGAACCCGGCCCCTAATTTAAGCAGATTCCTAGGAGAACAACCATCTCCATTTGAGCGGGGCTAACTAGCGATGAAAGATGTGGCACGAGGGTGGACGCCATGGTAGTGCCAGGTTCTCTCTATACTCTGTGCTGTTGATGGCTCTGATAATCGGTCTTGGTTACGGCTTGACGCTTGCAGGACTGGTTGATGATCTCGCCATAATCCGGGAATTGTTCAAGCTAAGATAGGGAAACGTGTTATCGTCCAGCCTAACGTTTGGAACCAAGTGGTCCGATCGCGGTAACAGGAAATACGCACCCCTTCGAATAGAAGAGTTACAATTATGTTATAGAGAGAAGGGCCCAGCGCTCGGCAGAGCCCGATGCAATGATAACAAAGCGGATCTTCTGGCTATTTCTGTTCGGAATCGCTTGCTACGGCTTCGGGGCATTGTCTGTCACTGCTGACGAACTCTACGGAATCGCCCAACTATACGGGCCCAGTGCCGTCTACTATTTTCCCATCATAGGAGCCAGGGGCCTCTGGGACGCATGGGTCCTTGTCTTCTCGGGCATGGGAGTCTGCTTCTTCGTCGCTGTCCTCTCGATTCTAGCCCCTCAAACGCCCTCAGCGAAAGGCTAGATAATGGACCAGTCCGGTCTGGACCTCTGCTTGTTTCAGGCCACAGATCCATTTTTCGACTAAGCTCTAGCTAAAGCGGGCCCGAGAGCTTGGACACAGTATTCAAAGCCTAGATGATGGTCTACCTAATACGGACGGCTGTGCCGAAGCTCAAGTTCAACAAGGAATACCTTCAACGTCTGACGAAGCCCATCCCCAAGAAAGAACCGGGCATGAAAGAGGCGACAACAGCTGAGGTCCAGGCTCAGCCGAGACATCCTACCGGATTCCTCCAGTACTGCACGAACTGTGGGAAGAGTCAGATGTTCAGAGTCGATACTCTCGGCTGGAAGACCTGCACAGTCTGCCACGGGACGGCGCCGGACAGAAGCCAGAGCCCGATATGAAGGTTGGAGAGCGGATGTCAGCGTCCTCCCATCAGAAAGCCAAGGGCCTTTAGGTCCAGGTGACCGTGAACGTAATCGTGACGTTTCGTGCTGTGACAAACTGGACATTGTAGTCAGCGTACTGTATTAGTTGGAGTCCTTGGCTAGTAGTATTTTCCGAAATTGCTGCAACCGTGCTGGGATTTATTGCTACGGAGATTTGATAAGTCGCTCTGTTCCCGTAGCCGCCGGGGTTCGAGATCGTGAGATTGGTTAGTGTCACTGTCCCGGGCCCAAAGTTTCTGACCCACAGCGTTAGGACATTCGCGTTCTGGAAATTGTATTTGTCAAGACCCAAGGTTCCATAGCCAGTCCAGTGATTTCCTGTGCCACATACCGAGTCGTAACCGTAGTTGCCTACCGCCAATCCGACTACGGCTAGCATCACCAACGGTAAGAGTGGTCTTGATTGTAGATATTTCTCAAATCGGATTTTTCGCCGCGGTTCGCGAAACATGTAGAGGAGCGCTAGGTACCCGATTGTCGCGTAGAACAACACGTCGGCCGTAAAGGTTGCCCAGTCGTATTGAGTTCCATTCGCCTGTATGCAAGGAGGGGGACAGCTGGCGAAAATGTCCTTCCACGGGAGCGGGAATCCGTAAGATTGGCTGATGAACCCGCCTGGGCTGAAGATCGTTTCGGACATGAACCAGCCTGTCGCTAAGGTAACAACCAGCGCGAGAGTGAAGATGAAGACAAGATTCCGAATCCCATGCATAAATTAGCCATGCTCCTCAGCAACAAATGAAACCAAGGGAGAGTTCTTGATCGCTTGTCCTAAGGCCAATTTCATCGCTGGTTGCCATATTTCACCTATTGAATAATAGTCGAGTTCAACCAGGCTTGGAGATACAAGGTAATCTAGCCTTGATGACAGTTAGCCCGTTTACGAATGCCGCCTTGACCGCAAAGGAGAGGGTGTACTGGAATGCAATGGTTGTTCTGTTGAAGAAGGAACATGCCCGTGCCCCCGACGCGGAGGTCGCTAGGTGTGTCGAACAGATGAACATGTACATCAAGGGCAAAGTGCCGTTCAACTTTGACGAGCTGGACAATTTTGACCTGGGAGAAGAGTCTGAACCGTAGGGACCGCTTACGAAGGACGCTGCCAAATGGTCCCCTCCTGGAGAGATCAAAGAAGGCGGCAGCGAAACGCCGATATGAATGTCTGTCAGGTCCCTATCTTCGATCTTCCGATAAGATAGATTAGTCGACACTGACTCGTCCTTGGTCGAGAAGCCTTTCGATCTTGGATGTCTATCTGCTCGATGGGACCTACGAGTTGTTCCGTCACTTCTATGCTATCCCACCTCACACCAACCCTGCGGGAGAGGAGGTCGCTGCGACTCTGGGGGTCCTCGCTAGTGTTGTATCAATGTTCGAGTCTGGGGTTACACACCTCGGCGTAGCAACCGACCATGTAATCGAATCCTTCAGGAACGATCTCTGGCCCGGTTACAAGACGAGCGCCGGTGTGGACCCGAGACTGCTCGCGCAATTTCCGCTGCTGGAGGAGGCACTGGTGGCGTTGGGTGTCGTTGTTTGGCCGATGGTCGAGCTGGAGGCTGATGACGCTTTGGCCGGGGCTGCGGCGTCTCTGAGCAAATTATCAGAGGTTGAACGGGTCTACATCTGCTCTCCAGACAAGGATCTTGCCCAGTGCGTTGTAAAGAACCGGGTTGTCATGCTTGATCGTCGGAGAAAGACAGTCCTTGACGAGAAGGGCATCATTGAACGGTTTGGAGTCCCACCTGCATCGATTCCCGACTACCTTGCACTCGTGGGAGATACTGCCGATGGGTATCCGGGTCTCTCTGGCTGGGGAGAAAAGTCAGCCAGCGCTGTGCTAAACCGCTACGGCCACCTTGAGGCTATTCCACGCGACATTTCGGACTGGAAGGTGAGCCCGCGTAGAGCGGAAAGACTCGTATCAGTATTGCGCGAGAACCTCAAACTTGCCTTTCTGTTCCGTAACCTAGCGACCCTAAGGAAGTCTGAACCAGCCATCGCCTCCGCGGGGGAACTAGTCTGGCGGGGACCGCACGAATCATTCGTCGAGATGTGTCATCGACTGGACGGGACCCAGCTTATAGATCGGGTCACAAGCATAACCCGTTCTAGTTAAGGCTCAACTTCCGCTGTCGATTATCTCCTTCTCTTAGCTTGACGATCGTCGAGTTGAGGCTTCCAGGAGATTTCCGGCTGTTCTCACGTTTCTCGATTAATCGGAAGTGGGTAGTAATGAGACTTGTCTCCTGCACACATCCATGACAGTAGAACGATAATTTGTCTATACCCAAAGATAACCGATCCAATTGAAACCGGATTGGATAAGCCGAAATATGCTACTCTAGCAAACAACCCATCTAGGAGACTCTTTCTATCTTGCCAAGACTAGTAAGACGAAGCATAACAGCGGCGTTCTATGGATGGCGCGCATACCAGGTCATCACGGCTCTGGTCGCCAGCGGTGTATTCGTCGCTGCGACGGGTAGCAAATGGCCCGGAAACATGGCAGCCTTCATCCAGGCATATCTCCCCAACCTTGCTGTCAGCTGGCCGATTATCATCCTTCTAGGCATAGCTATCATAGGGGCTCTTGCCGTCTACGCCTTCCTGCACACAATCAAACTCCTCATACCCGTTGCACTTTTCATCCTGGGCCTTGGAGTATCCCTCCAGCTCATCACAATCCCAGATATCATCCTCAAATCATCTCCGAGCTTGCAGACACACCTTATCGAAGCAGGGGCTGTGGTTGCCTTGATGGGAGCTCTTCTCCTAATCGTAGAATACCGCAGGTAAGCCTGCCCGCTCCAAAGAAACTCCAACAAGGCAGCTCTCTTACTCCGACCTATGCTTGGCGATTCCCCATTGACTCCTTCCGGCCCGGCTGTGTCACTCGGCCTTGCACCTAGGGAAGCTAAAATATTCGACGAGAGATGGACCTTCAGAATGGAGTGCACGATTCCGGAATGGCAACGAGCAGGAAGACTCCGAAGAATATCGATGATTACATTGACAGTTTTCCGAGGGAAGTGCGGCAGCTCTTGGAGAAGATCCGGTTGACGGTAAGGAAGGCTGCGCCGAAAGCTGAGGAAACCATCAGCTATGGCATGCCGGCGTTTAGGTTGGACGGAATTCTGGTCTGGTTCGCGGGTTACAAACATCATATCGGATTCTACCCGGGAGCTTCAGGCATCGCGGCTTTCAAGAAGGAGCTGTCGGCGTACAAAGGAGCGAAAGGGTCCGTACAGTTCCCGATCGACAAGCCGCTCCCACTGGCTCTAGTAAGCCGGATCGTCAAGTTTCGGCTAGAAGAGGATCAGCAGCAGAAAAAGAAGGGAAGTAGCCTCAGCTGACCAGAGAACCTTTTAAGGACAATTTTGCCCGCTGTGCTGCTCGCTATAGCTTAGATGAGGTCGATTCTGCGTGCGGAAGCTAATCGTGTCGATGTTCCTTAGTCTCGACGGATTCACGGTCGGACCCAAGGAAGAGATGGACTGGGTGATGCACAAATTTGACGTCGAAGAAATGGGGCCGGATATGGGCAACTTGCAGTCGATGGCAGGCGCCTTCCTTATGGGTCGTCATCCGTATCAGATCATGGCGAGTTCCTGACCGAACCAGACCGAGGCAACTTCTCCCGGAGCAGACGCAATGAACAAGACGCCGAAGATAGTAGCCTCGAGCACGCTGAAAGAGGTCCCGTGGGGCAAGTACGATAATGCGCAACTCCTCCATGGCAACACTCTGGAGGAGGTTAGGAAACTGAAGGCGATGCCGGGAAAGGACATTGTCACGTTCGGGAGCCCGAGACTGGTGCAGAGTCTAGCCGAAGCCGGTCTAGTCGACAGGTTCCGCATCTGGCTGCATCCAACACTTCTCAGAAACGGGAAACCGTTCTTCCGCGGCAAAGACCGGATCAAACTCAGACTGGTCGGCTCAGAGGTCTACAGGAACGGAGTGGTCGCCCTCGACTATGAGCCAACCGCGCGACCCAGCCACTGAGTCGCCCTGACGAGGACACTCTCGAAAAGCCAAGCGGCCTTGTCGTACCTGCAAAACGCCCTGGAATCGCCTTGGAACCAAAAACTTGTCCGCGACCATGTTAATCTCGTCAAAATGATCATCGATAAGCCAGCCAGCCACCATAGCGTTCCCCTGTTAAGATCTGGAGAGCCCATAATTCAGGAGAATTTTTGAAATCGATCAATCCTCGCGTGACAGATCCGCCCCGATCCTATTTCCGGTTCTAGACGAACAGCTAGTCCTGGACCCTGTGCACTCAGACCTTCCCACTACATGATCTACTTGCCAGTGCGACGCTTCTTCCGGCTCCGCTGAATCGGGTACTGCCCTGAGGCGCGCATTACGTCCCTGGCGACCCGTGGTGTTATCTTGAGGTCTTCTTTCTCGGTCTTGAAGCTCATCGTCTGATTTGAAGCATAGGCCATGAGCGCCTTTGTTAGAATCACCCGGTTGAGAAGTTCCGCTTCAGATACGATGCTCTCCGGGGTCCACTCTTGTCCGATCTTCTTCCGTCTCCAGATATGAGGTCGAGGGCGCTTATTGGCCAAATCAGTCCGTGCGTCAGAAGCTTGACCAGAGACCGGAACTTGAACTCTTTCTCATCCATGGAGCCTCCTCCTTCTTTGGAGTCTGCGCTTCCTTGACGGCCTGTTCCTTGAGAATTTCCAAGGCTTCGACGTAGGACTTGACGAGTTGACCCCAAGTCTCCTCGTCGAATGTGGGAAACAGGTACTCGCGTTTCGGCATTGGGAAGGCATCTGGGAGGGCCGACTCGTATTTCAGCTGGATTTCCTTATCCAGCAAGTTTCTCCAGATCTTGTCTCGAAATGAGTCCAAGGCTATGACGAACGGGACTGCGCGAGATTTACGGTGCAGAGCTAGATGAAACTGGATTATCCGGAGAAAATCGAGGCTTGAACGGGTCCCAAACTGAATGCTTGCCAGCTCGTTGGGTCTTCCAAAACGATCAGGTGAGCCGCTTTCTCATATTGTAGGCTCTAACATAGAACCCCAGCTTCTTGTAGAGTTCAACAGCCGCTTCTTGTTCAGTGGGCACGTCTAGATTCACAATATCGATGCCGTTTCGCTGGAAATGCTCCAAGAGAATATTCATGAGGGCTCTGCCAATTCCTTTTCTCCTGTAGCGCGAGTCGACCGCCATCAGGTCGATGTAGCCGACCCTCTTGGCATTCCAAGTTCTGAGGACACTTTCTGGGAGTCCCTTTCTCTCGTAACCAGTTATGAAACCAGTAACTCGCCCCGAATCGTCTTCGGCTACAAAGAAGTAGTCGGGGTTTCTAGAGTACATCCCTTCAATGTCTACAAACGTGGGGGTCGCATCAAATGAGGCGTATTTCTCAGCGATCACAAACACTGACTGAAGATCGTTAGAGGAACAAGGCCTTACCTTCACCATCGGTCATCCACGAATAACTCTTCTACCGAACGGTTGACAGTGCAGGTGGCGTAGTCGAGGCTTCTCCGCGGGACAGAGCAGTGAGGATTGCGTCAACAAGCCTTCTTGCGGAGTCTGGATTCAGTTCCACCGCAACTCTCGCTCCGGGACCCTCCTTCAGTCGATGTTCAGCGCATGCTCCAGTTGAGCGTCGCTGGGGTGATCATAGGACACGTTCACCTGTTCGAGCTTGAACCATCCCTGCGGACCTTTTCCGCTACCTGACACTTCCGCGGTCTCAACTATGCCTGTGCACATAGCATTCCTCTCCTAGCTCGGGGCCCTAAGGTACTTTTCGAAGAAGACGAAGAGTTTCTTCCAGCCGTCAACCGCCGCCTCCTGACGATATGCCGGACGATCATAATAGAAGAAGCCGTGCCCCGCCTTCGGGTACATGTGAAACTCGTACATCTTTCCGTACTTCTTCAGCTCATGCTCCAGCAGTTGGACGTGTTGCGGGGTGGGGTTCTGGTCTTCCTCGCCAAAGAGACCTAACAATGGACAGGATAGATCCTTCGTGTATTCAATCGGCGAAACAGGCTGATTAGGCGTGAGCTCTTCCTTCGACAAAACGATGCGCCCGCCCCAGCAGTCTACAGCCGCATCAAAACCCTTTAACCGGCACGCCGCGAGAAACGCTTGTCGACCACTCGAACACGTGCCGAAGACGCCGACCTTCTTGTTGGAAATCGGAAGCGATCTTAGTAGCCGAAGGGATCCTTCAGCATCTCCCATGACGCTGTCATCAGCCACTCCTCCCGAGCCGCGGACCTTCGCCGCCACATCTTCCGGGCTACCATGGCCGAACCTGTAGTAGATGTTCGGGCTCAGCGCAAGATAACCGTGGTGGGCAAACTTCCGCGTCATCTCCCGATACAGCTCATCCCAGCCCGGCATGTGATGTATCACTATGACCCCTGGAAACGGGCCTGGGCCGAGGGGTCGCGCAAAATACGCGTTGATAGAATCCCCACTGTATCCCTGTAGCATTACAGTCTCAGCGAGCATTCCCTCATACATGTCCGTCGTATACGGATGCATGGCTCAGCGCTTGCAGCTTGCACGGCTTAAAAAATCCTCGACGGCCCATCAGGGGGTCCATTCATGGAAAATGCGCATAGGAACAAATTCTCGAATAGTTGGCACCCAGTTTATCATCGCCTTTTACATGAGCCAACAAGGCTTGGCAGATGCCTCCCGGCATGGACCGGTCCGAAATTGAGGATAGAGGAGTCGATGCCTTTCAGAGCCGCTATCTGATTAGCCGACTCGCAAGAAACTGGGCAAAGCAACACACAGAAAGAAGAGCAACTCGAACGCGGTGACTAGGTCAGTTCTTGCAGCGATATTGGTTCTATCTTACGATAGATCTGGGACGGACCACGAAGTTTGCCATCAACAGTTAACAGATCTTGCTCAACTGATATCCCGAACAGTTTTGCGTTCTCTTTCAAGCAT